>Ga0208813_1000075_pt1 | contig 100326 bp, 92 predicted proteins | sample MalvireepMed_904_FD_184250 | JGI IMG/M metagenome (GOLD analysis project Ga0208813, IMG submission 184250) | Marine viral communities from the Global Malaspina Expedition - Malaspina viral metaG DeepMed_904 (SPAdes) (version 2) | ecosystem: Environmental > Aquatic > Marine > Oceanic | place... | reverse complement strand
ATGATTATCTGACAGTGGGCAATGCTTTCGTTTATAATCCACGCAACGGCGGCGTGAGTATTCACAGCAACAACCAGTAAGTTTTTTTACAACAATTGAGAGTTTTAATTATGCGCAATCAAAAAGGTTTTACCCTGATCGAACTGATCATCGTTATTGTAGTTTTGGGGATTTTAGCAGTAACGGCTGCGCCTCAGTTTATTAATTTTTCTAGTGATGCTCGTACCAGTTCGCTAAAAGGCATGGAAGGTTCAGTTAAAGGGGCTATGCAGCTTGCATATTCTAAAGCTGCGATCGAAGGTGACGAGACTGCCGCGACAGCGACTGTTTCTGTAAAAGGAAATACTGTTAACTTAGTATTTGGTTACCCGGATGCTTCTGCAACCGGCATCATTAATGTTGTTGATGCAGGGTTTGCTACTGATTTAGGCAGCGACTGGGTTTATGAGGTTGTAACTGGTACACCAAATACGGTAGTAATGGCTCAGTCATCTTCTGTTACCGGGACTGGCACTGACGGTGCTTATGATTCTGGTGACATCGCGACTTCCGAGTGCTATTTAACTTATACAGCTGCGGCAGACGCAAATACGCCTGCATCTATAGCTGTAACAAATGACGACGGTTGTTAAAAGTTAATGAAGCCCGCAGAGCTCTCTGCGGGCTTTCAATTTAAGGTCAAATATGAAGTCCAGAGGCTTCACTCTTATAGAACTCATTATCATACTGGTGATTATCGGTATTCTCGCTGTATCTGCAGGTCCTGTCTTTTTCGATAACTCCGGTACCCAAAGCCAGGTTGTAAGGCAGCAGGCAATGAGTATCTTGCGGAGTATTCAGCAACAAGCAATGCAAAACACCGATAAATCCATTGAGCTGCAGGTAACACAAACAACACTGGGGGTTCCTCCATACAACGATAAAAACAACCTTCAAATTAGCAACATTGAAGGCGTAAACTTTTCATTCTCATATTCAGACTCAGACGTTTTGCCCGCCACTATTGCATTTGATGCGCTAGGTAGACCAATTGTTTTTAACGGGTCAGGAAAAGAAGTAAGCGGTTGTGCTAGCGCTTGCACTATCACGATTAAAGAACTTTCGGGTGTGGAACGGGTAATTGGCATTAATAAAGAGGGGTTTATTGATGCGCGCTAACCTCTCCAAAGGCTTTACGCTTATTGAAATTGTCATTGGATTAGTGGTTATTTCTATTGTGACCCTAGTCATTACGCTCGGAATGGGGTCGTTATTTCGTCAAACAGCGGATCCATGGCAACAAGTCCGCGCGGCAGAGTTAGGTCAAAGCTTGATGAATGAAATTATGTCGCGAAAGTTTGATGAAAATAACATTTCTACTTTGCTATGTAACTCTGACGACCCAGAAAAACCAGATTGCACTAATCCACCTGAGCCCACTGCAACAAACTCTTATTGCTACGAATCGAATTATGATTTTCCAGATGCAAACCAAAAGGCTAATGGTGATCGCGAAGAGCGCAGTGAATTCGATGACGTAGATGATTTCAATTGTCTGGGAATAACCACAACAGGATTAACTAATATTTTTGGCAATGATATTGAACTGGATTTCTATCGTGGCTTTAGTGCTGAGGTAAGAGTATTCAGCGTTGCCAACAAAAAAAACGAAATAAAGCAAATTGATGTTGTTATCATCACCCCGCAGGACGGACGTATTCAGTTTTCAGCACAACGAGGCAACTGGTAATGAGGACAAAAGGCTTTACCCTAATTGAGCTCATTATTGTCATCGTGTTACTGGCAATTATTTCGACGTTTACCTTTCGTTTTGTTGGTATTGGCGCCGAAATGTATGCAACAGGAGCCTCCCGTCTTCAATTATTAGAGCAAAGTCGTTTTGCCATAGAACGCATAACGCGCGAATTGAGAAACTCTGTACCGAATAGCGCACGAGTTATAAATTCAGATCAATGTCTGGAATTTGTTCCAGTAAAAGCTGCTGGAACTTATTATAAGGCCCCTTTCTCTTCAAATTCTCCGGAACCCTTAAGTCTAGAGTTTTTCAGCTTTTCAGAACAGTGGGGGATAGTTTTTGACGATGAGACCGACCCAGAGCCTCCATTCCCGTCTAAATACACGGACCAGTATGATCGTCTATTTATCTACGCCACTCAGTCCCACTATATTTATAGTAACGGCTCGCCACCACAAAGATGGGCTAAAGTCAGTAAGGACATTGATAGGGATGGATCGTTAACTAATATAGAGCTTGATGGTTATTTTTCTGAAGAATCTCCAACGGAACGACTTTATATCGGTAAACCTCCTGTTCGCTTTTGTATAGAGGGTACTGAGTTAAAACGTTATAGTAATTACGGTTGGGGAAGCGAGCCATCTTCTAATAGTGGTATTGTTATTAGTGAGCAATTAGTTGGACTGGCGGGAAGCAGCCAAGCACCTTTCAGAGTAAATAACGCCGAATTGATGCGAAATAATGTGATACTAATTTTTCTAGAGTATCAATCATCCAGCGCGGAGCGTCTTTTCTTCAATCGGGAGGTTCATATCCCAAATGCGCCTTAACAATACCCATTTAGTCTCTTTAAGAAAGCAGCAAGGTAGCACGCTGGTCGTTGCAATTTTCATCATTGTGGTTTTAGGAGCCTTAGTTGCTGCGTTATCGAATTTGGTTCGGGGAACGTCTGAAAGCGTGGTCGTTGAAGTTATAGGCACTCGAAGTTTTTTTGCTGCACAGTCAGGTTTAGAATTTGGAATGACTAAGCTTTATCCTTTGAATGGGGCTCCACTTGAGAGTTGTCAAGGCTTTCCATTTGAGCTTGAGTTAAACAACCGTTGTACGGCTGAAGTGACTTGCAAAGTCAAAGAAAATATTCCTACCGAGGACGATGAGAATACGCACTTTAGACTTGAATCTGTTGGGAGCTGCACTGCTGGCGGACAAGCCGCCTCGAGGAAACTGGCCATTGAAACACGAGTGAAAGAGTGATGAAAATGTTGAAATTATTTAGGTTCTTCATCACGACGATAGTACTACTCGCTTCGTCTTCCGCTGTGGCTGCGACTTACAACTTACCAAATAACGATCTGCCCGGGTGTTCTAAATCTGGTAATACCTATACCTGTCCTAACGGGTTAAATCTGAATTTCCGCGACCGAATCCAAATTTCCGGCAACAATTCGGTTGTGATTAATGTGAATGGTAATTTTAATCTTGGTTCTGAAATGCGCATTAACGAGAATGGCGGCGCTCAGCAGTTAACAATCACTACTACGGGCTCATATAACGGCGGCTTTCAAAGCGTTATTAACGCGAATATTAGCAGCCAGCAAAACATTACCCTGGCCAATGAAAACATTTTTTCCGGTTCTTTAGTTGCGGCAAACGACGTATCAGTGGGGTTTCGAACAAATATTGATGGCTCCATCCGCTCGACCAGCGGCAGCGTTATTTTACAGGGTGAAAACAGTATTACGGGTAATGTTGATGCCAGAGATAATGTCATTGTGCGCTTCTTAACTGAGGTAAATGGCAACCTTAACGCTACAAACGGGAATGTCGTACTCGAAGGACAAAACGATGTCTCCGGTGCTATTTTCAGTGGCGGTGATACCATTTTACGTTTTCGTTCAGACGTAGAGGGGGCGATCACCAGTAACGGTCGCGTTGTGTTAGAGGGCGAAAACACCGTTAATGGCAATATTATTGCCGGCGACGACGTAACACTTAGATACGGCTCCGATGTAAATGGTGATATTGATGCAGATGGTAGCGTAACGCTGGATGGAGCGAATATTGTTGATGGAAATATTAACGCTACTGACAGGGTCACCATTCCTAACTCAAGCACGGTAACAGGCTATGTGAATGCCCCGCAGATTATTGACGAAAGTAATGTTCAGGGAGAAACCTGTGACATCAACAACAACGAAGGGCCTTGCGGGAGTGAACCGCCCGACCAGCCGTTAGACGGGCTTGGTTACTGGGCTTTTGATCAAGTCGAGTGGAGAGGGCAGTTTGGTGAAGTTCTGGATATTTCCGGCAACGGGCTGCACGGGCAAGCATTAAGAGGTGCAAATACTTCAGGGTTTAATCCGGCAATCGCAGGCAGCCCAGGCACCTGCCGTTATGGCAAATTTAATGGTGATAACGCAGTGCGCGTAGATAACGCTCAGTCAATTGCTAATGCTGAATCTGTAAGTGTTGCGTTTTGGTTTAAAGGCAGTGCTACTGGGCAAAATCAGTCGGATCGTTACCAGAGTCTTTTAGTGATAGGTAACGGACCTACTGAGGGGGCTTCCGGACGTTTCGAAGTTTACCGGCAGGACACCCGCGATGGTGGCGGACTCTATTTTGAAATACGCCGAAATAACGGCGAAATTGTTAATGTCGAGGCAGGTAACACGCGACAAGGGCAAACAAATTTGCTGGACGATAACTGGCATCATCTGGCGGCTTCCTATGACCGTAATGCACGTCGTTTAACTCTGTATATTGACGGGCAACAGGCAGATCAAACCTCATTTAATGGGTCATCTAATTTGAACGCTGTTGCCCCCCGTTTGTATATTGGCGGACAAGGAACCGGGGAAAACAGTTTCTACGGCGAAATTGATGAGGTTTTTATTGATGACAAGGTTCTCACCCAAAGTGACGTGACAACATTAAAAAGCATTACGCGACCTTGCAATGATCAACGGCCACTTTGTGAAGATGTCTGGCCTGTTGCTTTTGAAGTGCCTAATAACGTTCCCAAACCTTTTGATTTACCTGATCGCTCCTACAATACGCAGCTTCCCGCGCAGTTGCAGCCAATTGATTACTTACGTACCGGAAACTTCGGTAACACTGGCTTTAATTACACAACCAATGGGCAAACCTCACGTGTCTATATTGATGGCGATGTGACTATTCAATCGGGGCGTCGTATTAATGTTGGCGGTAATGCTAATGAAATGATGCTGATTGTAACGGGTGATTTGACGTTAGAGCAGGATGTGCAGTTTAACGGGTACATATACGTTGCTGGTAATTTTCTTTTTGAGCGTAGTTTCTTCTTTTGGCAGACATCAGAGGTAACCGGCGGAGTGAGTGTTGGCGGGCGAAGCTTTGCTACAGGTAACTTTGGCTTTTTTGACCCCGAGGTGAATTATCAGGCGCCTGTAGAACCTATTGCCGGAGGTAACTTCTGTAGAGCGTCCGATACGGCTCCACCCGTGTCGCCAGTGCACCATTACCAGTTGTCCTATAACAGCCCTGCATTGACCTGCTCGGCTGCTGATATTGAGGTTACCGCCTGTGCCAATGCCAGCTGCTCTGAACTGTATGAGGGGAGTAGCACTGTTCAGCTAAATTCTACAGCCGGGGACTGGTCAACGAACCCTGTTTCGGCTTCTCCGGTGGGTACCACAAGTCTGGAGCAGACTAATGCAGGCACTTATCCTCTAGCTGTTGAAACTGCAGGAACCTTACCGCAACCACAGAACCCGACACGCTGTTTAGTTAATGGCAACTTGTCGGAGAACTGCAATATTGAGTTTAGTGATACCGGATTCATTTTCACTAGTGGGGATAACTTTGAGGACACTGATATTCCGTCACAGGTGTCAGCCGTGCCTTTTAGCAACCTACAATTGCGCGCAGTGGAAACGAACAGTCAGACACTGGCTTGCCAGGCTGTGACGCAGCCTTTGAACTCGGTATCTATGAGTATGGACTGTGTTGACCCTGACCAATGTTTGATGGGGGCGTCTGTTAATGAAACCGAGGTGACAGAAAATAACACCAGTAACATCAGTGTTAGCTTTACTGACGGAAAAGCGCCTCTGGAAATCAACTATAGAGACGCTGGTGCTATCAATTTAACAGCGCAAGCGACTTTACCTAACGGGAAAACACTAAGAGGGACGTCAGAAGCTTTTGTTTGGCGGCCTGCAAGTATTGATGTGGAAGCCAGTCAGGATGCCTCAAGCAATTACGAGGGAACTATCTTAGCCAAAGCCGGAGACGTTTTCACCGCGCGGCTTGCCGCGATTAATGATGAAGGTGATGTAACACCAAACTTTGGTAACGAAGCCAATCCTGAAACATTACAGCTTATGGCTCAGACTGAGGCGGTAGAATCTTATAACGGTGAAATAACGAATGCCGATGGGTTTACTAAAGATGGAGCCGGTGTTTTTACAAACTCGGGGCTTACGTACACTGAAGTCGGCTCAACTCGGGTAACTGCATATATAAGAAGCCAGAATTATTTGCCTGGCTACCATGGGTCTCCAATTATGTTGACAACCGAGAGGGAAGTAGGAAGGTTTATCCCTTACGAATTTCAAATGGAAGCCTTCGGTGGTTTCAGCGGTGTCTGTAACAGGAATAATGAAAGCCAAGGTGACGAATTTTATTATATAGGGGAGGCGCAGCTATTAGGAGCAAGCTTTACCTTAACAGCGGTTAATAAAAATGGTGAAACGACTAAGAATTACCCGACAGAAGTTGTCGAGGGTGAGTTGGAGTTCTATCCGTTTAATGGCGCAAATGGTAGTCCTGAACCGTTGAATCCAGACCAGCTGTTTGCAACAGACGTTGAACTTGAATGGGGGCAGAATGAAGAGAGCGCGGGAACGGCTTCGTTCAAGTCGCCAGCTCCGTCTGTTACTTACCGCCGAAATGTTGCAGAAGAAGGCCCTTATGAAGACTATAAACTGGGAATTCAGTTTAATGATAGCGAAGGCGGTAATTATTATTCGGTAATAACAGAGTCTAATCTTCCGGCGGCTGCCCAGGCACCAGCATTCAAACTGTATGATAGTGTAAAGTTACTTTACGGGCGCTTTGTTTTAGATAATATCTTCGGCGCCGAAGTTGATGACCTTCCGCTGTCTGGTCGAGCCCAGTTTTGGAATGGTGACAATTTCGTCATAAATACTAATGATAACTGCTTTACTGTCTCAGTATCCAAGCTCGATGTCCTATCGGCTATCGATCCTACAAAGGATCCGGTTATAAGCTTAGACACTGAATCTATTGAGCTGTCAGATACGCCGGACTCGGTCAGTTTGACTGAAGGTGAATTGCAGGAAGCATATAGTCCAATGGAAGACCTGTTGCGCTGGCAAGCTTATGGTTCTGCCGCCGAATTTACTTTCGAGCTGACTGTTCCTTCATTTTTGCAATACGATTGGGACGGCGACAGTAACTACCAAGATAACCCCACAGCCGAGGGTACATTCGGTATTTATCGTGGCAGTGACAGACAAATTTACTGGCAGGAAGTGGGTTGGTAGAACGAATTATAACGATTAATCGACAATTCGATGACAATGCCTCTTGCTCTTTTGTTAACAAGCAAATAGCATAAAGCAGAGTTTAAACGAAAAATGCGGACGTTGACGAACGTTCATAATTATTACAATAACGATAGTGCGACTACAGCTTTGGCTTTTACGCCGCTTTGTTATTTTTTCAAGCTTGGAATGGAAACATGATGCGATTGGCTCGACTGGCCCTGGTAATGGCCTCTACATTGACATTCGCCTCGACGGCTCTTGCTCAGCAGGAGATGACTGTCGAAGAAATTGCTAACCAAATTTCGACTCTAGAGAGCGATTTTGAAAACTTTTCTGGCACCGTAAACACGCTTCAGCAAGAAGAGCGGGACCTGCGGGAAAAGCTACAAAACTTGCGTGAGCGCAACAGCGAACTGGAAACGAAACGCGAATCAGCATTGGCGGAAATGAATGACCGCTACCAACGTTTGGTGGAAGACCCAACGATTGATATTGCTGGCGCTCAAGAAGCGTACAAGCAAGCCGTTATGGCTCACCAACAGAATAAAGCAGACATTAAGCAGCAAGTGAGCCTGGTTAATGAGAAAGCGCGCGAAGTAGAAGAAGCGCGTGTGAGCAAACACAGCCTGATTAATGAAATTGAGACGCTAAAAGAGCAACGTAATTTAGCTCGTGTCGATCGCTTAGAAAATGAATTTAATCGTACTGGCGAACTCGAAGTGAGTCAGTCAATTAGCTGTGACCGCCAGGAAACGCTGGGACAGTGTGAAAATCGCGGCAAACTCATGGCTAAACAAAAAGCGTCCAAGCAGTACCTTAATACCATTTTGGATGGTTTAAGTGAGGCTTCACTCGCTCGTGAAAACATTGAAAAAGCCAGCCCGAATGTACAAATTCTGGGCTCTAAAACAATTAGTAACGGTTTTAGTGGCGCGGGTAACTATGGGGTTAAATTGGCGGTTGAACTGCGTGGACAGTTACCTCAAAGCCAGGCTTGTACGTTATTGAACGTTGACATGCGCTATTGTGCGTCGGAGCAACGGCCGGGGGAGCTGCAAGCGGGTGATGAGGAAACGGTTGATAGCTCCGTCATGCACCCGTTAACCATACGCTCTAACGTGTATGACGATGAAGTTGTTATCGATGGTGTTAGCTATGGTTCTACCCCGCTGGAGGTTATGCTCCCGGGTGGTGAACATCAGATTGAAATTCTTAAGTATGGTTACTCTGCCTACGCGGAGAAAATATTACTAAAAGACGCTACCGCTATTCGGGCTGAATTAGAGAAGTCGGATTACTCTTTTACTCGCGGCGAAAAAATTCAGGATATTCTGTATCGCGATGTTCGTGGTCCTGAACTGGTTGTCGTTCCTGCGGGTAAATTTAAAATGGGTGACCTGGTCGGCAATGGTTTACCAAACGAACGTCCGGCAGAGACGCGTGAAATTCCAACCGCATTGGGTATTTCTGATACCGAAATTACGGTTGAGCAGTTTGGCAACTTTGTAGAAGATACCGCTTATGTCACAGAGGCAGAGAAAAACGGTACTTGCGCAAGCCTAAGTAATGGCCGCCCTCAGTTTAATGAAAAGCTGAGCTGGAAAAATCCAGGATTCAAACAGTCTGAGAGTTCTCCCGTTGTTTGCGTCAGTTATAACGACGCACAGGCTTATGCTGAGTGGTTAACTCAAAAAAGTGGTTTTAAATACAGCATTCCCACTGAAGCGGAATGGGAATACGCTGCACGCGCCGGGTCGGAAACCGATTTCTGGTGGGGAAATGATGTTGGTTATGGTAAAGCAAACTGCCGTAACTGTGGAACAGATTGGTCAAATACACGTCCAGCTCCGGTAGCTAGTTTTCATCGTAACCCCTGGGGATTATACGATACTGTCGGTAATGTCTGGGAGTGGGCTGAAACCGATGAGGGTGTTGTAGTTAAGGGCGGAGCCTGGAACTTTACACCAAGTTTGGCTCGAGTTTCGACTAGAATGGAACTTCCGTCAGATTTTAACTCCAACTACATTGGATTCCGTGTTGTAAGAGCTCAGTAAGTACTTGCTGAGCTCTTTGCTGTCACTCTGTTAGCTTATAAGTAGGGATATACCGCTTCATGTTTAAAAAAATTCGCGGCCTTTTTTCAAACGACCTTTCTATTGACCTGGGAACAGCGAATACGCTTATCTACGTCAAAGATGAGGGTATCGTTCTGAACGAGCCGTCCGTTGTTGCCATTCGTCAGGAACGCTCAGGCGGGCCAAAATCTATCGCCGCCGTTGGTGCAGCAGCAAAACAAATGCTGGGTCGTACACCAGGAAACATTCGTGCCATTCGTCCTATGAAAGACGGTGTTATTGCAGACTTCTATGTGTGCGAGAAAATGCTCCAGTTTTTCATCAAACAAGTGCACGACAGCCACTATTTCCGACCTAGCCCTCGTGTTCTGGTATGTGTTCCATGCGGATCAACTCAAGTAGAACGTCGTGCTATTCGCGAATCTGCACTGGGTGCCGGTGCGCGTGAGGTCTACTTAATTGATGAGCCAATGGCCGCTGCTATCGGTGCTGGCTTACCAGTGTCTGAAGCTACGGGTTCGATGGTGGTTGATATTGGTGGTGGTACAACGGAAGTTGCCATTATTTCATTAAATGGTGTGGTTTATTCATCATCGGTTCGTATTGGTGGTGATAAATTTGACGAAGCCATTATTAACTATGTTCGCCGTAACTTCGGTGCACTTATTGGTGATGCAACTGCTGAACGTATCAAGCACGAAATTGGTTCTGCATTCCCCGGCGAAGAACTGAAAGAAATAGAAGTTCGTGGACGCAACCTTGCTGAAGGTGTTCCGCGTTCATTTACTCTTAACAGTAATGAAATTCTGGAAGCTTTGCAGGAACCTTTAATGGGTATTGTCAGTGCAGTTATGGTTGCGCTGGAGCAGTCTCCACCAGAGCTTGCATCGGACATCTCCGAGCGCGGCATGGTGTTAACTGGTGGTGGTGCGTTACTGAAAGACATCGACCGTTTGCTTCTGGAAGAAACAGGCATTCCGGTTATTATTGCTGATGATCCGCTAACTTGTGTTGCACGAGGCGGCGGTAAAGCTCTGGAAATGATTGATATGCATGGTGGTGATTTATTCAGTTATGAGTAATTCATGAAGACGCTGTTTGCCCGCGGTCCATCCTTACTCTCCAGGCTAGTGCTCGCACTAGCCTGTTCGTTTCTGCTGATCTTTATTGACCACCGGCTTCAGGCAATGAAGCCGGTTCGGTTATTTTTGAATTCTCTGGTGGCTCCGGTTCAGTATTTGGCTATTTTGCCAGAACAGCTGCTGGACGGTGTCTCCGAATCATTAAAAACCACGTCGCAGTTAAGCGATGAAAATAAGCGGCTAAAGCGGGCTATTCTGGAATTACAGGGTGAGCAACAGCAACTTCGCTTTCTTCAGAACGAGAATAAACGGCTACGGGAACTTCTTGGTTCAGACGCCCGCGACTCAGTCCGGCGTATGGTTGCCGAGGTCATCGCCGTTGCCTCAGAGCCGTTTTCCCAGCAACTGGTTATTAATAAAGGCACGCTGAGCGGAGTGTATGAAGGCCAGCCCGTACTAGACAGCAATGGCATTATTGGACAAGTGCAGGATGTAGGCGGTAATACCGCTCGTGTATTGCTACTCTCAGACCAGAGTCATGCGATATCTTTGCGTTCAGAGCGCAATGATATTCGTGTACTGGCGCAGGGAACCGGCGATATCGGACGGCTGGAGTTGATGTTTATTCCTCACAGCACTGAGCTAAAAGAAGGGGATCTCCTAATGTCTTCGGGTTTAGGGGGCATATTTCCTGAGGGGTATCCGGTGGCAACAATTCGACAGATTGTCAGAGATGAATCTCTCCCTTTTGCTAAAGTGATAGCGGATCCCGTCAGTGCGCTTGACCGCGTTCGTAATGTTCTATTGTTGTGGCCAAGCGACGGCGAGCAGCAACCTATTTTTGATGAGGACGAGGAATGATCGTGATAAAACCCGGCTTCATTACGTTGTTGATCACCTACATCATTGCGCTGACTCTTATGGTTATGCCAATGCCCGCCGCGTTCGATACCTTTCGGCCTGACTGGCCAACTTTGGTTATGCTGTACTGGATAATAGCCTTGCCGCACCGGGTAAATATGGGAACCGCTTTGGTGCTGGGCGTGCTGAGCGATATATTACTGGGTTCTATTGTCGGTGTTCATGCTTTAGGTATGGTCGTTGTCACTTATTTTGCGGCACGTCATTTTCAGCGTATTCGCAATTTTGCTTTAATACAGCAAGCATTGGTTATTGCCGTGCTGATTTTTATTAAGCGCTTTGTTGTGTTTGAAGCCAATGTGTTTTTGCACGACGCTGAATTTACGTTCTCTTACTTCTGGCCAGTGCTCACCTCAGCTGTTTTTTGGTTATGGGTATTTCCGTTACTGCGAAAAGTTCGTCGTCAATTCGGAGTGGTGTAATGCGCCTGCTGCTCGCTTCTTCTTCTCCCCGTCGGCGAGAGCTGCTAACGCTATTGCATAGACCCTTTGATTGCGAAGTTCCGGAAGTAGAGGAGCTACGAGGGGCTAATGAGAATGCCGGTGACTATGTGACTCGCCTGGCGGAAGAAAAAGCTCAGACTGTGGCACAACGCCAACAAACTCCCTGTTTGGTGATTGGTTCTGATACCCTGATAAGCTTTAAGGGGCAAGTGCTGGAAAAACCAGAGAGTTATGAACATTTCAGTCAAATGATGAAGCAGCTTTCCGGTCAGACACATCAGGTTCTGACATCAGTTAGTGTTTGCCACTGGAATGGTCACCGAGTGGTTGCCCGCGAAACTGCTTTAGTAACAACGCAGGTGGAGTTTGCCGCACTGAGCCAGGAAGAAATAGATGCTTACTGGGCAACCGGTGAACCTCATGATAAAGCGGCTGGCTATGGTATTCAGGGCTATGGCGGGAAATTTGTAAAACGTATTGAGGGTAGCTACTTTGCTGTTGTTGGCTTACCTTTATATGAAACTGAACAGTTGTTGCGGATGTTTGAAATGACAGGTGAAGTCGATGAGCGTTGAAGTCCTAATGAATGTGACCCCCACAGAGACTCGTGTAGTGCTTGTTGAAAATGGCATCCTGCAGGAAGTCCACATTGAGCGTCAGGCAAAGCGTGGCTTAGTTGGCAATATATACATGGGAAAGGTATCGCGGGTGTTGCCGGGAATGCAGGCGGCGTTTATTGATATTGGCCTCGACAAGGCGGCGTTTTTACATGCCTCGGACATTGTCGTTCAGGTGGATGGTGATGATTTACCGCGGCCTGACGAAAAGCCACAACAAAGCATTACCGAATTGGTGCATCAGGGACAGCATATTATGGTGCAAGTGGTTAAAGACCCTCTGGGAACCAAGGGGGCGCGTTTAACCACTGACATCACCCTACCGTCGCGGTACCTGGTGTTTATGCCGAAGAGCGACCATGTAGGCGTCTCTCAGCGCATTGAAGAAGGCGAGGAGCGCGAACGTTTGCGGCAGTTGGCAGAAGAGGTCAGTAAAAGCGACGGAAAATTCATTGTTCGCACGGCAGCAGAAGGTGCTTCAGATCAATCGCTGCGGGGCGATGCTGACTTTCTTTTCCGGTTGTGGGAGAAAATAAAGGCGCGGAAAAAATCTCAACGCAAAGTCGGCATGCTGTACGAAGACCTGAATCTTTCCTGTCGTGTACTACGTGACTTTGTCGGCGAAGAAATCGAACGCATTCGGGTTGATTCCAAAGTCACCTTTGACACGCTCAAAGTATTTACTCAGGACTTTATTCCCGAACTAACCAAAGTTCTTGAGTATTACACCGGTGACCGGCCTATTTTTGACTTATTTGATGTCGAAAATGAAATGCAGCGAGCGCTAGACCGTCGGGTTGACTTGAAATCCGGTGGCTCACTGATTATTGACCAAACCGAAGCGATGACTACGGTTGATATCAACACAGGTGCGTTTGTTGGTCACCGCAATTTAGAAGAAACCATATTTAATACCAATATCGAAGCCACGCAGTCGATAGCACGTCAATTGCGGTTACGGAACCTTGGCGGCATTATCATTATCGATTTTATTGATATGCAGGACGAGGAGCATAAACGGCGGGTATTGCACAGCCTTGAACAGGCGTTAGGCAAAGACCGTGCAAAAACAACCATTAATGGTTTTACCTCGCTTGGGTTAGTGGAAATGACCCGGAAACGCACCAGAGAAAGCCTGGAGCATGTTTTGTGCTCGGAGTGTCCGGTTTGTCTGGGGCGCGGCAGCATGAAGACGGTTGAAACCGTCTGCTATGAAATTATGCGTGAAATTGTCCGGGTTCATAAAGCTTATGAAGCCGATAAGTTCGTTGTTTATGCCTCTGCACAGGTAAGTGAAGCCTTACTTAACGAAGAATCTCATGCGCTGGCTGAACTTGAGCTGTTTGTTTCGCGTCAAATAAAAATACAAACCGAACCTCTGTATAATCAGGAACAATTCGACGTAGTAATGATGTAAGACGCATGCGGACTCTGTCGTGGATTTTGAACAAACTCTGGCTAACGCTGGCTATTGTGCTGGTGCTGGTTGCTGTCGGCCTGAGTTTATTGCGTTACAGCCTGCCATACCTGCCCGATTTGACCGAACCACTTGAACAACAGCTGGAGGCTCGTTTCCAGCAACCCGTGAGCATTAGCGACTTATCTATGGCCTGGACCCGGGAAGGGCCTTCCATTGTTCTGGATAATTTAGTTTTGCTGGAACGCGAGCAGTCGCCTGTGCAAGTTCGTGTTGGTAAGGTTCATGTGGTACTCGATTTCTGGAAAACTTTACTGGATCAACAGCTCATTGCGCAGCAGTTTATTCTTAATGACGCCCGCATAGCGGTAGATATACGCAAATTCTCGGCAGCTAACGAAGCTGAGAAATTAGATTTAGACTACGTTAACCGCTTATTCCTGCAGCAATTAGAGAAGTTTTCACTGAATAATGGTGAGTTGCTACTGACAAACTTGCGGGGCGTAACGCGAGAAATTGATATTGACCGACTGTCCTGGACCAATGAAGGCAAAAAGCACCAGGGGATTGGCCAATTCCGGATGGAAGACTTTGCGACTAATAGCCTGGATTTCATTATTGATTTGCGCGGTGATCGCTGGTCGGAGTTTAATGGTCAGTTCTATGTTAATTCACAGAACGTTGATATCAGTCCCTGGCTTGAAGAGCAACTGGGCGACATTGACGTACAAGCTTCAAACGTAAACTTTACGGGTTGGCTCGATGTTCGTAATGGTCAATTATTTGAAGGATTAGTTAAGTTAAGAGACAACCGTATTACCTGGTTAGACAATAATTCCGAAGAACTTAACTGGTTGCAGTTACCCGAGGGAGAAATTGTGCTGCGGCCGGAAGAAAATGGCTGGCTACTCAACAGTATGCCAATGACAGTAAATACCTCGGTAGGTCATCTTGAATTACCGCGTATAGCCTGGCAGCAACTGGATGAGATCCACGATATCAGTGTAGATAATATCGCAATTGATGAGGTTACCGGGTTACTACCTCTGCTGCCTTTTAATATATCGGCGGAATCGGTCATGAGCCTGGGCTTAAAGGGGACGGCCAGTGTGCGCTATCGCCTGCATCCTGTCTCCGGCCAGCAATGGTCTGTAAAAAGCCACAACCTGTCGGCAGACGGAAATGAGCGCTGGCCTGGTTTTAATGGCCTTGATGTCAGTATAAGCAGCTTGTCGAATCACGGTTTGTGGCAAGTAGAAGGTGACAACGTTAGCCTTACGGGAAACAGTCTTTCCGGTAAGCAAGCGTGGGATATTGATACTTTTAATTTGTCCGGCTCCTGGTTGTTACAAGCTGATAACTGGCGGGTAAATTTAGAGCAGCTCCAACTTCGGCGAGACGACTTTCAGCTTACCGGCAGTGGCGGTTTGTCGGGCGACAGTGAAACAACACCACAAATTGACTTATTGCTTTCTACCGCACAGGGCTTTTCTGTCGACACGGCCCGCAAGTTGCTGCCATCAATTATGGGTCAGGGAGTCAAAGACTATCTTTCCGCAGCCTTAGTATCCGGTCGGGCTCGTGGCATGGAATTACTTTGGCGCGGTCCCGTCACTCAGTTTCCGGCGGCGACCAATCAAGGTGTCTTCAATGCGCGGGTCGAGTTCGATGATTTAACCTACCGGTTTCAGCCAGACTGGCTTCCGCTAGCCGATGCTCCGGTAAAGCTCGACTTTTATAACAGAAGCTTGTTCATGTCGACCGATGCAGGGCATATAGAAGATGTGCAGGTAACCCGGGTTGACGCGCAAATTAAGGACTTAGCAGATGCTTCGCAGGGCTTGCAGGTTCAGGCTAGTGTTAGTGGAAAGGGTGAATCGTTGTTACCTGTTTTTGAGCAGTCGCCGCTGGACAGCGTAACCGAAACGCTCATTCAAATTGACCCGAGCGGAGAGGTTTCTGGTTCTTTTCAGTTGGATATCCCCTTAAATAGCTCGCGAGATGTCGATGTCGCTGTTGATGCTCCGTTGGCCGGGTTGTCTTTTAATATTGACGCCATACAACAAGATTTTACGGTTTCTGAAGGTATTCTGAAGATCGACAACAGCAAGGTTAGTACCGAAGGGTTGCGCCTTAACTGGTACGGTATGCCTATACCAACGAAAGTATCGGGAGAGCTAAAGGGGGCGGATTACTTACTGAATGTGAATACAACTCTGGACTGGCAAAGCGAACCCTTATTTAAGCAATTGCCTTATCCACAGTGGAAACCGTTTTTCTACGGAGCGGTAAATGGTGAAGCTAATCTCCTGTTAACTTTTAACGCAGACGATGTCGGCGTTGCGTTGGAGTCTCAGTTTGATTTGACCGGTCTTGAGACATCGCTTCCAGCGCCGTTGCAAAAAGATTTTGGAGATAACTGGCAACTGTCGGTTCAGCTCAATGGGACTGGAGAAGAGCTGCGTTTACGAGCAAGTATTGACCAGCGTCTTAACTGGGATAGTCGCTGGCAGCCGGGCAGTGGAGGCTGGCAAATGGCCAGACTGGATATTGGTGAAGTGAACTCTGCGAATGAACTGGTTAACGGCTTTGCGATAAACGCACAGCTTCCGCATGCAGATATCGGACAGTGGTACTCAGTACTTTATGCGTTGGCCGGGGATTCAAACGTTGATACTGAAAGTGGTAGTGGGGAAGGGTGGTTGCCCGATTCCATTCGTATTGAGACGCCTCAGTTACAGTGGGGACAGCAGAAATTTGCTCAGGCGGATATCCAGGTGTGGCCAGAAAACTCAGTCTGGCAGGCCCGGGTGGATGCTAAGAATGCGGTGCTAAGCGCGACCATTCCGGAAAGCTTTGTACAGCAAGGGATAACCGTAAGAGCGGATTATTTGGCGTTAAGCAGCAATGTTGAGCTTCCGGAAGCCACCGAGAAGACAGACTGGAATTGGCTCGAGAAAGTACCAGCACTTAACTTTTTCTGTCGCAGTTGTCGTATTGACGAGCATGAGTTAGGCGAAGTTGAGTTAGTACTTGCTCCGCTTGAAGACGGCTTCAGTATAGAAAAAATGGCTCTTAAAAAGGGTAGTGATGAGTTGGCTGTAACAGGTTATTGGCGCTACACAGACGAGCAGGCTTTAAGTGCGCTTTCTGGACGTTTGGAGGCTGGAGACCTTGGTGATTTATTACGTGACTATGGTCTGGAAACGGCAGTAAGAGACAGTGCTGCCGTTATTGACTTTAACTTAAACTGGCGTGACCACTTGTATCAACCAGACTGGAGTTCGCTGAGCGGGGAAGTGGTCTGGGATTTAGAAAAAGGCTATCTGGCCGAAGTGAGTGACGGCGGCGCGCGTATTTTTTCGTTATTGAGCCTGGACAGTATTCTCCGAAAGCTGACTTTAGATTTTCGTGATATTTTTTCGCAGGGAATGTTTTTTACTGACCTAACTGGCAGTGTTCAGATCGAAAACGGTGTTGCGACCACCGAAGATGCAAGATTACTGGGATCCGCAGGAGATATGGATATTCGTGGCTGGACCAATATGAAAACTGGTGAGCTAAATTATAACCTGACCTATGCGCCGAAGGTCACTTCCAGCCTACCGATTATTCTTGCCTGGATGGTAAACCCGCCCAGCGGCCTGGCTGCGTTGTTCATCGACAAAGTACTGCACGATGCGAAAGTGATTTCGCGTCTGCGTTATCAGGTCACCGGTACTATTGATGAACCGGTGGTTGAAGAAATAGAACGTGACAGCCGCCCGGTTGATTTGCCAGAATTGGAAGAGAACTCAACCGATTCAGAGGCAGACGATGACACAAGTGCAACTGACGGCGCTGCAAATGAGCAGTCGCCCGGATCCGCAAGATAATTTAGCCATTGTTGCTAAACTGCTGGAACAACTTCCTGCCGCACGTCCGCAACTGGTGGTGCTGCCTGAAGCCTTTAGTTGCTTCGGTGCCGGTGACCGTGCGCAGTTAGCGATGGCTGAACCTTACAAGGATGGTGAGGTGCAGAAACAGCTGGCTGCCTTAGCGAAAAAGCACGAGGTTTATCTGGTCGGCGGTACACTGCCGGTAGATGCCGGTGAGCGATTCTCCGCGGCATCTATTCTTTTTGGCCCCGATGGCGCTATTCTCAATCGCTACGACAAAATTCATTTGTTTGATGTTGATGTGGCTGATAATACTAAGGAATACCGCGAGTCAAAGTGGACTCAGCCGGGCAGTAAGGTGGTAACCACAGAAACGGACTTTGGTGTGGTTGGCATGGCAGTATGTTATGATCTGCGCTTTCCAGAGTTATTCAGAGCATTGCGTCAGGCTGGCTCCCAAATCATTGTTTTACCCTCTGCTTTTACTCAGGTTACCGGAAAAGCTCACTGGCATGCGCTGGTTCGCGCCCGCGCCATTGAGCAACAGGTTTTTATCGTGGCACCGGGTCAGGTGGGGGAGCACGCAAATGGTCGTGAAACGTTTGGCCATTCAATTATTGTCAGCCCCTGGGGTGAAATACTGGCAGAACAGGAACTGGATGAAGGTGTTGTTTCTGTCAGCGTTGACGTAGCGGATATTGAACCCATACGAAAACAAATGCCGGTGGCGCAACAAAATCAATTTGAGGTTGTACAAAAGACATGACACTAACTGACTACGAATTGTCACAAGACGACATAAGCAAGGCCTTATCCACGCTATACAGCGGTGATATTGACTTTGCCGATATCTATTTACAACACAGTGTCAACGAGTCGTGGGTGCTGGAAGATGGCATTATTAAAGACGGCGCGTTTCATATTGAAACGGGTATGGGTGTGCGCGCTGTACAGGGCGAGAAAACTGGCTTTGCTTATGCCGATGAGATTACATTAAAAGCGTTACAGCGCACTAGCGAAGCGGCCCGCGGCATAGCGCGTCAGGGGCAAAGCAAAAAGGTTGAAGCCCTGAAGTCGGTGCAGGCTAAGTCGCGCTATGAAGCGCTGAATCCGCTGGATACTTTGTCTGAAGACGAAAAAATTGAATTGCTGAAAAAAGTTGATGCGCACGCGCGGGCACAGGACTCACGTGTAAGCCAGGTGGTGGTTAGTTTGAGCGGCAGTTACGACGAAGTTTTAGTTGCTGCGACAGACGGCACGTTGGCTACTGATAAGCGACCTCTAATTCGTCTGAACTGTTCTGTTATTACCGAGCAAAACGGTCGCCGCGAGCGAGGCAGTGCCGGTGGTGGAGCGCGTGTAGGATATGAGTTTTTCCTTGATGAAGCGTCCGGCAATGCCCGCTGGCAGCGTTTTGCGGAAGAAGCCGTACGCCAAGGACTCGTGAACTTAGAAGCGAAACCTGCACCTGCAGGCAATATGCCTGTGGTACTGGGCTCTGGTTGGCCGGGCGTGCTGCTGCATGAGGCGGTTGGACATGGGCTGGAGGGCGACTTTAACCGTAAAGGCTCGTCTGCCTATTCCGGCAAAATTGGCCAACAGGTGGCTTCACCGCTTTGTACTATTGTCGATGACGGAACTCTGAATGATCGCCGTGGCTCAATGAGTATTGATGACGAAGGCACACCCAGTGGCTATAACGTATTGATAGAAAATGGCGTATTGCGTGGTTACATGCAGGACAAAATGAATGCGCGTCTAATGGGTCAGGCAACCACCGGAAACGGTCGCCGTGAAAGTTTCGCTCACTTACCTATGCCGCGAATGACCAATACGTATATGCTCGCCGGAGAAAGTAGTCCGGGAGACATCATTGGCAGCGTGAAAAAGGGTATTTACGCACCGCAATTTGCCGGTGGTCAGGTCGATATTACTTCCGGACAGTTTGTGTTCTCAGCATCTGAAGCTTATTTAATTGAAGACGGTAAAATTACCACACCGATAAAGGGTGCAACACTTATTGGTAACGGACCAGAAGCTATGGCTCAGGTGTCTATGGTGGGTAACGACCTGTCGCTGGACGAAGGTGTTGGTGTTTGCGGCAAAGACGGGCAGAGTCTACCCGTAGGTGTTGGGCAACCGACGCTGAAACTGGATTCAATGACGGTTGGCGGTACCGAATAAGTGAGTTGCCCGGTATTAACCGAGCAGTTCACGTAAATAAACAAACAGCTGACGGGCAGCGACAGGCGGTTTTTGTTCAGCCCGCTGTTTTTCGGCAAGACGAATAAGCTGACGCAATTTTTGGCGGTCAGCATGAGGGTGCTCTTCAATGAATTCTTGTAGAGCATCGTCGCCTTCATGCAGCAGTTTATCGCGAGTTGTTTCAATCTCGTGAAAAATGGATGTTTGCTGCTGATGCGCATTTTTTAAGTTATTTAAGGCTTGCTCAATAGGCGCTATGTCACGTAAGCGCATGAGCTTGCCAATAAATTGAAGCTGGCGTCGGTAGCCTTCGTGCTTGTTACGAATTTTACGGGCAAGTAAAACGGCATCGCGCAGCTCATCATCCAGTGGCATTTTTGCTAACTGGCTGTCAGTTAAATTGACAAGTTGAGTCCCTAGCTCCTGGCGTTCAGCCATTTCGCGTTTTTTTTGGGACTTGCTGACGAAGTCGTCAGATTGTTCAGGATTTTCGGCTGGGCGTTTCGGCATAAGTTCGATTCATTAGCGCTACAAAGCCGTCAGTTTAGCAGTGAGGAGAGTTTTTTGATAGTACAACTGAGTGACTTACAGGTTCAAATGAAGCAGGTAGAGAGTGCTGTTAAAGAAGCACTGCGACTGGCTGAAGCAAAAGGCGTCAGTTCTGCTGAATGCTCAATCAGTCACAGCTCCGGTATTTCGGTCGGGACCCGCCTGGGCGAAGTCGAAACCGTCGAGTTTAATCAGGATGGGGCGCTGGGCATTAGCGTTTATAGAGGCAACCAGAAAGGTTCGGCATCGACTACAGACCTGTCGGAACAGGCCATTAGCGCTGCCGTCGACAAGGCTTGTGATATTGCCCGTTTTACCTCTCCGGATCCATACAATGGTTTGGCTCCGGCCGAATTAATGGCGACCGATGTACCGGATTTAGACTTGTGTCATCCGGGTGACCAGAGCGCAGAGTATGCCATAAAGCAGGCACTGGCTTGTGAGAAACACGCCCTGAACCTGGATGAGCGCATTGTTAACTCAGACGGCGCGCATTACGGCAGCCACACGGGTTTTCGTGTTTATGGGAATAGTCACGGTTTTATTGGCGGTTACTTACAGTCGCGACATAACCTTAGTTGCGTTCTGATAGCCAAAGAGGGCGACAAAATGCAGCGCGACATGAGTTATTCTGTTGCCCGCAAAATGCACGAATTAAAATCTGCCGAGAGTGTTGCCGAAGAGGCCGCCGCAGAAACCTTGTCGCGCTTGGGTGCACGCAAAGTACCAACAGCTAAAGTACCGGTTATTTTCCGGGCTGATGTGGCAGGGAGTTTGTTTGGTCATATGGTCAGTGCTATAAGCGGTGGCAATTTGTACCGCAAATCCAGTTTTCTGCTCGACCATTTAGGCAAGCCGGTGCTGCCAGAATGGCTGAGCATTCAGGAAAAACCGCATATTATCGGTGGCCTGGCGAGCTCGCCGTTCGATGCAGAAGGTTTGGCGACGAAGGATAGAGAAATCATTACCGACGGGGTGCTGCAAACCTATCTGTTAACCAGCTATGCTGCACGCAAACTGGATATGCAGCCTACGGGTCACGCAGGTGGTATCCACAACTGGCGAGTGACACAGCAGGACAACTCGTTAGCGCAGTTATGCAAAAAAATGGGTACGGGCTTGCTGGTAACCGAATTGATGGGGCAGGGCGTAAATATGGTCAACGGTGATTACTCACGTGGAGCGGCCGGCTTCTGGGTTGAGAACGGTGAAATTCAGTATCCGGTAGAAGAAGTGACCATTGCCGGTAACTTAAAAGACATGCTGGCGAACATTGTTGCCATAGGGAATGACACCGACGAACGCCATGCGCTGCATACCGGCTCAGTGTTATTAGAGCAAATGAGTATTGCCGGCAATTAAAAAGCCAGGTCTCTAAGACAGTAACAAGGTTGCTGAGCCAAGGAAGGCAAAGATACCGACCACGTCAGTGACAGTGGTCAGAATGACCCCGCCAGCCAGCGCGGGGTCAATATTAAAGCGCTTAAGAACCAGCGGAATGGTCGCACCGGCTAAAGCGGCTGCGACTAGGTTCATCATCATGGCAAAGGCAATAATACCGCCAACCAGCCAGTCTTGCTTCCACAGTGCGACGACTGCCGCAATCAGTACCGACCAGATAATGCCGTTTAAGAAACCAATAGCCAGCTCTTTACCGATAAGCCATCGGGAGTTACTGGTGCCGATGTGACCCAGAGCCATACCTCGTATGACCAGAGTTAATGTCTGGCTACCGGCTATGCCGCCCATACTGGGTACAATGGTGTTTAAAATAGCCAGTACAGCCATTTGTGCCAGTATGTCTTCAAATAATGAGCTGACCATGGCAGCCAGTAAGGCAGTAACTAAGTTTACCGCCAACCATACGGTACGGCGGCGGGTACTTTTTAATACCGGAGCGAAGGTATCTTCGTCATCTTCCAGACCCGCCATACTCAACATGGAGTGTTGGGCTTCTTCGCGGATAATATCGACCACGTCATCGATGGTAATACGACCTACCAGCTGCTGCTCATTGTCGACGACCGGCGCAGATACCCAGTCATGACGCTCGAACAGTTTTGCGACTTCCGTTTCATCCATAGTCACGGGGATGGTGGTAATGTCGGCCGACATAATTTCGTCAATGCGACGGCTGGGATCAATAGTTAACAACTGGGTTAAAGTAATTTCGCCAATGAGTTTTTCATGGCGATCCACGACGTAGAGTTTATCGGTGGCTTCGGGCAGCTCACCTTTAAGGCGTAAATAACGCAACACAACATCAATAGTGACGTCCGAGCGCAAGGTTATGGTATCGGTGTTCATGATACCACCGGCGCTGTCTTCGGCATATGAGAGCGCGGTTTCCGCACGTTCCCGGTCGCTTTCGTCCATGGACTTCAGAACTTGCTGATAGACTGGCTCAGGTAAGCCCCGCAGAACGTAGGCAAGGTCATCGGTGTCCATGCCTTCGGTGGCCGCCGCAAGATTCTCCGGCGCCATTTGACGAATAATGTCTTTCTGAACCTCTTCGTTCAGTTCTTCAAGAATCTCGCCGTGTTCATCTACGTCAACCAGTTTCCAGACAATGGAACGGCTTTTGGGGGGTGAGGATTCCAACAGCAATGCCACGTCGCATGCCGGCATATTATGCAGCATACGGCGTGCAGCAACGAACATGCCATCGGACAGCGCGGAGTTAACCTCCTGAATGCGCTGCATGGCATATTCTTTGTCGGAAAGCTCTGCAATCATGCTTACTCGTCTTCCTCGAAGCGATCTTCAAACAAAGCACTAACGGCATCCAGTGCTGCTTGTGCGTCTTTTCCTTCGGCACAGACTTCAACAGTTTTACCCTGTTGACTGGCCAGTAGCATCAGGCACATAACGCTGGCAGCGTTAACGCATTGCTCACCCTGAGTGACAGTAATGTCTGACTCAAATTCCTGCGTTAATTGCGCTAACTTTGTTGCCGCACGTGCGTGCAAGCCTAGTTTATTGCGAATAATTAGCTTTCTGCAAACTTTATCCATGGGTTTTCAGTTCCCGGTGTCTTACCTGAACTTTTACAGCTTTCTGTTCAAAACGCTCGGCTAACTGCTGAGAAATATAAACCGAGCGGTGCTGACCACCGGTACAACCGGTAGCTATGGTCAGGTAGCTTCGATTGCTGCGCTGGAAGTGTGGCAACCAGGTATCAAGAAAGTTTTCTAGCTGATAAATAAATTTAGTCACCAAAGGTTCCTGACGAAAGAAAATCTGCACGTCGGTATCCAGACCGGTAAGCAGCTTAAGCTCGGGTTGCCAGTGCGGATTAGGTAAAATGCGCGCATCAAAGACAAAGTCAGCGTCTTTGGGTAAACCATATTTAAAGCCAAAAGACTGAAACACAATAATCAGCTTTTTATCCGCTCGTCCCAGCACCCGCTCAGTGACCTGTTCGCTTAATTGGTGCAGCGATAAATCACTGCTGTCCAGGCGCCAGGTTGCGCGTTCCATAATGGGTTCAAGCATTTTATGTTCGGCCTGAAGCGCTTCTAGCAGAGGCAGTTCTTTTTGCGATAACGGATGCAGGCGACGAGTCTCGCCAAAACGCTTTAGTAAGGTGTTGTCGTCAGAGTCAATAAACAGAATTTCCGGTTCAACGCCTTTTGGCAAAAAGCTCAGAGAGTCCAGCAGCTCTTCGGAGTGCTCCGGTAGGTTGCGAACATCAATGCTAATGGCTATTTTTTGATACTGCTCTATGACTGCATGCACCAGAGTTGGCAGCAGGCTTATTGGTAAATTATCAACACAATAAAAGCCTAAGTCCTCCAGTACGCGCAAGGCAATTGTCTTACCTGAGCCGGAGCGACCACTAACAATGATCAGTTGCATGGCGACTGTTCACCTTCGCCCACAAATAATTGATATAACGCCTTATCAGAATCTGCGTGGCGCAGTGCGCGAGTACAGTCTTTGTCGTTCATTCTTCTGGCCACTGTGGCCAATGTTTGTAGATGGTTCTCGTGCTCTGACTCCGGCACCAGAAGCGCGAAGATAATATCGACAGGTTGGTTGTCAATAGAATCGAATTCGATAGGTTCGTCTAAGGTCAGTAATACCGCTACCGGATGATTCGCATTAGGTAAGCGGCCATGAGGAATTGCGATACCTAAGCCAATTCCCGTACTGCCTAAACGCTCACGGTTTAACAGGCTCTCAAAAATGTCATGACGGGTAATGCCAGACAGCTTAGGGGCTACGATTTGACTAATGGTTTCAAGTAGTCGCTTTTTACTTGCGCCCTCGACTGCACACTTGGTGCAGTCGGGGCTTAACAATTCACTCAGTTGCATGGATTAATGTTGTTTCATTTTCTCTTTGTGTTTAATCACCTGACGGTCCAGTTTATTAATTAAACCGTCGATGGCCGCGTACATATCTTCGTGTTTTGCGTCGGCGAAAAGCTCACCGCCATTCACGTGCAGCGTAGCTTCCGCTTTTTGAATCGTTTTTTCAACATTTAGGATGACGTGAACATTAGTTATATGGTCAAAATGTCTTTCCAGCTTGGCAAATTTTGTGTCCACGTAGTCACGCAGAGCTTCGGTAATATCGATGTGATGACCGGTCAAATTAATTTGCATAACGTCTTCCTTCTGCAGTTAACAAAGTTACAAAAGACTTTTGCGTTGGCTCGATGATGGAATGTTTAACGATTCCCGATACTTCGCAATTGTCCTTCTTGCTACTTGGATACCTTGTTCGGCTATCAGTTCAGCAATCTTACTGTCACTTAACGGTTTACTGCGATTTTCAGCAGCGACCATCTTCTTAATTAAAGCACGTATTGCCGTGCTTGAACACTCGCCACCGCCCTCTGTACTGACATGACTTGAGAAAAAATATTTCAACTCAAATACGCCACTTGGGCAGTGTAAGTATTTTTGTGTCGTTACGCGTGAAATTGTGCTTTCATGCATATCCACGGCTTCAGCAACATCGTTCAGAACCATTGGCTTCATAGCTTCTTCACCATGCTCAAAAAAGCCCTGCTGGCGCTGTACTATGCAATTGGCCACTTTCAGCAGCGTATCGTTTCTGCTCTCCAGGCTTTTTATGAACCAGCGCGCTTCTTGCGTATGGTTTTTTATGTACTGGCTGTCGGCTACTGACTTTGTTGCTTTACTCAAGGCCGCGTATTCTTCGTTCACTTTTAGTTTAGGTACGCTGTCCGGGTTTAATTCGACCATCCAACGACCATTTTTTTTAGTAACGGCCACATCGGGAATAACATATTCAACGGGTTGCTGCGCAACTTGCTCGCCCGGGTGCGGGTGCAACTGTTGAATTAACCGCATAGTCTGACGTAAATCGTCTTCCGATAGCTTCAGTTTACGCTGAATGGTGCGAAAATCGCGACTGCCAAGTAAGTCCATATGTTCAGTCACTAAGCATAGAGCAACCTGCTTGTATTCAGTGTCGTCGCTTAGTTGACGTAATTGAATGGCAAGGCATTCACTGACGCTGCGTGCGCCGACACCAATTGGGTCGAAATGCTGAATACGCTTAAGCACCATGCAGACTTCTTCTACTTCCACTTCGGGTAGGCGCACAGCTTCGATAATTTCATTAACATCAACCATTAGATAGCCATTGTCGTCTATGGCTTCAATAATGGCTTCAGCTATGGCGGTGTCTTCTTCCGAAAAATGAGAAAGTTGCATTTGCCAAAGCAGGTGATCCTGCAAAGACTCGCTGGTAGAGCCCTGATAGACTTCAAAGTCGCCGTCGAAGGATTTACCCGAAGAAGCCGCACCGTTGGCCGGGGTATGACTGGAGTAGGTGTCGTCCCAACTGCTGTCGACCGGCAGCTCGTCAGGCATTTCCTGAGTTTTTATAACGTCGGATGTTTCCCGCTGACTGTCGTCTCTTTCTTCAATATTGCGAGTTTCGGGTTGATCCGCGTCGTTACTCGTTTCGCCTTCAACCTCCAGCAGCGGGTTGCTGTCTAATGCATCCTGAATTTCTGACTGAAGATCGAGCGAGGAAAGCTGCAGCAGGCGGATGGCCTGTTGGAGTTGTGGCGTCATGGTCAGGTGCTGACCAATTTTTAGCTGCAGACTTTGCTTCATAATGACTGTCCCGGTATCACGTTATAGGGTGAACTGCTCACCGAGGTAAACGTCTCTAACCTGTTGATTCGATAATATACTTTCTGCATCCCCACTGGCAATAAGCTCACCATGACTGACAATGTAAGCGTGTTCACAAACAGACAATGTCTCGCGCACATTGTGGTCGGTAATAAGTACACCAATACCACGTTGCTTTAAATGTTCAACAATCTTTTTAATATCAATAACCGAAATAGGGTCAACTCCGGCAAAAGGCTCGTCCAGCAAAATAAACGTAGGCTCCGCTGCCAAGGCGCGGGCAATTTCAACCCGACGGCGCTCACCGCCTGAAAGACTCATGCCCTGGCTATTCGCTATGTGGCCTATATGAAACTCTTCGAGCAAAGCATCAAGCTGTTCTTCACGCTCATTGGTTGAAAGTTCTTTACGAGTTTCCAGAATAGCCATCAGATTATCGCGCACGGTCAATTTGCGAAAAATGGAAGCCTCTTGCGGCAAATACCCAATACCCCGGCGTGCCCGTTCATGCATTGGCAGCAAGGTAAGGTCATTGTCGTCCAGCAGAATTTGGCCTTTATCGCTATTAACCAAACCGACAATTATATAGAAGGTTGTCGTTTTACCTGCCCCGTTGGGGCCCAGCAAACCAATGACCTGCCCCTGACTAACTTCGAGGCTAACGTCTTTAACGACTTGTCGGCTTTTGTAGCTTTTGGCTAAATGTTTGACTCGTAAAGTTGCCATATTAAGGGTTCTCGTTATTTTTTTCGTCGGTATCGGTTTTTGGTTTAGGCGTAAAAATAGTGATAACACGGCTGTCTTCTTCACCTGAACTGCTTGCCGTTACCGTTTGTTTATTCAAATCATAGGTAATCAAACTGCCGCTTGAGCTACTGCTACCTTGAGAGATGCGAGCGTCGCCACTAAGCTCCAGTCGCTGTTCCGACTGAAAATAGGTGATTTTTTTTGCTTCAGCGTTAATTTCATTGCCGTCGTCCAGCGTCTGGCTGTAAGTAGCAGGAGTGCCTTCTGCAATAAAAATATCTGCTTGCTCGGCGCTTTCGCTGGCGGATGCTTCTAGTCGATCGGCGCGGATTAATAAGGTGCCCTGACGAATAATAACGTTGTCCGTTAAAACCAGGCGGTTATTTTTAATATCAAGCTCTTCCTTACTCGACTCAACTTCCATTGGCTTACTAAAGTCAGACTTGCCCTGAGCCATAACCGCTGAGGGTATTAAGGCAACCAGGATGAGTTTACTCAGCAGGCTGGAAAATCGTTTTAACATGTCTTTTTAGCTCCATTCGTTCAGCTTTCAGATCCGCAGTCATACCGTTACCCCGAATTAATAGTCGTGGTCCGTGAATGCTTACAGGATGTTCTGTGCTCATTGACTCATTTTTTAAATCAACAATCAGGTACTCGGTTAACACTTGCTCGATGTGAGTATCCGGCTCTAAAGCAAGTATTTCAACATCATGCTCTAAAATCAGGGTTTGATCGTCGTAGAAAGTGCCTTGCGCGGCACTGACTTCCCAAAGCTCTTCGCCTTGCTCAGAAAAGACCGTGTAAACTGGACGCTTAAGTTCGGTCAGACCAATTTGGTTATAGTGAGACATTTTCTCAGATTTTATCTTGTGAGCCAGTAAACCGTCACTTTCGAAAATACGCGTTTCCAGCCCAAAAGCGGTAAAGTCGGGCTGCATAGTGCGTGTTGTAGCCACGTTGTTACCATCAGCATCATCACTAAAAGGGCGCCAGACAAGCAATAGCCCGGCACCGAATAATAAAATTAGAATGACAGTAACGCGTCGACTCACACACTGGCTCCTGTAGCCAGGTGAAGTTGCCCTTGACTGAGCATGATTAAATCACAGACTTCGCGCACGGCACCATGTCCACCATGGCAGCGTGAAATATAATCGGCCTGTTGTTGTACCGATGCGTGAGCGTCCTGGACTGCAATCCCCAGGCCTGCAGCTTTAATCAAAGGTAAATCGGGGGTGTCATCTCCCACATAAGCAACTTGCTCTGCGCTAAGGCCTAGCTTTGTTAGTAGCTCATCGAAAGCGGCTGTTTTATCGTTCTGTCCCTGATAAATAAAACCGACATCTAAGTGTTCCATGCGATGCTCTACAATGCGTGACGTTCGTCCGGTAATGACTGCCGTTTCAACACCTGATTTTTTCAGTGCTTTCATGCCAAAGCCATCCCGGGTGTGAAACGCTTTCAGTTCCTCACCATCATTGCCTAAGTATATGCGACCGTCGGAAAACACCCCGTCGACATCCAGAACCAGTAGCTTTATTTCGGAAAAACGTTTAAACAGGCTTTTTTCAATGTCGCCGTACCAGGTATTAATACATTCCATCAGAGCACTCCCGCCTGCAGTAAGTCATGCATGTTCATTGCGCCACAAGGCTGTCCATCGTCGTTGGTAATTATCAGCCCATTTATTTTTCGGTCCTGCATGAGTTTTAATGCCTCAGCGGCCAGCATGTCCTCGTTCGCAGTAATACAGGAGCGGGTCATAACTTCAGCTATCGGAGTTTTATGGACATCGATTCGGTTATCCAGAATGCGACGTAAGTCACCGTCTGTAAAAATGCCGGCAAGACGTTGGTTCTCATCAACTATAGCGGTCATACCCAGACCTTTACGCGACATTTCTAGTAAGGCGTCGCTGATAATAGCGTCGGCAGGAATAACCGGGACACGCTCGCCAGTGTGCATCACGTCATGCAACCGTAATAGCAGGCGTTTACCCAGCGAACCGCCGGGATGTGATAGTGCAAAGTCGTCGGCGGTGAAGCCGCGGGCATTGAGCAGCGCAACCGCCATTGCATCACCCATAACCAGCGTTGCTGTTGTAGAAGCTGTAGGTGCTAACCCGAGTGGGCAGGCCTCTTGTTCAACCGCGATGCAAACATGAGTATCAGCCAGTCGGGCAAGAGTGGAGCCAGGTTTACCGGTCATTGAAATTAAGGGCACGCCCAGACGTTTAATGACCGGAATAATATTCAGCACTTCGGCCGTTTCACCACTGTTAGATATCGCAATGACCACATCCTGAGCTGCAACCATGCCTAAGTCTCCGTGGCTGGCTTCGCCCGGATGCACAAAAAACGCCGGTGTGCCGGTTGAGGCAAGTGTGGCTGCTATTTTCCCGCCAATATGGCCGGATTTACCCATGCCGGTGACAATAACGCGGCCTTTGCAGTTAAACAGGGTTTGGCAGGCGGCATCGAAATTATCATCTAAATATTGATACAGGCCTTCAATAGCCTTCTTTTCGATATCCAGTACTTGTTCGCCCAGTAGCCGAAAGTTCTGGGTGACTTGTTTCATGGTCATGCCTCTGGCGTTGTACTTTTGCCCTGTATAATACGTCATTCGGTACAACTCTGCCTACCGTACACAGGTAAATCTTGTATTTTATTACAAAAATAATTACTATACCAACCAGACGGTTGATAAAGTAAGTGCAGGTAAAGTGAATACACCATGGTAGAGAAAAAAGGCGCAGGGCGACCCAGCAACAGAGACGTCATTCTGGATGCCGCAGATCAATTGGTCGCTGCCGAGGGTGCAGGGCACCTTACATTTGACGCCTTGAGCCAGACAACGGGCATCAGCAAAGGTGGTTTGCTTTATCATTTCAAGAGCAAAGATTGTTTGCTGCAGGCTATGTTAAAACGCCGTCTCGAACGTTATGAAAAACTTCGTGAGCAATATCATCACCAGTTTGCCGATGACCCAAAAGGCGAATTAAAAAGTATTTTACTAGCAGCGCTTGATACGGACGCTGAATGTTCTCGGCTAGGCAGTGGAATGCTGGCTGCCGCTGCGACTAACCCGGAGTTGTTGGGCCCTTTAAAAGAGCATATAGCACTGACTTTACAGCGGTTGGAACGTATTGCCGGAAGCAAAGTTGGGAAAACTCTGTTTTACGCGGTTCATGGTGCTCGCTTGTTTGAGCAACTCAACTTGTGTGACGCCTGCGTGCATGAACGTGAAGATTTTGCACAATATTTACTGAAGCTTGTCGATGAATTGACAGAAATAGAATCAATTCGCTGATAAAATTTGCAACACTTTTTCGGTATCAGACTATACCGACAGTCGTTAGAATAAAGGCTGATAAACTCGTAACAGGAAACTGTCGTGACAAACTTGGTAGAACTTAAAGATCTGACTTTTGCGCATGGAAGCCATCGGGTCTATGACGGCCTGTCGTTAGATGTTCCGAAAGGCAAAATGGTTGCTGTCATGGGGCCTAGTGGCATTGGTAAAACGACGCTGTTGCGCCTTATCGGTGGACAGCTTAAGCCTGACAGCGGCAGTATCAAAGTAGCCGGAGAGGAAGTCCCGCAGTTAAAACGCGACGCTTTGTATCAATTACGCAAGCGCATGAGCATGCTGTTTCAAAGTGGTGCGTTGTTCACCGACATGTCGGTATACGAGAACGTCGCCTTTCCACTGCGCGAGCACACCGACTTACCCGAAGAAATTATTCGCAGCGTGGTTTTAATGAAGCTTGAGGCCGTGGGTCTGCGTGGTGCGCGTCACCTTATGCCGTCAGAACTGTCTGGTGGTATGGCTCGTAGAGCTGCTCTGGCAAGGGCTATAGCTCTGGATCCTGAATTAATTTTATACGATGAGCCGTTTGCGGGTCAGGATCCTATTTCTATGGCGGTCATTGTAAAGCTTATTAAATCTTTGAATGAGTCACTAGGTTTGACCTCTATTGTTGTATCGCACGACGTAAAAGAAGTGTTATCGATTGCGGATTATGCTTATGTCATCGCCGACAAAAAAGTGGTCGGCAAGGGAACTCCGGATGAACTGCGCAATAATGAGACCGCAATTATTAAGCAGTTTTTGAACGGCGCTCCAGATGGACCCGTAGCATTTCATTATTCAGATGACGATTTTACAACGGACTTATTAAGGGGCAAGGAATGATCCAGTTTATACGGTCTGTCGGTCGCCAGGTATTGGATAGCCTGGCAGGCATTGGATACGCCCTGGCTATGTTAATGGGTGCCATTATTGGCAAGCCGCAACCAGCTAAGTCATGGCCGCTCTTTATTAAACAAATGTATGTCGTCGGCGTATTGTCGATGCTCATCGTTATCGTCAGTGGCTTATTCATCGGTATGGTGCTTGGCTTACAGGGCTACACTATTTTAGTTGACTATGGTGCTGAGCAAAGTCTGGGGCCTATGGTTGCGCTGTCGTTGCTGCGTGAGTTGGGGCCTGTCGTTACCGGTCTGTTATTTGCGGGGCGAGCGGGCTCCGCACTCACTGCTGAAATCGGTCTTATGAAAGCCACTGAGCAACTCTCCAGTCTGGAGATGATGGCGGTTGACCCTTTACGCCGTGTGATTGCTCCCAGGTTCTGGGCTGGTGTGGTTAGTATGCCACTGCTGGCGTTGATGTTCTCAGCCGTTGGAATTTACGGCGGTTACCTGGTTGGCTCCGGCTGGCTGGGTGTTGATGAAGGGGCTTTTTGGTCAGTCATGCAATCGGCAGTCGATTGGCAGGATGATCTTCTGAACGGCATTATTAAGTCTATTGTATTTGCCTTTGTTGTTACCTGGATAGCTTTGTATAAAGGTTATCGTTCGGTACCAACCTCTGCGGGAATCAGCGCTGCGACAACGTCTACGGTAGTGACTGCGTCGTTGGCAATTCTAGGACTCGATTTTATTCTTACAGCTATCATGTTTGGTGGATAACCATGGAATCAAGAAAAACACAGTTATGGGTAGGCGTTTTCGTTGTCGTCGGTATTTTGGCTTTGTTCTTTATTGCATTAAGAGCAGCCAGCGGGACTATGACGACATCGGGTGACAGTTACACCCTGTACGCTAAGTTCGACAATATTGGTAGTCTGAAAGTCCGCTCGCCGGTGAAAGTAGGTGGCGTCGTTGTAGGTCGTGTTACTGATATTTCATTGTCGGGCGACTACTATGAGCCGCGTGTGACAATGAGCATTAGCAAAGATTACGACAAGTTTTCTGAAGCCAGTACATTGTCGGTGTTGACGTCAGGACTCCTGGGTGAGCAATATCTTGGACTTGAACCCGGCTTTATTGATGACAGCGTAGGTACGTTAGACGACGGGGATACCATTACTGATACTAAATCAGCATTGGTTTTAGAAAACCTGATAGGCCAATTCCTGTTCAGTCAGGGCAATGAATAAGTGGTAAGGAGAGCACCATGGCAGTAAAACAATGGATAACGGCCGTTTTTGTAACCTTAGTACTGGTTGCATCCGCGTCAGCCGATTTAATTCGTAACGATGATCCGCAAGAGTTATTGAAAGCAGTTGCTGAAAAAACCTTTGATCGCATTGCATCGGACAGAAACAAAATTGACGCAGATCCTAATTATCTAAAGGAAGTCGTTGAAGATGAGATGATGCCTTATGTTGACAATATGTATGCGTCGAAGAAAGTATTAGGCCGTTACTTGCGCGACACGACAAAAGAACAGCGTGAACGTTTTTACCAGGCTTTCTACGATTACTTAGTGGCGACGTATGCCCGTGCTTTTACTCAGTATGACGAGGACAAGCATAAGGTCACTTTTGAACCTAGTCAGGAAATTTCTGATGATGCACGTTCGGCCGTCGTGAAGGCGCGAATAAAAGAAGAAGGGCGCCCGGAAATTCGTCTGGATTTTCGTATACGTTACGACTCTGATGAAGAAATTTGGAAAGCCTACGATTTAGTTGTTGAAGGTGTCAGTCTGCTGAACAGTAAGCAAAGTGAAATTTCTTCGGTTATCCGGGCTAATGGCATTGATAAAACCATCGAGCTGATTGAAAAGAAAGCTTCCGAGCCGATTAAGGCAGATGACGAAGTAGAAAGCCCGGCAGAGGGACTCTAATGTTAGCATCGGTGAAGGTTAGCGATGATAAGACACTGGTTTTTAGCGGTTCATTGACTCGTCACAGTGTTGCTAAACTGTGGTCACAGCGCAAAAGCTGGTCGGTGGGAAGCGAAACCCGGGTTGATTTAACCGATGTAGAGGTTATCGATACTGCCGGGGTGGCTTTTTTGCTTGAAATATTGAAATTGGTTGGCGATGGGAAAGGTCCGTTAACCTGTATCGGAGCATCTGAACAGCTGAAACAAATTGCCCGCGTTAGTGGCGTTGAGTCGCTGCTTTCGTTAAGCTAGGCGGTCTTATTAACTTTTAAGCCAACGGCAGATAACAATGAATACTGAAGAACTGAAAACTTTGCTGAACGATGCGCTTTCTCTGGAAGAGCTTCTGGTTAAAGCTGAAGGCGCGAATGTAGAAATTATTGCTGTCAGCGAAGACTTTAAAGATATGAGTCGGGTAAAGCGTCAGCAAGCCGTGTATGGTCCTCTAAACCCGTTGATTGCCGACGGTTCAATCCATGCCGTATCGATAAAAGCTTACACGCCGGAAGACTGGGCGCGTGATAAAAAATTAATGATGCCATAAGGTTGTTGGTTAGTTGATGGATAAATTTAAAATACGTGGAGGCCAACCTTTGTCAGGTTCGGTCACTATTTCAGGGGCAAAAAATGCCGCGCTGCCTATTTTAATGGCTTCGCTGTTGCCGTCTGAAAAAATAACCCTGTCTAATGTTCCCGACCTTCACGATGTCGACACAACTCTGGAGTTACTCGATTGCCTGGGCATTAGTCATAGCAACCTGAATAATAATAGCGTTTGCATTGACCCGACCACGCTTAATCACTTCAAAGCGCCTTATGATCTGGTTAAAACTATGCGTGCTTCTATTTTGGTTTTAGGCCCGTTATTAGCTAAAACCGGTAAAGCGGAAGTGTCTCTGCCGGGTGGTTGCGCTATAGGCGCACGGCCGGTAAATCTTCATATTGAAGGCCTGCGTAAAATGGGCGCGCATATTGACGTTGAAAATGGTTACATTAAAGCGTCAGTAGAGGGGCGTCTGCAGGGCGCAGAGATTTTGCTCGACACGGTCAGCGTGACCGGCACTGAAAACTTAATGATGGCAGCGGTACTGGCTGAGGGTGAAACGGTCATAGAAAATGCCGCTCGCGAACCCGAAGTCATTGATTTAGCAAACTTTCTTAACAGCCTGGGCGCGAATGTCCGCGACGCAGGAAGTGACACCATTCATATTACAGGTGTTAATAAGCTGCATGGTGGTGAATATAGTGTCATGCCCGACCGTATCGAAACGGGGACGTTTTTAGTCGCAGCTTTGGCAACTGGAGGTTCGGTGCGTTGCGAAAAAACTGACCCGGCAAGCCTTGATGCGGTGTTGAAAAAGCTGGAAGAAGCTGGCGCGACAATTGATAAAGGTGATAACTGGATAGCGATACAGAGCCATGGCCGGCCTAAAGCAGTTAATATTATTACGGCTCCTCATCCGGCTTTTCCAACCGATATGCAGGCTCAATTTTGTGCGCTAAATGCCATTGCAGAAGGTACCGCCGGTATTCGTGAAACGATATTTGAAAACCGCTTTATGCACATTCCTGAGTTACGACGCATGGGCGCAAATGTCGAGTCGGAAGGCAATACTGCACTATGTCACGGGGTTGATGAACTGACCGGCGCAGAGGTTATGTGTACCGACTTACGAGCTTCAGCCTCTCTTGTTATAGCGGGTCTGGTTGCGACCGGAGAAACTGTTGTCGAGCGTATCTATCATATTGACCGGGGCTATGAAGGGATTGAGAAAAAACTTCAGGGCTTAGGTGCTGATATTGAACGAGTAACGGCTTAGCAGCCGTTATCTGGGTAATTCGGCCACTGTTACGGTGGTCGTCATTCGTTTTTCATTACGATAAAATTCCACTTCTAATTTAGTGCCGGGCTCACTACCTGCAACCCGGTCAAGCCCTTCCGGCGCAGAGCGAACAGGGTTACCACCAATAGCCACCAGAAAATCGTTCGGTTGTAATCCTGCTTTTGCTGCCGGACTGTTCCGTTCAACTCCGGTTATTAATATGCCTGACAATGATTGTTCTTCACTAAAGTTTGGATTAACGCTAATACCAATGTATCCGCGTACCACTTTCCCTTCCTGAATAAGGGTTTTCATTACTTTGCGTGCATTTTCATAGGGTACGGCAAAATAAATGCCTTCGCCGCCATCTCCAAAAGCCGAATTATAGCGGGCGTTATTGATGCCGATGAGTTCTCCGGCGGTATTAACCAAAGCTCCGCCTGAGGCACCCTGGTTGATCACTGCGTCCATTTGAATCAAATCGGAATAGGAATTGCTGACACCAACCCGACCGCCGCTGGCACTGACAATACCTTGCGTAATTGTCTGGCCAATATTGTATGGATTACCTATGGCGAGGACAATGTCACCAACCCGTACGCGGCGTGTTGACTGTACAGGAATTACCGGTAGGTTCTCTGCATCAATTTTCAGCACAGCTAAATCGGTGTAACGGTCACTACCAATTAACTGAGCGGCATAGCGTCTGCCGTCCTGCAGCGCGACTTCAATTTTATCAACATTATCGACAACGTGATGGGCGGTCAGAATATATCCCTGAGAGTCCATAATAACGCCTGAACCTAAACGCCAGACACGTGATGATTGAGGTTGATAATAAGACCCCTGAATTTCCCCCATACTATAAATATTCACAACGGCGGGGGCGGCTTTTCGGACTGCCTGATTAAAGGAGGTAATTTCGTTGCCGTTTTGTCTTAATGATTCAGACTGTGCCCAGAAAGGTTTAGCGATAATAACAATAGCCGCAACAACTAGGCCTAAGCCAACTGACTGAAGTAAAAATCGTAAAGTTGAAGAAAGTTGTTGCATACCAGCTTCCGGTTAAATCAGGTGGTATCAGCATAGCACTGATACCACCTGCCTGTCACAATGTCAGTTTGCGTTACGCAACACAATAAAGAGTGAACTGTCGCCTCGTTTTATATTAAGGGCTATAACACCGCTCTTATCTTCAATTGCTGCCCGCAACTCCGATATTGAGCTCACTGCCTTTCTGTTAACGCCCTGAATAATATCGCCTTCCTCTAGGCCAATTCGCGCAGCAGGAGAACGCTCTTCAAGCTCTTCTACTTCAATTCCATTTCCATCCGTTGCAGCAAGAGTAGCGCCCTGTAAAGCCGGGTGAATTGACTCAGCTGTAACAGACATGTCCTGTGCACCAAGGGTGACGTTAATCGATTGCTCTTCACCGTCGCGAATCACCCCAAGCTTTAATGAGTTCCCTGAGCCTATAGAGCCGACCATTGCACCAAGCTCCGAAAATGAGCGGATTGTCTGCCCATCGACTGAGATAATGACATCGCCGGATTCAATACCAGCTTCATCTGCTGAACTACCCGGTACGACCTGTGAAACAAAAGCCCCCCGGTTGACCGGAATATTCAATGCCTGAGCAACGTCGTGAGTTAAATCGTTACCCCGGACTCCCAGTACACCGCGGCGAACTTCGCCAAATTCAATCAATTGTTGTACTAAGTTATTCATCATGTCCGATGGAATAGCGAAACCGATACCGATATTGCCACCGTTAGGGCCGAGTATCGCGGTGTTAATTCCAATGAGTTTGCCGTCTAAAGTGACCAGAGCACCGCCCGAATTACCGCTGTTAATAGCGGCATCGGTCTGGATGAAGTTTTCCAGTTCCTCAATGCCAAGACCTGCTCGACCTAGAGCGCTAACGATACCGGAGGTTACTGTCTGGCCAAGCCCGAAAGGGTTACCAATAGCGACCACGAAATCACCGACTCGCAGCTCGGATGACTTGCCAAGCTCTATGGCGGTGAGGTTTTCGCCGTTCTCTATTTTTAGCAAAGCCACGTCGCTGCGTTCATCAGTGCCTATAACTTTAGCATCAAACTCACGGCCATTTTTTAGGGTGACGAGAATTTCTGTAGCGTCATCTACAACATGGTTATTGGTTACTACATAGCCTTTTTCAGCATCAATAATCACGCCGGAACCTAAGCCTCTAAACGGGCGCTCACGGACTTGTTCACGTGGAGAATCCGGGCCAAAAAAGAAACGAAGCGCTTCCGGCAGGCGTTGTCGTACTTCTCGCTTACCTTTTACTGAGATATTGACGACGGCGGGTGTTACCTCCTCAAGCATCGGCGCTAAGGTCGGCTGTTCGTCGTCATTGCCAAAAAAAGGAATGCCAGCATGGGCAGAAGGTATAGAGGTGAAGCTAACAACACAGATTAAACTGAATAATGCTAAGACTCTTTTCATGATTCGAGTGACTCCTTAATAAAGCACTAACAAACGGTCGCCAGTTAAGACCGCTTGTCAGCTATATGAGTTCACTCTAAAAATGTTTCAAGATGTTTTTGAGGACTCTTTTTCTTGATCTTGCTCGTAACTACTTGAAAAGAGCCCGCTGGAGCCCTCTGTGTAATCGCGGGGAATATCATTGGCGCTATAGCTGTCACGGCCTGAACGGTGATCTTTATTTAATGAATTGGCCACTCGCAGTTGCTTAATTGTGTCTTCTGCGAAAAAAGGCAGGTCACTTTGTACATCGCTTTTCTCAAGCAGCTCAGCACTTTGGTTTAAGTAGCTTTGTAAACGTTGCTGGGTATCTGCCAGTTGTTCGACCATAGCGTTTGCGGTGGCGAAGTGTTCGGCAACTTCTCTTTGGTAGTCGGTTAAACGCTGCTGACTTTGCTGTACTTGCTCTTCGAGATCGCCTGACTGGCCTTTCGACTGGCTGTAACGAGCCGCAAAAAAGCCAATGATAGCACCAGCAACGACCAACAGAACCCCAATAATCCAACTCATAATTAACTCCTGAACAAGCTGTCGCAGCGGCGAATGATTGCTGCGCTTCACCTTCATGGTAACATATTAACTTATAGGATAATCCCAACTGAGGTGAAGTGGTAGTGTCCAAACAGCAAATGTCTCCACTAGAACGTTATCAGTATGATATAGAACACAATGATTTCTCGAAAGATGCTGCGCAGCTAAACGCTGTTAAACATTTGCAAAGACTGCATGATGAGCTTATTGAGTGGCATCAATATCAGACTCTGCCAGGCTGGCAAAAGTGGTTTAACAAAGAGCCGGATCAGCCTCAGGGCATCTACTTTTGGGGTGGTGTCGGCCGTGGGAAAACCTATCTGGTTGATACCTTCTTTGAAAGTCTGCCAATTGAGCGTAAATGGCGAATCCACTTTCACCGATTTATGCACCGGGTTCATAATGAACTTAAACAACTGGATAAGCAGAGCGATCCGTTACGCATTGTGGCTGATAACATTGCCGCTGAAGCCCGAGTTGTCTGCTTTGACGAGTTTTTTGTGCAGGATATTACCGATGCCATGTTATTGGGCAGGCTGTTTGAATACTTATTTGAGAAAGGGGTGGTGCTGGTAGCGACTTCAAACATCGTTCCTGACGAACTCTATAAAAACGGACTACAGCGCGCGCGTTTCATTCCTGCTATTAAACTCATCAATCAGCACTGTGAAGTGGTTAATGTGGATAGCGGCATCGATTATCGTCTTAGAACGCTTACCCGGGCGGAAATTTTTCATTCGCCACTGGATGAAAAGGCCGATAAGAATTTATGGAAATACTTCAAAGAGCTGGCGCCGGAATGTAAAGAGCGGTACGAATCAGACTGCATTGAAATTGAAGGACGGGATATTGACGTTCGGGCAGAGTGTGACGATGTGGTGTTTTTTGATTTTACCTCCATTTGCAAGACAGCCCGTAGCCAAAATGACTATATGGAAATAGCCCGACTGTACCATGCGGTATTGATTAGTAATGTTGAGCAAATGGGTGCCGGGAAAGATGATACGGCTCGCCGCTTTATCGCGTTAGTCGATGAATTTTATGAACGTCGGGTGAAACTGATTTTGTCAGCAGATGTGGGTATTGAAGCGCTCTATACGGAAGGCCAGTTAACTTTCGAGTTTCGCCGTTGTGTCAGCCGACTGCAGGAAATGCAAAGTCAGGAATATCTGGCAATGGCTCATAAAGCATAAATTTCAGAAAATGCGTGATCTTTAACCGCATTTTTCCTATAATCCGCGCAGCCCACGTTACAGTCCGTTGTGTTACATAACGTAATGCAGCGGTCGCAGCAGATAACTAAATGATTTCTATCATTTTTTTATTGTTGTGATTCGCGGGGAAGCCCGGAATTACTGTCCGTGAACTTTTAAAATGTAGGTTTTATACAATGAAAACATTTGTAGCCAAGCCAGAAACGGTAAAACGCGACTGGTACGTAGTAGACGCTGAAGGCAAAACTTTAGGTCGTTTAGCTACTGAAATCGCTCGTCGTTTACGCGGCAAGCATAAGCCTGAGTACACTCCTCACGTTGATACCGGCGATTACATCGTCGTAATTAACGCTGAGAAAGTTGCTGTTACCGGTAACAAAGCTCAGGGCAAGATGTACTACTCGCACACTGGATTTCCGGGTGGTATCAAATCAATCAGTTTTGAAAAACTGATTGCTAAGAAACCAGAGATGGTCATTCAGAAAGCGGTGAAAGGTATGTTACCCCGTGGTCCATTGGGTCGTGCCATGTTCCGTAAACTGAAAGTGTACGCAGGTACTGAGCATAACCATATTGCTCAACAACCTAAACAACTGGATATATAATACGGAGCAAGAACACTATGGCAGATAATCAATACTACGGTACTGGTCGTCGCAAAAACTCCACGGCTCGCGTATTTTTGCGTCCTGGTAGCGGCAACATCAAAATTAACAACCGTGAACTGAACGAATACTTCGGTCGTGAAACGGCTCAAATGGTTGTTCGTCAACCATTAGAATTAGTTGAAATGACTGAAAAGTTTGACATGTACATCACTGTAAGTGGTGGTGGTACTACCGGTCAGGCGGGTGCAATTCGTCACGGTATTACTCGTGCATTAATGCAATACGACGAAGCTTTACGTGGTCCATTACGTAAAGAAGGTTACGTTACCCGTGACGCTCGTCAAGTTGAACGTAAGAAAATCGGCTTGCATAAAGCACGTAAACGTCCACAGTTCTCAAAGCGTTAATTCGTCTTTGTTTTTTGTGGCAAAACCCAGCTTCGGCTGGGTTTTTTTATGTCAAAAATAAATGGAAATAGACCAATAAGGGCGGCTATTAAGCTTGTAAAAAGTGTGTCTTTTCATTATCATCTCAAAGCATTTTCTGTAATCCGCATCAGCGGACAAAGCAGCAGCTAATTCCCGACTTCGCGACAACGCATCGTGGAGCGTCCAAAACTGGAGAATAGATGGATGAGCAATGCGCCTGTAGATAAAGGCCGCCGTCGTTTTTTGACTGTCGCAACCTCAGTGGTAGGTGGTGCAGGAGCGGTAGCAGTAGCCGTTCCTTTCATAGCATCGTGGCACCCAAGTGCGAAAGCAAAAAACGCGGGAGCGCCCGTAGAAGTAAATATACGCAAAGCTGAGCCTGGCCAGCTAGTCCGTGTTAAATGGCGTGGCAAGCCTGTATGGGTGGTTCGCCGTACACCGGACATGCTTGAAGAGTTGGGTGAAATAGAAGGTAGGCTTCGCGATCCGAATTCTCAAGAGCCGCAGCAGCCACCTTATGCGGCAAATCAATATCGCTCAATTAAAGAAGAATTCTTCGTTGCGGTTGGTATTTGTACCCACCTTGGTTGCTCTCCATCTTATCTTGCGAGCGGAATGGGGGAGCACGTTGAGGGCGTTGAGTCTGGCTTTTTCTGCCCATGCCACGGTTCTAAATTTGATGTCGCAGGGCGCGTATTCCAAGGTGTTCCTGCACCACTGAACCTGGTCGTGCCGCCACATTATTTTATCGACGATAACACCATTTTGGTGGGTGAAGATAAGGGGCAAGCATAATGTTTAAGCGATTTGTAGAGTGGATGGATGCCCGCATCCCCATGACCAAAACCTGGAACATCCACCTGGCGCAGTATCCAGCTCCAAAAAACTTTAACATGTGGTATGTTTTTGGCTTTTTGGCAACCATCGTATTAATTAACCAAATACTGACTGGTGTCTGGTTAACCATGAACTATGTGCCAAGCGCCGACGGTGCCTTTGCCTCGGTTGAATACATCATGCGTGATGTCGAATACGGCTGGTTGTTGCGTTATATGCACTCCACCGGTGCCTCTGCGTTCTTCGTTGTCGTTTATCTGCATATGTTCCGCGGTATGATGTACGGTTCTTACCAGAAGCCTCGTGAGCTTATTTGGCTGTTTGGTATGTTCATCTTCCTGGTACTGATGGCCGAAGCCTTTATGGGCTACTTGCTGCCTTGGGGACAAATGTCTTACTGGGGCGCACAGGTTATTATTTCACTATTCGGTGCCATACCGGTTATTGGTGATGATTTAACCTTATGGATACGTGGTGATTACGTTATTTCCGGAGCGACGCTAAACCGCTTCTTCGCATTGCACGTTATTGCTTTGCCGCTAGTACTGGTTATTTTGGTGTTCCTGCACATTGTCGCTTTGCATGAGGTTGGTTCGAACAACCCTGACGGTATCGATACTAAGAAGCCGAAAGGCTCTGTGCCAGACGAAGACAAGCCGAAGTTTAAGTTCCACGAGCGTTTTACTAACAAGAAAGACATTGTCGATTCTATTCCGTTTTTCCCTTACTACATTATTAAGGATTTGTTCGGGTTCGGCGTGTTCTTGTTCTTGTTCTGTTACGTTATTTTCTTCAACCCGGAAATGGGAGGCTTTTTCCTTGAGCCGCCTAACTTTGAGCCGGCGAACCCCTTGAAAACACCGGAACACATTGCTCCTGTATGGTATTTCACGCCGTTCTATGCAATTTTACGTGCGGTGCCCGACAAGCTGTTTGGTGTTATTTTGATGTTCGCTGCTATTGTCTTCCTGGCCCTGTTGCCTTGGCTAGACCGTGGGCGAGTACGTTCTATTCGCTATCGTAGCCTGTTGCATAAGCTAAACCTCGGCGTATTTGCCATCAGTTTCGTTGTGCTGGGTTATTTGGGAACGCAACCGGCAACTCCTGTTGCAACAATATTCGCACAGATATTTACGTTCCTGTACTTTGCATTCTTCGGGCTGCTTTGGTTCTACAGTAAGCGCGAGAAGACTAAACCGGTACCAGAAAGGGTGACGTCGAAATGAAAAAATTGTTAATCGCTCTTATAACTTTGGTTCCGTCGCTTGTATTTGCGGCGGGCCCTGAAGTTCCCTTGGACAAGGCCGAAGTCGACTTACACGATAAAGCCTCACTGCAGCGCGGCGCGCAGTTATACATGAACTACTGTCTGGGTTGCCACCAACTGCAGTACCATCGTTATAACCGTACTTTTGAGGATCTTGGTATTCCGCAAGAGTTAGGCGAAAAGAACTTGCAGTTTACCGGCGACAAAGCCGGTGACAGAATTACCAATAATATGAATCCTGAATCAGCAGCGAACTGGTTTGGTACCGCGGTACCCGATCTAACGAACGTAGCCCGTGTACGCGGAGCGGACTGGATTTATACTTATTTACGTTCATTCTATAAAGATGACAGCCGTCCTTTCGGCGTCAATAATGCGGTGTTCCCAAATGTCGGAATGCCCCATGTATTGCAAGAACTTCAAGGGCTTCCGGAGAAGACTTATGAAGAACGCCTAATAGACGGTGAAATGGAAGACGTGTACGTCGGTATTGAAACCGATGGCGGCGGGCGTTTATCTGAAAGTGAATATGATCAAGCCATGTTGGATTTAACCGCTTTTCTGGTTTATACCGGAGAACCTATGTTATTAGAACAACGTCGCATTGGTTGGTTTGTTTTTGGTTTCCTGCTGGTATTCACCATTTTGGCATGGTTACTGAAAAAAGAGTTTTGGAAAGACCTGAAATAATCGGGGCTTATCAGTCTGTTAGACAACGGCTTAAGAAAGGGTGGCTTGCCACCCTTTTGCCGTTGATATTATCTGGAGAAAGGAATGGCTGTTGCAGCAAATAAACGCTCAGTAATGACGTTATATTCAGGAAAGGATGACTTAAAGAGTCATCAGGTACGTCTGGTGTTAGCTGAGAAAGGTGTTGGGGTCGAAATTACCTATGTGACCGACGAAAGTACGCCGGAGGATTTGTTACAGCTTAATCCGTACCCAGAGGCTAAACCCACTCTGGTTGACCGTGAGCTTGTGCTTTATAACGCTCAAATCATTATGGAATACTTGGACGAGCGTTTCCCGCATCCTCCTTTAATGCCTGTTTACCCGGTTGCTCGTGGTACGAGTCGTTTAATGATGTACCGAATTGAGCGCGACTGGTATAGCCTGGCTGAAAAGATCCAAAAGAACGATGCTCAGGCAAGGCAGGAACTGAAAGAAGGTATTCTTTCCCTGGCTCCTATTTTTGCCGATACACCGTATTTTATGAGCGAAGAATTTAGTCTGGTTGATTGTTATTTGGCTCCTCTGCTTTGGCGTTTGCCTGCTTACGGTATCGATTTAGAAGGTCAGGGCGCAAAAGAAATAAAGCAATATATGGTACGCCTGTTTGAACGCAAAACGTTCCAGGATTCTTTAACAGAAGAAGAGAAAGAACTCGCGCGTAATTAATTTCATCGACGTCGAGGAGTTTTACTATGACGCCGAAAAGACCTTATCTGCTGCGTGCATTGTACGAGTGGATAGTTGATAACGACCTGACCCCACACTTGGTGGTTGATGCGACTATTGTGGGAACCGTTGTGCCCCAGAACTTTGTTAGTGAAGGACAAATTGTACTAAACATTTCGCCAACAGCGGTTCAGGGGCTGCAACTGGCTCACCATGAAGTTCGCTTTAACGCGCGCTTTGGTGGACAGCCAATGCAGGTGATTGTGCCCATGACGGCGGCTTTAGCTATCTATGCCCGTGAGAACGGTGCCGGAGCGATGTTTGAGGCCGAGCCCGAACTGGACAAAATGCCTGAGCTTGATGAAGAAGATAAGGGTAGTGACGATGCTGAGCAAAAATCAGCAAAGAAAAAGCCCAACCTAAAAGTAGTTAAGTAACAATACAAAGCACTAACGCTTAATAGTTAGTGCTTTAATTACCCGCTCTACGCCATCTACGTTTCTGGCAACCTCTACTGCGGTATCTGCTTCAATCTGGCTTACATGGCCTAGTAAAAATACCTCAGCGTTCTCTGTCACTACTTTGATATTAGTTGCATCTATAGATTTATTATTAGCAAACTTGAGCTTAATTTTGCTGGTTATCCAGCTATCTCCGGCGCGCACGGCTGCCGATGCTTTAGAGCCAATACGCAGTTGATTGAAAATTTTATTAATACCGTTAGTGTCTTTGATGGTCTCTTCAGCTCTTCTTTTCAGAGCTTCGCTTGGAACCTGGCCAACCAAAAGAACATTAGTATCGTAACTGATAGCGACCACGCGGGCATCTTCAAGTTGTTCATCATTTCCCAGTTTAGCGTTAGCTTTCAATTCGATAGTCTGATCATCCACTTGTGTTCCAATTGTCCGCGGATCAGTAGCTGAAGATATTCCTACTGCGGCTGCTCCGACAGCAACTGCGGCGCAGCCCTGTAAACTTAATAAACTGATAAAAATGACAGGTAAAAAGGTTCTAGATAAAGTCATACGCTTCAGTGCTCCTGCGGAAAGATCGTGTTTTCAATTTGTTCACACAAGCCGTGGACAATAAACAGCTGAGTTTCTAGTATACGAGCCGGATTTAAACTGGGTGCCCTTAATTCGATATCGTTAGCACCTAGTAAACCGGAAACAGAATCGTTGCCCTCGCCGGTTAAAGCAATAATAAGCATATCGCGGCTAATAGCTGTTTCCATAACCGATGCTAACTCTTCATTCTCTTGGTTGTCTGCTATGACCAGTAGAATATCACCGGCTTGACCCAGTGCCGCAAGCTGTTTTTGCTTGCCAAGGGCCAATGCTAGTACTGGAAAGGGAGGACGCTCTAATTTCATGCCTTCGGTCATGAGGTTTGCAAAGTGCTGAGCAACGATTCCTGTCGTGCGGTCGCCGCAGCAAAAGACACGCTGACCATTCAACAAATTAGCCACTAACAGTTCCACCGTTGTGGCCATCTCGTCGGTCAGGCTTTCCACCGCTGAAATTTGTGTCTGTATGCTTTCTGTAAAAAGCGCCTTAATCAATTCGTCATTCATAGTCAGAATGCGTCCTTAAACCATTCGATTTTTGTTGGCTGACCTACTATTGCAATTACGTCGAAACGTATAGCTGCAGTATGTTCATCGATATTATTACTGAGTAAATAGTGGCGAGCGGTGTACCGGATTCGGCGACATTGCTGCGGCTGAATCTGTTCAATAACAGCCGCAAAACTCTCATCGTCCCGGAATTTCACCTCGCAAAACACCCAGTAATGACCGTCTCGGGCTATGATATCAACTTCACCACCGTCAATACGGTAATTTTTGCAAATAATTGTAAGGTTGTTTTTCTTCAGAAACTCGGCTGAGAGTAATTCAGCGCGCTTACCGGTAACGACTTCCTGCATTGTCTGCTTCCTTAGCTAAGGTGATTTCTCCTTTACTAAAGGTAGCCCAAATAAGCTTCCGTTGAACAACTGAGTTATCAATGTGCAGTTCACCACTTAAACCCGACCAGACCAATCCAGGCATGCGATTCATCATTTCAAGTCGTTGAATCAAGGATACGCTGTCGTATCCCATGGCGGTTAAGCGCGCTAGCGACAGACCCCACCCATTTCGCAACTCAAGCCATTGACTTAAAAGTATGTTTTTACCTGAGCTCTCTATTAACCAGGGAACGTCTGAAAAAATAATGCCATTAAGATCTGAATCACCTAAACGATTTCTGAGTTCATGGGTAGCCGAGCTGGCATAAACAGGAATAGGTTCTGCAAATGGCGAAACGCTGACATCAATAAAGGGTTTTAACAGACGCGTCTGTTGTAGATTGCCCGGCAGGTAAATCGCACTAATGTCTCTTCGGCTGCGTTCCTGCTCATCAACAATAATTTTCCCTGCGGCAATTTTAACTGCGCGAATACGCTGCTGACTGTCAGTTAACCCCAGCGAACGCTCGACCGTAGTCTTCATATCTTCGCGTTCAGAAAAATAGGAGATAGTGGGCTGTTCAGCCTGCTCATTTTCCCAACTGGAGGTGAAGGCATCAACCATTCTGCGGCCGCTGGAGCCATCTGCAGTAATGACCAGTGCACTTTTTGAACTGGGAAATTGCTGGTTAATTTTCTGCGCGGCTTGCTGAGCTTCGCTCTCAGGGCTTAGTGCGAAAAAGACATTGGTTAATGAGTTTTGTGCTGCTTCATCGTCAATCTGATTAAGATAAACCTGAGGAATACCCGTAATAGGTTGTGCTGACCACGCGGCTACCTTGTCTTTCAATAGTGGGCCAATAATTCCTACGGGGCTCAGTTCCGATATTTGTTTTTGCTGAGACTCAATGTCGCTCGCTTCGCTGTCTATAAAGACAACTCTTAGGTTTTTCATTTCGCCGGTGCGGGCGATAACACCGTCACGCACAGCTTGGCCTTGTTGCTTGTAGCGGCCGGATAATGGTAATAACACCGCGAGGGTAGGTTCTGGGGGCGCCTGCTCGGCTTCCAGTTCACTTTCTGACGGCTTTAACGGCGGCTCGAGCCAGATGTCGACCAGAGTAGCAGCGTCGTGGTTTGGGAAGCTTTGTTGCCACTGATTTAAGAATGATGTAAGACTATCAGGGTGAGTCATTGCCTGATGATGATAATCGACCAATCGCCACCAACCCGCCAGGGCCAGGTCGTTAGGCCGCTGCTGCGGAAGCTCTGACTGTTTAATCCGGCGCGCAATGGACCAGACTGTATCGGTATTCCGCTGTTCTGCAAAGCGCTGGGCATCAACTTGCCAGACCAGCGACTGCCAGTAGTCTTGTTGCTGATAAGCGGCCTGTGAAAGCAACTGCAAACTCAGAACACGAAACTCTCGTTGATTAAACTGAGTGGCAACATCTTCAAGCTCTTCTATTACCTTTGCCCAGACTTTCTGCTCTGCGGCCCAGCGGGCTTTTGCCAGGCGGTAATACTTCTGACTATGATGAGTAATTTTTTTCGGAGCTAATTGCGAAAGAATAGCGGCCGCCTGTTGCCATTGATGCTCATTTTGAAAAGCATTAGCGGCTCTTATTAAAGCAGAGTGTTGCTCAACTTCATTTGCTGCTGCATCGGCCTCCTGTAACCAGTCCCCGGCTGACTTTTCTTCTGTTAAGCTTAATTCCTGATCAGCGACATCGACAGCCTCTGCCGGGTCCTTCGTCGAACGGTCAGGGGCAGAGGTACACTGGGTCAATACCAGTAATGCCATTAGAGCTAAAAGTACAAATGAATGAGTTCTAAACACTGTAAGGTTCCGCTTTGGTGCCTGTTCGGTGATACTATAAACGGCATTGACGTTGGAAACAAACAGAGACTGATTATGGCAGAGCAGGGCATTCTTTATATTGTACCGACACCTATCGGTAATTTAGGCGATATAACGGAAAGAGCAGTTAAAACCTTGGCTGAAGTTGCAGCCATTGCAGCGGAAGATACTAGACATACACGCAAGCTAATGCAGCATTACGGTATACAAAATGATGTATTTGCCTTGCATGAACATAATGAGACACAGCGTGTGGATGCGGTTATCGAGCGTTTGCTGCAAGGTGATTCGCTGGCGTTAGTCAGTGATGCAGGTACGCCACTCATCAATGACCCTGGTTATGTTTTGGTGCATCGTTGCAGGGAACGCGGGCTGAAGGTTATTGCGTTACCCGGTGCCTGCGCTGTTACGGTTGCTCTGTCTGCAGCTGGGTTACCAACAGACCGGTTTGCTTTTGAAGGCTTTTTGCCATCAAAGCCCCAGCAACGTCGTGCAAAGCTGGAGGCTCTGAAGACCGAAACCCGGACTGTTGTGGTGTATGAAAGCCCTCACCGAATTTTACATACGCTGACTGATATGAACGTGGTTTTAGGCAGTGGCCGGCAGATAGTGCTTGCGCGCGAGTTGACTAAGCAGTTTGAGACATACTTAAATGGCACTGCGGCTGAATTGTTGCAGGCTTTAACCGACGATACAAACCAACAGCGCGGTGAAATGGTTTTGCTAATAGCACCGGCACAGTCAGAAGCCGATGTTCGTGACGGTCCGGGAGAAGCGGCTAAGCGCACGTTACTGCTGCTACTAGAAGAGTTGCCGTTAAAAAAGGCGGCAGCTATGACCGCAAAAATTCACGATGAACGGAAAAATGAACTCTACCAGTGGGCGCTTGAGAATAAAAATAATGAGTGAAACAAAGATTGAGTTAATGCCTGCTGCAGCGTAGAATCCCCCGCGGAGAGCTGGCCAGACAATCGCCGCCTGTTTACAGGGGGAGGAAAGTCCGGGCTCCATAGGGCAGGGTGCCAGGTAACGCCTGGGCGGTGTAAGCCGACGACTAGTGCAGCAGAGAGTAAACCGCCGATGGCTGCTTGCAGCACAGGTAAGGGTGAAAGGGTGCGGTAAGAGCGCACCGCGCAACTGGTAACAGTTTGTGGCACGGTAAACTCCACCCGGAGCAAGGTCAAATAGGGGTTCTTTGGCGCGGCCCGCGTTGAACCCGGGTAGACTGCTTGAGGGTCAGGGCAACCTGATCACTAGATGAATGATTGTCCACGACAGAACCCGGCTTATCGGCCGGCTCTCCACCTTTTTAGGGTTTTAAAACTGCCAGTCTTTTAGAAACTTCAATAATTCATTAAGCGGCAATGGCTCACTAATAAAATAGCCCTGTGCAAAATCGCATCTCTGTCGCTGCAGTAATTCCCACTGTTGCCGGGTTTCAACGCCCTCGGCAATAACGTTAATATCCAAAGCTCTGGCTACCTGTAACAACGCATCCAGCAGTGCTACCTGCACCTTATTTTGAGGTGCCTGACTTAAAAAACTACGATCTATTTTTATATAATCGACAGGATACCGTTGCAGGTAATTAATACTGGAATAGCCGGTACCGAAATCGTCGATTGCTAACTGCACTCCCTGAGACCGCAAATAATGTAAAATTTGTAATTGCCGCTGTTTATTGCTCATTAACAGTGACTCGGTAATTTCAAAGGTTATGCTGGTATTAGGTATTCCATGCTGACTGATGCAGGACAGCCATCGTTTGGCCGACTCCATATCATTAAGTTCACGTTCGGAGCGATTAATTGAGACCTCAATGGGGTAACCAGACTTGTGTACGACAGCCCAGTCAACGCAAGCTTGCTCCAGAACAAACTGCCCTAGTTCATGAATAAGCCCGGTACGTTCAGCAACCGGAATGAATTCAGCCGGCGAAATCATGTTTCCGTCTTCATCCTGCCAGCGCAAGAGCGCTTCGCATTTACTGATTTTACCGGTGCTGAAGTCGATGATGGGTTGATAAACCAAATAAAACTCATGCCGCTTAAGGCCTTCACGCATACGTTTATGAATGGCGTTTTGGCGTTCAGTTTGCTCTCTTAATTCGTCGTTAAAAAAGTAATGAGTGCGTCGCCCCGCCGTTTTTGCTGCGTACATGGCAAGATCGGCATTTTTTAATAGTTCAGAGGCTTTGATGCCGTCATCAGGGTAAAGCGCAATACCTATGCTGCAGGTGGTTTGAATTTGGTTCTGGCGTAAGTTGAAAGGTTCACTTAACTGCCGGTTAATTTGGCTGGCAAGGTCATTAATTATTTGATGCGACGTAAAACGGTTAATAACGACAACAAATTCATCACCACCAATACGGGCAATGAAGTCGGAACCCCTTAGTTGGTTTCGTAAACGGTCAGAAACTGAAACTAACAATTCGTCGCCAGCATCGTGACCAAGGTTATCGTTAACTTCTTTAAAGTGGTCAAGGTCGATGAATAGAATGGCAAAGTGTTGTTCCCTGCCTTTCTGGGTAAGTTGATCAAGGTAGTCGACAAAAGCCCGACGATTCGGTAAATCAGTAATCGAATCAAAATGCGCCTGGTGGTCAATAGTAACAAGCGCCGAGCGCAGTCGGCTTTGCGCCGTCACCAAATTGTACATAAAGGCGGTCATTAAAAAGGACAACAGCAGTCCGGCCACAATAATGATCCAATAAATGCTGCCGCGATGGGCCCAAACTGCATTTTTTGGAGCCAGAGCCAGTATCCACTTCCCGGTTGAAACCGCCACTTCAATGGCGACGTAATCTTGCTGCCAGAGCGACGCATCGCCGAAGTCAAACAGGTGGTCGCCATTGCCGTTTTCTTTCTTTAACGCGAAAAGGTAGTCGTCGACGGAGTCCAGGCCGCTGCTGGCAATTAAGTCTCCTATATCAATGACCACGGCAATCATGCCCCACAGCTTATTGTCATTGATAAAAACCGGAGCTCTGGCAATTAACGCCCAGCCTCCTTGTATTAAGTTGACCGGGCCATCGATAACAATTTGCTTTTTCTGAATGGCCTCCTGAACGCTTTCGAACTGCGCCGGTGAGGTGCGGTAATCAAAACCCAGTGCGGCTTTATTAGGAGCCAACGGGTATACAAACTCAATTATCAAATTAGGTGCTAACGCTACGTGACGTACCGGAACATCGCCATCAATAAGCTCCTGCATTAGCAGCCGGTAACGCTCAGGAGAAATGTCGGGTGAGAGCTTAATTTCGGCCTGTAGCGCACGAGCCGTGACTAACGAGGAATTGATCTGGCCTTCCAGCGCGGCGCGGAGCTTACCTAAGCGCTCAGTAGCTACTCGTTTGCGTGACTCTACTACCTGCGAGTGCTGATTCTCAGCAAACCAGATAACGCCCGTCACCAAGATGCAGAAGCTGACAAAAATAACGAATAAGTAGCGTTTCATTAATTACCGTTGCTCACCAAAACTGAAATGAGTATCGCACAAAAATTATACGAGCTCTAACGGAAAAATAATTTTACGCGTTGCATCAACCGCTTAATGTAAATTTACCGTCAAGGCCTGACAAATAGAGAGGTTTTTTCTTGACAGTGGGAAAGAGAGACACCTAGACTGTAACATTGTGGGGATTTGTGGATAATAGTGGATCGCAATGATCAGGTGGGATCATGTTCCGAGGTGCAACAACATTAAGTCTGGATAGCAAAGGGCGGTTAGCCATACCGGCTAAATATCGCCATGCGTTGTCATTAGACTGTGAAGGCAAAATGGTCTGCACGATTGATATTAAGCAACCGTGCCTGTTGCTGTACCCGCTTCCCGAGTGGCAAATCATTGAACAAAAGCTGACTCGGTTATCCAGTATGAACCCTGCAGAACGTCGCTTACAGCGACTTCTTTTAGGCCACGCCGACGACTGTGAAATGGATAAAAATGGTCGTTTGCTCCTGTCAGCTCCGTTGAGACAACACGCCGGTTTAGAGAAAAAACTGATGCTTGTCGGGCAGCTGAATAAATTTGAAGTTTGGAATGAAGACGCCTGGCACGAACAAGTGGCGCAGGACATGGATGTTGAACGCGAAGGTGACTTTACTCTCAACGAACGACTAGAAGACTTTTCATTATAATGATTACAACGTCACCGCAACACGTTTCGGTGCTACTGGAAGAGTCGATAGAAGCATTAGCGACTGATCCGCAAGGCACATACATCGACGCCACATTTGGTCGCGGCGGACACACGCGTGCGCTGCTTAACCAGTTAGGTGACGATGCCCGCGTTATTGCACTGGATCAGGACCCCGAAGCTATTGCTGCGGCGGCTGCATTTGCTGATGACCCTCGTTTTCAAATTATCCACACCCCTTTCTCAAACCTGCAACAGGTGCTTGACGATCTGCAGTTGAACCGGCAAGTGACCGGAATTCTATTTGACCTTGGCGTATCTTCCCCACAATTAGATGACGCCGAGCGCGGCTTTAGCTTTATGCGAGACGGCCCTTTAGATATGCGGATGAACACCACCAGTGGCGAAACCGCCGCCGAATGGCTTAATCGTGCAGAAAAAGATGACATCAGCTGGGTTCTTAAAGAGTATGGCGAGGAACGCTTTGCTCGACGTATCGCCAGCGCCATAGTCATGGATCGCGAGAAAAAGCCCTTTACCCGCACGAAGCAGCTTGCGGAAATGATTGCCCGCGTCAGTCCGGTAAAAGAAAAGCATAAGCACCCGGCAACGCGGACCTTCCAGGCCATTCGCATTCACATTAACCGCGAACTGGAGCAAATAGAGCAGGCGCTGGAAGCTTCTCTGTCGGGTCTGAAAGAAGACGGCCGACTGGTGGTTATTAGTTTCCATAGTCTGGAAGATCGTTTAGTAAAGCGCTTTATTCGTAAGCACAGCGAAGGAAAGCAGTTACCTCCGGGCTTGCCGGTAACTGAAGCTGAGCGCAATAAAGATAAAGCGCTGGAGAAAGTCGGCAAAGCTATTAAGCCGGGTAAAGCTGAAGTGCAGCTCAATCCTCGTTCACGCAGCTCTGTGCTGCGCATAGCAAGGAGGGTTCGCAATGACTAAGCAGCGTTATCCCAGTCTAATGAAAATGTTGCTACAGGATTTATTGCAGCACAAATGGATTTTGCTTCTCAGTGTGGTGGTTATCGGTAATGCGCTAAGTATTGTCTATACCGCTCATTTGAATCGGCAGTTAACTGGCGAACGTGATGATTTATTGTCGCACCGGGACACTCTGGATCGGGAGTGGCGGCACCTTGTGGTTGAGCAAAACGCCCTGACTGAACACAGCCGGGTTGAACGTATTGCGCAGGAACAACTTGGCATGCGGGACGTTGAGCCAGAGCAGGAGGTGTTGGTTTCATGGCAGTAACTCGTCGCAAGAAACACACAGAACCAGCCGGTACGCGTTGGCGCTTTTACACCGCAGTATTCTTACTGTTCGGTGTGTTTTCTGCGTTAATTGCACGCGCAGCCTATATTCAGGTAATAAGCCCCGATGCCTTCTCGCTGCAAGGTGATATGCGCAGTTTACGAGCCTCCAGTGTAGCGGTTCAGCGGGGGACTATTGTTGATCGTAACGGGCGTGAACTGGCGGTTAGCGTCCCCGTAGAAACTGTGTGGGCCGATCCCAAACGAATTGCTGACAAAGATGCGTTAGCGGATGAAATGCGCTGGCAGGCTTTGGCGGAAACCTTCCGTATGAATCGCAAAGAGCTGGTCAGTAAAGTGGATGATCCATCAAAACGTTTTGTTTATCTGCAACGGAAAGTGACGCCATCTGAAGCCGACTATGTGAAGCAACTGAAAATTCCTGGCGTGTACTTAAAAACCGAATCTCGTCGTTATTACCCTACCGGAGAAATCAGTGCGCACTTAATTGGTTTAACTGATATAGATGGCGTCGGACAGGAAGGTCTGGAGCTGTTGTATGACGAACATTTAACCGGCAAACCGGGTAAGCGAGTTTACCGCAAGGACGCACAAGGGCGGGTTGTTGAAGAAATTAGCCAGACAGATGCACAACAACCAAAACAGCTGACACTGAGTATCGACCAACGTATTCAGGCAACTGCTTATACCGAGCTGAAAAAAGCCGTGCGCTACAATCAGGCAACTTCAGGCTCGGCAGTAGTGCTGGATGTCGAGACAGGTGAAGTGCTGGCTATGGTCAATAGCCCGTCCTATAACCCTAACAATCGTACGGACTTGCAGTCTTTCAGAATGCGGAACCGGGCGATTACCGACAGCTACGAACCAGGTTCAACGATGAAACCTCTTGTGGTTCTTAGTGCGTTAGAAAAAGGTCGGCATAAAGCCGGCGATACTATTGATACGAGCCCCGGTTGGTTAAGAATCGGTGGACGCCGGGTGAGTGACCCTCGTGACTATGGCGAATTGACATTGAGCGAGGTGCTTGAGCATTCATCTAACGTGGGTGTAACTAAAATAGCTTTGGATCTTGGCGTTGACTCTTTATTGCAAACCTACGCCGACGCAGGCTTAGGCAGTGACACTGGGGTTGCTTTGCTAGGAGAGAGCATTGGTTTGCTGAGTGGCAGACGCCGCTGGTCGGATTTTGAAACTGCGACATTGGCTTATGGGTACGGTTTGTCGGCAACGACACTGCAACTGGCTAACGCTTATAACATTATCGCTAATGGCGGGAAAAAAAGGCCGCTGACGATTTTCAGGCAGGAATCGCCTTTACCTGCAGAGCAAGTTTTCAATCCGGATAACACCCGAGCCGTTATGCATATGCTGGAAGAGGTGGTTCGCGATGGAACAGCCAAGGCAGCACAAGTGCCCGGATATCGTATTGCAGGAAAAACAGGGACTACGCGTAAAACCAAAGCAACAGGTGGGTACGGTGATGAATACGTCGCGTTGTTTGCGGGGATAGCTCCGGTTAGCGATCCGAAAGTGGTTGTGGTGGTGACAATAAACGAACCCGGCACTGATGACTATTATGGCGGTACAGCCGCTGCTCCGGTGTTCTCAAAAATTGTATCGCAAACTATGCGGCTACTGAATATACCGCCGGACAACCTGGATGATACACAGGTGCACGCCGCTGGCTTTGGGGGGGATAAATGATGAAGCTTGCAGAGTTGTTAACTATGCTGCCGACGTCGTTTTCCGTTCCGGATGTTACCGTTAGTGGTATAAAACTCGATAGTCGGCAAGTAGCCAATGGCGATGTTTTTGTCGCTATTCCGGGCTATGAAACCGATGGCCGCGCTTATATTGATGCAGCTATTGATGCTGGTGCAGCAGCAATTATTGCTGAAGCTCCGGGAATGGCTGTTGAACAGCGCCGGGGCGTGGTCGTTATCGGTTTTAGTGGCGTTCGTGAGCATCTCTCCCGCATCGCCGGTAATTTTTTCGGCCATCCATCAGAGAAAATGAACCTGGTTGGTGTGACCGGAACCAATGGTAAAACGTCGGTTACTCACATTATGGCCCAGTTGGCAAAAGCCCTGGGTATGGAAGCGGCTGTTATTGGTACAACCGGAAGTGGACTTATTGGTCGCTTATTACCTGAGCGTCATACCACACCAGATGCCGTTACCGTCCAACAACGTCTGGCTACGCTATTAGCTGAAGGCGCAGAACTGGTTGCTATGGAGGTGTCTTCACACGCACTGATACAGCGCCGTGTCGAGGCTTTACACTTTGCGGCGGCCGCCATAACCAATATTAGTCGGGATCATCTCGACTATCACGGCACCATGGAAAATTACGTGGCCGCAAAACAACGTTTATTTGCTGACTTTGGCGTGCAAAACCGAGTGGTTAACGCCGACGACGACACGTTAAGCCATTGGCAGCAGGATGATTTAGCCGATTTGTGGGTAAGTCTTAATGCCAGCCCCAACGAACCATGCCTGCAGGCGACTGGTGTTCAGTTCCATGAGCAGGGCTCGGTGTTCAGTTTAAACTGGCAGGGTGAATCCTGCGTCGTTGAAACTCCATTGTTGGGCCGTTTCAACGTTTATAACTTACTCTGCGCGGTTGCTGTATTGCTGAAACTGAATAAGCCTCTTGCGGATATCGGCAAAGCCTGTGGCAGTTTGCAGCCCGTTCCCGGACGGATGGAAGCCTTTCATAATAACCAGTCACCGCTGGTAGTGGTTGACTACGCGCATACACCTGACGCTCTGCATCAGGTATTGAGTGCGCTGCGCCTGCATTGCAAGGGCCGTTTGTGGTGTGTGTTTGGCTGCGGCGGTGACCGTGACCGTGGCAAGCGTCCGCAAATGGGTAAAGTCGCGGCAGATTACGCTGATGTTGTTGTGGTTACCGATGACAACCCGCGGACAGAACCCGCGGAACAAATTATTGAAGATATTTTGACCGGCATTGCGGATAAAACTCAGGTTAAGGTTTGGCCGGGTCGCCGCGAGGCGGTGATACGTGCAATGCAGGAAGCCGGAAAAGATGACGTTGTATTACTCGCCGGTAAAGGACACGAGGACTATCAGGTTATTGGTACTCAACGCATTGACTATAACGAACGAGCGGTAGTCAGTGAATGGCTGCAAGGAGACTGCGCATGATCTCAGTATCACTGAAATGGATTGCGGAGCAGGTGGAAGGCCGCCTGATTGGCTCTGATTGTACAATTGATGCGGTGTCCACGGACACTAGAGCGGATTTAACCGACGCGTTATTTATAGCCTTAAAAGGCAAGAATTTTGATGCCCACGACTTTGTCGAACAGGCTATAGCTAAAGGCGCCGCGGCAATTATTTGCGAAAAGAAAGTGGATAGCGAGTGCCGCCAGATTATTGTCGAGAACAGCCGTCATGCGCTGGGGCGCTTAGGTGCGGCTATTAAGGCGAAGGTAGCGCCGAAAACCGTGGCTGTCACCGGCAGCAACGGTAAAACCACAGTAAAAGAAATGCTGGCGGCCATCTTATCTATTCGTCATCCGGTATTGGCCACGCAGGGTAACTTTAATAACGATATTGGTGTGCCGCTTACATTATTGCGCCTGCAGGAAGAACACAAATACGCAGTGGTTGAATTGGGCGCGAACCATCCGGGGGAAATTGCCTACACTACTGACTTGGTCAAGCCCGATGTTGCCATATTGAACAATGTGAGCGCTGCACACGTTGAAGGTTTCGGAAGTTTACACGGGGTTGCCCGTGCTAAAACTGAGATCTTCCGTGGAGTGGGAGGCCAGGGAACGGGCATTACCCCCCGCGACTCCGAATTTTATCCCTGCTGGCAACGCGCCTGCAGCGATATGAAGTGGAAGACTTTCGGCTTGAGCGATAGCGCCGACGTTTACGCCAGCGACGTAACACTGAACAGCGAAGGGCACCCGTCGTTTACTCTGCATTTAGGCGGAGAAACAAAACAGCTGGAGCTTAAACTAAGTGGTCGGCACAACGTGCTTAATGCTCTTTCTGCAGCAGCTGCGGCAAGTGAATTGGGTATATCACTGAATGATATCGCTAACGGTTTGCAGCAGGTTCAACCTGCCCAGGGGCGACTAACCACCATTAAAGTAAGTGATCACTTACGCATTATTGATGACACCTACAACGCCAGCGTTGCCTCAACGAAAGCTGCCCTGGATTTGCTAGGAAGTTACCAGGGCTATCGCATTTTTGTATTAGGCGATATGGGGGAATTGGGCGCCGATGCTCGAGCCTACCACGAAGACATTGGTGAGCATGCTATAGGCTCGGGTATTGATAACTTATACAGCCTGGGCGTGCTAAGCCAAAGTGCCAGTGAGGTCTTTAACGGCCACGGGGGCAAACACTTCGGTAGCTTACAGTCGCTGGTTGAGTCTGTTTTACAAAGACTTACAGAACAGACCGGCAAGCAACCTGTCACAGTGCTGGTTAAAGGCTCACGCTCCGCACATATGGAGCGCGTTGTTGCAGCGATACAGCAGGCTGTCACTGTCAGTGACAGCGTAGAGGATAAGCACGCATGTTAGTTTGGTTGGCGGAGTACCTAACCCAGTTTGAAAGCGCGTTTAACGTGTTTTCCTACTTAACCTTGCGGGCAATACTCAGTGTTTTGACCGCACTGGTTTTGTCGTTGTGGTTAGGACCAACATTAATTCGCCGTTTGCAGCGTTTACAGATAGGGCAAACGGTACGGGATGACGGCCCGGAAAGTCATTTAGTAAAAAGTGGTACGCCGACTATGGGCGGTGTATTGATACTGGCAGCCGTTCTGGGTTCTTCACTATTGTGGGCCGATCTCGATAACCGCTACGTTTGGGTTGTTTTATTGGTTACTACTGGCTTTGGTATCGTAGGATTTGTCGATGATTACCGCAAAGTTGTGCGCAAAGATCCGAAAGGTTTAATTGCTAAGTGGAAGTATTTCTGGCAGTCGGTCATTGCCAGCGTAGCAGCCGTTTACCTCTACTGGAGCAGTACTCAGGGCGCTGAAACGGCTCTTCTTGTTCCATTCTTTAAAGACGTTATGCCGCAGTTGGGCATGCTTTATATGCTCATGGCCTATTTCGTCATTGTTGGTACCAGTAATGCGGTGAATTTAACTGACGGCCTGGACGGCCTGGCCATTATGCCAACCATTATGGTCGCTGCGGCTTTGGGAATTTTCGCCTACGTATCCGGCAACGTGAATTTTGCAGAATATCTGCAAATTCCGTATTTGCCGCTGACCGCTGAGTTGTTGGTGGTGTGCACTGCTATTGTTGGCGCAGGTCTTGGCTTTCTCTGGTTCAATACTTATCCGGCCCTTGTATTTATGGGCGACGTGGGTTCTCTGGCCTTAGGTGCTGCACTTGGCATTATCGCGATATTGGTTCGGCAGGAGCTGGTGCTGTTCATTATGGGTGGTGTGTTTGTTATGGAAACCTTATCGGTGATGCTGCAGGTGGGTTCCTACAAATTGAGAGGCAAACGAGTTTTTCGAATGGCTCCAATTCATCATCATTACGAATTAAAAGGATGGCCAGAACCGCGGGTAATAGTGCGTTTCTGGATATTGTCACTCATTTTTGTGCTGATAGGACTCGCAACCTTGAAGTTGCGTTAAAAAATAATGACTAAAATAGCCTGGCAGAATACAAAACACATTGTTGTCCTTGGTCTTGGAAAGACCGGGGTGTCTGTGCTGCGCTATTTACAACATAAACGGCAGCAGGATCAGAAGCTTGCCGAGATCAAAATTCAGGTTTTTGATTCGCGTGAAAATCCTCCTGGCCTGGAAGAAGCAAAACAAATACTGGGAGATGCTGAACTGCTTAACCGGCATTGGGAATTAGAAGACACGCTGGCGGCCGACTTAATTATTGCCAGTCCGGGTATCGATTTACGTGAAGACCCAATCGTTTTGGCGCGTGATGCAGATATTCCGATTGTTGGTGATGTTGAGCTGTTTGCGCAAGAATCAAAATTGCCGATAGTAGCTGTAACTGGCTCTAATGGAAAATCCACAGTAACTCGCATGGTCGAGTTTGTTGCTAAGCAATGCGGCAAAAATGTGGCTGCAGCCGGCAATATAGGCGTACCAGTACTCGACTTGCTGCTGCAGGAGCAGCACCCCGATGCTGTAATACTGGAGCTTTCCAGTTTTCAGTTGGAATCAGTTTCCAGCTTGAAACTTAAAGCGGCGGCACTTATGAATATTAGTGCCGATCATATGGATCGTTACTGCACTCTGGATGAATATGTAAAAGCTAAGCAACGCATTTTCACTCATGCAAAAACCTGGATACTGAACCGTCAGCAGCAGGATACCTGGCCACACCCGGTTACGGGAAAATTAATGACCTTCGGTAATGACTCGCATCCCAAACACTTTGGTTTGCTATCTGGAAATATCGACCGTGTCAGTGGGCCGGTTGCCGTGACTTTCGATGGCAGTGTCGTACTGCGGGCAGATCAATTGCAACTCCAGGGCATTCATAATCTGGTGAATGTGCAGGCAGCTCTGGCTTTGTGTCAGGCAATAGATATTGATATTGAAGCCGCGGTTCGTGCGGTAAAAGAGTTTAAAGGACTGCCGCACCGCTGTGAATTAGTCAGTGACAATGAGGGCGTGCTCTGGGTTAACGATTCAAAAGCCACAAATATCGGTGCTACTGCTGCCGCGGTTGAGGGGCTGAGACCAATGATAAACGGGCGTTTACTGCTAATAGCGGGCGGGGTCGGCAAAGGCGCAGACTTCCGTGAGCTGCAGTCGACCCTGGAGCGGGTCGATATTCTCTTAACCATAGGTGAAGATGGTCCCCGCATTGGTCAGTTGTTTAACGGTTCACGGCAGGTAAAAAGTTTACAGCAGGCCGTGGAGCTAGCGGCATCTTTAGTGCAAACCGGCGACATGGTGCTGTTATCGCCTGCGTGTGCGAGCTTCGATCAGTTTCAGAACTTCGAGCATCGGGGCGACAGTTTCCGTCATGCAGTGGAGGCGCTTTATGTCAACAGTGCGTGAAGAACAGTTAAATCTTGAGATACCGGCTTCCGATGTCGGTAGTCGTTGGCAAAAGCTGATTAACTGGTTTCAACCAAAAGCCAGTCAGCCACTGTACGACCGTATGCTGTTTACCCTGGCAATGGCGTTGCTGGCTTTTGGCTTTGTTATGGTCACGTCTGCGTCTTTACCTACGGCAGACCGGTTAACGGGGAATCCGTTCCATTTTGCCATTCGTCACGGCATTTATATTCTGATTAGTTTAGCCGTTATGCTGGCGACTTTACGGGTACCGGCGAATAGTTGGAATCAACAGAGCGGTAAGTTGTTGTTGCTCGGCTTGATTATGCTGCTAATGGTTTTAGTTGTGGGATATGAAGTTAACGGTGCACAACGCTGGATAAAAGTCGGGCCAATTACTTTTCAGGCGGCAGAGGTCGCTAAACTTTTCTTCTGTATTTATATGGCCAGTTATTTGTCCCGCAGGGAAGACGAAGTCAGAGAAGCGACTAAAGGCTTTATAAAACCTCTGGCGCTGTTGTTTATTGCTGCAGTGCTTTTATTAATGCAGCCGGATTTCGGAACCGTGGTTGTCTTGTCGGCAACAACCGTCGCCATGCTGTTTTTAGCTGGCGCTAGATTGTGGCAGTTTTTTGCTGTGTTCATTACCTGCGTACTGGCATTAATTTTACTGATCATCGTTGAGCCTTACCGGATGCAGCGTCTGCTCACCTTCCTGGAACCGGAGAAGGACCCATTCGGTGCCGGATATCAGTTAATGCAGTCGCTTATTGCCTTTGGGCAAGGCCACTTTAGCGGCGCCGGTTTGGGTAATAGCATTCAAAAATTACAATACCTACCCGAAGCACATACTGACTTTATTATGGCTGTTGTTGCCGAGGAACTAGGTTTTCTTGGCGTGCTGGCGGTTATTGCAACCGTATTAATGTTGGTATGGCGAGCTTTAATTATTGGCCGTCGCTGCTTAATGCAGGAGCAACGTTACGGCGGTTATCTGGCTTATGGTATCGGTATTTGGTTTAGTATCCAGGCCTTTGTGAATATCGGTGTTGCGTCCGGTGCATTACCAACTAAGGGGCTGACACTGCCTTTAGTGAGCTACGGTGGTAACAGCCTGATCATATCGGCTCTGGCCGTTGGGCTGTTGTTACGCATAGACCATGAACGTCGGATGCTGGGTCGCAAAGTGGCACCGCGCGGAGGTGCCGAATGAACAAAGTTTTGATAGCAGCAGCCGGCACCGGTGGTCATATTTTTCCGGCCTTAGCCGTAGCAGAACAAATGCGCGACAACGGCTGGCAAGTTGACTGGCTGGGTACGCAGGAAGGTCGTTTAGAAAGTCGGGTGATTCCGGCAGCTAACTTCCCTTTACACAGCATTAGCATGACTGGAGTTCGCGGTCATGGGCTGAAAAGAAAGCTGTTCATGCCATTCACTTTGGCGAAAGCCGTGCTGCAATGTCGACGCTTGCTGAAAACATTACAGCCACAGGTAGTGGCAACCTTTGGCGGCTATGTCTGCGCGCCAATGGGGTTAGCTGCGAAACTGCTGGGCATCCCCTTAGTGGTGCACGAACAAAATGCCATACCGGGCATGACTACCCGGTTGTTAGCCCCCAGAGCAAACAAAGTTATGTTGGGGCTACCGGTTGCCCTCCCGCAATGGCAGCAGTATCCGGTTGTTGGTAACCCTCTGCGCAAGGGGTTATTGGCACAAGCGGCTGAACAGACAGAAAAATCAAATACAGACGGAGCCTTGAATATATTGGTGGTTGGCGGAAGTTTAGGTGCGCAGGTATTGAACGAAGCCGTGCCGGAAGCCGTCAAAGCATTAGAAGGTGTTGAACTTACTGTCCTGCACCAGTGTGGTGCTGAGCGTGAGGCAACAACTGAAAAGGCTTACTTAGGTGCATCAGTGCTTAAAACGCTGAAAGTCACCGAATTTATTGAAGATATGGGCGACGCTTTTAAAAATGCTGATTTGGTTATTTGTCGCGCTGGCGCATTAACCATATCTGAGTTGGCGGTAATGGGCGTAGCGTCCATTCTGGTGCCATTGCCACATGCTGTGGATGACCACCAAAGCGCCAATGCGAAAGTTTTAGAAAGTCGTGGTGCGGCAGTTTTATTGCCGCAAACTGAAGTAGTGGAAGGCGCATTGAAACAACAGTTAAAACGTTTATTGCATGACAGACAACAACTGTGGACAATGGCGCGTTTCGCTCGCCAGTGTGCGATGCCAGAGGCAACGCAACGACTGGTGAATGAATGTATGGAATATAGACAGAGCGATGACTAGCATGACCGCAACCAACGCACAGCCATTTACTATTGTGAACGTCCCGGAAATGCGCCGGGTACAGCGAATCCATTTCGTTGGTATCGGCGGTGCGGGTATGGCCGGTATTGCAGAAGTTCTGTTAAATCAGGGCTATCAGATTTCGGGTTCGGATATTGCCGAAAACGCCAATACCGAACGGTTGCGCTGTCTCGGAGCCACTGTGGTTCTCGGACATATGGCCAACAATATCGAAGGCGCCAGTGTGGTTGTGGTATCCAGTGCAATAAAAGCGGATAACGCTGAGCTGGTAGCTGCTCACCAGCTGCGGGTGCCGGTAGTACGTCGTGCAGAGATGCTGGCCGAGCTTATGCGTTTTCGCCATGGTATTGCGGTAGCCGGTACACACGGAAAAACAACGACCACGTCATTGGTTGCGAGTATTTTTGCCGAAGCCGGTCGTGACCCAACTTTTGTTATTGGTGGTTTGCTCAATAGTGCTGGTTCGAATGCTCGTTTAGGTAACAGTAAGTATCTCATTGCCGAAGCAGATGAAAGCGATGCGTCGTTTCTGCATTTACAACCGATGGTTGCGATAGTGACGAACATCGAAGCAGACCATATGGACACCTACGAAGGTGATTTCAATAAGCTGCTGGACACCTATGTTGAATTTTTGCATAACCTGCCGTTTTACGGTTTAGCTGTTATGTGTGTCGATGACCCTGTCGTATCTGATTTAATACCACGACTCGGCCGTCAGACCATGACCTACGGCTTTAGCGAAGCCGCTGATGTACGAGCAATAGATTATAAACAAACCGCCAGTGAGAGCTGCTTTACTATTTTACGCAAAGGGCTGAAACCACTTGACGTGTGTCTTAATCTGCCGGGTAAGCACAATGTGTTGAATGCTCTGGCCGCAGTAGCTGTAGCAACAGATGAAGGAATTAATGACGAAGCCATTAAGTCAGCACTGAACAAATTTGAAGGTATCGGCCGTCGTTTTCAGCATTACGGTAACTTCGCCATCTCAGATAAAGACTCGAATAAAGAGCCGGGTGAAGTGATGCTGGTTGATGATTATGGGCACCATCCTTCAGAAGTTGCGGCCACGATTCAGGCCGCGCGGGAAGGCTGGCCGGAGCGTCGTCTGGTAATGGCATTTCAACCGCACCGTTACTCACGCACACGGGATTTGTATGAAGACTTCGTTAACGTGCTGTCGCAGGTTGACGTATTACTGATGTTGGAAGTTTACAGTGCCGGGGAAACGCCGGTAAGCGGCGCAGACAGCCGTTCATTATGTCGTTCAATACGCCAGCGCGGGCAGATAGACCCGGTTTATGTGGCAACCGTGGATGATATGCCGGAAGTTCTTGAATCGGTGCTTGCTCCGGGAGACTTGCTGTTAACGCAGGGCGCTGGAAATATCGGCGCATTGGCCAAGCGAATTGCAACTGAGGTGTTGAGTCATGAAAGCTAATGCCTTTGGTAAAGTGGCCGTCATGCTGGGCGGTACGTCGGCTGAGCGCGATGTTTCGCTGAAATCCGGAATGGCGGTATTAAAAGGCCTGGTTGCGAAAGGCATCGATGCACACGCATTTGACCCGGCGGCGCATAGCTTGCAGGAGCTTGTGGAGCAAAAGTTTGATCGCGTATTTATCGCTTTGCATGGCCGCGGCGGTGAAGATGGCAGCATGCAGGGGGCATTGCAAATACTGGAAATGCCATACACCGGCAGTGATGTTCTGGGCTGTGCTCTGGGTATGGATAAAGTGCGTTGTAAACAAATTTGGCATTCACTGGGTCTGCCAACCGCCAATTGGCGGGTGGTAACGCAAGCTGAAGTAGAGCAAGTGAACGTGGAAGCTATGTTGCAGGAGCTCGGTGGCCGGGTGATTGTAAAACCAGCACGTGAAGGCTCCTCTATAGGTATGAGCATTGCCGATAACGGGCGAAGCCTGGCTTTAGCCTTGCAGCATGCGGCACAGTTTGACGACGACCTTTTGGTCGAACAGTGGGTTGAAGGTGCGGAGTATACCATTGGCATACTGGAAGGTAAGGCATTACCGGTTATTCGACTGCAAACGCCACATGAGTTTTATGATTTTGAAGCTAAGTATCAGGCAAATGATACCCAGTATCACTGCCCTGCAGGGCTAAGTGACGATGACGAAGCAAGTTTGCGAACCTTGGCTGAACGCGCTTTCGCGGCCATAGGAGGTAGTGGCTGGGGACGCATCGATGTGATGCGTAATAACGCGGGTGAGTGGTTTTTGTTAGAGGCCAATACGGTACCGGGAATGACAGAAAAAAGCCTGGTACCTATGGCGGCAAAAGTTGCTGGTTTACAGTTTAATGACTTAGTGGAGCGCATTTTAGCGCAAACGCTGGAGCGCTAACGATGGCTGCTGAACAGCGCCTGCGCTCAGTCAACTTTTGGTCAGGTGTGGTGGTGTTATGCCTGACTATTGCGGGGGCACTGGTTGGTATCTATCAGTTAAACGAAGTGCTGACAGACGAACAGCAAGTACCGCTGGCTGAATTAAGTGTTCAAGGCGAGTTGCATTATACCGCCAGCGAAGAGGTTAGGCAGGCATTGACAGCAGAGCCGTTAGGAAGCTTTTTTACGGCCGATGTGGATGATTTAAGGCGTCGGGTAGAGCAGTTGCCGTGGGTGCAAAAGGTCTCTATTCGCAAGGTTTGGCCGGATAAGTTGTCGGTTTATGTGACGGAGCACAAACCCGTGGCCATGTGGAACGGTGATCGGCTTATCAATCAGCATCAGGAAGTTTTCCGGGCTGATATAACGAGAGCTGACAGCAGTTTGCCACAGTTGTTCGGTCCGGAGAACGCGGTGAAAGAGACCTGGAAGGAATTTAACCGGGTACAGCAAATGCTGGAGGTTAATGGCTTTCAGATAAGAGCGTTGAGATTAACCGAACGCTTTGCTGTCAACGTGGTTCTGGCACAGGGAATTGAGATTAAATTGGGGCGCGAAGCCACATTAGAGAGAATTAAGCGGTTTATCGATGTGTTTCCCAGCATCGTTGAGCACGAAAAAAGTAAAAACAACGAAATCGATACTGTGGATTTACGATATGACACCGGGGCTGCAGTGGCCTGGCGTGAAGCAAAAAGTGAGAGTTAGACGGTTATGTCGAAAACATCGGAACACAATATGGTTGTAGGTCTGGATATAGGCACCAGCAAAGTGACTGCACTTATAGGTGAGTTATTACCTGATAATGAGATCAGTGTTGTTGGCGTTGGCACGGCTACGTCGCGTGGCATGGACAAAGGTGGTGTGAATGACCTTAATCTGGTTGTGCAATCGGTACAGCGTGCTGTGGATGAAGCCGAATTAATGGCTGATTGCCGCGTGGCATCGGTGTATTTGAACATTTCCGGCCGTCATATTTCCTGTCAGAACGAAAGTGGCATGGTACCGATTAACGAAGCTGAAGTGACTCAGGATGATGTCGACAGCGTGATTCACGCCGCGCAGTCAGTGCCTATTGCAAAGGAACGTCGTATTTTACACGTCTTGCCGCAGGAGTACGTCATTGACTCACAGGAAAGTATCCGCAGCCCAATAGGCATGTCCGGTGTCCGTATGGAGTCGAAAGTGCACATTATTACCTGTGCCAACGATATGGCGAAGAATATTATAAAAGCGGTTGAGCGTTGCGGACTGTCGGTGGATAAACTGATTTTCTCGGCGTTAGCATCAAGTATATCGGTATTAACCGATGACGAAAAAGATTTAGGCGTGGCGCTGGTCGATTTAGGCGGCGGCACCATTGATATTTGTATATACGCGGGCGGGGTATTGCGCCATACAGCGGTGATTCCGGCGGCAGGCAATCAGGTCACCAGTGACATTGCCAAGATATTCCGTACGCCGACCAACCACGCAGAAGAAATTAAGACCAAGCACGCGTGTGCACTGCGACAAATGGTCAGCATGGAAGACACCATTGAGGTGCCTTCGGTGGGAGGTCGCCCGTCGCGGGTAATGTCGCGTCATACGCTGGCCGAAGTCGTCGAGCCGCGTTATCAGGAATTGTTTGAGCTGGTCAGGGATGAAATTCAGCAAAGTGGTTTAGACGAGCAAATTGCAGCCGGAGTAGTTATTACCGGCGGTAGCGCCAAAATGGAAGGTTGTGTTGATTTTGCCGAAGAAATTTTTCAAATGCCGGTTCGTATCGGCGTTCCTCTGGGCATGAAAGGCCTACGAGATTACGTCGAAGATCCGGTTTATGCCACAGCGGTGGGACTGTTACGGTATGGGCAGGAAGATGCCGCTGTGTCACAAAAAGAAAGCTCTAAAACTGACGTGATCGGACTCTGGCAAAAAGTGCAGAGTTGGTTCAAAGGTGAGTTTTAACTTGGGGTAGCACGTTAAAAGCAGGTAGGGAGAATTATTATGTTCGAACTGATGGACAATTATGAAAGCGAAGCCGTCATTAAGGTGATTGGCGTCGGTGGTGGTGGCGGAAACGCTGTCCAGCACATGGTGAAAGAATCAATTGAAGGTGTGCAGTTTATTGCAGCCAATACCGATGCGCAGGCTCTGCGTAATCATACGGCAGATGTCACCATTCAATTAGGGCAGGACATCACTAAAGGTCTTGGCGCTGGCGCCAACCCGGAAGTGGGTCGTCAGTCGGCAGAAGAGGACCGCGAGAATATCCGAGTCCACTTAGAAGGTGCCGATATGGTCTTTATTGCAGCTGGCATGGGCGGCGGTACCGGAACTGGTGCGGCACCTGTGGTTGCTGAAGTTGCCAAAGAACTGGGTATTCTGACCGTTGCGGTTGTGACCAAGCCTTTCCCGTTTGAAGGGAAAAAGCGTATGGCCGTCGCCGATGAAGGCATTAACGCACTGGCGCAAAGCGTCGACTCGTTAATTACTATACCAAACGAGAAGTTGCTAAAAGTTATGGGCCGTGGAACCAGCTTGCTGGACGCCTTTAGTGCTGCAAACAACGTATTGTTGGGCGCGGTTCAGGGTATTGCTGAGCTCATTACTCGTCCGGGTCTTATTAACGTCGACTTTGCTGACGTTCGCGCGGTCATGAAAGAGATGGGTACCGCCATGATGGGTACCGGTGTTGCCAGCGGTGAAGATCGTGCGCAGGAAGCCGCGGAGATGGCCATTAACAGCCCGTTACTGGAAGACATCGACTTGTCTGGTGCTCGTGGCGTTCTGATTAACGTGACCGCCGGCATGGACATGAGTATTGAAGAACTGGACACCGTAGGTAATACGGTTAAAGCCTTTGCTTCAGATAACGCAACGGTGATCGTGGGTACGGTTATCGATACTGAAATGTCTGACGAGTTGCGCGTAACTGTTGTTGCTACAGGTATTGGCGCGGAACGTAAGCCCGATATCTCTTTGGTGAATAATACTAACCAGACAACGGCCAAGCGTGAACCGCAACCGGCTTACCGTAGTAATGATATAGACCGCGGCGGTGCAGCACCTCGTTATGAGGAGCAGGAAGAGCTGCAACCGGAAGCAAAAGCGGAACCAAAACGTCAGCCTGCTGCCAAAGCTAAACAGGATAAAGAACTCGATTACCTGGATATTCCGGCTTTTTTGCGAAAACAGGTCGACTAAATTGACGTAACGCTTGATAAGTATGCGTAAAATTTGATCGAACCATGACAAATGTCGTATAATATGCGGCCGCTTTGGCTTTAGCCATGGCGAACCGAATATAAAGGTAGGTGAACAAGTACCATGATTAAGCAACGTACATTACAGCAAGCGATATCAACCACTGGTGTTGGGCTGCACAAAGGCAATAAAGTAAACCTTACTTTACGCCCTGCGCCGGCCAATACCGGTTTGATATTCCGTCGTGTGGACCTTGATCCTGTGGTGGATATTCCAGCACGGGCCGACTGGGTGCGTGATACGCAGCTGTGTACCTGTCTTATCAATGAGGAAAACGTTCGCGTTTCTACCGTCGAGCATTTGCTCGCTGCGCTGGCCGGCGTTGGAATTGATAATGCGATTATCGAAGTCGATTCGCATGAAATTCCAATTATGGACGGCAGCTCGCACCCGTTTGTTTACCTGCTACAAAGCGCGGGCATTGAAGAGCAGTCAGCAGCGAAGAAGTTCATCCGGATCAAACAGCCGGTACGTGTCGAAGACGGTGATAAGTGGGCGGAACTGCTACCCCACGATGGTTTCCGTATCGACTTTGCTATCGACTTTGAACACCCGGCTATCGCAGACACAGGCCAGACCGTCAGTATCGACTTTAGCGCTAATGCTTTTATCAAAGAAATTAGCCGTGCTCGTACCTTTGGCTTTATGAAAGACATTGAGTATTTACGGGAAAATAATCTGGCATTAGGCGGCAGTTTTGATAACGCTGTTGTGCTGGATGAATTCCGCATTCTGAACAGTGACGGTTTGCGTTACGACGATGAATTCGTAAAACACAAAATGTTGGATGCTATTGGTGATTTGTACATGGGTGGCCACAGTATTTTAGGTCACCTGCGTGCTTACAAGTCAGGGCATGCGCTGAATAATCAGCTATTACAGGCTTTGTTAGCGCAGCAGTCAGCATGGGAGTTTGTGACCTTTGACGAAGAGCAGGCTACTGCGCCTATCGCTTTTTGGTCACCAGCAACTACGACAGCTTAATCTTTATCGTTGGCGGTAAACTTTGCCGCCAACGCTTTTAATTCCGACTTCAACGGCTCATCACACCCCTCAGCCATTGTCAGTAGGCGTTCTGCGCTGCTCGAACCTTTCTGATTTTTAATACTTTTCTCAAAACTGTTCATTGACGGAGACACCTTAATTGAAAGGCTCTGTACCGGGACCGTCGCATTGTGGCGAAAATGCGTTATAATGCCCGCTTGCTGAAGTTTTAGCCTGGTTGCCCAGCTACCGTTATCCACCTGAATGATCATTTGACCATCGCGGATATTCAGCAATTGGCAGTGTTGACTGGTATTTTTATCAACGCATTGTTGAAACAATTGTTGCCAATGCGAAAGTTGGGCGGCAAACTGTGCATAATGTCGTAATGTTGACGACAAGGTTTTTTGACCTGAACGAAGCCATTCTGATGGTGTTTTCGGATGTCGTGACATAATTGCGTAGTAGGCGAATATTAAGAGAGTTCGGATGAGTTTATCAGTCTTTTATCGAGGCTCCAAAATACGTTTTCGTATTCGGTTAAGTCGACGTCGATTTTTTTCCTTTGTCGGTATTGCTGCCTTTATTGGTCTTGCTAGCTGGCAGCCATGGCAGTATCAGGGTATTGACCCTGCGGTGGCACAGAACAAAATCACGGAAGAGCAGAAAAAGCTTGTTTTACAAGAGCAGGCACTAAAAGAGTTAAAAGAAGATACTCAAAAGCGTCTGGGGGCTATGACCATATATCTGGGCGAGTTAAGAGCTCAAATGCGTCGTCTGGACGCCTTAGGTGAGCGTTTAGCTGGTGTCGCTAATCTCGACAATGGTGAGTTTAACTTTAATCAGGAACTTCCTATTGGCGGACCAGAGTTAGAAGTTGCTGAGTTGCCTCACAGCTCTGGTACGGATGTCCTCACTGAAATTGAAGATATGCTGTCGCAGATCTCTGACAAACAAAAACAGCTATCGCTACTTGAATCTGTGATGATGAATCACCAACTTAATAATGATGCGTATATTGCAGGCCGTCCAATTTCAGATGGTTGGTTGTCTTCGCAATATGGAGTTCGTAAGGACCCTTTCAATGGCACACCCGCTATGCATAAAGGGTTAGATTTTGCCAGTTATAACGAAGACGTTAAGGTTATTGCTACCGGAGCCGGTGTTGTCACCTGGGCCGGCGACAGATACGGTTACGGCACCTTAGTCGAAATTGACCACGGTGGTGGCTTAAAAACCCGTTATGGTCATAACGACGAGTTAACAGTTTCAGTAGGGGATGTTGTTACCCGCGGTCAGCAAATTGCGAAAATGGGCAGCAGTGGTCGGTCGACCGGACCACATGTTCATTACGAAGTTTTGCGTAATGGCCGTCAAATTGACCCTAATCAGTTTGTGTATCGTAAAGCTGACTCAAAATAACTCGGTAATTAATTAGAACGTAGGCGGTACTTTAGGTACCGCTTTTGTTGTTCAGGAAAGTAACACAGGATAAATCAATCTCATGCTAGGCAGTCTGTTTCGAAAAGTATTTGGTAGTCGCAACGATCGCATTCTCAAAACTATGAAGAAAGACGTTGAGCGAATTAATTTGCTGGAACCCGAGTTTGAAGCGTTAAGTGATGCCGAGCTAAAAGAGAAAACCGCTGAATTTCGCAAGCGTCTGAACGATGGTGAGCGCATAGAGAAAATTTTACCCGAAGCCTTTGCTACCGTTCGTGAGGCCAGCAGACGTGTTTTTGGGATGCGTCACTTCGACGTACAGCTTATTGGCGGTATGGTACTGAACGATAACCGCATTGCAGAAATGAAAACGGGTGAAGGTAAAACGCTGACAGCGACCTTGCCTGCTTATTTGAATGCGTTACCGGGTAAAGGCGTTCACATTATTACGGTGAACGATTATCTGGCCAAGCGTGATGCTGAATTCAACCAGCCATTATTTGACTTCCTTGGGTTGACCGTAGCGTTCAACATTCCGGGCATGGCGCCTGAAGACAAGAAAGCGGCTTATCAGGCCGACATTACTTACGGTACCAATAACGAGTTTGGTTTTGATTACCTGCGCGACAATATGGCCTTTGCGCCACAGGACAGGGTTCAGCGCGAATTAAACTACGCTTTGGTCGATGAAGTCGACTCAATTCTGATTGATGAAGCCCGTACGCCGCTGATTATTTCCGGTCCGGCTGAAGACAGTTCAGAAATGTACCGCAAAATGAATGAGCTGGTTCCACACTTGGTTCGTCAGGAAAAAGAAGACACTGAAGAAGAACAAGGCGACGGCGACTTCACCATTGATGAAAAAGCCAAGCAGCTGCATCTTACCGAACACGGTCAGGAACACATTGAAGAACTGCTGAAAGAGAAAGGCATGCTGGACGCGGATGACTCGCTATACTCAGCCGCTAATATCAGTTTACTGCACCATATCAATGCTGCTTTACGTGCTCATCATCTATTTCAAAAAGATGTGGATTACATCATCAAAGACGACAAGGTTGTCATTGTTGATGAACATACAGGACGTACAATGGAAGGTCGCCGTTGGTCTGAAGGTCTGCATCAGGCAGTAGAAGCCAAAGAAGGCGTGCCAATTCAGAACGAAAACCAGACATTGGCATCTATTACCTTCCAGAATTATTTCCGTCTATACAACAAGCTAGCCGGTATGACCGGTACAGCCGATACTGAAGCCTTCGAGTTCCAGTCTATTTATGGTCTGGAGACCATTGTACTGCCAACCAATAAACCAATGGTTCGTGATGACAGAGCCGATCTTATTTATCTGACCACACTGGAAAAATACGAAGCTATAGCCGAAGACATTGAAGAGTGCCGTAAGCAGAAGCGCCCGGTGTTGGTGGGTACGGTCTCTATTGAAAACTCTGAGCTTTTGTCACAGTTGCTGAAGAAAAAGAAAATTCCTCATGCGGTACTGAACGCTAAATTCCACGAACACGAAGCAGACATTATTGCTCAGGCAGGCCGTCCGGGAACGGTAACCATTGCGACCAACATGGCCGGTCGTGGTACCGATATTGTTCTGGGCGGAAGCTGGATGGCAGAAGTTGAAAAGCTGGAAGAACCATCTAACGACAAAATCGAGAAAATAAAGCAAGACTGGCAGAAACTGCATGATGCCGTAATTGAGGCTGGCGGTTTGCACATTATTGGTACTGAGCGCCATGAGTCGCGTCGTATCGATAACCAGTTACGCGGTCGTGCTGGTCGTCAGGGTGACCCGGGTTCATCGCGTTTCTATTTGTCGCTGGAAGATCCACTTATGCGGATTTTCGCTTCAGACCGCATTGGAACTATGATGAAGCGTCTGGGTATGAAAGAAGGCGAAGCCATTGAACACCCTTGGGTAACGCGAGCTATTGAAAATGCGCAACGTAAGGTGGAAGGACGTAACTTTGATGTCCGTAAACAATTGCTTGAGTATGACGATGTAGCCAACGATCAGCGTAGTGTTGTCTATGACCAGCGTAATGAATTGCTGGACGAAGGTGATATCTCTGAAACCATCGTTGCGATACGTGACGACGTGATAAATTCAGTGATCAGCGAGTACGTTCCGCCTCAGTCTCTGGCTGAGCTCTGGGACTTAAAGGGTTTGGAAGAGCGTCTGCGTGGCGATTTCCACATCGAGCTGCCATTACAGCAATGGCTGGACGAAGAAGATCATTTCCATGAGGAAGTGTTGCGCGAGCGAGTACTGGAAGAGCTGGTTAAAGCTTACCAGGAAAAAGAAGAGATGGTGGGGCCTGAGGTGCTGCGCCGCTTCGAGAAATCCATCATGTTGCAAAGCCTTGACCAGCACTGGAAAGAACACTTAGCAGCAATGGATCATCTGCGTCAGGGTATTCACCTGCGTGGTTATGCTCAGAAAAACCCGAAACAAGAATACAAAAAAGAGGCCTTTGAACTCTTTACCGAGATGCTGGAAGCGCTGAAGCTCGACGTTGTGACTATTTTGAGCAAGGTGAAAGTACGTGCTCAGGAAGATGTGGATGCTGTAGATGAGCAACGTAAAGCTGCCGATAGCGCGCCACGTGAGTTCCGCCATGAGCAAAGTGGCCCGGCAGCTGAAGAGCCTCAGAAAAACACTGATAATGCTCAGGGACAACCGGTTCGTAAAGGCGCAAAAGTGGGTCGTAACGAGCCATGCCCTTGTGGGTCAGGCAAAAAATATAAACATTGTCACGGTAAACTATAGGTTTTTATGGAGACCGAAAAATCGCCTGCTGTCCATGTGGCAGTAGGCGTGATTGAAAATGAACAGGGCGAAATTTTTATCGCTCAACGTCATCCTGAACAACATCAGGGTGGTAAGTGGGAATTCCCCGGTGGTAAAGTCGAAGCTGGCGAGAATGTTCAACAAGCATTGCAGCGCGAACTAAAAGAAGAGTGCGGTATTGATGTGACCGACATGGCTCCATTAACCGTCATAGAGCATCAGTACAAAGATAAGCGAGTTTTACTTGATGTCTGGTGGGTGCTTTCATACAGCGGTGAAGCGCGTCAGTTAGAAGGTCAGGACTGGTGTTGGGTTGATAAAAACCAGCTGGATGCATTCCAGTTTCCCGAAGCTAATCAACCCATTGTCGAATGCATTATGCAGTCATTGAACGCTTATTAATACAGCAACTCATACTCTAATGGCTACTACCTGAACTAATAATCTGATTCTTCGTTGTTATAGTCGTCGTTAGCTATGACAACGGGCTCGCCCGGGATGCTTTTTTCCTCGTTTGCCCATTCACCTAAATCAATCAGCTTGCATCGCTCACTGCAAAAAGGTCTGGCAGGGGATTTTTCTGACCACTCTACCTTAGTCTGGCAGGTTGGGCAGTTAACACTAATACTCATGGACTACACCTTGCGAGTTCAAATTCAATATCGTGCAGGGATGTTTCTTTGCTCTCCCCGGGTAAGGGCATGAATCGTACCGTAAATCGCTGCCGATGCCCACTGATCACCGGATAAAGCTTGGCAGAGCGGGGGACCTTAATTCGCAGCATAGCAAGCAGTTGCTCTGAACTTTCCTGCAGGAAGCCATTTTGCAATTGTATTGGCGCAAAAACGGATTGCTCGCGTAATAATGTCAGTTTTAAGGTAATAGCCAGTTCAACAAAAGCCAGTGTCTGACTCCAGCGTTCGCATTGTTGCTGCTTTTCTTCAGCAGACTGACTTAACCATAAATGTAGCTGAGGTAATTCAAATAAGCCGCTCATGCCCGGCTGGCTGAATCGCTGGCGTATACTCGTTAGCAGTGCATCGTCTTTGAGTTGGCGCAAGTACTTTGGAATATCCTGAAGCGTGTTGATGCAATGCTCAATTTCACTAATGGTTCTTTGCAATGCGTCACGGTCTACGTCGGGGTGTTCTTCCCATTTTTGTAAACGCTGTTTGTCGAGCTCTAAGTCTTTTGTCAGTTCGGTACGGATGTCACAGCGCTCAAGTAGTTCGGTGACAGCAAACAAGGCATTAAAAAAGGGTTCAGCCTGTTCATCAAAACAGACTCGGCTGGCTTTTAACTGTTCGAAGCCATGTTCTAAACGCAAATAAGTTCGCATACGCTCCTGAAGCGGATATTCATAGAGAATGTTGTCGTTATCAGTAGATGTCATGCGATTGCCGATTGTTGAACTCTGTTGCTATGATAGCGGATTACTCTTCCTGTGCAACGGTTGCCGCAAGATAGCGCTGATGCAATTGGTTAACTTGCCGACGTAATTGGTCGATACTGCTCTCGTTATTCAGAATATCATCCGCTTTGCGAAGTCGTGCCTTACGACTCAGCTGAGCTTTCATTATTGCCTCAACTTCTTCTTTTGGACTCTCGTCGCGCTGAATGGTTCTTTGCAGTTGCAATTCTTCCGGAACATCCACGACTAATACCCGCTGGCAGTACTTATCTAAATTATTTTCCAGTAACAGCGGCGCTGATAAAATTACATAGGGTGAGCTGGCCTGTTCCAGTTGAGTCAGAATTTCCTCGCGTATGGCTGGGTGTAACAAGCTGTTCAACCAGTCTTTTTCTGCAGGGTCAGAGAATACTTTTTGGCGTAGCGCTTTGCGATCAAGCTCGCCTTTGTCGGTTAGCAGATCTCGACCGAAATGTTCTGCAATTGCTCGCAGGCAGGGGGTGCCCGGCATTACCACCTGACGGGACACAATATCGGCATCGATCACGGTTATGCCCAATTTTTCAAACTCAGCTGTGGCTGCCGACTTTCCGCTACCGATACCACCGGTTACACCAACTACATAGGTCATACTCAAGTTCCCCCTAACCAATGCCAGTAGCTGAACAACAGTTCCATACCATAGAAATAACTCAGCAGGCCTCCGCCGATTAGAAAAGGCCCAAAAGGTATGGGTTGAGAGCGGCTTCGCCGGTGTAACATAATCAGGCCTATTACGGCTCCGCAAACCGAGCTGGCAAGAATTGTGACCGGCAACAGGGTCGCGCCGGTAAAAGCGGTGATAGCTGCCAGCAGTTTAAAGTCACCATAGCCCATACCTTCTTTGCCGGTGATAAGCTTGTAGGCCCAGAACACGCTCCAAAGGCTAAGATAACCCGCTGCGGCACCAATAATTGCGGAGGCCGGAGTCATGTCACTTAAGTCAGAGATAGACCAGAGCAAAGCCACCCAGAGTAAAGGGTAAGTGAGCTGATCGGGCAGTAACTGATGACGCCAGTCGATAACGAACAGGCAAATTAATAACGAAAAGACCGTAACATACACCAGCGCCGGTAGAGTGAAGCCGAAATGCCAGCCTATCAGGCCGAACACCAGACAACTGATAATTTCAACCAGCCAATAGGTAACCGGAATGCGAGTTTGACAATGGCGGCAGCGAGCGCGCAAAACCAGATAGCTCAACAGCGGAATATTATCGTACCAGGCAATAGAGGCCTTGCATTCAGGGCAATGTGACCCCGGAAACGCGATGGAAAAGCGGTCCTGTTCGGTTACCGGCGTTCCGTTCATTTCGGCACATTCGCGCTGCCATTGGCGTTCCAGCTGTATTGGTAGCCGGGTGATCACTACATTCAGGAAGCTCCCAATAACAGCTCCCAGCACCAGCGCGACCATCAATGTCGGTATTGACCCGGCAGCAAGCAAGTATTCCATACTTCTATTCCTTAGTTATTGAAACTGCTGCCCCATAGAAAACAGCGGTAAATACATAGCGACCAAAAGAGTGCCTATAATGCCGCCTAAAACGACCATCAGCAAGGGCTCTGCCAGTGCAATCAGGCGCTCACAATTTTCCTCAAAACGTTGTTGCTTGAAATCGGCAAGTGCGGCGAAGGCATTATCGATTTTACCATTTTGCTCGCCAACTTTAAGAAAACTGAGAGTGCGGGGCTCATTCAGCGCACTGGAACGGAAACTGTCTACCCAACCGTTACCGGACTCTAGTTGCTGATGAATTTGACGCAAGGCTGCTTTATGGGGCAACCAGTTCAGGGACGATTCGGTGCTGAGAATAGCTTGCCGGGTTTCAATACCAGCCCGCAAAGCTACTGCCAACCGGTGAAACAGCTGCTGCAGCTTAATATCCTGTAGCAACTGACCAATAACGGGTAATTGCGCGAGTGTTCGTTGAAAGAACATGGGAGCTTTGCTTTTAATAGTAAAAAGAGTAACTGCCGCAGCTAATATCGCACTGAAAATGACAAATGCCTGCTCTTTCAAAAGTGCTGATGAATTCAATAAAACAGCGGTTAGCCATGGCAGTTCGCCTTCACCAAAGAGTTCAGCAAAGGCCGGCAAAACCCAGCCCATCATCATGAAGCAAACACCAGCCGCCACTATTAATACAATGACGGGATAACGCAGTGCTTTGGTTAATTGCTTTTTCAGTTGATGCTGGCGTTTTTCCAGTTCTTGTAACTGCTGTAACGCATCGGCAAGCTGTCCGTTTTGTTCCGCCCAGGCTATGGCATTAATGTCAGCTTTGGGTAACCAGTGTTCATAATAAGTTAGTGCTCGACTAAAAGAGAAGCCGTGCTCAATGCTGCGAATACAATCTTCAATTAACCAGCGCAGGCTTCTGGACCTGGTTTCGCAAATACTGTGTCGCAGAGCTTCAGAGAGCGGCAGGCCACTTTCCAGCAGACTAGCGGTTTGTTGCAACAGAATGTACCAGAGCGATAATTTAGGCTTATTCAGTTTTCTCTGGCGCTTGGATAAGCGTTTTATTTTTGTACAACGGATATGATGTTGCGATAGCAACTGTTTAGCCTGCAAAAGTGAGTCTGCATGAACCAGCCCGGACGCATTATCAGCCTGCCACTGCCAGCAGTGATTAAGAGTCTGCATAACTGAAACGCTCCTTCTCTGCACTGCTAATCAAGCCGCTATCGATATAATGCTGTAGCGCCTGCGAAAAGTCCGGAAGCTTGAACTGGCTCAGGTAATGGCGCAAATCTTTAATGGAGGCTTGGGAGCTGATTAGTTTCTCAACTAGCTCTTCAGAGTCATCCAACCAGGGCACAACCTCAAATACTGCCTGCCGGTTCTTCTCTCTTCTGTTGTGGCTTTCGGCTATGGGCAGTAAACGTTGGCTGACAATAAGCTTTAATGAGCTGCGAATATCCAGCGGGTTAACTCCCAGGGAGTGCAAACGCTTCAACGTATCCAGGCAGTTGTTGGTATGCAATGAACTCAGAACTAAATGCCCAGTTTGCGCTGCCTGCACGGCAATTTTGGCGGTCTCCGCATCGCGGATTTCGCCAATAAGGATAACATCGGGGTCTTGCCGGAGGAGGGCGCGGAGAATCGATGCGAAGGTCAGCCCCTGGCGTGTATTCACCATCACCTGACTGCAACCCGGCAGCGGAACCTCAACCGGATCTTCAACGCTGCAAACGTTGCTGCGTTCAGTATCCAGCTGACTCATTGCACTGTACAAAGTTGAAGTTTTGCCGCTACCGGTAGGGCCGGTTACCAGAATTAACCCCTGCGTCTGGCTTAAACAGCGGGCAAACCAACCGTACTGTTGTTCCAGCAGGCCGGTTTGCTGTAAGGGGGTAATGTTGTGAGTTGGCTGTAAACATCGCAGCACCAACTTTTCTCCACCGATAACCGGACAGCAGTTTAATCTGAATTCCAGTTGCGTGTTATCACCAGATTGCACGGACAAGCGGCCGTCCTGCGGTTGGCGTTGCTCAGTTAAATCAAGGTTGGCCTGTACTTTAATACGCGAATAAACCTGTTGAGCAAATTCTCGCGCTATAAAATCTAAACGGCGCAGCTGGCCGGCTTCCCTGCCTCTGACAACAACACCTTGGTGCAGAGGTTGCAGATGCAGGTCAGATAATCCTTTCTCAGAGCAATAGAGCAGTAGCTGGTTAACGTACTCGATAGCTGAATCTTTTGGCAGTTGAATACCGGGTAGCCTGCCTTTGCCACGAATCAGCAATACTTTTTTATCGCTGTAAAAGCTCAGTAATACCTCGTCGACCGGGGCAAACCCGGGTTTTTGTACTAACATGAGCCATGTTTTCCCCTGAGCAAAAAGCAGCAAACCATGTTGTTGTAGAAAAGGGTCGTGCTCATTCTCAGAAGAACTCGTCTGCCCGGGCAGGTGGGTGAGTGAACAACAGGCGAACCCAACCATTAGTAGGTTACCTGTTGTTTACAGTTTTGCACCACTGAGCGCATTTCGCTGTAATCGGAACAGGCAATGTTCCAGTCTAAATGCGTATTCTCGGCGTTGGGTGTCAGTTCAATCTGCAGTGGCTGATTATTAATACTCACCGAGTTGAGAGTTAGGCGCACGGCAGCGGATTCGGTCAGACTGAGGTCGCTGAGTTCATCGGGTAGAGGCGACGGTAAGCCGGGGATGCCTTTATTTCCAGCCTGATTGCACTGGTTTAACTGCCCTTCAATTTGCCAGCATAAAGCGATACCCAACTGTAACGGCTGGGCATGGGCTAAAGCTTTACTGACTTTGGCCTGCTGGGTGTAATAGGTGTACGACGGAACGGCAATAGCCGAGAGGATGGCAATGATGGCCACCACGACCATCATTTCGATAAGACTAAAACCCTTACCTGGAAAACGAAAAACGGATAAACGAAGAACGGGTAAACGGTGAAAATGTGCTTCCTGCATAATTCAGCTCCCTGTTTAAGAACAGCAGAACTGTGGTTCACCCGGGCGAATTAGTAAATTCTATTTTCCTGTAAGTTATTGGCTATCCACCGCCATTTTCTAGCTATCTTCTGAAATTCTCATTGATAAATCAATTGCCTGGACGTTCTTTGTCAAAGCGCCGGAGGAGATAAAATCAACCCCGGTGGCAGCCAGTTCCGGCAAACGCTCATCGGTAATATTACCCGAAACTTCTAGTTGCGCGCTGTGCCCGGCATTGTCATGGTTTTGCTGTACGGCCTGCTTAATGTCTTCAATACTGAAGTTATCCAGCATAATCACGTCGGCTTCGGCCTTCAGAGCCTGTCCGAATTCATCCAAATTTTCGACTTCAACTTCCACCGTTTTACCGGGGTTCAGGCGTTTGGCCGCAGTTACAGCCTGAGCAATGCCCCCACAGGCAAAAATGTGATTTTCTTTAATCAGGTAGGCATCAAATAAACCAATGCGGTGATTCACACCGCCGCCGCAACGCACCGCGTATTTCTGCGCTAAACGCATGCCAGGCAGAGTTTTTCGGGTATCCAGTAGTTGCGTTTTATAACCGTCGAGCAATTTGCTGTAGTGATAAGTGGTGGTCGCAGTCGCTGATAAGGTTTGTAAAAAGTTCAGCGCCGTGCGTTCACCGGTTAGCAAAATGCGGCTGGGGCCTTTTAAACGGCAGAGCTCCGTATTGGCTTTCACGTTATCGCCGTCTTTTACCAGCCATTCAATTTCCACCTGATTTCCCATTTGGCGAAACACCTGATCAACCCAGGCACAACCACAAATGACAGCGTCTTCGCGGGTAATAATGCTGGCGCGGGACTGGCTTTGTTCCGGAATCAGTTGCGCAGTAATATCTAAACGGGCATCTTCGCCGAATAAATCTTCTTTCAATGCGGCGCGCACACCGTCCTGAATAGCAAGTTGCAGCTCGGGCTGACTCATAGATGGCTTTACCTTTTAACAGACAATACGGATACTAGGGGGCAAACTTTACCGTTTTGTTGAGCCTGTGAAAAGCGACCCGATAAAAAATCATAAAATAACGACTGCGGTGCAGCATCCGTCCCCGCATTACGATGAGCGCCCACAAACCGCCGAAGTCAGTCTGCTGGTCATTCATTGTATTAGTCTGCCGGAAGGACAATATGGTACACCTTATATTCGCCAGTTGTTTCTGGGCGAACTGGAACCCGATGAACACCCGGACTTTGCTATTCTGAACGGACTGAGGGTGTCTGCCCATTGTGTGATCCGCCGGGACGGTACGCTTGAGCAATACGTGCCCTTTGATAAACGAGCCTGGCACGCCGGTATGTCCCGTTACTGCGGGCGCAGACGATGTAACGATTTCAGTATAGGCATTGAGCTCGAAGGAACCGACTACAGTGCCTATACTCAACAGCAGTACGAACAATTAATTGCAGTCACTAAGGCGTTAATCAGCACATATCCCAAGTTAAACCGTCGACGTATTGTCGGCCATCAGGATATCGCCCCGGGTCGTAAAACGGACCCGGGCAGTGAATTTGACTGGCAAACCTATTTAAATGCCTTATAAGGAGTCATGAATGGTCCTCATTGCGTTGCTGATTGCATTAAGCGTTGAGCGTTTGTATCACAGCCCAGGCTTTTTGCACTGGTCGTTTTTTCTGGAACGCTGGCAACACTGGAGTGCGGCACGGCTTACAAACGAAAAATGGGAAAGTGAGCCACTGCAACTGGTTCGCCTGCTAGTTCCTGCTTTGGCTGTCGGTTTTCTAGTGGTGGTGTTGGACAACCTGATGGTGACCTTTATTGTTAGTATTTTGTCTTTACTGCTGGCGATCAATTGCGAGCCCGCCCGCAAAAGCTATAAGGCTTATTTAAAGGCCGCAAACCGTGGTGACGAACAACAGGCTAATAAACATCAATTAGTATTAACTGAATTTGCCGGACATCATCAGCCAAAGCAGTTCAGTGACTCGTTAATCTGGATCAATTATCGGCAATATATTGTGGTAATGTTCTATTTTGTGCTGTTTGGCAGTTTCGGCGCTCTGGTATACGCCAGTCTGCGTTATGCAGAGAAGCAAATAAGCGAACAGCCGTCGACTAACCCCTGGCAGCAGTTTATGTGGTTTGCAGATTGGGTTCCGGCTCGCTTAGCCGGGTTCGGCTTATTAATTGTCGGGCACTTCTCGCGGGCGTTCCCGGTTTGGGTCAAGCACAGTCTGAACCCGCAGGCCGAACCGGATAAACTGCTTTTTAATGTCGCCTGCAAAGCAGAAGACAGCCCTCAGCACCCCGACGACAGGACCGAGCACATTGCTTGCCAGTTGCGCTTAATGCGTCGTCAGCAGATTTTCTGGGTGTGTGTTATTGCCGCCTTGACTCTGACCGGTTGGGTTAGTTAGAGGTTGTACCAGCTGAGAAAAATTTGGGCTCAGCGGGTAAATGATTTAGAATAACCGCATCATTTGGTCTGACCAATTTACCGTTATGCCGGATTTACCCATAAAACAAACGAAGCTATCTGACACTATCGTCGCTCATCTTGAGCAGATGATCGTGGACGGACGGCTTGGTGCCGGGCAAAAGCTTCCGTCAGAACGACAGTTGGCTCAGCAGTTCAATGTGTCGCGCCCGTCGTTGCGTGAGGCTATTCAAAAACTGGAAGCAAAGGGTGTCTTAGAGCGTCGGCAGGGCGGTGGCACTTATGTTATTAACAGCATGAATGAGCAACTGACCGAACCTTTATTTGAATTACTTGCCAAACATCCAGAGTCACAATTTGATTTGCTAGAGTTCCGTCATGCACTGGAAGGCATCTCGTCTTTTTATGCAGCATTACGAGGCACCGAGGCCGATCTGGATCGGATTTCCGAGAGTATAAAAGACTTAGAGAATAGCCGGGCTAACAGCATCGATGATCAGGTCAATGCAATAGTGGAATTCTACCACCGTATAGCAGAGGCCTCGCACAACGTTATTTTGTTGCATGTCATTCACGGCATGCAGGAATTACTGGCCGAAAATATTAGGCAGAACCTGGAAATACTGGCGGGTCGTGACGACTTGCTGGGAAAACTGAATCAACACCGTCAGCAGCTGGTTAGTGCCATTGTTGCCGGTAAACCGGAGCAAGCGCGGGATGCGTGTCACCAACATTTGGCCTATATTGAACAGACATTGTTAGACTTAGGCAAAGAACAGTCACGTATTCAACGTTCGCTACGACGTTCCTGAATTGATAAAAAGGTAAGGAATAGCTATGAGTGAAGAATTAAACAAAGATGTCGACCAGCAGGAAACTCAGGAGTGGTTAGATGCTCTTGAGGGTGTGCTTGAGGCCGAAGGCCCGGAAAGAGCGCACTACCTGTTAGAACAATTGGTCGACAAAGCTCGTCGCAATGGCGCTTATTTACCCTATAAGCCAACCACCGCATATCTGAATACCATTCCTGCCAGCCAGGAACCCACTATGCCGGGTAACCAGACGCTGGAATCGCGCATTCGTTCAGCTATTCGCTGGAATGCCGCCATGATGGTGTTGCGGGCATCGAAAAAAGGCGAAGAGCTGGGTGGCCACCTTGCCAGTTTCGCTTCTTCAGCCATGTTGTACGATGTTGGCTTTAACCATTTCTTCCGCGCACCGAGTGAAGGTGACGGTGGTGACTTCCTGTTTATTCAGGGCCATGTGTCACCCGGTATTTATGGTCGTGCTTTCATTGAAGGACGCTTGACCGAAGAGCAACTCAATAACTTCCGTCAGGAAGTCGACGGTAAAGGCTTACCTTCTTATCCGCACCCGAACTTAATGCCGGACTTCTGGCAGTTCCCGACGGTTTCTATGGGCTTAGGTCCAATTCAGGCTATCTATTTAGCCCGTTTCCTTAAGTATCTTACGGACCGCGGCATTAAAGACTGCTCGAAACAACGCGTTTACTGCTTCTTAGGAGACGGTGAAACCGATGAGCCAGAAAGCTTAGGTGCTATTGGCCTGGCCGCTCGCGAAGAGCTGGACAACCTGACCTTTGTTATTAACTGTAACCTGCAGCGCTTAGACGGTCCGGTACGTGGTAACGGCAAAATTATCCAGGAACTGGAAGGCAACTTCCACGGCGCTGGCTGGGAAGTGATTAAAGTTATCTGGGGCCGCTACTGGGATCCGCTGTTGTACCGCGATACCGAAGGTAAATTGCAACAGTTAATGGAAGAAACCGTTGACGGTGATTACCAGAACTTTAAAGCCAAAGGTGGCAAGTTCACTCGTGAAAACTTCTTTGGTAAGTACCCTGAAACCGAAGAAATGGTCGCCAACTTATCTGATGAAGACATTTGGCGCCTTAACCGTGGTGGTCACGATCCGGTAAAAGTGTACTCGGCTTACCATAAAGCGGTAAACACCAAAGGTCGTCCACAGGTTATTTTAGCGAAAACCGTAAAAGGTTACGGCATGGGCGCCGCGGGTGAAGGCAAAAATATTGCCCACCAGGTTAAGAAAATGGATTTAGACGCGGTTAAGCACATGCGCGACCGTTTCAATATTCCGTTTGAAGACAAAGAGCTGGAAGACCTGCCGTACTACAAATTTGATGACGACAGCGATGAAATGAAGTACCTGAACGAGCGTCGCGAGAAGCTCGGTGGTTATATGCCGGTACGTCGTCCGGAAAGCGATGTAGAACTGGAATTGCCTGCATTGAAAGCTTTTGATGCGGTACTGAAAGGTTCAGGTGATCGTGAAATTTCCTCAACCATGGCCTTTGTTCGCGTGCTGACCGCGCTGTTGAAAGATAAGAAAATTGGTAAACGTATTGTGCCAATTATTCCGGATGAAGCTCGTACCTTTGGTATGGAAGGCTTGTTCCGTCAGGTGGGTATTTACTCACACCATGGCCAGAAATACACGCCGCAGGATAAAGACCAGGTGGCTTATTATCGTGAAGATAAGAAAGGCCAGGTGATTCAGGAAGGCATCAACGAGCTGGGTGCTATGGCATCCTGGGTTGCCGCGGGTACCAGTTACTCGTTAAACAACGAGCCGATGATTCCATTCTACATTTATTACTCTATGTTCGGCTTCCAGCGTGTCGGTGACTTAGTCTGGGCCGCTGGCGACAGTCAGACCCGGGGCTTCCTGGTTGGTGGTACCGCCGGTCGCACAACGCTCAATGGCGAAGGTCTGCAGCATCAGGACGGACACAGCCTGGTTCACTTTGGCACGGTGCCAAACTGCATTAGCTATGACCCGACTTACGGTTATGAAATTGCAGTTATCGTGCACGATGGCCTGAAACGCATGTTTGGCGACCAGGAAAATGTTTTCTATTACCTCACCGTAATGAACGAAAACTACCATCAACCAGAAATGCCGGAAGGTGTCGAAGAAGGCATCATCAAAGGTATTTACGAACTGGATAAAGTGAAGGCCAAGAACAAAGCTAAAGGCGATGTTCAGTTGTTAGGCAGTGGTACCATTTTGCAGCAAGTACGTGAAGCAGCGACAATCTTGTCTGAAGAGTACGACGTGAACTCAACAGTTTACAGCGTAACTTCATTCAATGAGCTGGCGCGCGATGGTCTGGATACTGACCGTTGGAACATGCTGAACCCTGAGAAGAAAGAAAAAGAAGCCTACATTACGCAAGTGATGAAAAAGGCGAAAGGACCGGCAGTAGCAGCAACAGACTACATCAAGCTGTACGCTGATCAGGTTCGCGCCTGGGTACCAACCTCTTACCGGGTATTAGGTACCGACGGCTTTGGACGCTCGGACAGCCGCGCTAACTTGCGTAAGCACTTTGAAGTGAACCCGCACTATATTGTGGTTGCAGCACTGAAAGAACTGGCAGACCAAGGTGATATCGATAAGAAAGTGGTAGCTAAAGCTATCAAAGACTACGATATCGACACTGACAAGCTGAACCCGCGTTTAGCATAAGGAGGTACTGAGATGGCCGATCAAATCGAACTCAAAGTCCCCGACGTGGGCGGCGAAGAAGTAGAAGTCATTGAAATTTTGGTCAGTGAAGGCGATACCGTTGAGCAGGAAGACGGTATCGTTACTGTCGAAAGCGACAAAGCTTCCATGGATATCCCGGCATCTTCAGGCGGTAAAATTACCGAGCTGAAAGTAAAAGTTGGCGATACCATTAGCGAAGGCGACGTGCTGGCAATGATTGAGGCTTCCGGAGGAGCCGACGAATCGGATGAGTCTGACAGCGAAGAGGAAGCTGAAGACAAAACCGACGACAAAGCGGACGAAGAAGCAACCAAAGACAAAGCTGAAGAATCGGAAGATAAACAGGAAGAAGAGAAAGATGAAGACTCTGAACCTGAGAAAAAATCTTCCGGTGGCGGCAGTAAAGTTATCGACGTAGAAGTACCGGATATTGGTGACGAAGAAGATGTCGAAATCATCGAGATTCTGGTCTCTAAAGGCGACTCTGTTTCTGCCGAAGATGGTTTAATTACCCTGGAAACGGACAAGGCGACTATGGATGTGCCTTGCCCTGAAGACGGCGAAATTGAAGAAATGCTGGTGAAGGTCGGCGACAAGGTGTCGCAGGGCTCAGTTATCGCCAAGCTGAAAGTTTCCGGCGGCGCTGATGACTCTGAAGCTGAAGAGAAAGACTCAGCGAAAGAGGAGAAGTCAGAATCTAATAAAGAATCTGATAAAGACTCTGGCAAGAAATCTGAAGACAAAGACCAGAAAAAAGACAGTGGTAGTAGCGTTAAGCCAAGTAGCGAACGCCAGCCGCCGGTTCCTGATCATCCAAGCCAGCGGAGCGACCGTAAAGAAGGCATTCTGCATGCGTCACCTGCGGTACGTCGTGTGGCACGTGAATTCGGTGTCGACTTATCGCAAGTGAAAGGCTCGGGCCCTAAAGACCGTATACTGAAAGAAGACGTGCAGGAGTTTGTTAAATACGAACTGTCCCGTCCAAAAGCCGTGGCTGGTGCAACAGGCCAGGGTGGCGGTGGATTACAGGTTATTGACCCGCCTAAGGTCGACTTCAGCAAGTTCGGTGAAGTGGAAGAAGTTCAGTTGTCGCGCATTCAGCGTAAATCTGGACCAAACCTGCACCGTAACTGGGTGACTATCCCTCACGTAACACAGTTCGATGAGGCCGATATTACTGAGCTGGAAAACTTCCGTAAGTCAGAAAACGAAGTGGCTAAGAAGAAAGATCTGGGCTTCAAGATAACGCCGTTAGTGTTTATTTTGAAAGCGTGTGCCAAAGGCCTGCGTGAGTTCCCGACCTTTAATTCGTCCTTATCAGAGTCTGGTGAATCACTGTACATGAAGAAGTACGTGAACATTGGCGTTGCGGTTGATACGCCAAATGGTCTGGTGGTTCCGGTTATTCGTGATGTCGACAAAAAAGGCATTTACGAGCTTTCGGAAGAACTGGTGGAAATTAGTTCGAAGGCGCGTGACGGTAAGTTGAAAGCAACCGATATGCAAGGTGGGTGTTTCTCAATTTCCAGCCTGGGCGGTATTGGTGGTACAGCCTTTACGCCTATCGTGAATGCTCCTGACGTGGCCATTCTCGGGGTCTCTCGTAACGAGATGAAACCGAAATGGAACGGCAAAGAGTTTGAACCACGTCTGACTCTGCCATTATCGTTGTCATACGATCACCGTGTTATTGATGGTGCTGAGGCCGCGCGTTTCACCGCCTATTTAAGTGGTGTACTGGGAGATATCCGCAAATTGGTGCTTTAAGCACCAATTGGGGTAGGAAATACGAAAAAATTCGCGCTACAATAGCGCCACATTTAGCGTTGACTGAGCGCAGCCGGTGGCTCAACTGGCTGTGACAAAAAAGGGGTTAACATGAGCGACAAAATTACAACACAGGTAGTGGTGTTAGGTTCGGGCCCGGGCGGATATTCAGCAGCTTTCCGTGCAGCTGACTTGGGTCTGGATGTTGTTTTGATTGAGCGTTACAGCACCTTAGGCGGTGTTTGCCTGAACGTTGGCTGTATCCCGTCAAAAGCATTGCTGCACATGACCAAGCACATTGAAGAAGCTCAGCACCTGGCAGAAGAAGGTATTGAGTTTGGCGAACCGAAAATCGACCTGGATAAGCTGCGCAAACACAAAGAAAAAGTGGTTGGCCAGTTAACCGGCGGTCTTGGTCAGATGTCAAAAATGCGTAAGGTAAAAGTTGTTAACGGTTACGGCAAATTTACCGGCAGCAACACCATTAAAGTTGAAGGCGACGACGGCGAAACCGAAGTTAAATTCGATAACGCGATTATTGCTGCGGGCTCTCAAGCCATTAAATTGCCGTTCATTCCACATGACGACGACCGCGTATGGGATTCCACCGACGCGCTGGAACTGAAAGAAATTCCTAAGAAAATGTTGTTGTTAGGCGGTGGTATCATCGCTCTGGAAATGGGGCAGGTTTACGCATCACTGGGTTCTAAGGTTGATGTGGTTGAAATGACGGACCAACTGGTACCGCCAGCGGATGCCGACATCATCAAGAACTTCAACAAGCAAATCAAAGGCCGTTTTGAGAATATTATGCTCAATACCAAAGCGACCAATGTTGAAGCGAAAAAAGACGGTGTTTATGTGACCTTTGAAGGTGATAAAGCGCCAAAAGATCCAGTCAAGTACGATGCTGTGCTGGTTGCTGTAGGCCGCGCACCAAATGGTAATAAAATTGACGCAGACAAAGCTGGCGTTAATGTCGACGACCGTGGCTTTATCAAAGTTGATAGCCAAATGCGCACCAATGTTGACCATATCTTTGCCATTGGCGATGTTGTTGGCCAACCCATGTTGGCGCACAAAGCGGTACATGAGTCGCACGTGGCGGCAGAAGTGATATCCGGTAAGAAACACTTCTTCGAACCTAAAGTCATTCCTTCTATCATGTACACCAACCCGGAAGTTGCTTGGGCAGGTGTTACAGAGAAAGAAGCGAAAGAGCAAGGCATCGAATATGATGCAGTGACTTTCCCCTGGTCTGCTTCAGGCCGCGCTATCGCTTCAAACGCACAGCAAGGCATGACCAAGCTTATCTTTGATAAGAACAACCGTATTATTGGTGGTTCTATGTGTGGCACTAACGCTGGTGAATTGTTGGGCGAAGTTTGCCTGGCAATTGAGATGGGCTGTGATGCAGAAGATATCGCTCTGACTGTTCATGCACACCCAACCTTACATGAATCAGTTGGTTTAGCTGCTGAAATTCAGGAAGGTGCTATTACCGATATGCCGAATCCTAAGGCGAAAAAGAAGAAGTAACATTTTGTTACGATAAATCATCGGTAAAACGGCTGCATTCATCGCGAATGCAGCCGTTTTTTTTGCGCTGAATTTAACAATGCGCTAGTTTAGTGGGGTTAAAATAACGAACACAAAAGAAAGGGTAATAACCGATGAAAAAATTAACCGCTGTAGCGCTTGGCGTATCTATGGCTTTAACTCTGGGCGCCTGTTCTCCACAGCAGGAAGAATCAAAACAACAAACCCAGCAGGCTGAAGAAGCAAAACAAGAACTGAGCTCTGGCGTTGCACTTGAGAACTTTGATCACAGTGTTAAACCGCAGAACAATTTATTCCATTATGTAAACGGTACCTGGATTGATAAAACAGAAATCCCTTCTGATCGCTCATCTGTAGGTTCGTTTTTCGATTTGCGCGAACAAAATCAGAAACGTTTACGCGATATCATTGAATCAGCAGCCTCTTCTAACCCTGAACCAGGCACAAACGAGCGTAAAATTGGCGACTTCTTCAATGCCTATATGGATGTTGAAACACTGAATGAGCTAGGCGCAAAACCAATTGCGAGTGACTTAGACGCTATTCAGGCACTGGAAGATTACGACTCAGTTGCTGAGCATATGGCACGCATGTTCCGTGGTGGCGTTTCAGTTCCATTTGGTTTTTATGTTTACCCAGATGCGAAAGACCCGCAAATTAACGCGATGTATGTTTCTCAGTCAGGCTTAGGTCTGCCGGATCGAGACTATTACCTGAAAGACGACGAAAAGTTCGAAGAATTCCGTAACGCATACGTCGAATACGCAGAAGACATTCTGGGTATGGTTGGGGTCGAAGACGCAGCAGGCGCCGCAGAGCGTATTCTGAAGTTAGAAACTCAACTGGCAGAAATTCAGTGGAGCCGTGTAGAAAGCCGCGATGCGAATAAAACCTACAATAAAAAATCAGCCGGCGAAGTTGCTGAAATGCTTAACAACTTTGATTTCAAAAAGTTTATCGAGACGTCTGAGTTATCTGATGTAAAAGAAATGGTTATTCGTCAGCCATCTTATTTTGAAGAATTTGGTGAACTGTTTAATGAAGTGGACTTACAGGCGTGGAAAGACTACTTGAGCTTCCGTCTTGTGAACGAGTACGCTTCTGCGTTAAGCGAAGATATCAGCAAGCGTCGCTTTGATTTTTACGGCACAACATTACGTGGTACACCAGAGCAGGAACCTCGCTGGAAACGCGCGGTTGATGCAACCAACAGCGTATTAGGTGAAGTGTTAGGTCAAGTTTACGTTAAAGAGTACTTCCCGCCAGAAGCTAAAGAGAAAATGGAAGGTTTGATTGAAAACCTCCGTGACGCTTATGGTCAGTCTATTCGTAACTTGGAGTGGATGACGGACGAAACCAAAGAAAAAGCTTTGGAAAAACTGAAGAAATTTGACCCTAAAGTAGGTTATCCAAGCAAATGGCGTGACTACAGCGAACTGGAAATTTCGTCAACTGACTTAGTTGCTAACTACAAAGCTTACGCCGAGTTCAATTATCAGGAAGAAATTGCCAAAATTGGTGGTCCTGTTGATGAAGAAGACTGGGGTATGACTCCGCAAACAGTCAACGCCTACTACAGCCCGGTACGTAACGAAATCGTTTTCCCGGCTGGCATTCTGCAGCCTCCATTCTTTGATATGGACGCTGAAATGGCGGTGAACTATGGTGGTATCGGTGCGGTAATCGGCCACGAAATGGGACACGGTTTTGACGACCAGGGCGCCAAATATGATGGCGACGGTAACCTGCAAAGCTGGTGGACTGATGCTGATAAAAAGGCGTTCGAGGAACGGACTCAGCAACTGTCTGAACAGTATAGCCAGTACGAGCCAATTGAAGGCCTTAATGTTAATGGTGACCTGACTCTGGGTGAAAACATCGGCGATTTAGCCGGCCTGACCATCGCGTACGAAGCCTACAAAATGTCATTAGAGGGCGAAGAAGCCCCAGTTCTTGACGGCTTTACCGGTGAACAGCGCGTGTTCATTGGCTGGGCTCAGGTATGGCGCGGCAAGTATCGCGAAGACGCAATTCGTGAGCAGGTTATGAGTGACCCGCACTCGCCAGCGGAGTATCGAGTAAATGGTACTGTTGTTAACGTTCCGGCGTTCTACGAAGCCTTTGATGTTGAAGAAGGTGACGAATTGTACGTTGCGCCTGAAAACCGCGTTACTATCTGGTAATATAGCGGACTATGAAAACATTAACGGTTGTCTGGATATTGGTTACAGCACTGCTGGTGGGGAGTTTCTCCTCACCAGCAGTGCATGCTATGCCGATGTCAGACACCGTTAGTGCTTCGTCATCTCAGGATATGTCACAGCATGACTGTTGTGATGAGTCCGATATATCAATGGAGCAATCGAACTGCGACAGTGAAAGCTCCTTTTGCCAGCAGTGTGAACAACATTGTGCGGGTCAACTGGCGCTGTTGAACCCATTCAAACAACTTTCGCCAGCAGCATCCACGCACGCTGCCCATCCCCTTTATTCAAACCTTCCGGTTATTACTGAAACGCTGATACGTCCGCCGAAATACGCAGTTTAAGCCCAGTTTTTACGTCTTAAACCTTTGTTTTCGAGGAAATACCATGCGTTATTGGATAGCGATATTACTCCTGATCCCACTTCTATCTGTGGCTCAGGAACACAACCACAATCATTCAGAAGATCAAAACCCGTTTGAGCAGAGCTCCGAGTACGTGTGCCCTATGCACAGTCAGGTGGTTCGGAACGAGCCGGGAACCTGCCCAATTTGTGGGATGGATTTAGTCGAGAAAGAGCCTAAACAGGACCTTTCTGAGCATGAAGGAGAAAAAAGCTTCACCGTGCCGGAGTCCAGTCAGCAGGCTATTCGGGTAACTACCGCAAAAGCGGTTCGCAAAGACCTGCAACCGCAGCTTATGGCACAGGCTCAGGTACGCTGGCAGGAGTCCGCTCAGCGGCATATCCACAGCCGCGCCGAAGGCTGGGTAGAAGAATTACATGCTGACGTTGAAGGACAGTGGGTAGAGAAGGGTGACAAACTCTACAGCCTGTATGCACCAGACTTAGTTGTGGCTCAGGACGACTACCTGCAGTTACTTGATTCACTCTCAGATATCCGTAACGGTAACAGTCAGCAAAGTTTTAAACGCCGCGGCCAGCAGCGTCTGCGTTTGCTCGGTATGAGCGAAGCGCAGATTAAAGCTCTGGAACAAGGTGGCGAAACCGAATATGTGGTCGATTACTACGCACCTGAGTCGGGCTATATTACCAGTCTGGATATTCAGGAAGGCATGTACGTGTCTCCGGGGCTTAAGTTGCTGACGCTGACGCAGGATAATCAACTGTGGTTCTTTGCCGATGTTCCGGCGCGTTACAGCAAACAGTTAAAAATCGGGCAAATGGCCCATATTTCTTCTGAGCACTTCCCTGGCGGCCACTGGATGAACGCCATTGACTATATTTATCCACAAATTGACCCGGTAACCCAGACAATCAAAGTACGTATTCCGGTTAACGACTCTATTGATCGGCTGCGTGAAGGACTCTGGGCGACGGCTCATATTGAACTGGAGGCAGTAAAAGATGCTGTGGTTGTGCCGGTTGCCAGCTTAATTGTCACCGGTGCCAATAACCGCGTGGTGGTAAAATCCGGAGCGCGCGAATTTGAAGTGCGCGAAGTGACGACCGGGCTGCGTGTGGGTAACCAAATTGCCATTGAAGAAGGCTTGCAGGAAGGTGAGTTAGTGGTCACTTCCGGGCAATTCCTTCTGGATTCAGAGGCCAGCTTGCAAGGTCTGGGTCTGGATAGCAGCGATGATGCCCCTGCGCCACAACATAACCACTAGGAGGTTTTATGTTAGCTCGTATTATTGAAGCCTCCATACGTAACTCGTGGATGGTGTTGCTGCTGTTCTTAGGTCTTGCATTCTGGGCCTGGCAGTCGCTGCAGCAAACCAAACTGGACGCAATACCGGACTTATCGGAAGTTCAGGTTATCGTCAAAACCAATTACCCGGGGCAAGCGCCGGCGGTAGTGGAAGAGCAGGTGACGTACCCGCTTTCGAGCGTGATGCTGTCCGTACCTAAAGCCACCTCAGTGCGCGCTTTTTCGTTCTTTGGCGACTCGTACGTTTACGTTATTTTTGAAGACGGAACCGACCCTTACTGGGCCCGAAGCCGGGTGAACGAGTATCTGGATCAGGCACAAAGCCAGCTTCCTGACCAAGTTCGGCCGGAGTTAGGCCCCGATGCGTCCGGTATTGGCTGGGTGTATCAATACGCATTGGTTGATGAAACCAATCAGCTCAATCTGGGTGAACTAACCCGCTTGCAGAACTGGTTTTTAAAACAGGAACTGCAAAGTGTGCAGGGGGTAGCAGAAATTGCCACAGTTGGCGGCATGGTTGAAACCTACCAGGTAGTGGTGCAGCCGGAAGCTTTACATCGTTATAACCTCACCCTGAACCAAATTAAGCAAAGCATTCAGCAGGCCAATAACGAAGTGGGCGGTTCGGTGGTTGAAATGGGTGAAGCCGAATACATGGTACGTGGCCTGGGATATCTGAAAAGCATAGAAGACATTCGCAAAATTCCCTTGCCGCTCACATCAGAGCAGCAGGGTACGGTGCTGTTGGAAGAAGTGGCGGATATTCGCATTGGACCGCAGGTACGCCGTGGCATTACCGAGCTGAATGGCGACGGTGAAGTCGTGGGCGGTATTGTGGTTATGCGCCATGGCGAAAATGCTCTACAAACCATTGCCGCAGTAAAAGATAAACTAGAAGAGCTAAAACAGGGCCTGCCCGAGGGCGTTAAAGTGGTGCCGACCTATGACCGCTCAAACCTGATCCAGGCATCGACAGATAACCTCACCACAAAGCTGATAGAAGAAATGTTCTTTGTTGCTGTGGTGTGCATTTTGTTTCTCTGGCATGCACGCTCGGCAGTGGTGGCCATTGTCAGTTTGCCGCTGTCGGTACTGTTCGCAGTGTGGATAATGAACATGCTGGGTATCAGCGCCAACATTATGAGTCTGGGGGGAATCGCCATTGCCATTGGCGCGCTGGTGGATGCCGCCATTGTCATGATAGAGAACACCCACAAGCACCTGCAGAATTATCAGGAGCGGCACAAAATCGTGGCTAAAGGCTCGGCGCGGCTTAAAGTTGTTAATGAAGCCTGTCGCGAAGTGGGGCCTTCGCTGTTCTTCTCGCTACTGGTCATTACCGTCAGCTTTGTTCCGGTGTTTGTGCTGCAAGGCCAGCAAGGGCGTCTGTTTGAGCCTTTAGCCTATACCAAAACTCTGGCCATGGCCGCTGCCGCAATTATTGCCGTGACACTTATTCCCGTGCTGATTGCGTTGCTGGTGCGCGGGAAAATACCCGCTGAAGAAAAGAACTGGCTGTCTCGCGGTTTAATTGCGCTTTACCGACCACTGCTGGCTTTCACACTTAAGTTCCCTAAAACCATTATTGTACTGGCTCTTTTGATCACCGCATCTGCCTGGCACCCGTATAAGCAGCTTAATTACGAGCTGATGCCGCCGCTACATGAGGGGGACCTAATGTACATGCCTACCACACTGCCGGGCATCAGTGTTGAAAGTGCCGGTAAGCTGTTACAGCAAACCGACAAGCTCATTGCTGCGCAGCCCGAGGTTGAGCGCGTATTCGGTAAAGTTGGTCGTGCTGACACCGCCACCGATCCTGCGCCAATGACCATGATAGAAACCAGCATTACGCTGAAGCCGGAAAGCGAATGGCGTGAAGGAATGACGGTAGATGACATTATTGCTGAGCTGGATGAGCGGGTGCAGATACCTGGCGTGACTAATGCCTGGGTACAGCCCATTCGTACCCGCATTGAAATGCTTGCCACTGGTGTTAAAACCCCGTTAGCCATTAAAGTGAGCGGTAGTGATTTTCGTGAAATAGAAAAACTGGCCACCCGTATTGAAGATACGCTTTCTGAGCAGGATGCAACGGGTTCGGTCATTGCAGAGCGTTCCGGCGGAGGTCGTTATATTGAGATAGAGCCGAAATTGCGACAAGCGGCTCGTTACGGCCTGACCCAGGCAGATATCCACGAGCATATTCAGTACGCCATTGGTGGAGCGAATATTGCGACATCGGTACAGGGCAATGAGCGTTTTCCTATTAACCTGCGTTATCCGCGAGAGCAGCGCGACCATATCGAGAAGCTGAAAAACCTGCCGGTTAAATCGGCCTCCGGGCAGTGGTTAACTCTGTCTGATGTCGCCGATATAAGGGTAACTCAGGGGCCGGCCATGCTGAAAAGTGAAGACGCCCGCTTAAGCAGTTGGGTTTTTATTGAACCGGCTAAAGGCATCACGGTTGGTGACTATATTACCCAAGTTAGTGGCGTTATGGATAAGTTGGAAATACCGGTAGGTTACAACTGGAGCTGGACCGGGCAATATAAAGCCATGCAACAGGTGGAAAGTGACTTAAAAGAAATCATTCCTCTGACATTGCTGGTTATTTTGTTGTTACTGTACATGACCTTCCGTTCTCTACCGCAGGCGTTACTGGTGATAGGTACCTTACCGCTGGCATTAACCGGTAGCTTATGGCTGATTTATTTGTTGGACTACAACCTGTCACTGGCGGTTATTGTCGGCATGATAGCTCTTGCCGGTGTCGCTGCGGAATTCGGAGTGGTTATGCTGTTGTACCTGAACAACGCATGGAAAGCCGTGGCATACGACAAAAATCAGCTAAAAGCAGCAGTAGAAGAAGGCGCGTTGCTGCGCGTCAGACCGAAAGCCATGACCGTGCTGACCATTATTGTCGGCCTACTACCGATAATGCTGGGCGGCGGTGTTGGTAACGAAGTCATGCAGCGCATCGCCGCTCCTATGGTGGGTGGTATGGTACTGGCACCACTAATTTCCATGCTAGTGATCCCCGCCGTGTTTTATCTAGCGCGGAAATAACGCGGAGTAGCCTGACATTTATGTCAGGTGAGGTGGAAGATAGCGAGCGCTGGAGGTTGCAGGAACCATTGAGGAGGACGCCCGTAAATACATCCCTGTAGGGCTTGGGCAGCGCCATCCATGGCGCCGCACACCTCCTCAATGGTTCGCCGCAACCGTCGGGCGCGCTCACTATATGCCACCGCACCTGACGCAAACTGCACCGAGCTTTCCGCCCGGCATCTCACCTGACATAAATGTCAGGCTACGTGCTGTGATCGTCACGCGCGCAATTCCCCCAAAATTAACGTCAGGCGAAACTTTCCCAAATGGCATTAGCCGCCGGGCCTAACGTCCTGTTTGCGGAGCGCACTAGGTGAATTTCCAGACGCACTTGCTGGACGAATCCGGGAATGCTAATTTCAACTAGCTTGCCCTGCTTAAGGGCCTCCAAGGCAATGTGTTTAGGAATAATGCCCCAACCAAAACCGGCCATTAGCAATTCAAACTGAGTGTTAACCTCATTTACCCTTATGCGCTGCTGGCTGGGCAGACGCAGTACTGCATCCAGATTAATGCCTATCTCCAGGTTTTGCGGCACCAGCATAGGTAGCTCTAATAAATCCTGGCGGCTTTGCGGCATACGACCAAACTCTTTCATTAGCGCAGTTGAAATCACAACCGTTAATTCAAACGGTGCTACCGGCAGGGTTTCAAAGTCGCCATATTGACGAAATAAAGGCAGCCAGGGGCACAAAGCTAAGTCGGCACTGCCGTTATCGACACGCTTCAGCGCCCGCATTTGTGACTCGCCGTCTACGTGCAGTTCGGTAGTCGGGTATTGCTGTTGAATGTGCTGGATGCTGGGCACCCAAAGCTTACTGTCGCAGGTATGGTCATAGCATAGTGTCAGCAGGGGTTCGGCCCCATGTTTCAACTGTGTTGCCAGCGACTGGAGACGCTGTTGCTGGCGCACCACTTCTTCTGCCTGGCGTAAAAAGTGTTGCCCCTGCTTGGTCAGTTCCAGTCGATAGCCATCGCGGTTAAATAGAGCGAAACCCGCGTTCTCTTCCAGTTTTTTTAAAGCCATGCTAACCGCGGACTGTGTGCGGTTGAGTTGCTCGGCTGTTTTTTGCAGACTACCGAGGTTAGCTACCGTGATCATCATTTTTAGGTGAGATAAATTCATTAAATTTTTCTGATTGTCTTTTTAATTTTAATTCAATATAACTGTAACTATACTTGCGGTAAACTTATTCCAATTAAATTTCCCTGAAAATATCGGAACCGAATTCATGCGCTGGCTGAAACCTCTTTCTATCGCTCTGGCCGCTGTTGTTGTAGCGGCGTGCAGTGAACAAGCAGAAGTTAATGATACTCAACAGGCGCGTCCCGCGCGGCTTATGCAGGTGGCTGAAGCCGACGGGCCGCGGCTACGTGAATTTCCTGCTGTGGTAGAGGCGGCCAAAGTGGCTCAACTGACGTTCCGTGTCGCCGGAGAAATTACTGAGTTACCAGCCCGCCCGGGTACCGAAGTCAAGCAGGGCGATCTCATCGCGCAGTTGGACCCAACCGACTACCAACTGGCTGTCGATCAGGCGAAAGCACAATATGAACTGGCATCATCTCAATACGATAGAAACAAAGTTTTGGTTAATGAAGGTGTCATGTCGGAAGGACAATTTGACCAGATAGAGTCAGAGCTCGCAGTTGCGAAATCAAACTACGAAACCGCCAAAGCGAATTTACGCTATACCAAACTGACCGCACCATTCGATGGTGTCGTGGCGAACCTGGCGGTGGAAGCTTATGAAAACGTGCAGGCTAAGCAGCCCATTGTGACGTTACAAATTAGCAACGCGATTGATATCAGCATTAATGTACCGGAAAAACTTTTTGCCAAGGTCAAAAAACAAATCGATTACCAGCCTGAAGTGCGCTTTGATGCCGCGCCGGAATTCACTTATCCGGCTCACTTAAAAGAGTGGGATTCACAATCGGACGGCGCGACGAATACCTACGAAGTCGTGTTCACACTACCTAAACCGCAAAATATCAATGTTCTGCCGGGTATGACGGCAACAGTTATTGTCGACATTAATGAAGTACTGCGTTCCTCTCAAATAGGCATGGTGGTGCCGGCAAAAGCGGTGTTTAGTGACACAAATGACGCTTCCTATGTCTGGGTTGTTAACGACGATATGCGTGTGCAAAAACGTAAAGTGAATGTCGGACCAATGACCAACGATGGCCTTACGGTACTTGACGGGCTGCAAGAAGGTGAAACCATCGTCATAGCCGGGGTTCATCAGCTGAAAGAGAATCAGCAGGTGCGTGAATGGCAACGTGAACGGGGTCTGTAATGAATATAGCTCAATACAGCATGGAGCGAAAAACCACGAGCTGGATGTTATTTCTCATCCTGTTAATTGGTGGTCTGGTTGCCCTGACTCAACTCGGTCGCCTGGAAGACCCCAAGTTCACAATTAAGCAGGCCATGGTCATTACGCCATACCCGGGCGCATCGGCTCAGCAGGTAGAAGAAGAGGTAACCTATAAGCTGGAAAATGCGATTCAGGAGCTAAGTTACGTTGACCACGTTAAGTCTATTTCCAAGCCCGGGTTGTCGCAAATAACGGTTGAGATGAAAAGCATCTACCGCGAAGAGCACTTGCACCAAATATGGGACGAATTGCGGCGTAAAATTAACGACACCAAAGGTCGGCTTCCTCCGGGCACCAGCGAGCCTATTATTCGCGATGACTTTGCTGACGTGTATGGCGTTATGATGGCCATTACCGGGCCCGATTATTCCTACAAAGATATTGAACATTATGCTGACTTTTTGCGTCGTGAACTGGTTTTAGTTGATGGTGTAGGCAAAGTCACTCTTGCAGGAGAGCAGCAAGAGCAGGTTGTGGTAGAAGTGTCTCGCTCACGCCTGGCAAATTTTGGGGTTCCCCCCAGCCGAATTGCTGGGCTGCTGCAAACTCAGAATGCCGTAGCAAACGCCGGACGGGTAACCGTTGATCAGGAAGCATTGCGCATTGCAACCAGCGGTGAATTTGCCAATGTGGAAGATATGGCAAAGCTGGTTATTAGTAACCCCGGCGCTGAACAGCGTATCTACTTGCGTGATGTAGCGACCATTTATCGTGAAACCAAAGACATTCCGGATCATGTGGTGCGCTATAACGGAAAGGCTTCCTTGTGGCTGGCATTGTCGTTTGCGGATAACGTGAATGTTGTCGAAGTGGGCGAGCGTCTGCAAAAACGAATGGATGAGCTGGAGTATGCTAAGCCGATAGGGATGTCTGTCGACCGTATTTACGATCAGCCGCATCAAGTTGAAAATTCAGTTAATGATTTTCTGCTGAACCTGGTAGAGGCGGTGGCCATCGTTATTATTGCATTACTGCTGACCATGGGCTTCCGTAGTGGCTTGCTGATTGGCACTGTTCTCTTGTTGACGGTGCTGGGGACCTTCATTTTTATGCGCCTGGGAGATATTAACCTGCAACGAGTTTCCCTCGGTGCGTTGATTATTGCGCTGGGCATGCTGGTGGATAACGCGATAGTCATTGCCGACGGTATTATGGTCGGTATGCGACGGGGCATGAGTAAAGTGGATGCCGCCGTTAGCGTGGTCAAGCAAAACCAGTGGCCGCTACTGGGAGCGACTGTTATCGGCATTATTGCCTTCGCGCCAATCGGTTTATCGTCAGACGCCACTGGTGAATTTGCCGGGAGTTTATTCTGGGTGCTGCTCATCTCCTTGCTGCTGAGTTGGGTGACTGCACTGACCCTCATTCCGTTTTTAGCCGACCGCTTATACTCTGCGAAGGACATTGGTAATAGCGATGAGCAGGACGATGTCTTTTCTCATCCGGTTTATCGTGGCTATAAGAAAATGCTGGCTGTTTGTTTGCGTCACCGCATTATCAGTATGCTGGTAATGCTCGTGACGTTGGTGGCAGCGGTGGTTGGATTCGGACAGGCGAAACAAGCATTTTTCCCGCCATCGACAACGCCGTTATTTTATGTCGATCTCTGGTATCCACAGGGTACGGATATTCGTCATACCGAACAGGACTCTAAGCGCCTGGAAGACTACTTGCTGGAGAAAAGTGAAGTGACCTCCGTAGCCACGACCATAGGTCAGGGAGCACCGCGGTTTACCCTGACTTATCTGGTGGAAAAAAGTTACGAAAGTTATGCGCAGCTACTGGTACGGGTAGAAGACAAAGACGTTATGGACGCTTTAATGCGTGACATTCGTCAGCGAATTCGTGAAGAGCATCCGGACGTAGAGGACAAACTGATACGGGTTGAAATTGGTCCGTCTACTCCGGCAAAAATTGAAGCACGTTTTTCCGGCCCGGATATTGATACCCTGCGTGAGTTAAGTAAAAAGGCCCAGGCGATTCTTGCCGAAGACTCAGGCGCAGTAAACATTCGTTCAGACTGGCGTACGCCGACCAAATTGTTGCGGCCGGAATACGACGAAGCGGCAGGCCGTCGCGCCGGCATTACAAAAGAAGACGTGAATAACCTGCTACTGGCTAATTTTGTTGGCCGACAAATTGGCATTTACCGCGATGGCACCGATTTATTAC
>Ga0208813_1000072_pt1 | contig 101852 bp, 134 predicted proteins | sample MalvireepMed_904_FD_184250 | JGI IMG/M metagenome (GOLD analysis project Ga0208813, IMG submission 184250) | Marine viral communities from the Global Malaspina Expedition - Malaspina viral metaG DeepMed_904 (SPAdes) (version 2) | ecosystem: Environmental > Aquatic > Marine > Oceanic | place... | reverse complement strand
CGCTTCAGTGCGTATCTCTCTCGGCAAGAAGGTGAAGTCGGAAGAGGGTCGCGTGCATGAGCATGAAATCACGGCGAAAATCATTAAGAACAAAGTGACGCAGTCGGTCGGTGAAAAAGTTAAGTGGAACATTGCGTATGAGCGCAGCGGAGCCGGTCAGAAGTCAATCGGTCGTATCGACACAACCGGGGCGCTTGTCGATTACATGAAGGAGAACGGTTTTCTGGAGAGAGCCGGTAATCGAATCAAGTTTATTGACGGGAAAACTTACCCTCGCGCAACGTTGATTAAGCATATTGACGACAACGACCTAACCGGCGATGTCATCAAGCATCTTAAGGAAAATATCTAGTTAAATAGATACAATCGGTATTGATTACCTTTAATTAAATGCGACACTAACGGTGTCGCATTTTTTATATCTACGGGAGAAGTGATGAGAGTTCTAAAACGCATGGAAGCAGGTTTTCAAACGTCATCGACGGAAACGCTTTGCAGTGAATGCTCTTTAAACTGCGAGTTTCGAGGTGACGTTCAAATGTGTCAGGAAATGAGACCGATATTGCCGATAAAATGGTTGGACGGAACCGATCAAAAGATATTCAACACAATGCGGCTTCACAGTGCATGGCATAAGCGATTAAAGCCGGGTGACATCATTACACTGGAATGCAAGGGTGAGCGGTTAGATTGCGCCGTTGTGATGACGATAGCCGGTGATTTCGACAATGTTCTTTTAGAACACGGCGAGAGAAATCACATGGCCCTGGCCAACCAAGATGAGCACTTTGTGCCGGTTGTTTTTGATGCACTGGTGAAAAGTTATGGAAAGAATTGGGTTTTAAAGTCAAACAAATTAACGGCTATCTATTTAACCCGAGCTTAATTTATGTAAGTATTGAAATACATTCAGCAAGACAAGCGAGATTAAAAGATGAACAGATTCGATTGCTTGATAAGTGACACTCACTATCACAATTTCGACCAATTCAGCACAACTGTGGACGGCGTTAACAGCCGACTTTTGCATATCATAGAGGCAACCCGAGAAGCGTTTGAGCACGCTCTGAAAGAGGGTGCTACCCGAGTTATCCATGACGGCGATTGCTTTCATGTTCGCGGAAAAATCATTCCGAGCGTTTTGAACCCGGTACTAAACCTGTACAAAGAGTACGAAGGTAAGTTTGAAGACGGCATTCACATGATAGCCGGCAACCATGACTTAGAAGGTCGTGACTCAGAGTGGGTGTCTAACGCCAGTTCAGCGCTTCAGGGTGTCGGTGTCAATGTTGTGACAGAACCAACCTGGATTGACGAAGAAACGCTATTAATGCCCTGGTTTGCAAACCTGGATGACTTGCGTGAAGAGCTTAGCAATCAGTTGGATGATAGTAACGGAAACGCTCATGTTCACCTGCACGCGCAATTGAACGGCGTGATTAGCGGCATACCCGATCACGGCTTCTCATACGAAGAGCTTGCGAAGTATAAAGCCAAGCGCTTCTACTTTGGTCATTACCACAATCACAAAGTGTTTGACATAGACGATGACAAGTCGGTTGTGTCTGTTGGTGCGTTAACACATCAGAACTTTGGCGATATTAGCTCCAGAGCCGGATTCATACTGGTTGAAGGTGACAGCGTCAAGCACTTTGAAACTCAGGCGCCTAAATTCGTAGACGTGAACATGGACTTGATAAGCGAAGAGGAAGATTACGAAGACGCTGTTTACCACGTACCCGGTAATTTCGTTCGTGTTCGTGCTTCTGAGCTAAGCATTGAAGAATCAAGCTCTCTGAAAAACGACATGAAAGAGAGGGGCGCACTTGGTGTGTCAATTGTTGCTACACCGAAGACCAACGTCACTGAGCGCAAGGACAGTGTTGATACTGAAAAGTCAGAGACGCTAGAGGGCTCAATTGAGAGCTATGTTGAATCACGCGATTCTATTCGCAAGAACCGTGTTGTGAAAGAAGCACTGGCAGTGCTGCAGGAAGTGGAGGCTTAATCATGCACTTTGGCGACGTAAATATCATTAACTTCATGGCAATCGGTGAAGCATCGATTAACCTTCAGCAACGAGGGCTTCTGTTGATACAGGGCGAGAACGAGCATGACGAAAGTCAGAACTCAAACGGAGCCGGTAAATCAACTATTGCTGATGCAATAAGTTGGTGTCTGTTTGGCGTGACAGCTCGGGGCATTTCACCTACCGACATTGTTAACCGAAAAGCCAAGAAAAATTGCTCGGTGTCGGTAGAGATCATCGACGGTGACGACAAGTACGTGGTAACCCGGTATCGCAAGCACAAAGAGTTCAAAAATTCGGTTCAGCTTGTTCGTATTGCTGACGGCAAAGAAGAATCGCTCACAGGCGGCACAGACAAGCTCACTCAGGCGAAAATTGTAGAAGTCTTAGGTTGCAGTCAAGAAATCTTCAATGCGTCCGTGTATAGCGCTCAAGAGGCTCAGGTGGACTTACCCGCCATGACCGATAAAGAGCTAAAGACCATTGTTGAAGAAGCAGCCGGAATCACTCGACTGCAAAACGCCTATAAGTTGGCCAAAGACAAGCTGAAGGATGCAAAGCGGGATTACGAAACACTTTCTCAAAGCAAGGAGTTTGAAGCTCGCAGCTTGCAGACAACAAAAGAAGATTTGGAGCAAGCCAAGTCTCAGGCTAAAGAGCACGAAGAGCGCCAAAAGCAGGTTGTGGCAGACCTTGAGCGAGAAATTGAAGAAAAGGCCGCTTCTGTTAGAGAAAAAGCAGCCGAGCTGAAGGGTAAGAAAGACGATTCAATTGAAGACAAGATAAAGGAAATTGAAGAGTCTCGAACAGAAGCCAAAGCAGCGCACAAAGCTTATGAGGCTCAGAAACAGGCAAACCTTTCTGCAGTCCAGGCTGAGCACAGCAAGGTTCGGGCTGAGCTGAGTCAGTTGGCCAATGAAGCGAGAAAGCTCAAGGGTGAAATAGACAACAGTGAGTCGCTAATTGGCACTGATTGTCGCGAGTGTGGCAAGCCTTACTCGGAGCATGACATGGCTGATGTCATTGAAGTCCGCAAGAAGCGCCTTGACGAGTTAATGGCCGAGATAAAGCAGGAGAAGCCAAAGCTTGCCGACCTTGAGAAGCAGCTTGACGATGCTCAAACAGAATTGAATGTGGCCAGAAGAGAGGCGCCGGAGTTCGATGATTCTGAGATCGTGGCGCTTTTCAATCAGCGAAACGAATATCAACGAGCGGTTGATAACCTTAAGCGCGAAAAGGAGTCAATTGACTCTAAAAAGATACAGCTCGAGCACGCCAAAAGTGATGAGTCTAACCCTCACAAGCAGAGTATTGAGCGTCTTGAGAAGCGTTTGGCTGACCAGAAGAAGAGCTATGAAAAGGTCATAAGTGATCTTGAAGAGCAAGCTGAGACTGTTGAGGTGATGAAGGAAGTTGCAGAAGTTTACGGGAATTCGGGTGTTCGTGCTCATATTCTCGACACGGTAACGCCTTATCTTAACCAGAGAACGGCGGAGTACTTGTCAGCGCTGTCAGACGGCAACATTACGGCGACATGGCAAACACTAAGCAAAAAGGCCAACGGCGAGCTGACTGAGAAGTTCACGATTGATGTGGAATCTCAGACAGGCGGCAACTCATTCAAGGCGCTGTCAGGCGGCGAGAAGCGCAAGGTTCGCTTGTCAACAAACTTGGCATTGCAAGATCTGGTGTCTACCCGAGCTGTTAAAAACATCGATCTGTATATCGGTGATGAGATAGACCATGCACTCGATACAGCCGGCCTTGAGCGATTGATGAATGTACTTGATGAACGTGCACGTACACACGGAACAGTACTGGTAATCAGTCATAACGAGCTTAGAGACTGGATTCGTCAACAAGTAACGGTCGTCAAACGTGACGGTCAAGCAACATTGGTGGAGTAATGAACGAAGTAAACCATAGATACGATGACTTTGGACGTTGGGTCGAGTACACCGGCTTTCGTTACAAAGACCTCTACAACATAAAAACCAAGAAGGGTGAGGTCGTTAAGTGGTGCCTTCCAAACGGAACATCTTTTTGGCCACTTAAGTCGAGATTCGGGATTCCTGATGACGAAGTTAGTGAGATCCAGTTGGTGCCAGGCAGTGAAGTCGTAGAAGACCCGGATGAGCAGAGCAAAGACAAGGTCTTCTACTGGCTTAATGAGCAAGATCGTGCAGAGAAAAACTGCGAGCAGTTTAGACCGCACTGCAATGAAACACAGCATCTTGAGGTGACCGTAAAGGTTCGAATTAACAATGCCTGTGCTCGGGATGATGCGTTTTTGAGGGGAGGTTATGCCGCCATAGCTCAAGAAATGATTGACGAGGAGGGTATAGCCGGAATTGTTGATTTGAATGATGTAGAGGTTGTTAAGGCAAAGGAGGTTAAGGTTGAAGCCGATAGTTCTGAGAGCCCTTATTGATGACTGGGGGGTAAAAGTTGAGTCGCTAGGCAAGCTAGACGTTAATGCGGCTCAGCTGTTGGTGGACTTCAGAGAAAAGCATGGTTACCAGGAGTCAACAGTTGGCCCAGGCGCCGTCATTAGAAGTCCGAGGCTTGTCGATGAGAACGGCACTCTTTATGTCGAAGGCAAGATACGAACTCGACGCATAAGAGCGAACCTGGAGAAACCGGAAAACGTTGAAATAGCAGAGTGCATTATTAATGAGCTCGGTTATTCAGCAACGGTCGAGCAATTTGTTCAGTTTGAGCAGATTGTCGAAAAGGAGCTTGAAAGCACAGTTGAGCTTTACAAGCGTGGTGAAAACGAAGAAATGCGAGAGCGCATTCCAAGTTGGGGAAAATACGGAGTATAAAATGCAGCAAGTAGTGATGGGTTATGACCCTAGCATGACTAACTGGGGTTTGGCGGTAGCCAACCTCGACATTGAAGATCTGGAATTTGAAGTGACTCATATCGACGTCATTAAAAATAAACTGGATAAGTCCAAGAAAAAGCAGGTGCGCAAAAGCTCTCAGAACTTTGACCGAGCCAAGTATCTGCACAAACAGGTTATGGCCTCTATTGACGAGCACAAGCCGAAAGCATTGTTCGTCGAAATGCCACACGGCTCGCAAAACGCTAGCTCCCAGTTGAGCTATGCCATGTGCATTACTGTATTGGCCGCTGTATCAAACGAGACAGGTCTGCCGGTATTTCAACTGAGTGAAGCTGAAAACAAAAAGGCTATGGGTCTTAAAGGCGCTATAACCAAGCAAACCATGATTGATGCAGTGCGCGAAGTGCATCCTAATGCACCGTGGAAGAAGCACAAGAAAAACGGTGAAATGGTTTTCACAGAAGGCTTCAATGAGCACGCCGCAGACGCTATTGCAGCGATTCAAGCCGGCCTGGAAACCGAAGAGTTTAACTATTTCAGAAATGCGCTGAAAATGGCGATAGGAGCGTAATCATGCAGGTTTTCGCTATAATCGTGTTGATGATGCTACTGCCGGTATATTGTCAGACTGAGCACGAAATGAACCCGTACTGGTTTGTTCCGTTTTACGTTGCCCTGTCTGTTTTTATGCGCGACCTGTTTCTTGGCACCAGAAAAGCGACAGACTATGCGCTTGCAAAAGCATCGGAAAATTACCGCAATGTTTATATGGCTCGCAGATCGTGGAACCTTGTTCGCTGGATCTTCGTGAATATGGCGGTGGCAGTCATTGCCTGGCCATTAGGGTTGGTCTTTATAGAAACGCTCGACCCGGTTTATCTGCCAGCTTATGCGTTGATAAACGCGGCCATTGCTTATCCGTTTGTTGCGTTTTATTCGCACCTGTTAAAAATTAGCAGATTGTAATTCGTTTTTTGGGGTTGATTGTGTATTTCAACGCTGAGATACTACGAAACCCCAACATTTAGTAACTCGATATAAGAAATAACACTAGAGGTAGTATGCAAGTCACTAAAAAGAACGGCTCTCTTGAAGAGTTGAACATCGACAAGATCACCGCCGCTGCAAAATTCGCGTGCCGTGACCTGGAAAACGTTTCACCGGATGACGTTGTAATGAGCACAACGCTTAAATTCTTTGACGGCATCCCAACGTCTGACATTCAAAATGCCTTGATTATCTCGGCAGCACAGAAAGTATCAGAAGAGCGTAACTACACGTTTGTGGCAGCGCGTCTGATGATGATGAACAACTTCAAAGAAGTGACCGGCGGCTCTTTACGGTACCCAGGCCTTGAAGAGACAATCATTACTGGTATCGAAGAGAACCGTTTTGACAAGCGTATGCTGCGCTTCAACATGGACGACCTTAATGACGCTATCGTTCAGGAGCGTGATTCTTTATTTGACTTTGTCGGTATGTCAACACTGACAGAAAGATATTTGATGCGTAAAGAACCTTTGCGTGATGAAAAAGTGGGTCGTTTGTTTGAGCTGCCTCAGCACTTCTGGATGCGTGTCGCAATGGGCTTAAGCCTGAACTTTGACAGTGAAGAAGAGCGCACTGAAGCAGCAATTCGTTACTACGACCGGCTGAGCAGCCTGGAGTTTGTGAGCTCGACACCGACCTTGTTTAACTCAGGCACCAACTTCAGCCAAATGAGCTCATGTTACGGCAACTTTGTTGGTGACAGCTTGATTGATGAGGGCGGTATCTACCCAAAGATGACCGAGTGCGCCGCTCTGTCGAAGTATGCCGGGGGGATTGGAACGTGCTGGACAGGTGTACGGTCGATGGGTGGACACATTCGCGCAACGAATGGAAGAAGCTCAGGGATTGTGCCGTTCCTGAAAGTTTATAACGACACCTCTGTAGCTGTTAACCAGGGAGGTAAGAGAAAGGGAGCTTTTGCGGCTTATCTTGAGCCGTGGCACGCAGACGCTCTAGCCTTTATCGATCTGAAGAAGAAGACAGGCGATGAGCGCCGCCGAACTCATGACATTTTCCCTGTTTTCTTCATGAACGATTTATTCATGAAGCGTAAAGAAGATCCGGAAGCAATCTGGTCGTTCTTTGACCCTGACGAGTGCCCCGAGCTTGTTGAGAGCTACGGTGCAGAGTTTGAGCGCCTTTACATTGAAGCTGAGAAGGCCGGTAAAGCGCGTCACCAGATTAATGCAGCTGAGCTTTGGCAGAAAATCGTTCTGAGCGTCATGACAACAGGTGCGCCGTGGCTGACGTTTAAGGACGAGCATAATCGCCGTAATCCTCAGTCGCACGACGGAATGATTCACAACTCGAACTTGTGCACTGAAATCTCGCTGAACAACAGCACTAATGAGACGTTCGTGTGTAACTTAGGCTCTATCAACCTGAGCCGTATGGTTGTTGACGGAAAAATTGACTTTGACCTGCTTGGCCAGGCGGTTTCTGACGCTATCGAAATGTTGGATAACGTAATTGACCTCAATTACTACCCAAGCGATGAGTCTCGCCGCTCGAATATGCGTCATCGCCCAATCGGTCTTGGTGTCATGGGCTACGCAGAAGCACTTGTTCAATGTGGCATCGATTATGAGTCAGAAGAGCACCTGAAATGGGCAGACGAAGTGTTTGAGGTTATTTCATATCACTCAATCGTTAGCTCAAGCGTGTTGGCTCGAACTCGAGGCCGGTACGAGTCGTTTGAAGGTAGCTTGTGGTCTCAGGGCATTTTGCCAATTGATACCGCTCGCAACCGTGAAACAAACGTGTACTCAGCTGAGGCTTGGGACCGTGTTCGCGAACTGGCTAAACAAGGTATGCGCAACTGCAACCTAATGGCGGTCGCACCAACGGCAACCATCGCCAACATAGCCGGTACCACGCCTTGTACTGAAGCAAGTGAGCACCGTGTATTCAAGAAAGAAAACATAGGCGGTTTATACCGTGTTGTAGAGCCGTGTCAGCAATACAACCGGCCTGAAATAACGAAGACGGCTTATGAAATATCTCCGGAGTGGCAGATTCGTCCGGCTGCGGTTCGCCAGAAATGGGTAGATCAGTCTCAAAGTCTGAATATCTATTGCAAGGCGGACACAAAAGGGCGAGAAGTCGCTGCAATTTACGACCTGGCTTGGCGCTTAGGTTTGAAATCAACTTATTACCTGAAGAAGCAAAAAACCTCTTCAGCAGCTAAAAAAGTAGGAGCTTAATCATGCAACAGTTAGATCACAAAAAAATGGTACAGCGTTTAACAGAGGGCCGTCCTACGGTCCTCATGATTTGCGCTACAAACTGTGCACCCTGCCAAAGTGCAGAGCGCACGTTGAAAAAGTTAGAAGAAACTCATCAGAGTATCGACTTTATCAAAATCGACATTAAAGACGTGGATAACGGCTTTTTGCATCTGCGCAATATCCGCTCGGCACCAACGGTAATGACCTTTGCCTATGGCATGGAAGAAAACCGGGTTACTGGTGACGATGAGAGTCGCATCGAGCGAGTAGTCTTTGAGCTTGCTGAAGCGACCGACTATGACGCTGACGAAGAGATTGCTTGCGAAGCGTGTCAGTGATTGTTGTTGAGGGACTTATTGTCCCTCTCATTTTGTAATTAGTAGCGGAGAATAGACGTGAAATCTGATAAAGAAATCATCAACTTAGACGATTATCGTGTAATTAATGGCCCTGACAATGGGTTAATGCAGATCAAACCGGCCAAGCACCCGGCTGCAATGGCGATTTACGACAAGATGCGTGAAGACCATTGGAATGAGTCTTCTGTGGACATGAGCCGTGACGTTCAACAGTGGTCCTCTCTAACTGAGGCTGAGCAACGCGGTTACCAAAAAGCCCTGGCGTTCTTGTCAAATCTGGACGGTCTTCAGCTGAACAACTTGAACGTGGTTAACTCTCATGTGACTTCGCCCTGGTACCGCATGGCGTTGAGTCGTCAGATTTTTGATGAGTCCATGCACGTCATGGCGTACAGCTTAATGATCGAGACAATGGGCTTTGACCCTATCGAAACTTACAATATGTTCATGACTGACGACCTTCTTCACGAAAAGAACAAGTACGTTCGCGTGATGAACGTGTTGATGCCGGAAGGTTTCTCGACCGAGAACTTTGCTTTGGCCACAGTCGCAAACCAGGCGCTAGAAGGCATTATGTTCCAGTCTGGATTTTTGTTTTTCTACGCTTTGGCAGAAAACAAAAAAATGCCCGAATCGGCTAAGCAAATTCGTTACATCCACCGCGATGAAAATAACCATTTGCGCCTGTTCAATGCCATGTTTAAAGACGTGTTGGCTGAAAACCCTGAAGTAGACACTCCGGAATTCCGTGAGCGTGCTAAGGACATTCTGAAGAACACGGCTGAGCTTGAAAAGCAGTGGGGCAATCACATCATCGGTGACGGCATTATGGGCTTATCGAACGAGCTCATGGAGACCTACATCGAGTATCTGACCAACCAATACTCGAAAGCGCTAGGCCTGGGTGAAATCTACCCCGGTGTTACAAAAGATCCGGCTCCGTTTGTTGAAGAGCGTGCTGATGATGTCGCCTTTGAAACAAACTTCTTTGAGTCAGAGCGTGACACTTACGATGACATGGCCGAGTGGTAATTAGGGAAAGGCTGTTCTTGCTTATTTTTGTATAGAGGTGGTTATGTTTCGACTGTTTGTAATTTTAATTTGTGGCGTTATGACCGCTACATCAGGGCTATTAGCCTTTTATCTGTCCTCAAGTAGTGATAAGGGGCTGGAAATGGCAGCCGGTATGCTGTTATCGACGGTTCTCATTTTAATGGGCGTTATTGTGGCCTGGGACAACTTTAAGAAGATCAGGCTTGAGCATCGTTCGCGAAAGATGTGGGACAATAAAGGCTTATGGGTTTCGATTTTCGACTGACCTCGCAGAATTTGGGAAAGGCTGTGCTTGCTTATTTGTATAGAAGGAAGTGGCGCATAGTTGGAGTGGCATTTCTCCTTTTTTACTTGGGAGTATTCATTGTCCTTGCCAACCATACTTATTATGGGAAGGATAAAACACCTGTCAAAATCAGGTCAGATGAAATAGAGCCTCTCAAGGTCGAGGTAAAAATGTAAGGGGTTTTTGTTTTAGGTCTAGTTGATTGCCTTGTTCAGTATGTCAGAATTGAAATACATTCAGCAACGAGCAAGGTAATCAACATGGATAAAGAAGGCTTAAATCTTCACAAGCAAAAACAAAAAGTAACTGAAGACGTTGAAAAACAAGTAGGAAGACTGTTGGAGTCGATAAACATAATGGGCTACGACGAAGAGGTGAAGCAGGGCTTTTTAACAGGCCTTTTAAAGTCTCACCCAACGTTAGTTCAGTGTTTTATGAGAACGTTGAAAGGCGTTTCTGAAGACATCGCTCAGAAGGGCTATTTCAAGGACGACATGAGAGCTCATGGTAGCTACCTGTTGTTCACTGAGATAGCTGAAAGTGAAACAGTCATTCCCTACATATAACGTAGGAGGAAGTATGAAGCAGTACCATGATTTATTGGACAAGGTGCTAACAGAAGGCGTTGAGACCGGCGACCGAACAGGCACCGGCACCATCAGCTTGTTTGGCACTCAGTCTCGGTACGACTTGAAAGAAGGCTTTCCTTTGGTGACCACCAAGAAAGTGAACTTTGACGCTATCGTGGCGGAGCTTTGTTGGTTTTTAGAAGGAAGTACCAACGCTAAGCGACTGAACGAGCTTGGTGCAAAAATTTGGGATGACTGGGCGACTGAAGATGGGGAGCTAGGCCCTATCTACGGGAAAATGTGGCGCAGTTGGCCGCACAAGATCGATCACGGCATGAATACAATGGATTTGCGCTTCGACCAATTGCGTGAAGTGATCCGTCAGCTGAAAGAAGAGCCTGACAGCCGCCGCATCATCGTAAGCGGTTGGAACCCGGCCTTACTACCGGACACCTCAATGTCTCCTTCTGAGAATGCAGAGAAAGGCAATCAGGCGTTACCGCCATGCCACACGCTGTTTCAGTTTAAGAGCTATGAAATTGATGGTGCCCGTCACTTATCGTTGCAGCTGTACCAACGCAGCGCAGATCTGTTTTTGGGGGTTCCGTTCAATATCGCAAGCTATGCGCTTCTGCTGCAATTGGTGGCGAACATGACAGGTCACGTTGCTAGCGAGTTCATTCATACGATTGGTGACGCTCACATATACCTGAATCACGTAGACCAGGTTAAGAAGCAATTAGGTCGCAAGCCTAAGAGCTTGCCTTCAGTGAAGTTAGATTCTGAAGCAACCATCGACAATCTGACGCCGGATATGGTGGAGCTTGTTGGTTATAAACCTCACTCAGCTATTAAAGGAGAAATCTCTGTATGAAGGGGTTGAGAGTCATAATGGCTTTCGGTGAGGAATATGTTGTTGGGGTAGGTGACCGCCTACCCTGGCACATTTCTGAAGAGCTGAAGCTTTTCAAAGAGACAACGAAGAACCAGGTTGTCATTATGGGCAAAGGCACTTTCATGGGGTTACCAAAATTTCCTTTGCCAAACCGTATCAATGTCGTTCTTTCCAGTGGCTTTGACGGTATCACTGAGGTGCAGGAGAATGGCGAAACCGTCATTTATGCAGAAAGCCTGGAGGCTTTCACCAATATGAACCGTTGGCTTGATAAGCAGTGGTTTGTCATCGGTGGACCGGGTGCCTGGGATGCAGCATTTAGATCGGGAAGAGTTGAGGCGGTACACGCATCATCGGTGGACTACAAAAGCACTGGGTCACCGGATGAAGTTCGTTATCAGAACCTTGACCATTTCTCGACAGTGGCGTTCGATATGATTCCCTGTGACGTGGCGGACTTTGATGAGTTCTCTCACGCCATTTACGCAATTGAGTACCACGACAATTACGAGCAGTCGATTGATGCCGTGATTGAAGCAGGGAAAGATTACCCAAAACAGCAAACAAAAACATTACAGCAATAGAGGCAATTATGCACAAGAAGCAGTTCCGCAAAATGTTAGAGCTTCAAACCTTGTTTAACCAAAAAATTGACAAGGATTGGCCAATTAACCCAAAAGTTAAGCGTGAAGATGCAGTAGCCATTAACGTAGAGTTTGGTGAGTTTCACGACCACATGGGTTACAAGTGGTGGAAGAATCAGACACCGGACTTGGATCAGGCAGCAATGGAGTTGGTCGATATATTCCACTTTGCAATGTCTGCAAGCATTGAACATGAAATGAAAGGCTACAAGTCTTTTGATGAAGCCCTTGATTATCTGGCGGGAGCAATTTCTCAAGCATGGTCAGAAACGGTGCCTAATCAGGGCTCTATTTCTTATGGCAAGGCTGAGTTAACCGAGCATTTTACGGTTGGAGTGCCGACCTTTAATTTCTATATTATATTGTTCGACATGGTGATGGATTTTTACGGTGATTTTGAGACCTTCTATTCAATGTATATGGGTAAAAACGCCCTAAACTTTGTTCGTCAGGAGCGTGGCTACAAAGAAGGTGAGTACCGCAAAATCTGGAACGGCCAGGAAGACAACGAAGTCATGGTTGATTTTGTCGGCAGAATGGCTGAGACAATCGCCTTAGAAGAAGAGCCTTTAGAGTTTATTAAGAAAGGCTTGCTCGAATACTACGATGCGAAGGTAGCCGGTCAAGACCAGGTTAACGACAACGATGGTCGTAACAAGGCAATTGATGTTGATGAGCTTAAGTCTCGCATTGCCAGTGTTGAGTACACTATTGTGCCTGAAACCACGATGACAATTTGTGTCATTAAAATGCCGTCAGGCTTTGCTGTTGAAGGCGACTCTTCGTGCGTGAACCCTGATGACTTCGATCAGGAGCTTGGTGAGCAGATTGCTTTTGAAAAAGCATTCGACAAGCTATGCACCCACGAAGCTTACCGTGTGATGGAAGGCTAATCGTTTAAACAAGTTAATGTCGGGGCATTCGTGCCCCTTTTTGCTGTTTGAGGTAACAACTATGTCAAAGATTATATTTTTAGCGGGAGCTCACCGCTCAGGGAAAACCACACTGGCTGAAAACTTAGCACCAATGCTGAACAATGCACAGCCGTTATACATGAATACCGGAGAAATGATCGAGGGTGCCGGTTTTGATATGCACACCAACGACTTCTCTGAAGTTATTGAGCGTCAGAAGCATATTTTCTACATAGCGATGGAAAAGTACATCGAGCTTTTGCAGGACGGCAACCAAACAATTTATGTAGCCGACCGTTCGCCTCTGGACTATCTGGCTTACACAGCGATGATGTTTGACATTGGTACGGTGGCCAACGTTCGACAAAACGAAAGAGTGTATGCAGACCATGTATTCACAACCATGCTTGAGACTTGTGCCGAATTCTACAAGAAGTTTAGCCCATTCTTTCGTGTGTACGTCTGTGAGCCATTGGAGTACACCAGTGCAGTCGAGGGCAAGGGTAAGCCGTCAAAAGCCGCTCAGCTTGCCATACACGCAATGATGGTCGGTCTTTATCAGTCAGTGACAGGCGCACCGCTATCCAGTGAGCAAATGGGTCGATTAATTCCAAGCGCATCCATTCATAGACGTGCAATCATGATGGTGCACAACTTGGAGAGGGATTATTTTCTAACTCGGCGTGCTTTTGTTGCTTGATTAGTATTTCATTGCTGAGATAGTATTAAGTCGTTCAGCAATAGCAAGCAAGGTAAGAGCAATGAGTGACATGAAAGAACTGGAGTCAATCACTGAAATAGAGAGGTTGAGAGAGCGCCTTAAAATCGCTGAAGAAGACTTCGAACAGTTTCAGGACGGCATTCAGAGAAAGATAACCGGACAGATTGAGAACATTTGCCTGGCTGTTGAGGCTGGCAATATGTCCACCAACGCCGGTTATGAAGCTATTCACGCACTGTATTCGGTATTGAACGGATACGACAAGGACGACTTTTTGATTAACGTGCTTCACGAGTTTAATAAAGAGGTTGTGGGTCAATCAACGGACACCGTTAGGGCTGGCCCATACCACATAAACTACATTCCGAGCGAAATGCGCATTTTGATCTCGGAGCCGGTGAAGTCAATCAACATAAGCGATTCCAGTGACGCCTGTAAGCGCTTTAAAAACGTGGTCAAAAAGTTGAGGGAAAAATATGATACTTAAATTATTCGGAACGGATTTAGAGACCACAGGTTTCGATGCAGATGACGGTCACATGGTAACTGAGATTGCCATAAGCATTGTCAAACTCGACACCGAGACAATGGAGGCCGTTGACCGAAAGAAGTGGTCGACACTTGTTGATCCGAAGCGCAGCATACCGCAAAAGGTTCAGGAGATAACAGGTATCACACCGGACATGGTAAAGGGTGCTCCGGAGTGGCATGAGATTGCGCCCAAAGTGAAGTCAATAATTAACGGTTGTGACGTTTTTGTGGCTCACAATGCCAATTTCGATGCGCCGTTCATGTACCACATGATGAACAAAGTGAAACTCGAAATGCCGGATATTGAGATCTTCTGTACGATGCAAAACGGCAGATGGGCTACTCCTAACGGCAAGGTGCCAAAACTGGCTGAGCTTTGTCGGGCGTGTCGGATAGATTTTGATGAGGTTAGCGCTCACCGAGCTTGGTACGATACCGAGAAAATGATGGACGCTCTCATTTACGGCCTTAAGAAAGGCTATTTTAAGTTAGACTTGGAGGAACTTTCATGCGAGACGCAATAAAGCTCACGTTATTTGGTGTCATGTTTACACTGGCAAGCATACCTTTGGGCGTGTTTGGCCAGTGGAACGAAGAAGCGTTTGGCGGGTATGGTTATGTTTTTGAGCTATTGGCCAGATATTCGCTTCTGTTCGGCTTGTTCTCGATTGCTTGCGGCATTTGGTTGATTTTAATGACCGCCTGGGAGTTGGTATTGAAGTCGCACCAGAAGATTTCTCGTTACACTTAGGTATCTCAATACTGAGATAGTTGATAAAATGCCTCTGTTATTCATTAACAGGGGTATTTTTTTATGAGTTTGTGGAATGGCATTAAACACGTATTCGGTACTATGTTCGGAACACCTGAGTCAACGAAGGGCGTCTTTGACACTGTTTCATCAGGAATGGACAAGCTTCATTTTGGCGATCAAGAGCGGGTAGAGGCGAACCGGCAGTTTATCGACAGCCTGGGTAAGTACATGAAGAACACTGAGGGGCAGAACGTCTCAAGGCGAGCGATTGTAGTGGCTGTGATTTTTGCTTGGTTGGTCTGTGTATTGTTCTTAGCCGGTGGTGCTGTATTTGACGCTGACTTTGTGAAGGACTTGCAGGAGATCGTGGATAAAAACATTAACTCGATTCTGGTCTGGATTGTTCCTTTTTACTTTAGCAAGCCATTGCTTCAGGGCGGAACGGAAAAGGCAAAAGAGCTTTATCGGTCTTACAAAGAGCGAAAGGCTAAGAAGGAATAGAGCCGATATTCAGCATTAAGCATTAAAACTTGTCGCAGCCCAGGGTTTATGCTGTAATGAGCAAAGTAAGCGTGATTTTGCACTTCTTGTAAAACCTTGCTTGCTATTGCTGAATGTAGACCGCCTTTCTTTTGCTTGGGAAGGCGGTTTTTTATTGGAAAAAACAAAATCAAAAACCGCTTGATTGCCTACTCGGATCGTTTAGTATATCAGCATCGAAATACAAACATTCAGCAAAAGCAAGAGGTGTATCATGTCAGACGATCTATTAGCAGAAATCGACAAGCTTCAGGAAGAAATTGGAGCGTCGAAGCCCACCACTAAACCGGAAGACGAAGCTAAGCTTCAAGAGAAGAAAGCCGAAACAAAAAAGAAGGCTGATGAAGCTCGTGCCAAAAGCCAGGCTAAAAAGGCGAAAGCCGAATCCAAGCCTGAGACGGAAAAGAAAAAGAGCGCAAAGAAAGCGCCTGTTTCAACCGGCTCTTACGACATTGAGTCCCTACCCAAGAAAGTCCAGGACAAGGCGAAAAACGCTATTGCAGCGCTTCAGGCCGGAAAACCTTTGTCTCGATACACATTGATTGCCCTTGAACACCTCAAAGAGAAAAAAGAATTTGAGCGTAAAGAGCTTATTGAAGTGTACTTGGAGAAAGGGCTGAAGCAGAGTACAGCGAATTCTCAAGCCACTCAAATGAGAAAATTGATGCCGGCTCTTGGCATTGCGGTGCTAGATGGTAGTAAACTGAAGGCAAATATGTCTTCTGAATTTTTAACTAGCATTGGTTGATAACATGGAATTTGAAGAATTTTCTGAGGCTCTGGCCACGTTTATACAAAAGCGGCGGAAAAGCGCCGGACTGTCACAAAAAGAATTGGCGGCGATGACTGGGCTGTCACAGCCGTCAATTGCCGCTATTGAGCGAGCTGAGGCTGTTCGGTTAAAGACGCTGTTCAAGGTGTTCAAAGCGTTGAACCTGAACAAAGAGCTTGAGCTTATGATGTCTCGAATGGAGTCAGAAAGCGAATCCGTCACCGGAGCACTGGCTGAAAAACTGGTTAGGGCTCGAAAGGGTCATTTACAGCTGACCTCAGCAGATTTTGAGCGGATCATAGCTCAGATGCCAAACGAGGTGCTGCCGGTTACTAAAACGGTTGGTCCCAAGTTGCGAGCGCAGGGTTACTGCATTCGCTTTGACGAAGAGATTAATTCGTTTGTGGCTACAACAAAAGAAAGGGCACTTGAGCTCTTTGAAAAGGGTGAAAAGGGCGCTGATTTGTTTGTTTGTGGTATGGCGGCGGTGCCTGTCAACGAGCTCTGATTTTTTGTGTGCGAAATGTGGGCAGAATGTGGGCAAGCGTAGGCGGTGTTTGCAAAATTTTAGCAGCCGTCAGTTTGCCTACAACCCTTATATATCAAGACTTCTCGGAATAGACGGGTGGTAAAATGTTCCATTTTACGATGTGGTCAAACGAGGGGTCTAACTCTTATACTTTTATTGGTTAAAAACTAGGCGGATTTATGGATGCGGAAGAGAAGTTGAAGATTGTTGTTGTCGTTGTCGTTTTGGCTTTGATATTCGCCATTTGAGGAATTAACTTTTGAGCTTATTAGTATTTCAGTGTTGACATATACTCAGGCAAGCGTCAAAGTATAAGCTCTTTTCAACGATTATTTTTAATCATTAACATTCAGCGAGGTAAGTATGAAATGAAAGGTGAAAAGCGTGCATTGGCAAAGATTCTTGTTGTTTTTGTCGGGTTAATCTTGTTGATTGCCGCTGCTCATTTGGCTTGGCGGTATTTTACGGCAGAAGTGACGGGTCGTGTGAATGCAGAGGTTCAAATTGAGTCAGCGGAAAGCCGGATTCAACGCTATGAGCAATTTTTCGATATGTGCTCAACAGTGGTCGAGAAAAAGGCGTCTCTCAAGGCTCAGAAAAGGCTGGCAAAAGTCACGACTGATGAAGAAGACCTCTCTCGAATTTACACGAACATTGCCGCATTGGAGTCCCAGGTTGCAGGAGACGTTATGCGGTACAACAACGAGGCTCGCAAGAGCTATACATCAGGTCGCTTTTTTGACGACCGTTTACCAGAAAAACTTAAAGTGGAAGGAGAAACACATTGCGCAAATTAGAAGTTGTAGTTAGCGCTATTGCCGGATTGGGCATGGCATTGGCCTTAGCCGGTTGTGACGCCAAAGAGTCGACGTCTCAACAGCAAGAGCGACAAAGAGCTCAAATTTCATCAAAGGCTAATCATGCAGTGCCGGTGCCTGACGTTAATAACTTTGTTACTCGACAGGTGGTAGCCGAATACATGAAGCGGATGGATCAGCCTAACAAGCTGTTCTATATCTACGTACTGGCTGATAATGGCAACGCCATTGGGTACTTTGTTTCTAAGGGTCCGCCGGTGAATATCTGCAACAACATGACGCCACCTGACAAGATTGATGAGTCAGGTATTCATAGTGATGTGGTGCGAACAGCTCCAAGCCTAAATGGGCTCTACAACGCCGGAAATGGTGTTTGCAATAAAGATTACTTTTTCGATGCCAATAGCAATGCACTATTAAGCTTGAAAGATTTGAAGGCGTTCATTAGCGACCAACCATTAAACCTAAACGTTGAACCTATTACGGTTGAAGAAAAACCTGGTTAGAAAATAATAACTTGGCAATTATTTAAAGAGGCGGCATTGACCGCCTCTTTTTGTATGTCAAAATTGAAATACATTCAGCAACAAGCAAGGTAACAACATGACTAATTTAGATGCCGCTATCAAAATGGCAATGAAACACTTCATTATCGAGACGACTTATCCAGGTGGCACACTTGAGGCTTATCGTGCGATACACGCCTGTGCGAATGGTGATATTTCAGAGGACAGTCTGCTTATCGCCTTTAAGAGCGAGCATTGCGCCGCTGACATTGGAGATTTGCGAGATCTCATTGAGAATCACGTTGAGTCTAACCTCATTATCCTTGAAGAGCGTGACCGAGACATTATCGAAAAGATAAACGGGTTGGCGCCGGATCTCTCATGCGAATCCTACTTTCCATACATAGCCGACTTACCAAAGTTCGGTGTGAAAGAAACATTGGCTCTTAAAGAAGTCATCAAAGAAATGTTCGGTAAGGACTTCTACAAAGGCAAGTGTGTTCAGATTTACACCGACCTATTCATAGAGGATGAATTGGATTCCGGCTTCAACGTAACGCTGCCAATGCTTACTGAGGAATATCGGATTTTCAGCAACGACCATCAATCCCTGTTCAGCGTTATGCAGGAGCAGATGAAAGAAAAGCTCAAATTTATCGACAGCATTCTTCTGGAAGCTCAAACCGCACTGGTCGATGCAGCAGTGAATATGAAGCTGCCTGAAGACTTCAACGAATTAAACCTTTCTGAATTCATCGAGGAGAGCAAATAATGATTAAAGAGATACTTTTGGCTGTCAGTGGCTTTCAAAACGCTCGGGTTACACCGCTTGAAACCCTTAAAAACGAGCATGGTGAATACAAACTATATCAGCTTGATAAGTGGGCGGACGACGAATGGTCGGACGGTGTTCTGATTGAAACGCCAAGCGGTGTTATCACTCAGATCATTAACCCAAAAAGCCTTTATCGCTTGAAAGAGTTGGTTGAAAAAGGTGAAGACATTTTTGCCATGATGAACAAGCGTGTCTCTGATGAGTTAGAAAAGGCAAAAAGAGGTCAGTGTTTCATGGTGCCGAAACACTGGGCTATTGCCTTCGACCGGCTTGGTGAGTACGAAGAGGCCGAGAAAGAATTCTGGCAGCTGACCAACGAAAAGAAGAAGAAGGAAGCTGAAGAGAAAAAGCAGATAGAGCTTGCCGAACAAAAGGCAGCAGAAGAGCGTCTCGACAAGGCGGAGCTTGATTACTACAACGGCTCATTCATTGGTGGTGATGATTTTGAAGGCTTGCTTAAGCGTCACGAAATAAAGGTGCCACTGAGAACGTTGGGATGGATTAAAAATAACCTCAATGCAGTCCGAAACGGCTCATACACTTTTTCGAGTGCCAGAGCTTCTAAAGGTAGCACCAAGATGAGCTCTCTAATGAAAGAGCTTTTTGAAAAGCTTGAAGTGAAGCATGGAGAGGTTGAGCATGAACCAATTTAGACAGCCAACAGCCGGAGAGATAGCGAATCCGGCTATGTTTGCTTTGAAGGACATCATGAAGCGTGTTCCTTGCGAAGTTGTTCAAAACACTGGTGTCGGGCCTCACCTGGAGATACCAGGCCGAGAGATATTGGGACCTCGACCTGGGCTCACGCTTTCATACATGAAGTACAACGGCGACTATGCACTGGCTGACTCTGGCGGTGCCATGATTTATCGAGGTCATGCTGAAGGTGCAATTGCAAAAGCTCAGGCGGGGCTTCATCAGTTGCTAGGCGTGCCGAGACTCGATTGTCACTACTGCAATGTAGACACTGAAATTATCAGTGGTGCAATGCTTTACAGCGGTCGCCCTGACTTGCAGCGAAAAATCATGTACCGATGCCCGAAGTGTCTTGCTTACGTGGGTTCTCATGACAAGACGAGAATGCCGTTAGGAACTGTGGCCAGAGCGCCACTGAGAAAGCTCAGAAAGCAATGCCATGAAGCATTCGACCGGATATGGAAGCGAGAAGGCTTAAGCCGTTCTGATGCGTATGCGTGGCTTGCAGACTCGATGGGAATTCCGGTTGCGGCTTGTCACATTGCCATGTTTGATGAAGAGCAGTGCCGGTTGGCCATTGAACTGTCCAAACGATTTGCGGCGTGAGGTGACTATGAGCAATGCAGATATATTAAAAGAAGCGATAGACAAGTTTGAACCTGAAGAGGGGTTCTGGTTTATATCGGCAGACTTTGAAGATAGTAACCTCAGTCTTCTCGAAAATGCCAGATTTGACGTTCTTTTTTATGACACAGTATTTTTGGTTAAGGCTGAAGAAATTAGGGAAGAATTGGAGCCGGAAGACTATGTTCTTCTTACCAGTGTTAAGCTCTCAAACGTTCGGCAATTGATACAAAAGCTGAATGTAAATAACCGCTTTAGGGTTTATGTTAGACCGACAAAGAGCTACATGAAGAAGGTGATGGGTTTTGAGACGAACTACCAACTGTCTCGCCACTTCGACATAAAGACTCATCATGTTATTTAGGCAATTAATTTGAGGCACGCACTTGCGTGCCTCTTTTTGTATGTCAAAATTGAAATACATTCAGCAACAAGCAAGGTGAAGATAATGAGTATTGAAGTTATCTCAAGAAAACGTGAAGACGGTGAAACGGTCTCGATTTTATTTGATGAAGTGGACAAGAAGTTCGAGGTTCCGGTTAATACTGGGGACAACGAAACTGACGATACGAGAGAGGTTTATTGTTGTCAGTGTCCGTTTCAGGCTTTGGACGCATTCTTTCTTGAGTGCGGTATGAACCACAACATTTTCAACCTCACTTACGTCATCGTAAGAATGGAGTACGCCTTTGAAGAGCATCCTCAGCAAGTAATTTTCACAGCGGCACTTGCTAGAGTTCAAGATTATCTTGGCCAGGATGAAGGTGACTTTGCCGGAGTTTACTTTACTGAAGGTGAAAAATGGCAAGCTGCCGACATTCAGTGGCGAGTTAAGAACCTGGCTGAGTACATTTCTTCTGAAATTTGTATGTTCGGAGGGCAAGCTGATGATTGATAGGCAGGGAACATTCATTGTTAGTGACCAGAACACGGGCGAGATTGGCCTTGTTCCACTCTCCTGTTATGAGTCATCAACGTATCCAAGCCATGACGCTTTAACGTTTGCTCACGATCTGGTTGAGCACGTCAATGGTACGCCAAACATCGGAACTATTGAAGATGAGCTTGAAGCGCTAGGTTGCGTACTGTGGATTCGTGGATTATCCGGTGAGTTGGATGAGGGCATTCATAGTCGCTACACTCACATTGCCAGTGACCTTCAATCGCTTTTTGAAGCGTCAGGGCACAATCCCGAAAATCCACACGGCAGAAAGATTAAAGCTATTGAGCGACCAGACGAGCCAAGCCAAGTCGATGACGATATAGACTACTCCATTGCCACTTTCAATGATGAAACCGTTGAAGCTGAAGAGTTTGCTGAAATAGCGAGAGCTTACATGGAGGCAGGGGCGGTTAAGGCTGAACAGCTTTATGGAGACTGGAATACCGCTTATGCCGTATTCGACTCAGCCCGATCAGCTTACCAGGCGATTATTGACGAAGCAGGTTTGCTTGGTGGTCTTGAGACGTTCAAAGGGTGTTCAGTGCATATAAAGGTAACGCCGGATGATTTTGAGCTCAGTGGTGGCATGATGAACGACATCGAAGCCATACAGAGCGAAATAGAGGATGAAGATGATTAGGCTAATGTACTTTGGGCGAATCATCATTCACGAGCATGAAAGACGGTTTAAGGTTGATGGGCTTGGTGATTTTTCATCGCTCGGTGATGCTACCCAAGCTATACGATTGTCGCTAGGCAAATAAATACTGGACTTGTCTTTTATGCCTATTCAACTCTGTCATAATTGAGATACATTCAGCAAGCAAGTGAGGTTGTTATGATTTTAGCACCAGTCTTACCAAAAGAAGTACACGGCATTCAGTGTGCTCAGATTTGGTTTGAAATGGATGATATTGAGACCATCCGACTTATCGAGCGTGGCGATATCGAGCACAGTATTGAAGAGCTCAGAGAAATGTCAGGCTACGAGCAGATGAAAGCCGGAGCCGTTGGGTTCAGCGATATGGTTGAAGATTTGGAGCCGGATGAGAAGCGCACCTATGCCGTTTATGTTAAGACGCAATTGGGCTTTCACAATGTTCTGGCTGACTTTGAAAAGCCCGAGCAAGCATTGGCTGTTTCACAGCTGTTGGCGGAAAAATACAACGTTGGTGTAGACAACCGCATCGGTGCGCCATTGCAACGTAGTGAAGCGCAGAAAATTGCCGAACCATTCATGAAGGATATTCCACTATGAGCATTAAGCAGATAGATTCAATGGAGCTAGTTCAGGCGGCAGTCTATTTCGCGCAAGGTACTTGCGATTATACTGCTCGGAATCGAACAACCCTGACCGCATTAAACATCGGTCAATTGTCAGAGTTTGATGAGGGGTTCATGTCGATTAACTATGCCAAAGCTCGGATTGTTAAAAGAGCCGTTGAGATAGCTTATCTCGATTGCGAGGGAGAGCCGGCAGAAGGAACCGTTTTTGAGGACTTGATGGGAGAGTGTTTACCCAATATATTCACTCACCCAAAATTGCTTGAGAAACTGTCTGACAGCAGCTTGCAAAGGAGTCAGAAGTGGAATTGGGTTGAGCTTCTTCTGAGAAAATTCATTGCAATGTGGCATCACGGTGTAGCTGATGAGTTTTGCGTTCAAACCTTTGTAAATGAAAATTGGCGAAATAGATACCGAGTTCAGATTGAATACTTCAAGCCAAGCGGTAAGTTTTACAGTGAAGCCTATTTCTACACAGAAAAAGAAAGTTGGCTTGATGTTCGGGATGAACTTAATTATCTCCTGAAAAACGATCCACCTGGATTGTCAGTGTTCGATGAGCAGTTCATGGTTTACATGAATAGCGACGAGCACCCTATGGGATTCCCGATCATTCGGAATCCGGTTGGCAATTAATTTGAGGCACGCACTTGCGTGCCTTCTTTCGTATGTCACTATGTAGATACATTCAGCAAGCAACAAAGGTTAAGCAATGAGCAAGTTAGAGAAATTGAAGCGCCTGATTGACGATGTTCGGGTTATGTCAAACGAGGACATTTACGTTGATTTGGACTGCATGGATGAGGAAGAGAAAGACCATTACTTCGGCAAAATTGATGATTTGCAGACAGCGGTTGGCGAGCTTCAGAGAGAAATAAACGACATGAAGCCGGTGGAGTCGCCATTCAAGACCGTTGATATGTGGGCGACACCTGAAAGCACTAAAGAGCTTGAGGCTAGAATAACCAACATTCCGGAAGAGCATCGAGCTCAGGCGACGAATATGATGATGTTCACCTGGAACTTCATGGCCAAAACAATCGAAAATTCTTTAAAAGAGCAGCAAGGGGAGAAGAGCAATGATTGATACAAAAGCAGCCTACAAGCGTCAACTTGAAACGAACGTATGCGTAACCTTGTCGATGTTGCACCTATCAGCCTTTGACATTGATTACCTGACGGATTTGGACTTCAAGAGAGGATCGTCTGAAAGCATTGCTGTGATACAGAATGATGAATTTCAAACTATGGTGAAGATTTCCGAAGACAAGGCGCCAAACGACATTCGCTTGTCTCAGCCGGTTAGGGATATGCTGTGCAACTTTTACGTGGCCGGCATCCGCCTGGTGATATTTGATGTTGATGCAGAGGTTATGAAGGGACTGCCTGTGAGCGAAAGCCGGTTGGACCCTGATCGAGAGATTTTGCCATACATGGGTAACGGCTCGGCTGTCATCGACAAAATAAGGGCAAACGAAATGGTTATGCTAATACCTGATGACGCCATTGACGAAAGCATAAATAGAGTGAGTCAATTAACGCAAAACTATACCGAGTTTGACCCTGTAACAGCCTTCAATATATTGGAGCTGAACCTTAAATGCGGCAAATCGACCTACTTTGCGTAGGCAATTTTTGTCTTGTTCGGTATTGACTGCCTAAAACTGTATGTCAAAATTGAAATACATTCAGCAACAAGCAAGGTAACAACATGAGAATTGATTCAGCTATTTATATTTGCTCTAACGATTTAGATCTTTACAACCCTTCTGAAAGCATAAGCGGTGAAACTGTGGTTGCAGAAGGTGAAATCACTATCGACACACTTGAAGAGTTCAAGGGGTTATTTCACCGCTTCTCTGACTATGCCGACAAACAGGCTTTTGTTGAGGCTGGTTACGATGGGGTAACTTATCGAGCCAACGTACAAGATCTTCTCGAAGAATACTGGGGACAGCCTCACAACTCGCTGAAGTCTTTTATTGGCTTGGTAAAAGGCATCTTTGATAGAGAGTCTGCCGCATTCAAAATCCACTATCTCGTTGAAGGCCGAAACACGCCAGTGTGTGCCGTTGTAAAAGCAAGCTCCGGTGGTGAAGCTGCCAACTTTATTCGCAAGACTCTTTTTGAGTGTGGCATTGCGTCGTCACAGGAGAGTCTATCTAGTTTAGAGCTAAGTTGGTGTGGTCTAGGCGACAAGCTTGTCAATATCAAGCGTGAAGCCGGTGTTCCTTTCTACGAATGAAATGCTAAGAGTGAGGTTTAAATGTATAAAGTTGACTTACCGCTCTTAGTGGCGGACGAAGAAAGCGCTATTTATGAGCCAAGTGCCGACCTTGAAATGTCGGTGTTGATGGAGCCTAGCGGATTGTCCTTGAGTGACTACAAAAACGTTCTGGATGTCTTTCGTTATCTCGAAGATGACTTGGGTAAAGTTGTCTTCTTTCAAAGTGAAAGACTTGCTGACGAGTCAGGCAACAGAATAGTTATTCGGGCTCGACTGGTTGATGTTCTAAGAGAGCTTGATTATCCGAAGCCTATCGGGGCTAAAATTCACTATCTGATTCGAGCTGCCAATGAGCGCCGACTTGAGGAGCTTAAGAAGTACTACGTGGCTCAGAAAGATGAAAAGTCTGTTGTGGCCATTGTTAAAGCGCTTTCGTTCGATGACGCTCTGGCGGTTTTCTATGATGAGGTGGCTACCGTTGCCGAAAGCGACTTTGACCACAATTGTCTGACCATGAACACCGTGTCTGAAGAGACAGCGGCAGAATTAATTGATGTGGGGGTGCCAAGCAATGCCAAAAACTAAGATTTTAGATGGAAGTCATTTGATTGAAGAAAATCGCTTGGGTCTCGAAAGTGCATTCAAATGGGCTTCACGTTGGGGCGAGGTGGCGAACAACTTCCCTTTCTCTGAAGAATTGTCAGGGCCGGATGGTATGCACTTCACTTTGTTCGTGCCGGAAGGTGTTGAGCATGAAGAGGTGTCTAAGGCTATCTCTGTGTTGCGCTATGACCGAGACGCCACCGGCTTCACGGTTTATTCGTTGCCTAAATCATTCTTTGAAGAAATGAATTGGAGTCTTTAATGAGCACCGCCCGAGAGTTCGATCTTGAACCAAGCAACATGAAGCGCTGCCACCAGTGTGACGAGCTAGCAGCGCAATTGTCTCAGCGAGGTCGTTGTATGTCGTGCGTAGAGAGCAACTACGAAAAGGTGGTTGTTCTCAATGACTCGATGATGTCCAAGTTCGCTGAGCTTCAAATGGCTCCGGTGACCAAGCAAAGTGACTGGATTCTTCTCGATGACTTTGTGAAGAAAGGTTTGGGCAGACCTGGAATGGTTCTTGATGTGGCACCTATTGACACTTTCTATGAAGTTTACGAAGAGCCCATTGATGACGATCTCATAGAAGACAAGGTATTGAATGTTCCGATTGAACAAGTAAACAAGATCATTGAAGCAATGAAAGTCATGGGGAACGCTTGTTTCGGTGAAGAAATGACATTCGCCTTGCGACTTTCACGTTATAACTCAGTAAATTTAGGAGAAGAAGTTGAGTAGAGTAGACAATTACGCAATTATCCGAGACCTTTGCCAGTCTCAAGTGTCACTTCCAGTGAGTATGTTGGGTTTGCCTGGTGACGGTGTTTTGAATGTCGGCGCCATGTTTCAGTTTGTATCCAAAGAGTTCAATGAGCTCGACAGCCAAAAGTCAGACCTTGAACAGAAGGTGACTGATGCAGACGCCAAGCGAAAGAACCTGGCTGATATGTTGAAGTTAGCGGTCGAATCTCAGGGCGGCGAACTGAAGCTTCCAATTCCAACGCCGGAGAATACTGAAGGCAAAGAGTTGAAGATGGTCGATGACGGTAAAGACACTCTTGTTTTAGCCGTTAAGTAAATCCACCACCATAGGCAAATAAGTGTTTGAAAGCGCTTGTTTGCCTATTTTTGTATGTCATTATGTAAATACATTCAGCAGCAAACGAGGTTTTAGATGAACTTAAGCGATGTGGAGAAGCAAATAGACTCGATGTTTGGCGGTAGCCAGATTGAAGGGTCTCGACGTGGCGAGCTCACTGTGATTGCGGCAAAGCAAAATGCGGGAAGAAGTCAGCTAGCCCTACCCAATGACACTCAGTCGCAAGAAAAACAGCACACGGAGCTGTACGGAGGTCGTGATGACGTTTGATGAAGCAAATCCACCGATGTCGTTTGACGAAGTTCTGACTCAGCCAAAGTTTACGCTGTCTCAGATGAAAGAAGCACTTCATTGGTTAGCCGGTGACGTTGGCGTTGACCATAAAGAGTACAAAGAAGCTGAAGCTATCACGGCTAAGGTTGAAAGTGACGGTAGAGAGCGCTTCATTACGGTCGAGGCCATTGAAGAGCATTTCAAATATGAGCTGCTAAACCGGCTCGGGCTTGATGAAGAGGATGAGGATGATGCGGAGCTTATCGACCTCATTAACTTTTATGAGTACCGGCTCAGGAAAGAGCCAGGTTTGAAGTCGAGTTCAGGCTATGAGTGTTTCGGTTATCAATTCTACGCAGTGGGGTGAGTTATGTTTGGTGATTTTCAGTGTATCAGTGACTTGACCAGTGGCGGCTCTTTTAACAAGAAGGATGTGGAGCTTCTCTTAGACTGGCTTGATGAAGAAGATGATGAGTACGAAGAGGTGAAGCGGTTTTGGGAAGAGATCGAGTGCTATCACGAAGAGTACTTTGTTGTTGGCGATGAAGCTCTTAAGAAAAAGGTTCAAGAGGAACTCGACGAGCAAGGTGTGGAGATTCCTGGCTACATATTTTGCCACGTTGACTGGGGTGCAGTTGTTCGAGATCGAATGCCTGACATTCAGTCTTACGAACTGGACAGCGAAGACGTTTACGCCTTTTAAGTCAGTGGCGTCTTTATTGAGGCGCCGCTTGTATGCCTTCTACGGTATGTAAAAATTGAAATACATTCAGCAAAAAAAGCAGGAAATGATTATGTCACGAGTAATACTTGCAGTCGTTAACTTGGAGAAGAGCATTCTGGATTACACTAACCATGAGTGCACAGAGATTATCGAAGACCCAAATACCAATCCGTTGTTTTATGTAACCAACGAAAATGATGCGGTTGGTGTAATGAACAGCTTTTTTGATGACAACCCTGACAGCAATGTCTTTTTTGTCGTTAAGTCTAAGCATGGCACTTTCGTCATTTTGGACATCGATGATGTTCACCACTTTGCCTGTGACGACTTTGGTCACCTGGTATCTGAAAACCTAAGCTTCTACAACGTTCATTACGTTCAGGCCAGGCCGGATGTCGAATTCTATGGTCATCGCAGCTGCTTATTCTTCTACACACCATTCGATAAATTGTTTAAGCGGTGCCAGGAAAGAGAAGTTAGTAGAGTTGAGTTGGCCATGAAAGCTGCTGTTGATCAAACAGAGGACGCGGTTGAGATTATGAATCGAGACGACCTGAATAGTATGCAGCACTATATGCCACTCATTTTCGTTAATGAGCTCGACAGAGGAAAGGAAGAAAGGCCAACAGATAGCTTGGAGCCGGCTGATCTTCTCATTGACCTTGAAAAGATAAAGAACGCTAGGTTTTCACACTTCATTTCACCAAATACCGTTCAAAGTCATTGGCTTGTGGTTGGGTCTGATCGCAATGTTGAAAAGTTTGACCCTGAAGTGATGAAAGAGGCGGCTGCGCATGGCGACTTGTATGCCAATGTCGGTTTAGCTGTCTACGAACAGGCGCTAAAAAGTTCGAAAGAATCTGTCGGTGATGACAATGCCGACTAGCCCTTCACACGCAAGAAGACAGGGGCGCCTTGACGGGTGCCCTGAAGTTGATCCGGAGGTGAAATACAAACAGTCTCACCTTCAAGAAGCATACGAAGAAGCTTATCGAGAAGAGGCGTTTAGAATTCGTCAGCGCCAAAAAGAAGTCAGAGAAGAAGAGTTGGCTGAGGAGCGTGAGCGAGAAGAGAAAAAGCAGGGGCTCGCTGAATTGCTCGAAGAAGTATTGGATATTGACGTTTTCGAGAGTGAGGGTGCTATCGTTTTCTCAGTTATGGCTAATGGCAAAGTAATTAAAGCAAAAAGGTTTCGTTTAAAATGAAAGAGTCTAGCGGTATTGCAAACGTTTTAATGAATCTCGCCCAAAACGCAAAGGTTTGCAATGAAAGACGTATGAAAAGAAGAGCGCCGGAAGGTGAGACTGCCGCTTTTCTAACAAGGGATGCGAGAAATGTTGGTGAACAAACAATTAGAATGGACATTGTTAGAAAAGCAGAGATCCGTTTTATTGTTCAGTTCATTGAGGATGATTACAGTGATGAAGGTCCCACTGTTGAGCAAAGAATAGCTCGTGCTTTGGGTCAGCACATTTATGGTGATCTGTTTCATGAGATTAGCCGAAAGGTAATTGAAAGAATGTATCAGTTCATGGATAGAACGACACCTGGCCATCCCGCATTAGATTCTTGCCAAATTGTGTTGAATGCCTTCGCAGATACAATGAATGAAATATCTGAAGAGTATTCAGGCTCCTTTGATTACCAGACTTATCACATATCTCAAGTGACACCGGCTATGGCTGTGGACTGGATGTATGAAAATACTGGCCAGGAAGTGAGCATAAAGAACAGTTCAGCCTCATTGATAATGGCAAAATTTGAGGATGCTGTTGAGTGGTATAAAGCCTGTCAAAATTCCCCTTCTTCTGAGCGATATTATTTTGAAAAGGATATTGAGAGCAGGGGGAGACCGAAACTTTTTGATGTGGTATTTTGAAAAATAGGCTACGGCCTAGATTATTCAGCTAGCAACAAATAGGTAACATTTATGTCGGAATTTGAAGAATTCGAAAGCATCATTTCCAACAAGCATCGTTTTAAGAAATACTTGAGACAATTGGACGAACAAGCCCTTGATCAATTGCAAAGCAAAGTGAATGAATGTTTCTCAGATATTCATGTGGAGAATGAGCAGAAGCTCGAAGCCCAACGTGAAAAGCTTAAAAAGATAGAAGAATTCAATCAACAATTGAAATCAGCAGGGCTTACCGTTGATGACTTGGTTGAAGCTAAAAGCGTTAGAAAGCAGAGCCAGAAATTGCCGCCTAAATACGAATACAAAGACTCTAATGGAGACCGGCAGACTTGGACTGGTCAGGGTCGTATTCCAGATGTTATCAAGCAGAGCATCGAAAGTGGTCAAAATAAACTCGAAGACTTTTTGATTGAAGGTAATTAATTAAACCCGAAAGCTTGAGTGCCTTATTCGCAATGTCAGAATAAGCACTCAAGCTTTTTTATTATCATTCAGCAAATAGCGAGGCTAAGGATGGGAGGCAGACGACTGGAGCAGAAGCTTATTCACATACCAACCGGAGAGACAGTTGTTGTTTGCACTGGCGTGGTCTTAGTAGATGAGCATTCGCTCTTTAATCAAGCGCATCGCTCATCATGGAAGTTTCTGGAGCCTTTAGAGGGCGGCAAAAAAGAAAGTTCGTTGGTGAAAAGAGCAAGCAATCAGCTCAGCATTAATGAGCTTGGCAAATTGATCGAGTCTTTAGGTTACGAGTTGCCAGAGTCCTACGGCATTATCGTTAACACCGACACCACCAATATAACGGTCAAGAAAAAGCGCATAGCGTTGCGCCTGGCCTTCTCTCAGAACAATTACAAGAACTTCTCTTTCCAATACCGAGCTGACAGCATCACGAGCTACCACGACGCCATGCACAACGCTCTCGACCTCAGAGAATTACTATACTCAGTGAGAGAAGAGCGCAACCGGCTCGACAAACAGGTATCTGAGGCGAAAGAGATACTAAAAATAGTGAAAAATCACAAGGGTTAATGTAGGCAATTAATTGCTTATTAGCTCTTGTGTGCCTATCTCGATATGTCAGAATTGAGATACATTCAGCAAGCAAGCGAGGTTTAAAATGAAAGAACAAGAAGTGGCAAGAAACGATGCCGATGTTTGCCCTGTATGCGGCAAAGAAAGCGTGGATGGTGGATTCGTTGAGGTCTCTCAAATAGCAGCTCACCAAGAGTGTTCGTGCATGGAGTGCGGGGCGGTTTGGCAGGAGCGCTTCAAGTTGGATTCGTGCGTTATCACTGACAGAGGTTCCAATGCTTAAAGTGACAGCGATGAGCCGGTATCAGGCGTTTCGCTGGTTATGGCGATTCGATCCGGAGGGTCGTTCGCTGTGGCTGAAAGCCTTTCTAAAAGGCTGCGACTTGCGAGAAGACGTGGCCATAAACCTGAGAGATTTTGGGGTGACACGATGTCGATAGTAGTGAATAGAGGTAGCGTGACTCTCAAGGTGGAGGTTTTGTTTGATGCAGTTTCGGTGACTCACGACCTCGACCTAAGAGATCTCCGTATGCCTGAAGGGTATGTTTTGGAGAACGTTGACATACTGTTTGGACACGCCGGACTGTCACTTTCCATAGGCTATTACGGTTCTCCTAGCGAGATTAGTTTTGAAAAGATAGAGGCAAGTCTGAAGGAGCAGTTATGTCCATAAATGCCGAATTTTGTGGCTACATTCGGGTTCCGTTCTCATACGAAGCCGAGGAGCCAGAGAAAGAGTTCGAAAGCGCTGATAATCCAGATTTTGAGCGCCTTAGCTCTCTTGAGTACCCGAAGGGTTGGAGTTTTCACGAACATTACCATACACCGATTATGAGTATCGCAGTTATGGAGTGCGATCACTTACCAGATCAGAAAGAGATTGAAAAAATCGAGCTTATTTTAGAGGGAGAGTTGGATTTATGAGTTGCAAAAGTCCATGCAAAGAATGCCCTTATCAAAAGGGATCTGCTAGTGGTTATTTTGGTGGAAACGACCCAGGTATATACCGCCACGCGATTAATGCAGAAACGGTTATCCCATGTCACATGAGAAGCGAGCACGATCACTCCGGCGAGGTGGTTAATCCCGAGCCGTGTACGGGTCTTTTCTTTTCAATTCAGAAAAGTTGCCGCTTACCTATGACCGAGCCAATGATTGAACTTCTAAAGGCGTCACGCGCCCACCCGAAAGTCGAAGAGATTAAGGGTAACGCTTTAGCTTCATGGGAATTTGCTGACTATCATGGAATCGAAGAAGAGTTTGGAGGTTTGTATGGGGCCTTATGACAATGAAGAAGGCTGTCACGCCTTTGTTGGTGAGATAATGAAAGGCATTTGGATTCGCTGCAATATCAACGAGACGCTGACTATTTTGCCCAAAATCAATCAAAACTTTGAAGCCTTTGGCGATGAAGAAGTGCTCGACTGTCTGATGGGTATGTCTGACTCGGTCATTGAAAAAATGAATTCCGGCACGTTGGAGGTGGTACCCGATTTTCTTAGGCGTTTCGATAAAAAGTTGGGGTATTACACGGCATGAGTGAAGATCAAGAAAAGTTGGTAAGCGAGGTTGAAGCTTTAATAACCCGAGAAGACGGCTCTCAGGTGAAAATAAGAGCTTCAACCTGTTACAACATAAACGGTCACAACTCGGCTTGGCTAGATGTGTTCAGGCGTGAAAACAATAGTGCCAAATGGAAGCTTTGCAGTGACAGAAAGCATCCGGATTGGCGGACGATGTCTGTTTATCGATACGTTAGAGAGGGGCGGTCTGAGCAGCTTCAGTACGCAACACCAGGTGAGATACTGAAAACCATCAGTATGCTTGGCAAGCCTGTTACTCATGTTGTCGAAGGCAATTAAATTAAGGGCGCTCTTGAGCGCCTATTTTCGTATGTCATAATTGAAATACATTCAGCAAAAAGCAAGGTAATAGTTATGAGTGATAACGACAAAGTTATTGATAAAATCCGCAAGCTCCTGGCTATGGCGGAAGACACAAGCAGCCCGAACGAGGCAATGATTGCCGCACGTAAGGCTCGCAAGTTGATGGATAAACACCAACTCTCTAAAGAAGACATTCAGGAGTCTGAGCTTAGCCAGTTTCTTGAAACGAAAGCTGACTCAGTGACCAGACAGCGCAAAACATGGATGCTTTACCTGGCATCAGCGGTTGGTCAGCTGAACGATTGCACATCAGTGGTTACAAGCCGGCCTGAAGTTGAGTATCGCTTTCAGGGTTTCACATCAGATGCAGTGGTGGCCAAGCTCACGATGGACTACTTAGTTCAGGAGTGTGAGCGTCAGGTTAATCTTTCCGATGCAGTAGGCGCTTCTGAGCGAAACTTCTTCCGCTTAGGCTTCGCTACCGAGATAAACACTCGCATTATGGAGATAAAGCGTGAGCGTGAGAAGGATATGGTTACCGAAACAGGTACCGAGCTCATTCCAATGAAGCAAAAGATGATTGAGCAGCACTTTGGTAAGCTAAAAACGTTCAGTCGCAGTCATCGTCAACCTTCGATGCAAGAAAGCGGTGCCTATATGAAGGGCGTCAATGCAGGTCGCAGCGCAAATCTGGACAAACAGGTATCCGGCTCAAGTCAGGGGGCGCTCAATGGCTAAAGAAGTGATCACTGATGAAGAGCGCAACAGTGCAGCCGCCTTGTTATTCGAGGCGTTTCTTGAAAGTGGTGCACCGAATTACCTGGAGCAACACTACGGTTCAAATTACGGCTCATTCTACACTGTGGTCGGGCGTTTAGACGGCAAACGTCCGGTGGAGCATCTTGAAGAGGCTAGGCTTGAGGTAGTCAGCCTCAAAGCTCATCTGAAAAACATAGATGATTGTTTTAAGTATCACCAAAGTGTCGATTTTAATGCCGACTTTGAGGGTGAAATGGATGAGGTGCTCGGCTCTATACCTGAGCTCTCTCTGGAAAAGGTGAAGAAAGAGGCAGTTCGGGAGTTTGCCAAGAGCGTTATTGAAAATCACTCAAGAACAATTGGCCAGGCAAGCGCCTCTGGCCCATTTGACGTGATTGAAGTTGAACACCTTAAAGAAGAAATAAGAAAATTGGTGAACAGTGATGAATGACATTCACGGCAACCCTTTGAGTGTAGGCGATACCGTCTACACCATTAATACCATACACGCCGGTTCTAAGGCTAAGCGCTTCTTTCTCGGAGAAGTAATAGACATTCCAAGCGATAAGAAGGCGGTAGTGCGGTCTTTCGAGAATGATCGGGAGACCACGCACTTTCAAACAACCATTTTGAGACCGATGGAGTGAGTATGAGCAGAATTACACCAGAAGAGTTGAGAAAACACGCCACTGAAGAAGATTGTGGTTGCACAAGCTCAGCCGATAAACTACTCCAAGCGGCCAATGACATTGAAGAGTTAGAGCGGCAGGTTGTCATCGAGAAGAAGAAAAACCAGGAGCTCAGTTCTGCCTACAGTAAAAGAAGCTCGGACTTAGAGAAGTTAAGAGCCGGATTCAACCAGGCAATTGAATTGCTCGTAACTGCCTTAATCGAGCCGGAGCAGATTACTGAGAATGAAATTTACGAGTTCAGAACGTTGGAGTTATCAGTGCCAAAGGAGCAAGTTGATGAAGAAGTTTAATGCAGCTGATCACATATACGCCATTGATGAAGGCGACAACGGCGTTTACATAGGCGGTATATCGGTGGTGGACAAACACATCGAAGAGCAACAGCGCCGGATTGAAGAGCTGGAGACTCAGGCGGAAGAGACGAAGCAAGCACTCATAAAAGCCAAGTACGCCTGTAGAACCCATCATAAGCAAGGTTTGGGCTGTGAACCTTACGAGGCAGTCTGTAAAGCGCTAGAAAGTATGGGTGAGTAGAGGGCATTTCTGACCTAAGTAACCTCGTTTCAGAACATTCAAAGAGAGTGATAGATATGGAAGGGAAAGATACAACGTTGGAAGAGGCGTTTGAATTCGCCAAGAGCGTAATGAGCTCAAAAGACGGCGCCTATTCGGAGCCAGAATCGCCAGAAGACGCTTTGAGACAGTTGGAGGCCGGTCGAGTTGATCAGTCCGAGAGAATGGCGCATCAAAAGTTAATCGACGCAGGGGTTCTTCTCGAAAGTAAGTTTGAACAATACACCCGAACAAACGTGGCCGAAATGCGACCTTACGTGCCTGGCGAGACGCTTGCTGCCAATATCAGCATATCGAGCGAAGACAAGTTGAAGGGCTCTCCTAAAATCGGAGACATGATCGCTCGCAATCCAAAAAACCATGAAGACCAGTGGCTAGTTGCCGCTGAATACTTCAAAGACAACTTCTCAAAGAAGGGTGAGACAATCGCCTCCACCGAACAGACTCAAGAGTTGTCAGATAAGTTAGAGCAGTTACGCAACCAAAAACATTACTATGAAGTTACCTATATGGGTAACGTCATGGAGACTTTTCTCTGCGAAGATGACGCCATTGAGTTCATGAAAAAGTTTGGCGGCGTTTACCAGATCCATCCGGTGAACTTTTTTAGACAGTGAGTTGAATAGGCAATGAAACGTTTTAACTGTACATCGAGAGATATCAGAGGCTTTGACGGTGAGTCTATGGAGATTCACAAACAAGGCAAGTACATCAAGTACGCCAGCCACGTTCATTTTTGCAAAGAGCTTAGGGCAAAGCTTGAGAAAGAGCGTGATGAAGCACTAAAAGAGGTGAACTCTCTACGTCAAAGAGTGAAAGCTTTAGAGGTGCACAATGATTGAAGAAACCTGGTACCTACTCTATGACGGCTCAAGCGCCGATGGAAGAGGTCAAGGCACTTACGCCGGTCGAACGACCGACAAGAAGAAGGCAGTATCATATTTCAAAAAATGCAAGGCCGACCCGTATAGCACAGGCGGAGTAGACATTGTCACGGACAGAGTCAACAAAAGAGCTATTTTCGAGGGAGACTTTGAATGATTGAGAGCCTAACAGAGCCGGCCTAGAGTCGGCTTTTCTCATTCTGACTCACAACACAAAACAAAACCAAGCAAATAAGCGTCTCATAAGCTCAGCACAGCATTCCCTTCACAAACACAAGCAAACACCCGGCTCACTATACAAAACACAGGAATAACCCGTTCACAAAACAAGTCCAACAAACACCCAGGCTACACAAAACACAAATGCCTCAAACAATTTCAAAAACTCTCGGCTATCAATAATACAAAACAATCAAAGGTAACAGCCGGAGAACGGTTCTGACCGACAGGAACTAACGATAAAAGTAAAAACATTTCACACGGACAACGAACATTAGGAGGGATGAACAAACAATCATAAGGAGTAAAGGAGCTAACGATAAAACAAAACAAAGAAACACACGGAGAAGAACAAACGTTCACACAGGTACAGGGAGAGCTCATGCTTATGGAGAGAAGAGAGCTTACGTGTATAGAGAGAGTGATTAGGCATAACGTGTACATTGGGAGAATGAAGGGAGAGAGCGTGAGTAGGTAGAATAGGAGTGTATTGATTGTTGAATGAGAAAGTAGGCGATTGAGAATGATGTGAGTAGGCACGAGTGTATAGAGAGGAGATTGAGAGAGTAGGCAGATAGTGAGTGATTGGAGTAGGCACGAGTTTAGTTGAACGCGCTCCCTCACAAAAAAATTGGGCGCGACCCTCAAACTTTTATACCCAAAAAATCCCAGGCCAGTCAGGACACGCACAAACAGCCGGAAACCAGGCGCTCGCAAAATTTCCAAAAAAAATTTACCAACTGTCTTTTCTTATACCCATAAAAAAGCCCCGACCGTGAGGCCAGGGCTAATACAGCTTAAAATAATCAAAAAGAGTAATCAGCTCTTCATGACGGTGTTTATAGTAACACGCAGCCGGTGGTGAGCAACAGTCGGTGATAAACATAACTGCCAGCCCTTGTGGGATTGAACCAAGGAAGCCTGACACGCTCTGTAAGCGATTGTAAGCCCTTGGGTGGTATGGTTGCTTAGGTTTTCCCTTTTAGACGTGTTCTCGTGCCTGTGAAGCTCTTGGAACGACATTGAGTGAGGGAGTTATAGCAGAATTCAGGACTGGTTGCGTTAGCATAGGTTTGTAGAGAGCCTTGGCTGTCAGAATTTGGGAAAGGCTATGAAAGCATAGGAATGTAGAGTCCTTGGCCGGCTGTTACCTGCAGGTCGGGTTTAATCCAAGGCGTCCTTGGTTGGTTTGGGTTTGTATAGGGTATTTATGCGTGGAATCCTTGGGTTTTATTCACTTTGTGTGGGTAGGTATGCAGTTTTCGAGAAAAATCCCCGAGGGTTTGTTTTAAATAGTGGATAGTTATGCAGGAATATGAATAAACGGTCGCTATTGCGTGCCTATCTCAGCAATGTAATATATAAGCACATTCAGCAACAGCAAGTGGAGTCTATTATGACAGCCAATGAAATACGTGAAGCCTACAACAAGCGCTCACTCCTTTTATTCTTCAACAATGTGTCTGACAGTGACAATCCTGCCGAGCACGAGGTAACCGCTGACCAGGCATTGAAGACCCTTTATGAAATGCCCGATGGTTCAAACGACTTCGGTGACTTGGTACCGGCTGAGTCTTACCAGGACTTTACCGTTGATGAAATGTGGGTGGCTATCGAGAGTGTGGCCGACCTGTTCATTAACTTCGATCCGGAGGCGTCATGAGTAAAACAGTCATTACCTATCGTGGCCACCGGATCAGTTGTTTTGGTGACTGGGATGAGAGCTCGAACGTTCTCATCGCCGGTGACTGGAATAACGGTGAAGAGCTGGAAGAGATTTGGGCAGGAGACGGTTGGCCAAGCGATAAACCGGCTCCTAAGAACTGGACAGAGGTGACTCGTCACTTAGTCGATTGGGCTGAGCGTGAGGGTCATGTTATTTACGAACTATCAGCGGTGTAGGCTATGGACAGAGAGAAAATTCTTGAAGAAATGAAGGCTGGCAATCCGTCTAACATTCCGATGGTAGAGACAGATTTTTGGCGGTTTTTGTCTGAGGAATACCCGGAGGGCAGCTTTTATCGGGTGAATGCTTTAGAGGGGTACATTCAATCTAAGCATGGCAATTCGATCTTTGGATTTTTCAAAGGCGAAGAAGAGATTTTGAACATTTTAAGGGCGATAGCCGACCATTACGGTTGGGTGAAGGCCAGAGAGGAGAAGCGTGATGTCTGAGAAGCATATAGTACTGATTCCAACCGCTCGGGTGAATGATGGTCGGGCTGTGGCCGAACTAATCCAGGACAGACCGTTTGAGAGCATTCAGGCGGTTGCTGAGACGGTGAACAAAGAAGGTAATACGCTGTGTTGCGATATTCAGGTGATGACTCTGTCGCAGTTTATGGACGACTGTAACGATGAGGCGATTGACCTGGATACGGTTTGGGTCACTTACGTCAATATCGGTAAGGATTAGTTATGGCAACAACAATTGTATTACTCCCTAAGAGCGAATACACGCTTGAACAGGCAGAAGAGCTTGATGGAACCAGTTTCTTAACCCAAGAGCCGGTTGAGGTTGAGCATCCTGAAGCCGTTATTTATAACCTGGATGATTACTTTTCCATGATGAGAAGTTATCAGAGCATTGCAGAGGTGAGTTTGAGAGATTATTGGCACTGCTATGTATTAACGGACTGAGAAAGGCGGCTTCGGCCGCTTTTTTGTTTAATCCACTCATACCAAGGCTTCCTTGGTGCCGGCTGACAAAAAAGAAACGGCCCGAAGGCCGCTTGCTTAGATTTGTGAGAATGTCAGCTCCTTAAATTGCTCAACAGCTTCTTCTTTACTCTCGTAAGAGTTGATTGTTTTGCCGCCGTAGAAGTCAACAAGGTCGGCTTCTTCAATTGTTACAATTTTTTCATCAATCGTTTGCTCAGTAATTTTAAAGCTCCCGTCCTCAAACTCGTTCAATTCATAAAATTTGTGAGTAGACGGGATAAACACTTGCATGATTTCACGTAGGAAATTCGGCTCTTTTTCAGACATTGTTTTTCTCTCTCTTTATGAATGAGTGTGTATTATGACACTGACACAAAGGCGTTCAAGCGAATGACTAAACAATTATTCCTATTCCAAGCCGGCTGTGAGGTAAATAGTTTATGATAAGCTGTTGAGTGCCTATTTCAGTGTTGTAATATACACTCACATTCAGCAAGCAAGAGAGAACGAGTAATGAACCTTAAATCACAACAGACGCTGGTTTTGATAGACATTGAAAATGCGGAGAACAAGCACACCTTTTCTGCCGATCTCGATGACAGAGATACGTTGCCCGAGCTTATGGTAAGGCTTATGAAGCACACTCCAAACCTGGAGAAAGACTGGCGTGAAGAAGCGGGTGACGCAGGGCTGACGCTTAAGGGTTACATCAAGGCAATGTTTTCTCGTAACGCTTTGGAGGTGTTCAAGCCATTAGAGATAAACGCACTGGATGATAGCTTCGGTTTTGAATACCACATTTCACCCAACAGCTTCGAATTTGAACTTTTAGAAATAACACTGTGAGGTAAGAATGAAACTACAACACCTTAAAAACGTGATGAAGAAAACCACCACACCGTATCTGGTGGACGGACGAATGTTAGAGCAGTTTACTCAGGAGCCGGTGGAGATTAAATATGTTGGTGGAGAGCATTTAAACGTTTTGTTTGAAGACGGAATTTCACGAAAAATTCAGTTTCTGATGCCTATTCCTACCGATATTGTGAAAGAAATTGGCCAGGACGTTGATTCGGACGTTTACGCAGAGGTCGAGCGTTAATCAGAGTCTTTTAACTTGTCACTGCAAGTTTGGGCGGCTTCGGTCGCCCTTTTTTGTTTCTCACCCGGTTCAAGGTTGCCAAGGCAGGTTTTAGGACTGGCTGCGTTAGCGTAGGAATGCCTGTCGTCCACTGGTTCTGTATAAACCAAGGCGTCCTTGGAGTAGAGCTAGAAAGCGTAGGGATTTAAGTTCTTAACTTCGCTTGCTCCCCTATCTCAGCACTGTAATATAGAAACCGTTGAAGCGAGACAGCAAATCGCTCAACAACATTCAGCAAACAAGCAAGCAACAGAAGGAATTTTACAATGAAACAAGCAATCTTTGGCAACGGTGAAAGCAAAAAGGAATTGTCAGTCAGCATGGAAGCTCTTCTTTCAATGACACCGGCTCAACAGATACAACAACTAAAGTCAGACGGCTTTTCGCATGGCGCGACATTCACGTTGGATAAGCAACGCTATGCGTTTCTTCAAGAAGAAGGACTTAAGCCGTTCAGTGTCTTGTCAGAGCGTGAGAGACGTTTGTTTGGGCTGACTAAGAGCCGTACATTCGTGTCACAAAAAGAGCGCTTAAAGAACGCTAAGCTCACAGGCTATCAGGCTGTGGTGAGCGGAGTCGCTTAATATGAAGCGGGTCTACCAGACCCCCGATGAGAGCGAGCAACTGCATATCAGTGATAAGGCGGTTGCTCATATCAAACAGGTCGGGGATAAATTCAGGCTAAGAACGTCGCTTAACCAGGAGCGTAAAGTAACTGAGCAGCATTACTTTACTTTCAGCATGGCCCTGGTTGAAGCTATTGATTTCATGCTTGCTGCTGAAAGGGATGAGGGTTTGCTGAAAATTACCCAAGATTCCCGTTTGACCGCCTGATGGTGGTCACTCTTTCAGAGAAGGTGTAGACAGTTTCCCACACATTGCACTACTGTCCAGTCTACACCTTCTCGCCACTTTTGGGGCGTTACTGAGGTTTCATTCTCTCTTTGTTACTTCAGTTTACTCAGTAGCGCTCCAACCCTAATTGCCTTCGGGCAATCGTGGCCGGCCGGTCCTTTTGGTTATCTTCGTTATCATTGGCCGGCCACGCCTTTTCAGGCAATCCTCTCAAATTTTAAGAATGGCTGCGTTAGCGTAGGGATATAGACCGACCACTGGTAAGCACACACCGGCTCCAAGGTTGCCTTGGTCTATATAGTGCCTGACCTGGTAAAACTTGGGAAAGGCTGCGTTAGCGTGGGCAAACCTGAGCTTCCTTGGATTTGTAGAAAACAGCCTTGGTTACCTTGGCGCTGTGACAACAGGAATGGCCAGGGAGAGCTGTGCCAGGGTTAGGGAAAGGCTGTATTAGCATAGGGGAGAGGGCTTGTCCTTGGAATTCTGTATAGAGAAGTGACGGCTGTGGTTGAGGATAAGGAGTGTTCTCATCGAGGATTCGCACTTTTATTTAACGTGCGTGCGTTACTATCACGGCTTTAGCTGAAATACAATAGAAAAAAATCAAAAACTTTATATTTATTGTCTGAATGACTAAAAAACATACTAATGATTAAAAAGTAATCAAACAATCAAATTTATTAAAAAAAACTATAAAAAGCACTTGATCGAATATCTCAGCGTTGTAATATAAGAATCATCGACACGGCACAAAGAGCCGAGCCGATACAGCTTAAAATCAATCAAACTTAGAGAGTAATTATTATGTCAGAACGTAAAAACACTAAAGCAACTCAAGCAAAAGAAACCGCTAAAAAAGCAGCAGCGAAAAAAACCGCTACTCGCAAACAGACAGCGAAAAAAGCAGAAGAGACAAAGCCGAGCTTTGCAGAGTTTGCAACAGAGCAAGCAAAGCAGCGTGAAGCTCTAGCGCAAAAAATCAGTGAAACCGACAAAAGCGCTGCCGACTTTGACGCTATACAGCGAGCCGCTACTCAACACAACTACTACACTTTTGCCGGTAAAGTAGCGGACGTATTACAACACGCTAAAAATCCAGAGCAAGCAAAGCGCAACAACTACGGAAAAATGAGCGCTTTATGTTTCATTCTTCACGGTGAAACCGTAGAAAACGCACTGAAAAAAGCGAAACATCAAGCGAACACAACCCGACAAGCGAACGGGCAAACATACAACCCGCAATTGTCGAACTTTGAAAAAGCGATCCGTTTTTGTTTAGAGAATTTCGACAAGAAAGCGATCACGGTCGATAAGCTGCAAAAGCATATTGACAACAAGACAGCGACACAAAGCCGTGAGTTTTTAAAGTCACTTGCTTTTATCGGGCTCGGCAACTGGATCGGTCGGGGCGGTATTTTAGAGACTGAGACAGCGGACACTAAAAAGCTTAATACGCTTAAAGCCGCATTCAATATCAAGTAAGAGCAACAGAGCGGCATTCTGTGCCGCTCTTTCTTTTCATCGGTCGGAGTGTTCGCAATGATTAAAGAAACCGCTAAGAAAGCCGCTCAATTCGTTTTATTCGTTGTTGTCGGTGTTCCGTTTGCTTTTACTCTAGCTTATATGTCATCGGGAGCGTTTTTATGAGCCGTTATAGTAAGAGAATCAAGCGCAGAGAGCGCAATAAACAACTAAAACAAGCCGCTTTATTATCCGTTGTCGGCTTGATCGTTTCGGGGATTGTTGTTTGTAATAGCATTATGATGCTGAATTGATTAAAACGATTGAATGATTAGAGTTTAATCGGGTACTGAAAGTCCTAGAGATTTTCAGCTGCCGTGACCCCGATGGAATCAAAATTTTCTGCCAATCAAAAATTCACCCTTATACCCAAATTTCCGCCTACCAGAAAACTCACCCTTATACCCAAACGCCTAAAATTCCCCGAGCAGCCAAATCAAAACAGCAAGCCAAATCACCCGGTCGACGGAATTAGGCAAATTTCCGCCTCACCAGGTTATCGACTCTTATACCCGTATAGCAAAAAGCTCAAAGCCGGCTGTCAATTCGTGGCATTGGCCGCAGTCACAAAAGTGTAAAGTTTTGAAAAGAACTGGTTGCACCAGTTTAAGGCGCTTAACCAATAAATTTGAACCAGACCACCCGACTCTCAGAACGAACTGACAAGGGCTGCAGAGAAGCGTTACTTGACCCATTGCCGAAGTCAGAAAAAAGAAAAGTTAATGAATGCACTTGTTAGACAATCGCCAAAACCCTTATAGAACAGGCTAATCACTTAAGTGACTACAACGAAACACTCACTTAAGTGAGTTTTAACCCGAAATCACCAAAAGACGCTTAAAAAACAAAGAAATGCACAATATACAAATGTTAGGTAATAACCGTGTGATAATTCGCTGCAACTCATCCCTATAGACAGACGTAGATATGATAGGAGTAATACTTATAGAGCATAATTGTTAAAACGTTAGGCGTGTACGGATAACAAAAATTCGCACTGTCACATTTTGTTACAGCCCGAACAGATTAAAAAATACCCATTCGGCAAGAAATTGCCGCTTTTCCAGAAATAATTAAAAACACCTTTACCATCAATGGTTTAGATTCCGAAAATTGACAGTTATCTATCAACAAAATGCGCAAATTCGTGGTTTTGAAGCTCTAAAAGAAAAAACAAGGGGTTTTATTTGAAAACTCGTTCTTATATAGTTCGCCTCAACAGGACAGAAGGAGTAATTGTGAAATGACACCAGAAGTCGCCGTCAACATGACACACCCATCGGCAATTGGCGTAGCAGCTATGAACAGCTATGTTAGCAAGAGCAAGGACTATCCGTTCAGCGGTAATGACCGGGCTGCATTAGTCATGCTGCCGCTCATAAAAGAAATGAACAAAGCTAGCGGTATCGAGAAAGATGAGCTGTCCTATCAGCTGCACGTCAAGACCACCGGCTTTCATTCTGAGTTTCATCAGTTTGAGGGGCCTCATGCGGAGCTGACGTTCAAGAAAATAGGGGAGTGCTTGAACTTCCCAGGGGATAGCTTTGATGTCGCGCAGATGATAGTCGGGTTTATTCAGGATGCCGCAACGTCTGAGCAGGATTTTGTGGAGCTTTACACATCGGCCGTTGCCTTCTCAATAAGCAAAAACGTTCACACCACTATGCAAAGCCCCTACATACTCACTAGCGTTGCTTTATAACGCAGAGCTCTTCACCGCTACTTGAAATAATAATCTCATCACACTCGCGAGAGCTGGACCCTGTTCGTTCGTTAGTCTCTCGCACTTGTTGTCTCGCAAACTCAATGAGCTCACGGTTGAGCTTCTCACTGGCTTCAATCGAGGCCTGTCGCTTTTGACGTTCGCAGGTCATGAGTACGCCGGTCGGAGAGTAGTAGTCTTCTTTGCAGCGTTCACCATTGGCCATCATTGGTCGTGGACCAGTTGCACAAGCGGCCAGTGTCAGGGTTAATGTTCCAATAAATAGTAGTTTTTTCATACAGTTAGTCCGTTTCTGTGAATTCACGGACAATGCTAAATGAAATAGATAGGGGGTCAATAGACAGCAATAAAAAAAGCCCCTCATGGCGAAAGGGGCTTCATTCAGCTAGTGTGCGCGGTGCACAAAGCAAGGCTCTGATTTAAAATTAACCAAAAGGACTTGGTAATACGTCTGAATTGTGGAGAATTCAAATGGCTCAACAGGTCGTCATGTTGTTGAACTGGAAATAGTATCTCAGCATTTAGATACCGTGTAAACCCCTAAAAACTCTTTTTTATCATATCCCAGTACCGAAAGCTTAGTTTTCGAGCAATGTAGTACCGTCTCTCCGGGTCGAGCTTGTGCCTGTGCAGTCTCGGCGCCGACTTTATGAAGTGTGGGATGCCGAGCTCACTGACTTCGATAAGACCGGCGTATTCCGGAATCTCTTCGGGTTTTAAGAGCCCCTTGGGAGTCACAAACCAGAAATAGTTGGGCAGACAGTCTCCGGCCTCAAGACAGCCGTGTTTGTCGCGAACCGGGTTTCTGTGCTTTCTGCGCGTGTCGTCTCCACGCCTTTCGAAATGGCAGGTCTTTTTGAAGTCCTGCTTGAAGTCGGAGCGGCTTATTTTCACCTCAAACTCATCAGCAAAACCTGACTTTCGAAAAGCCAGGATATCGAGCTCACCCCATTCGTCGAGAACAACGTTTGGATAGCACGACTCGTAGTGTTTTTGGCCGATAATGGTGTGAAAGCGAGAGGTGATTTCTCTCGCTGTCAGCTTGCTCAGGTCGATTTTCTTTGTTTTGCCAAATCTGAGAGCCATTACGCAGCCCTCTCAAAGCCAAACTTTTCAGGCTCAAGGTTTTCGACAATGTTCTCTCTGAAGCCTGGCGTATCCTTAATGATTTTAAGGCGTGTGGCCGCGTGCTCTTTGAGGTGTTTGTTCTTGCGGTCGAGATAGTCAAACACAAAGCAAATGTTGGGCCCTGACTTCTTGGCTCGCAGTCCACGACCAATACGCTGTCTGTGACTGACCTCGTCTTTACCGCCACCGAGAAGAAAGACGGCGCCGACACTGGGAACATCAACACCGACATCCAGAATAGTCGTGCCAATCAATACATCGATTTTGCCCTGGCCAAGTTTATTGAGCGCAGCCTGGCGTTGTTTCTGGCTGTTTTCGCCCAGGATAAACTCAGCCCTTAATCCGGCGTCTTCAAGCATCGACTTTAAGATCTTACCGTGATTCTTCTGGCCAACAAGCATCATCGAGGTCAGACCGAACGATGAGAGGTGTGTGGCGTGCATAACCGCATCTTCATTGCGCAACTGGTTCTCGACAATGCCGAATTTGTAAGCTCGTTGGTAACCCGTCGAGCGGTAAAGCTTGGTCGGCGCCGTAACATCACGGAACATAAACTTCGGTGTGGCCAAAATGCCCCGGTCAATAAGCAGTTTTTCGCTGATGATAATGCCAATTGGGCCGCTGACGGCCATGAGGCGCATATTATCCTCTGCCTGAGACTTCTGAAAGGCGGTACCGGTTAGTGCCAAGCGGTACATGGCGTTTTTACACGCATTGCAAACCTTGTAATAGCTATCAGACCCGGTTTCGTGCGCCTCCTCTAAGATGAGAAGGTCGACGGTCTCTAAGAACTTGAGCGCTTTTTCATTACGCTCTTTTTGGCGCTCATAGCGCTTACGCACTATTTTCTCTATTTCTTCAGAGCTTGGTTGCGATTCATTGAATTTATCACGATAGTCAGCAATCTCGTCCATGATTTTGCCAAGCGCAAAACCCTGACGCTTGCGAGCTCGTTTGATTCGCTCAACATCGCGGTCGAGCTCGGCTTCTTTATTGGAGAAGTAGCGCTCAGTTTCTTTCTTGAGGTCAGCCGGCTCCAGTGCTTGAGCGAGTGTTTGCACCATGCCAACGTTAAAGCCGTTGACTTCGTCCCATTCGCCGTCACCAACAATTCCCGCTTTTTCACCGATGGACTCTTCATAGCCTTCTTTCATCTGGTGCATCAAAATGCCGCGAGTCGTTAGAAATAATGTCTTTCTGCCGATGCGCTTATGCGCTAAACGTGCTATACGTGACTTGCCAGCGCCGGTTGCTGCTTTCGCAATGATTTTTTGGTACTTCACCAGGCGATTGACCGTTTCAGGTTGATAGCTGTAACGTGGATCTTCCGGAAAGTCATCTACTTTCGGTTTTAGTGGGCCCAGTGGCTCCGGTGCTTGGCGTTGCTTCCATATAACGTTGTAACCCTTCTTGCGCAAAGACGTCACAACCGAGCGTGCAAAACCGGCCGGAAACTGTTTCTTCCTGAACGAGTAAAAGCTGCTCATGCCGTCCCATCCCGTTGCAGCCCCTTTTTCGTTCATGTGCTCACTGCCGTAGACGTGGTAGCTGAGCGCTTTATTTATGATGCGCTCAACGTCACGCGAGCCCTCGAAGACCTGGGCTTTGACGGCTCCCGAGCCTATTACGACTCTTTCACTCATATCGATTCCTTATATATTTGGAAAATGTATGTCATAATTGAGATACATGAATCTTATACTTATACTTTGAGGCGGTCAAATGAGTGACAAACTAATTATCCAATACGGGGACCCGTCAGAGCTCATTCCGAACGACTGGAACCCGAACCAGATGAGTGCAGAGAACGAACAAAAGCTGTTCGCTTCAATGGACGAAGGCGAGTTCAAACCGTTGCTAGTCCGGGAGTTAGAAGACGGTACGCATGAAATTCTCGGCGGCGCCCATCGTCGTGAGTACTACATCCAGCGCGGTAAAGAAGCGCCGTACATTAACTTGGGAAATATCTCAGACGAGCGTGCTAAGCAAATCACTATTGCTGATAACTCACGCTATGGTTATGACGACCAGTACGCCCTGAACGAACTGCTTCGTGAACTTGAAGATGTTGCGGTAGAAACTCTACCAATCGATGAAGACGAGCTGAAAGAGATTATGGGGGCTACAGACGTTTCGCTTGATGACCTGGACGACATCGACGAGACACCGCCAGAAGTTGATCGCAAAGACACAACCACCGATCTGAAGCTATACAAGCCTGTTCGTGTTCGAGTGAGCATTGATTTTCACGAAGACTTTGAGCGCGACCTGAACAAAATCGTCGATATGCTAGAGCTTGACGACTCCGATAATGCCATTAACCGGGGTGAAGCTTTGGCTGAGTGCATGAGAGAGTACCTGGAGAACCACGATGGATAAAGTAATCTTAGAGCCGAAGCTTGTTGATATTGATGATCTCAAGCCATACGAAAACAATCCCAAAAAGCACCCGGATGAACACCTTGAGCGCCTCGCCGCGTCAATTCAAGACCAGGGGCTTGAGCAATACCCTCATATCGAGCCTGACGGCACTATAATCAGCGGTCACGGTCGATGGATGACCTGCAGAAACAAGCTAGGCTGGAAAAAGATACCTGTCTACGTTCGTGATGACCTGAGTAAAGCGCAAATGCGTCGCTTACGCCTGGCAGCGAACCGAACCACATCGACCGAGTACGATGCGGAAATGGAAAAGCTCGAAATGAACGTCATCATGAAAGAGCTTGATGAGGACATTAGCGAAGAAGATTTGGCGGCAATGACCGGCTTTTCAGTTCGTGACTTGGAGCTTTTCACTGAAGATTTAGGTGAAATGGAAGTGCCTCTGGATGACATTGAAGACGAGACTGAGGTAGATCCCGGGATCGAAGATGATGAAGTTGAAGACGAGGGCGATCAGACGGTTGCACTGACTAAAACGGTCGGCTTTAAGACGGTCACTCAAAAACACGCACGAAAATTACGTGAGTTTATGGCCATTAAGCTAGACGAGCTTGGCCATGACCCGGTTAAAGCCACTGACGAGCAACGTTCAGAGGCCTTTGTTGCGTTGTTGGAGAGTGCCAATGTCTAATTTTCCCATTCAGCATAGCATTAACATTAAATTCCCGATCTCGGTCGAACGGACTGATCGGGTTATTGAAGCCTGTGAAGCGTTCGGCATGGATATGGCGGACAGCACGTTTACTGTCTACGAAGACTTTAACTTTGAGACTGAAAAAGGCGAGCGTATCTATGTAACCGGGCAATCCGGCTCTGGAAAAACTCAGCTTTTGCGTCAGATGAAGCAAGACTACATCGACGCCGGTCTCAAAGTTGGTGATCTGGACGAAGTCGATATTGAAGATAAGCCGCTTGTCGACCAGTTAGGTGAGACGACCAATCACGCTATCGAACTTTTGAACATGGCGGGTTTGAACGATGCACACCTATTCATCCGAAAGCCTAATCAGCTGTCGGACGGTCAGAAATACCGTTTGCGAATTGCAAAGCTGCTTGAGAAGAACGTCGATGTCATTATTTGCGACGAATTTGGTGCAATTTTGGACAGAGAGACTGCAAAAGTGCTTGCCAGGCACATCTGGAATGTCTCATTGAAGCACAAAATTGCAGTAGTGGCCGCAACCACTCATCGCGACCTGCAGCGTGACCTGGGCGCTAATAAGACGATTATTAAGAAGTACGCCCATGAGAAGAAAATGTTGGTAACCGACCCGGCCGAGCTGGAGGTCTACTGATGAATCCAGAAGTCATTGAAAATAACGTGCCGGATTCCCCGGCACTTTCACTTTTAGATGAAATGGTTGTCGAGCCGGCTACATTGGAAGACTGGGACAAGTTGCACCACTTGCATTACAAAGCCGAGTCGATGCCGCCGCGTCACTCAATGTATCGTTGTATGTTGCGCGATGAATTGATCGGAGTGATCGTTTTCTCGACCCCTCAGATGCTCTTGAAAGAGCGTCATGTAATGTTTCCGAGACTGAAGCCAACGGGTACCGAGACCAAAACGTCAAATCAAGTGAGAGCTAAATTCCTCAATGAAAACTTCTTACGTGCGTCACGCATAGTGACAAGCCCGATTTTTCGAGGAGCCGGCGTCTCATACCGCATGGTGAACTTAGCGTGCCGCATGACCGGGCGTAAATACATCGAGATTACATCGGCAATGATGCGATTTAACCCGTTTGCCAAAAAATCGGGATTCGTTTATGCACCTCCGAGTCGTTCTTTTGCCTATGAAGCCGGCATTGAATTTTTGTCTCAGCGTTTTGATTGCAACATTTACGACTGGGTTGCGGTCTATGAAGAGTGGCAGTCAAAGCCGGGGCCTATCAAGAAAATGCTTAGGCAGGACTTTGAAGAGTTCTATTGGAAGTTCACAACCAAAGACAAAACGGGTGTGAATTTAGGCAAGAAGATAGATTCTCTGGCTGACAAGTACACCGACAAGCAGCTTTTGAAAAACTGCAATCAGTTGATTCACACACAACTGCTTTATGGTGTTTACACAAATCCAGACTACGGTCGAGAGCTGCCAAAACAGCTAAAGCTTCGAGAATTTGACAAACAAGGGCTGAATGACCCCCTGTCGATGCACGATCTCGAAGCTGACTGAGCTCATATAAGTATTTCAATGCTGAGATATCACATTGTAAAGGGTAAGACATTTTAACCGCTTAGAAACGATTTGAGAGCGTTTTATGAATTTAACGAAAAAACAGCGAATGATTCTAAAAACATTGGTAGCCGGTGGTAGTTACGAAAAAGAGCACCCCGGACGCCACATGGACCTGGACCAGATCATTAAGAAAGTTCCTTACGAAGTGACTAAACCGGCTATCCAGTTTTCACTCCGGAGTTTAAAGGAAAAAGGTTTGATTAAGAAATCCGGGTATCAGAAACGTAGAGGTGCTAGCCGGTGTTTATGGGTTATCACTGACAAAGGTAGTTTGTACTTGAGTTAATTTTAGGCAGAGTTTTTAGGGTCAATCCGGGTTTTTCGTTTGTTTATAAATATATAAATAAATAATTAGTAAAAAGTATAAATATATATATAGAGAGACACGTTTTGACCCTAAAAATTGAAAACTCAAGTCCGGATATCTCTCTAAGCCCCGGATATCAAGAGCTTTAGAGTAGGCACTTGTTTCTAGGGATAACGATTTTTAGGGTTTTTGAATGCCAAGTAAAACACGCACAAAAGTCATGACCGGTGACAAGTATGCTATCAAATCCATGTGGGAGGAAGGTGAGCATACCGTCGATGATATTGCGGAAACGCTGAATCTGAAACGTGACACAGTTTACTCGATCATTCGCCGGAATGGTTGGGAGAAGGGCGTTTTAAAAAAGCGCATCGAAGAAAGCCTAATGAGCCGTCTAGAACAGGAAGAGCAAGAAGAGCTTTCTGAAGAAGAGCGCATCAAAAAGGATCGCCTGGAGAAGTGGGATATGCAGCAGCACGCAGCGCTGCAAATGCTTGTCAATTCTCACCTAAGAATTCTTAAAAAGAATCAGGGTGAGAAGGCTACTTCTCTGGCTTTGCTTGGCGATGACGTAAAAGCTCTACAAGGCTTGGCGCTGTCTTTCAGAACGATACAGGATGTTGCAAGCAAGTTCTTTGGTGAAGACCAGACGGAAGACGACGATCTACCGGATCTGTTGGTTGGTGAAATGTCTGAAGATGACATTGGCCAGATAAGAAGACAGCAGGAGCTTCAATACCGGGAAAGCCGTGGCGAAGTAGTTGATGCTGACGTTGAAGACATTGACGAGGATGGTGACTGATGAGCCAGCTAGCAAGAGCTGGCCGAGTTACCAGGTCGAGCCGGCAGAGAAACAGACAGGTAACCAAGCTACATCCTAAACAGATGGAGGTTCGCAATACGCGAGCCCGTTTTAAGGTTGTTGTTGCAGGTCGCCGTTGGGGTAAAACTGAGTTAGCCAAGTCGCAAATGATAGAGTTTGCGGCCAAAAATAAAGGCAAGATGGTGTGGTACATAGCTCCATCTTTCCAAATGGCCAAGCAAATCATGTGGATGAGCTTGGTTAAGTCAGTCCCTAAACAGTGGGTTAAAAAGAAAAACGAAGCTGAAATGAGATTGATCCTGAAAAACGGATCAATCATACAGTGTAAATCAGCAGACAATCCTGACTCTTTGCGTGGTGTATCACTTCAATACGCCGTACTCGATGAGATCCAGGATATGTCCCCGGAAGTTTGGTACGAAGCAATTCGTCCGACACTGGTAGACTCCGGTGGTGATGCCATGATGATAGGCACACCAAAATCTTACAACTTGCTTTATGAACTTTACACTAATGGCCAGTCAGATAACCCTGAATGGCAAAGTTGGCAGTTTCCAACAATATCGAGTCCGTTCATACCGCCGTCTGAGATTGAACAGGCGAAGCAGGATATGGACGACAAAACGTTCAGACAGGAATTTGAAGCATCGTTCGAGTCTGTATCAGGCCGTGTCTATCACTCGTTTGATCGCAAGAAGCACGTTGGGGACTACAAGTTCAACCCTGACCTTCCAATTTGGGTCGGCCAGGACTTTAACGTTGACCCAATGTCAACGGTGGTTATGCAGCCTCAGAAGAATGGCGAAGTCTGGATTGTCGATGAAATCATTCGCGACCGCTCTTCAGTAGTCGATGTTTCGAATGAACTCGAGCGCCGGTATTGGAGACACAAGAGTAAAATCAGCATCTTCCCGGACCCGTCAGGCAATAACCGTCAGCACGCTCGTGGTGAAACAAGCTTTGACATATTCCGCGACGCCGGGTTTAAGAAGATTATTTTCAAGAAGAAAGCGCCACTTGTCGCAGACCGGATTAACTCTGTTAACCGAATGTTCTCTGACGCAAAAGGCGAAGCTCGTTTGTTCATTGATCGTTCTTGCAAGAAAACGATCAAGTCATTTGAACAGACGATATTTAAAGAGGGTGCCCCCGAAGTCGACAAGCGAGGCGGAGTGGAGCACGCAACTGATGCTGTTGGTTATCCTATTGAATACAAGTTCCCAATTAAGAAAGTTAAGCTTCTCGGGACAAATCTTTAGGAACTATTATATCTCAGCGTTGACATACTTAGGAACAATAGTAGAATTAACAATATGACTGGATTCAGTAAAGAAAAGATCGATAAGTTGGCGATACGCCGACATCCGCAATACAAAGACATGAAGCCTCATTGGGATTTTCTCTATGAGACGTATCGTGGTGGTCGTGCTTGGTTCGACAAGCACATCTTCAAATACATGAAGGAGTCTAAGTCAGAATTTGAAGAGCGCAAGAAGCGGGCTTATCGATTCAACCACACCAGAGAAGTCGTTGATCTCGTCAACAAATATGTTTGGCGATGCGGCAAGGTGGTGCGTTCACAGGACGCGCCTGAAGAAATTAAACGCTTTTGGCGTCGCTCTCGTCGAAATGGTTGGTCTATCGAGAAAATGATGCCAACACTTTCGAAAGGGTCATCCATCTACGGCCGTATTTGGGCAGTTGTTGATGCAACGAAAGCTCTAGGTGAAATTAAGTCAGTCGAAGATGAAAAGCGTGCCGATTATCGGACGTTTTTCTACTGGAAGAGACCCCAGGATATGCTTGACGTTGCCTACGACGATGACGGCAACATTATTTGGATCATGTTTGCTGAGAAAGCTCGACATGACTCCGATCCTTTTGGTGACACAAAGGAAGTTGATCGAATTCGAATCTGGACTCAGACGGACTGGTATCTTTTCGAGCTAGGTGGCTCGATAGATGAACCCAAGTCGACGTCCAAAGATCCATCGAGACTTATCGAAGAAGGCTCTCACAACTTGGGCGTTGTTCCGGTGTTCCCGGTTGATCATCAGATTTCGGATGAAGAGTATTCTTCTCAGTCGCTAATTGATGATATTGCCTATCTCGACCGCGCCGTTGCCAACTACCTGTCAAACCTGGATGCAATCATCCAGGACCAAACCTTTTCTCAGCTCGCTATGCCGGCTCAATCCTCATTGTTCCAGGAGCACATGAGTGTTGATGACGAAACTGGCGATGAAGAAGCTCGAAAAAAGATGCAGGAAGTCGGCACCAAACGTGTGTTTCTTTACGACTCTGAAGGCGGAGAGCCGATGTTCCTGTCTCCAGATCCAAAACAGGCAAGCCTGATCACTGACGTGGTTCAGCAGATCATCAATGAAATTTATCACTGCATTGGCATGGCCGGTGAGCGTACCAAGCAAGATAACGCTATGGGTATCGACAATTCATCCGGCGTTGCTAAGGCGTTCGACTTTGAGCGCGTCAATTCTCTTCTTATTTCAAAAGGTCAAAGCCTTGAGTGGGCGGAAAACAAGCTTATAGAGATTGTTCTGCGCTACCACGATAAATGGGATGAGAAGTACATCGACGAGCCTCTGGTTAAGTACCCGGAGAATTACGATGTTATTGGTGCACAAGATGAGCTTCAGCTGTCAGCACGCTACGAAATGATTACTACACCGCTTAAATTGCGACAGTATCAGTTGAAGCGAGCTGTTAATAAGCTTTATCAGGGTGCACCTCAGAAAGAAATCAAAGAACTTCAGGAAGCAATCGATGAAATGGAAGATGCCCTGGAGAAATTTGAAAAGTCTTCTGGTTTGGGTGAGGAAGTGAAATCTTCATTACCTAATCAGCAGAACCAAGATGACGAAAGTCAAGAGTCTGATCAACTCGAAGATGAGTAGTAGTTTTGCCGAGAGAATGGCGTTTATTTTTTTTAACCCAACAAGAAACCGTTGGAAGGAGTAAGTAGCAATGACATTTTTCCAGAAACTTATGGCTAATCGCACATTAGTTCAAGATCAAGTAGGAGCCGAAGGCGGCGGAGCCGGTGGTGGTGGCCAAGATAACGGCAGCGACGGCGGCGATGAAGGCGGCAGCGGCAACGAAGGCGGTGACAACGGCGGTAAAGAAGGTGATGACGACAAGGGCATGGACCCTGAAAAACGTCAGCTTCTAAAAGAGTCGATGTCTCGCAAGGAAAAGATTAAAGAGCTAAGCGGTCAGCTAGAAGAAGCGAGCACTCAGCGTCAAGAACTTGAAAGCAAGCTTGAAGAGCTGAACAGCAAGTTTGAAGGCATCGACCTTGAGCAGTATCAAGAGCTTATGTCTCAACAGAAAGAAGGTGAAAAGCGTAAGTTGGCTGAAGAAGGCAACTATGAAGAGCTTGAACAGACAATTCGCGCTGAAGCTGACAGTCGTGTTGAGCAGGTTGAGAGCGAAGCTAATGAGAAAATTAGTGAGCTGACATCCACCATTGAAGAATTGCAGTCTCAACTTGGTGATCGCGATACACAGCTTAAATCTCTTGTTGTTGATTCACAGTTTGGCCAAAGCCAGTTCATCCGTGAAAACCTGGTACCTTCTCCTCAGAAGACTCAGAAGATTTACGGTGACCACTTTGAGGTCGGTGAAGATGGAAAAATGGTTGCTTACGACAAACCATCAGGAGCCAAAGACCGCACGAAGATTGTTGATAAGAACGGCGACCCTGCCTCTTTCGACGTTGCCCTGCAGCGCATCATTGAGGCGGACCCGGACAAAGACACAATCTTGCGTTCAAAGGTTAAAGAAGGCTCTGATTCCAAAGAGAGTAACGGTCGAGCTAAGAAGACCGTTGGTAAAGGGGTTGACCGTATCCGAGCTGGCTTGGACAGTCAGGGCGGCTAACCCAATTTTGTGAGCAAACAGGTATCTCATCGCTGAGATACCTTTCACTTTTAATAAAGAGGTAAGTTAGATGCCATTACTAGCACAAGAAGCGGCGAAACTGTCAGAAAACGACTTGGTTCGCGGCGTAATCGAAGAGTTCATCCAGACGGATAACTTATTTGAAATGCTGCCTTTTGCGGAAACAGAAGGTAAAGCTTACGTTTACAACCGTGAGAAAACCTTGGCGCAAGGTGACTGGTTAGACCCTAACCAGGACGTCAACGAAAGCGCGAGCACGTTCGACGAGATCACTACTAAACTGCGTATCTTGATCGGTGACGTAGACGTCGACAAATTCCTGAACAACGTTCAGTCTGATGCGAACAGCCAGAAGGCTATCCAGATCGCCTCCAAGGTGAAGGGTATGTCTATGCAGTTCCGTGACGCACTGGTTAACGGTTCTACCGCTAACAAGCAGTTCAACGGTCTGAAGAACTTGGTGCCTAGCGCACAAACCATCACCACAGCAGCGGACGGTAATGCACTTTCACTGTCAATGCTCGATGAGCTACTTGACGCTTGTGAATTAGGTGCTGACGCAATCCTGATGCGTAAAGATATGTACCGCGCTTACAAGGCGTTGTTGCGCTCACTGGGCGGCACAACTCCTGACTTTGTCACGTTGCCAAGCGGATTGACAATGCCTTCTCACGACGGTGTTCCAATCATGGTGAATGACAAAATCGAAACCGAAGCGAAAGGTACATCTGACAAGACTTCTAAGCTTTACGCGGTCAACTTTGACGAAGCTAGCGGCCTACACGGTCTGTATGGTGGTCAAGGTACAGCCGGTTTCGTACTGGAAGATCTTGGTACCGTTCAAAACCGCGATGCGACTCGTACTCGTATCAAAATGTACTGCGGCATGGCTCTTAAGAGCACTAAAGCGGTATCTGCGGTTGAAGGTGTTATCGCTAGCTAATAGCTGGCATTAAAGTGGGGCTTTTGCCCCACTTTTCCGTTTTTACTGGAGGTGTTTAATGGCACTACATATTCGAATTAAACAGAAAGGCTTAGAGCGATACACCGGCATGATTGGCATGGTTGAGTTCAAAGAAGGCCGCTCTGTTGACTTGATGAGCATTCAAGAAGCCATACGTATCGGCGCTTCAATGCCCATTACTGACGATGATGGTAACGAAATCTCGCCAGTTACTTATTATTCACGCGAGTCTCATGCCAAGCGTGAAGCACAAGCGAAAGAAAAAACTGACGCGGAATCAGGTGAAGACGGCAACCCTGACAACTCCGACAATCCTGGTGGCGGTGATTCAGATAATACCCCTGAAGGTGAAGACTCTGAAGACCTGAGTTCAGCTGACGCAGATGTTGGTGATGAAGACAAAACTGAAACCAACAACCCAACGGGCTCAGAAGACGGCGAGCAGGAAGGTGCGAACCCGGAAGACGGTGCTGAAGGTGCAGAAGATAGCTCTTCTGTAGAAGGCATTGAAGGTACGGAAGACGGCGGCGATAAGTACACCCGCGAGTACCTTGAGTCTGTAGCTGACGACCGTGGCATTAAAGGCCTACGCGAAATCGGTGAAAAGCACGATGTTTCTGCAAAGAGCATCGAAGAGTTGATTGAAAAATTACTCAAAGTCTAATTGAGAGGTGGTGATGAAAAGCTTTTTGCAGAACAATGACGTTCACGTTCAAATCGATTTTAAAACCGAAGAGGGTGAGCCTGTCGATGTAGCTAGTGCCGAGTATGAGGTTACTGATGACGAAGATCAGGTTCTTCAAACTGGCACCGTTTCTGAATTTTCATCGCCACTACAATTAACCGTCAATGCGGAAAACAACGCGCTGTCAGATTCAGCCGGTGCATCCGTGAGAGCGGTATCTCTCATTATGACAGGTGTAGACGGCAACACTTACCGAAACACTGTTTACTACTTTGTTGTCAGAGAGCAGCGGCTACAGCCCTTTTCAAACTCATTTATGAGCTTTAACAAGGCGTTGTCGCTAATACCTAGACTGACAAAGATAAACTTCAACGGAAACCGTGGCGAGCTAATTACAGCTTTAATGGAGAGTTACGACATGATAACTCGATTCCCGTTGAACAAAGGCATATTTGGCCATAGCGTTCCTAGCCTTGTTGATTGGAAAGTGGTGCCCGACGTTGTAATAGATGACTTCAGAAAGGCTCAGTTAATCCAGGCAAGCATTCTTTTGCAGGAAGACCCTAATGAAGAGCTGCGAGAGTCCGGGGTTTTCTCGAAAACAGTTGGTGAATCGTCAACGACATTCTTTCGCTCGAAGCCGGTGGACAACATGATCCACAAAAGAGCTTGGCGTTACATAGCTCGATATATTGATAACTCGGTTGTGGTGACGCGATGAAAGCGGAAAAGATAAAGCCTATTGCATACGCAACTAGGCTTTCTTTCTTGGGGGCATTGTCAAAGCACAGAGGTGAAAAGAATTTTCGGGTTCTTTCATCAAAACTTTCTGACTCAGCGTCTTTCAGTTTAGTTTCAGCTTTTGACCTGATCGTCTCTAGCAGACTACCCGGTTACGATGCCAGCAAAGAAAGAGAGTTTTTCATTAGAGAGTCGGGCAAGTATGTAAAGCAACTGGCAAATGAACTGTTTGTCACTATGAGCAAGAGAAACTTCTCCGAAAGCTCAATCAGTTTCACCGGAAGAGTGACAGACGGTCGCAACAAGCGGCTGTTTGAAGACATGATTGCACTGGTAGCGTCGGAGGCTGTCAATCTTGCCGAAATATCTTACGCCTATGAGCTCGGCAAGGGCTCGGTAGAAGTAAGACACAACGGACGTTCTGAGGTTTACAGAGCAAAAACACTGAACGGTTTGATTGATTCTGTGAAAAGCGATGGAGCTTATCACCCAAGAACGTCCGCCTCTTTCTCTCCATATATCTAAACGTTGACATACATAACGCCAGAGAGGAAAATAAGGCTATGTTTAAGGGGAATACACCGATCACTATCTACTCTTACGATTTGAATCGTTATGCAGAGAAAGAATTGGTGAAGATAGGCGGAGAAATATGCACGCCATTGAGCGGCAGATCTGGCAAGAGCATTAGCTCCATCAGAGCGGACGCATCTAGCTCGAGAGGTCGAGGTGAGATAAAAACCGGAGAGTACCTGGTTCAATTAAGCCCAAGCACCGAAGCTAGACCTGACTCGGTAGTTCAGATAGAAGGCGAGTTTCAAAAGCATGAGGTTGCTGAAATGCGACCCATGAGAGATATAAGCGGAAAAATAGACCATTACGAGGCGACCTGTAAGTTATGGCAGGGGTAAGAAACGTATCGAATTTCAGCGCGAAACTTTCTCGCTTTAACAAGCGCATCATGAACGGCTACAAAGAAACAGGCCAGAAAATCAATCGCGAACTGGAAAACGGAATCTATCAAATAAGAGATAGAGCGCAAATGTTCGTCCCGGTAGATGACGGGGATATGACAGAGGCCATTCAGGTTCACATTGAAAGAGCGCCTTTCAAAAGAAACGTTTACTCGGTATTTGTCGATGAGACTCACATAGCGCTTAAACAAGACTCTATGGTTGGCGAGTACCTAGTTTGGCTTCACGAGAACAGAGACTACGAGCTTGGTCCCAAGTCAAAAGAGAAGCAGGAAAGGCTTGGGGTGAACGTTGGCCCTAAATTTATGGATCGAGCCTACAGAGGGCAGAGAGAAGAGATAGTTAGCAGGGTCCGCTCTATTCTTAAGGGGGCATTTTAATGTACTTAGAGATTATTTCTCAAAGACTGGTATCAGAGGGTATATGCGCCTCTTTTAACGTGAACAACGGTCTGCCAAAAGTATTCGAGCGGCAACTGCCTCAAATCCCAAGTGATAGCGAAACTGTGGTGGCAGTTATGCCTGACATGGACCCGGTAACTCACGATGAAGAGCTTCCGGGTTACTACAAGACAGAGGTTCAAGTAATAGTCGCCTCAAAAAGAATCCAGCCCGGTAACGAGCTGGCTAACAAGATCGTTAAGTCACTTGATTTTGCGAACTTGGGAAATGAAGACGTACTTATTAAAAAGTGTAAGCCGAAGCACTTGCCGGTTCAGTACCGCAAGAACAAAAGTTCAGCTTATGAATTTAGTACGAATTTTAAGATTGTGTTTGTCAACAGGGGGTAATAATGCCAACAGGAACACAAAACGGGAACATTGAAAACATTCAGTTGGGCACCTGTAAGGTAATGCTCGACGGCAATGATATGGGTCTAACGATTGGTGGTGTAGACGTTAGCGTGACAACCACAACTCGTGAGACAACTGTAGACCAATACGGTGACACGGTTGTTAAAGAGTTCATTCAAGGTCGTAACGTGAGCGTATCGGCTCGGTTTGCCGAAACCACTTTGGAAAACCTTGTCGCGCTAATGCCAGGCGCTACTTTGGTAACTGACGCAACTGACGAAACCAAGAAACGTGTTGACGTCGACACTGGCATTGGCAAGGACTTGGTTAAGTCAGCTAAACCATTAACTCTGCACCCAATTGACTTACCTGACGAAGATAAGTCGCAAGACTTTACAATCTTTAAGGCGTCAACGCCGGGTGGCATGGAATACTCTTTCAAGAAAGACGACGAACGAGTGTTTAATGCTGAGTTTAAAGGTTATCCGAATGCCGAAGGCAAGCTCTTCAGCGTTGGTGACCCAACAGCAACAGAAACTACTCCTTAAGTTAGTATCTAAGTGGCTACATACGTAGCCACTTAATTATTTTAATCAATCAGCAATAGGTGAAGCATGAGTAACAAAGTTGACCTGTTCGACTTAGACGAAATCGCGCAAGAAGAGCGTGCCGTGAAAATCGGTGGCGAAGAATACCCAGTTGTCGAGTCAAGTGTTGGTGAGTACATCACATTGATTCGAGAAGAAAAAGAAGCGGCAAAAGCCAATGAAGAAGAAAACATTGGTGAGGACGAAGTGATGCTCAAGATGATTGAGGCAATTTCTCGTTCAATTCCAACTTGCCCCGAAGAGAAGCTGAAAGGGCTCAAGCCGAAGCAGCTGTTTGCATTAATGACTTGGCTGACTCAAGCAAATTCTGCCGCTGAAGAAGGTGAAGAGCCGGAAAAGCCGTAAGCCCGGAAGAGCTTGACGAAGAACAACAGGCGAGTTGGAGAGTTAGCCGGGTAAGTTTCGGCTTTCTCTTCTCTCGCTTTTGTCGTTTTTACGGCGTCTCTCCGGAAGAGATTCTGAACATGAGAATCAAGCTTTTTTGGGCGATGAACAAGCATATAGACGCAGTACGTGCTGAGGAAGATATGAGAGCGCTGAAGGTAGCTGGAGCAGTACACTCTCAAGACGGCGTCAAATCCATTTCAGAAGAGCTTGAGAGCTCTATGAGTGGAGTGATTGAGAAAGAGTTTGTCGAGCACGTAAAAACCAGCAAGAAATCGATTGAGCGACTTAAGAGACTGCAGTGAGGTAATAGATGAGTACGACACGGGAACGGTTGGTTTTAGACCTAGACTTTGACGATAACAACGGTGAGGCGAAGATCCGCCGTTTTCAGCGTACCACGGACAAAATGAGTGAGTCTGTTTATGGCCTGGACAAAGCCGTAAAGAGAAATACCAGAACTCAGAAGTCCTGGCTCTCAGTGCTAAGAGACGTGTCCGTAATCGGCGCCTCATTCCGTTACTTCATGCCGGATCTGATTAACATGACCTGGGGGTGGAATGACGCAATTGCCTCTACCAATGCTGAGCTAGAAAGATCGACAGTAATCATGTCGAACTTCAGTGAAGGCGCCACCCGAATGGAGCGCATGGAAAATGCAAAAGCTCAGGTGGACGGACTTCTCCAAAAAGCAAAGCAGCTGCCGTTTGAGTTCAATACACTTCAAGATAGTTTGGTAAAATTAAACACTGGCGTCGGAAAAGACGCGAACCTTCTATTTAAAGGACTTACTGAGTCCGTTTCGCAGTTTGGCGGCAGCTCGGAAATGTTAAAACGTGCTTCAGTTGCCATTCTGCAAATGGGAGGCAAAGGCGTGATATCAATGGAGGAGCTGAGACAGCAGCTTGGTGAAGCAGTGCCAAATGCTGCAAAACTAGCAGCTCGTTCATTATCCATGACGTATGCCGAATTTGTGAAACTTGTCTCTGAAGGTAAAGTTGCCGCTCAATCAGCCATGAAAGAAATGGCAAGAGAAATGATAATTGACGCTGAAGGTTCGGCCGATGCCCTGATGACAACCTACGACGGTCTCAAGTCACGCATAAAAACCCAGTTCACCATTCTAATGAAAGAGTTGAATGAAGCCGGTTACTTCGACACTCTAAAAAGCGAAATGAGAGAGTTTCTTGAGTTTCTTGAGAGTAGCGAGGCTAAAGAGTGGGCCCGAACCTTTGGTCAGTTTTTAGAAGGCGTTATTAAGTTAATGTCTACTCTGACACAGACCGCTTATGAGTACGGTGAGGTTATAAAAACCGTATTCATGTTGTACGCCGGTAAGAAAGTGTTCAACGTGATGACATCTGGCATAAAGAGTGTCGGGTCTGGCTATCAGTCTGCCACTCAAAAAATAAAGCGTCAGATTGTCGCGGTTAGACGCCTGGCTGCAGCTAAGAAAGCCATGTCTCAAACGACCATTAAAGATCAGGCCATAATCAACCGTCACATGGCAGCTGCCAGTAAAGGGTACCGAGCTCACATGGTCGCTATAGGCGCGATGAAGACTAAAACCCAAGCCCTTACAAGAGCTCAAAGGGCTCATGTCGAGCAGTTGGCTCAGGGCGCAGCCGTCATTGAAAGACAACGCCGGGCTACTCAGAAAATGGCCGTAGCCAAAAGAGCCCTGGGCGGCGCAATGAGAATGTTCGGCGGAATAATGGGCGGCATTGCGATAAGCGGCATCATCATGTATATCGAGAAAATGATAACCGCCAACAAAGAAACGGAGCGCCTACTTAAAACTCTGAGAAACCCGGACGCCCTAATAGGAATGGACGAAATAGAGAGGGCCAGGGAGCAGCTTGAAGAGGAAAAGATAAATCTTGAAAAGGCAAGGCAAGCGCTTGATACATTTGAAAACGGCGTAACTCAAGGGTACGACACGGACGGCTCTCACAGGGAAATGCTCGAGCAAAACATAACAAATGCAGAACAAGCAATTAAAGAGCTTGAGTACAGAATCGATACAAATTTAAACTCTGCCATAGAGCGCTCAGCAGAGTCGGTGTCAGGCAGAATAGTGGATAACTTCAAGTCGAATACTGACAAGGTTCGCAGCGGCTTTGCGGAGGCGCTTGAAGAGCTAAACAAGCTTTACAACGCACCCGGCTCTGAGATTACTCAGGATGAATTTTTTGGCGCCTCTCAAGCTATAAAAATCGAGCGTCAGGCAAGCTTGATGGAGCTTTTTACAAAACGAGTTAAAACCTTCAAAAAAGAATACGACGCCGGAAGAAGCGATCTGAATGAGGAAGAGTACGAAGCTGTTCTCAAAGCGCTTAATGATGAGCTTGAGAGAATGGGCGACGAACGTGAGCGTCTTCAGAACATGGATGAGCCGGTTGATCCAACGCTAAACACCTTAAGTAACTATATGTCAAAAGTTGAGGGCAAGGTTAGCACCGTAAGAGGTCATATAGACGAGCTACAGGTTAAGATGGAAAACGCCACTCCTTTTCAGGCATACGTTAACTCTCTACCTGAATCTGTCCGTGAGAACGACCGCATGAAAGAGTCTCTGGAAGAGCTTGAGAAAATCTTTGCTGAAATGGCAAATACTGAAAAGCTTTACAAGACACAAAGAGGTCTCGAAAAAACGGGCGACTTAATTGGTACGTTAGGCGTTAAGTACGACCGTTTAGGTCTTAAGGCTGAAGATACACTTTCCAACCTAGACAATGACTTTTTCAGCAACAAAAACCTGAAGTCCTTTGAGGCGGATCTTGGGAAGATAAATGACCGACTGGAGAAAGCCGGGCTTAAGTCTCAACTGGTCGCCTCGAACTTGTCAGGCTCATTCGCCGGTGTAGCGGCTGAAACGGACGCTCTCGGCTTAAGTCTTGTTGACATGGGCGTGAGCTTGCAAGACCTAATAGATATGCAGGAGCAAGCGTACAGCGCTGATTTTGCTAATAGCATTGAGCTTATCACTGACAAAAACAAGAAGCTTCAAAAGCAGATAAATAACGTCGGACGCGAGACAGGCGAAAGATACACGCGAGAGATAGGCATGATCGACCAGGCTATAGCCAGAGTTAAAGAAGAGGCTAGAGTTAAAGGTTTTCTATCCACTCAACAAGAGAGAATTATAACAGGACTTCAGAAGACCAAAACTCTTTATACTGACCTAGCTAAAGCTCAAAAGATGGAGCAAAACGAGCTCCATCAGATGATAAATTCATGGAAAGACTTTGAGAAAAACATTAAGTCAGTACAGGTTAATGGCCTGGAGAGCTTTGCCGACTCTATGGCTAATATGCTAACCGGAAGCAGTGGTTCATGGGATGACTGGGCTAAAGGTGTCCTTAAATCGCTAAACAAAGTCATCGCAAAAATGATCTTAATGAAGTACGTAATTCAACCAATGATGAACGCTTTTGGTTGGGGAGCCGGTGGTGGCGGTCAAATATCAGGCGGAGTGCAAAGTCAGGCTAGCAATATGAATTTTGATATGCCGGCTATACCCAATAAATTCGCTAAGGGTGGCATTATGACAGATCACGGTCGTGCACCGCTTAACGCTTACGCCAATGGAGGAATAGCGAATTCACCGCAACTCGCTTTATTTGGCGAGGGAAGAATGCCAGAGGCATACGTGCCACTACCTGACGGAAGAACGATTCCGGTAACGGTTACAAATTCTGAACAAGCTGCAAGCAAGAGACCAGTTGGGCAAGATGTCCAGGTGAATGTATATAACGAAGGCAACGAGAAAAAGGCGGAATCAAGAAGTCGACTGGATGGTGAGAAAATGATTATTGATGTATTTCTCAAGAATGCCAGCAAGCCAGGTCCGGTCCGAGAAACGATTAGAGGTATTAAGTAATGTTAGATCCAGTTTTTCCACCCAAAGAAACAACGGGCTGGTCCGAAGGAGAGGACCAGTCGCTTTATGGCGTCAAGCTTCAAAGTAATGCGGTAGAGATAGAAACAGAAGATGGTTACTCATGGGGAAGACCACGATCAACCAGAAAACCGCCAAAAGTCTACACCACAGGCTTCACTATGTTGGATCAAGACCACTACAGCATATTCGAGCAAATGTGGGACGAGTTCGGTATGTACAAAACATTCACCTGGTTCAACCCGGTACTTGAAAAGAACATGGAAGTGAAGTTTGCCAAAGAACCAGACGTTACTTATCAAGGCCTCGGAAAGTCGAAGAGGTATAACATCAAAGTTGAATTGAAGACCGCCTAGTTTATAATGGAAACAAATATATCTCAGTGTTGACATAGTTATGAAAAATACATCGATAGCGGCAGCAATTAACAAATCAGCGGTGAATTCAGACGTAGTGTGTCTTCTCGCTGTGGAACTGGACATTATCGACCAGGAAACGGGTGACGTTGAGCAAACGATTCGAGCAGTAAAAAACTCCGAGCCGGTTGTGATAAACGGAAACACTTATGAAGCTGCCGCTTTCGATTTCAACATTAATGAGAAAGAGAATGAGCTGCCTGAAGTATCGCTCTCAATGTCGGACCCATACCTTGTCTTTAATAATTACCTTGAGCGGTACCAGGGGTTGAAAGGTAGCAAGGTAAGAATAGCAACGGTCAACGCCAACGAAACTGATATGAAGCCGGCCTTTTATCGCTTCAGTGTAAAAAGTGCTAGCTCGGACTCGGAAAGCTATGTCGCCACAATCAATCTCGGCGTACCCAATCAGTTAACTCAGAAGTTCCCGGCGAGAAGACAGACCAAGCTTCGCTGTCAATGGCGCTACAAGTCTCCCGAGTGCGGTTATACGGGCAGCATGGAGTCATGCGATTTGTCGATGGACGGTCCAAACGGCTGTGAAGCGCATGGAAATGTAAGAAACTTCGGGGGGTATCCGTCAATACAGGTTAGAAACCTATGACGGATGTTTCGGATCTAGTTGGTGCGCCGTTCAAGTATGGCTCAAGAGGCGAGGACGGCTACTACGATTGCTTTGGCTTTCTATACGAATACTACCGTCGAGCCGGAAAGCCTTTGCCGTCCTACCAGTCTTCTAAGAGCCAGTCTGAAAATGCCAGGAATATATTCTCTGCTTTAAGAGATATTTGCAGACCTTGCGATTTAAAGCGAGACGCAATACTGGTTTTTAGAATAAAGAGACATGAAAGCCACCTGGCTGTTTATTTGGGTGATGATGAATTCATTCACGCTTGGGAGGGCGCCGACATGGTAGTTGTTGAGCGCCTTTCTGGTGTATGGGAAAAGAGGTTGGTTGGAGTATATGAGCCAAAGTAACACGATTGAAACGCTGATTTTCAGTAACCCTTTTGATCTTTACGACTTCGAGCATTTAAGTGTTGAAGCGGAAGACCGCACCATTAAAGACCTACTTTATGGTGTTAATACTGACCTAGATTTCTCAGTTCAGCTGAATGGGCGAGAGATAGAAGAGCATGAGTATGGCACTGTTGTGCCGAAGGCCGGAGAGGTACTTTCAATACTTGTCCTCCCAGGCGGCGGGGATAATGACGGCAAGACTATTGTCAGAATAATAGCGACGATCATACTGACGGTTGTCACTCAGGGCGCATACGCAGCATACGGAGCCTGGGCTGCAGCCGCAGTAGCGGCCGGTGGTACGTTGTTAATAAACGCAATTTTACCATTTGAAACTCCAAACATGGACGCTTCAGAGGGAATGTCTGGAGGGGAGTCGCCTACCTACGGAATAGACGGTCCTAAAAACACCTCAAGAGAGGGCATACCTGTACCAATAACATTTGGTAAGAGTCGGGTAGCCGGTAACATTGTTTCTTTATACACCGACAATAGAGGTCGCGAGCAGTACCTCTATATGCTTATCAACGCCGGTGAGGGGCCAATAAAGGACATAACCAATATCAAGTTTAACGATATTGATGCTGAGTCTTTCAATCCAACCATCACTAAGCGCCTTGGGACAGCAGATCAGGCAGAGATACCAGGATTCGAGACCGTAAAAGAGGTCAAGAACATAGGCTTTTCGTTCAAAAACGAGCATGATCTATTCACTTTCGAAACGAACAATGAGCCTAACAAGATAGATCTATCCGTTACCATTCCAAGACTTTATGACTTGGTGAAAAACGAAATGCAGTCGGCCTCAATAAAGCTAGCGATCAAAATGAGACCGCTAGGTTCTAATGAGCCCTGGCAGTACCTACAAACAGGGTCGAAAGAGGGCGATTTAGAGTTTATAAGTAATGCGTCTGGAATTCCTATTTCAGAAAGCGATGGTGAGTTTTACCCAAACACCAAAGAGTTTACAGAAGGCGGGATAACTTACGAATCGGTTGTTGACGTAAGGGATTATAAAGACTTCACCATCAGGGAGCATGGGAGAGACGTTGCTGAGAACAGCCTCATAAGAGAGGGTGAAGACCGGTATCGCGGATCAAGAGAGCCTAGACGCACTAAACCTCAATACAAAAAGCCTCGAAAAATAATCAAAGGTGTGAATATACACACTGGAGAGGAGGAAGAGGTTGGTCGTATAAGCGGTTCCTCAACGCCATACGGAATAAGAAGCAACTACAACGAAAACGGCATCCACAAGATCAGAAAAAAAGTGATGTCGCCGTACAGATACAACATATCGTCTCGCCCAGTTAAGCCTCAAAAGTACGAGGTGATGATTGATCGTATTTCACCTCAAAGAAATGACGAGAACGGAAATCCACTGCCTTCTGATTGGCAGCTTAACGACATTGTAGAGTCTATGCCTTACGGTGTGTCTTACAAGCACACGGCGCTTTTAGGCGTTGAGGTTTTGGTAACCGATCAGCTTTCAAGAATTCCAAACGTCACATTTGACCTGGAAGGCGCAGTACTCGACGTTTACGATTCTGAAACGGGAGAGTGGAAAAAAGAAAACACTGCGAACCCGGCCTGGATAACTTACAACGTTCTAACTCATAAGCGTTGGGGCGGCCGGTACGACAGATCTCAGATGGACTTACCCGCTTTCATAAAGTGGGCGAAAGTGTGTGACGAGAACGGCTGGATGTTCAACGGAACATTCGATACTGACGGCAATATATTTGACTCACTGAAGTCAGTTTACAAAGTTGGCCATGCAAGGAGAACAATGCACGGCGACTTGTTCAGCGTCAGCATTATTCATCCGAAAATGCCGTCAATGCTGTTCAACGAATCAAACATAAAATCGGGCTCACTGTCTATATCCTGGTCTGGAAGTGAAGACCGGGCTAATGAGATAGATGTTATATTTTATGACCGCGAGAACGATTACAAGCGTTCTGAGTTTAAAGTTTATGATCAGCTGGCCTTTCAAAGAGGTGACGAGCCTCGGGCGACGCAGTTAACTCTACACGGCGTTGTTGATTATCAACAGGCCTTTGATGAGGGTATGTTTGCCCTCAACATGAACAGAGTTGGCCAAACTGTATCCTTTACTTCGACGCTTGAGGGTAAAGATGTTCAGATAGGCGATGTTGTCTATATCCAACACCCTATGCCTAACTGGTCTGTTGGTGGTCGGGTTTCAGAGCACCTGGATTCAAACGGAAACTCAATTCTTGAACTTGATAAAGAAGTCACCCTTAACGAGTCAGAGTATGAGCTGATTGTTCAGTTTCCATCTTTGTCTTTGGGGGAAGTTGAAGTTGTCAGCTTTACAGACAACAAGTTCACACTGGGCGATTTTGCTGATCAGAATATATCTCAAATCGTTTTCGACGGTGAAGAGTACATAGTTCTTGGTTACCTGAATGACAGCGTGGTCCAGGTTGACAGAAATATCACAGGCACAGGCAACGCTTGCATTGCGTATGCAAAAGACGTGGTTCAAAGCAGAACCGTAACAACCGGGCCTGGTACACACAATGAAATTTCCCTCGACGGTTTGCTGCCTTCAAACGCTAAAGGTCTGGCTTGGTCTTTAGGTGAAGTTCAGTACCGCAAAAAGCAGTTCTTAATAACCGGCGTAAAAAGCTCAGACGTTTACGAGTACGAAATAACTGGCATGGAATATGTGCCGGAGCTGATGACTTCAGGTGAGACTGGTCCGTTACCAAGCTATACGCCACCAATTGACGAAAAGATAAAGCCTGTAACCGACATTAGTTTTGAGGTAAACATGAGGGGTCAGGGGTCTCTTAGAAGGCTCATATTGACCGCTTATTGGTCATACCCTGAATCCAACTTGTTTCAACAGGCCGATGTTTGGGTTTCCAAAAACGACGAAGACCCTAAGCTTTACCAGTCGAGAGCCGGAACATATAGTGATATCGAGGTTGAACACCTTGATCGTGTAAAGGTCATCGTTTGCGCTAGAAACGGCGTGTCTGTTCAGGAATTAGAGCAGTCATCTTTCGGAACAATTCTGATAGAGCACAATACCGCACCCGAAAAGCCTGACGAATTCTCTGTTGCGCTTTTTCAGGACACCGCTGTTTTGTCATGGGCTGACGCGAAGAATGACATTGGCGAAGACATTGTTGGCCATTACAAGGTTCTAAGACGCTCTCAGGGTTTTGCTCGAGACTCTGAAGGTAGACCTTTGACGCCGGCTCCAGTTTTTCAATTCAATGAAGACGGCACAATTCCAGACGGCTTCGATCTGATAGCGAAAACAACTCAAACCTACTATGTAGACGAGCCAATTCAGACGAATACCTATTATGACTATGTCGTTATACCTGCTGACATATCAGGCGCCGAAAACGAAGTAGAGCCGGTTCATGAGCTTCTGACGACACCGGCAGAGTTTGACTTGCGCTCAAAAGAAGGCATCGAGGTGATGTACTTCACAGGGCCGGCTGATTACACGCTTTCTATGGTTGGCACGCCAGAAACAAAGTCTGAGCTTTGGTCAAAGAAGACAACTGACGCGCACAAGTTTCAAGCAACCCGGTATTACCGTTTAGGCGTTGCTACGCCGTGGATAATAACGGTTCTATTTGACTCCATAGACTCAATTTCTGACGAGGTTGTTCAGCAGGTCAACGACTCTATCAAAAACGTAGATGAAAAGGTTGAGGCTGTAGAAGGTGAACTGCAAACCTTAGAGGAGCAATACGACGACAGACTGAATGACATAAGCGACTCAGCATTCAAAAGCGAGGCTGAGCTGGAAAAGATTTTACAGCAAAACCTCATGGACATTGTAGGTGGTGGGGAGTCGAAAAGATCCGACGCTCAGCACTCTTACCAGATAGAGAGAATATCTTCTGAGATCGTAAAGAACGACAAGGCGGTACAGGCAGAGATAGTACGCATAGACGAGACGATTGCTACCGAGAAACAGGCGTCAGCATCGGCTAGAGAATCGATTGTTTCTCAGATCGAAGATGAGAGCGCAACAAGAAAGTCAGCGATAACAAACCTTCAAAAGTCAATTACGACAGAAAGTGAAACCAGAGCGACGGCGATCAGTCAGCTCAACTCTTCACTGTCTGACGAAACCCAGGCCAGACAGTCAGCGGTCAGCAGCCTCCAGGAGTCAATCGCTTCAGAGAGCCAGGCTAGAGCTACCGACATTAGCAAGGTTAACACTGCTATATCTGATGAGAGCACGACAAGGGCTTCAGAGATAAAGTCAGTAAACGAATCGATATCTTCCGAGGCTTCAACTCGAGCAACTCAGTTTAACAGTCTCGATGCAGCAATAAGCAACGAAACCACGGAAAGAAAGGCAGCGATAACGTCTGTCAATCAGGCTATATCTAATGAAACCAGTACTCGAGTGTCTCAGTACAACAGCCTGGATACAGCAATAACCGGAGAAATAAACGACAGAAAGTCGGCTATAAATGAGGTTAATGATGCGATATCCAATGAGTCAACGGCGAGATCCCAGGCGTTAACTCGGTTAGAGTCTAGCTTAAATAGCGAAATATCGTCATCAATAAAGACCAACAATAGAACGATGGTTGGCTACTGCATGAAAAGCGGAAGCGTAACCTCTCACGAAACACCCTCTGCCTGTGAAGCAGCCGGAGGTGTGTGGCGTGCAGCATCCCCATTTGCAGAAAGCCTTAAAGCAGCAGAGCTCACAGATGGTTCGGGCAATACCATTCAAGCGCTAAGCTATTTTAGAGCGTTAGAAGACGATACAGGCGAGCTAATGGCTCGCTCTTTTGTCGGGGTTAACTCAAATGGTGTGTTAACCGGCGTTCATGTAAACGGTTCAAGCTCGCAGAGCAAAATTCGTTTGGCTGCAGAAGAGTTGGAGGTTTATTCGGCAAGTAGAAACATGAGTCCGATAACCTGGGACGGTTCGGAAATGGTCATTCGGGGACACCTAAAATCATCCACCTTTGAGAGCGGGACGATCAATGGCGGAACGATCAACGGTACATCATTCACAGGCGGCTATTACAGAACCGCTTCTCCATCTTATAACGGGAACAGAACCGTAGTCGGTGGAGGGGGTAATTACGCTATATGGTCGGGAAAGGGCTCTCAAACTGACGGCAACGCTGTGTTTTACGTTAAGAAGAGTGGATCTGCCGTGTTCAAGGGTGATCTTGTTGGTAACAATATCACCGGGGCAACATTGAATGGTGTTGATGGTAACTTCACTGGAACGGTGAGAGCTGAAAAAATTATAGGTGAGCAGTCAGCCGGTGGATTTGTAGAGCTTGAATTTGCATCTTTTTATGACGGAATAGGTGGCGAGAGGAAAAGAGTGCTAAGGCTGTCCATTAAAGAAGCGCCTTCGGACAGAATAGTTATTGTTGACGGAATTATAGTTGACGGGAGTGATAATGCCCCTAATTTAGAAAATTCATTTTTGCTTGAATGGTTCAGGGATGGAAATTACGAGAGCCACCGATACAATCAGGTAAATAGAGGAGAAGAAGTTTTAACTAAAAAAGTAGCGCTTACTGTTCCTAAAAACACAAGCCCTGTTTTTGACTGTTATATGGAGGCGTCACTGGATGGTTCCTGGCCCGACTCTAAAGTTCAGTTTTCACGTCAAATTTTATCGTTCCAGATACTAAAAGAATCAGAATATGTAACGGCAATAGGTCACAAACGGGACTAACTTTATATTTCAGTACTTAGATATATATATTAGAATAGAGGAAAGATTTTAAAAGGGTGGCGAAATGAAAGAGATTATCAACATTACATCACTGTCCGTCACATCCGGCGCGACAGTGGTGCAAGCATCACTAGATACCCAGGACTTTGTTCTGTCAGAAACCATTGCTCTTTTCACAGAGCAAGGCCTTCCAGTGGCCGTTGTGGGAGCTACAAAGGTCTCAGGTTCAGACTACGAGCTAACCCTTAAAAAGCCCTGGCCATACGCAGATCAGGCTGGAGTTAAAGGCTTATTGCTACCAACAACAGTAGACTTGCGAGAAGTAACACGCCAGGTATCAAAGCAAAACGATGCTTTTACTGGTTGGTTTACGAAAATGGACATCTGGCTCAATGAAATGGGCACCGTCGAAGTCCACGGTCCTTCAGGTGCCACTCAAATAGAAACTTTGCCTCAGATGACCTATCAAATTCAGCAAAATGCTGACCAGGTTCAGGCAGATTTAGCATTGATTGGTGACGCACCAATGTACGCCCAAAATGCAAAAGATGAGGCGGACAGGGCGGCGGCAAAAGCGTTAGAAGCCTCAAACTCCGCAACAGCCGCAAGAAACAGTGAAATAAATTCTGCTGACAGCGAAGGCAACTCTGCGGCAAGTGCATCACTCGCTTCTTCAAAAGCAACAGCGGCAAGCAATTCAGCAGCGGCAGCTTCAGATAGCCAAGTTGCAGCAAAGGATAGCGAAACGGCGTCTCTTGCAAGCGAGCAGAAGTCTCAAAAGTGGGCACAAGAAGCTCACAACGTGCAGGTAGAGACCGGACTTTACTCTGCCTATCACTGGTCGGTAGAGTCTAAAGCGAGCGCTGACGCTGCAAATACTTCAGAAACCAACGCTAAAAAGTCTGAAACCAATTCGGCCTCATCAGAGCAAGCGGCAAAGCAAAGCGAAACAGCTTCAAATCAACACCGCCTGGAGGCTCTAAGTTGGGCGACTGAAGATGTTGATGTAGAAGTAACAACTGGCAAATACTCAGCTTACCACTACTCAGTAAAAGCTTCTGAAAGTGAGCAAAAGGCGGCAGCAAGCGAGCAGGTGGCTACCCAAAAAGCATCAAGTGCTTCTAGCGATGCAAACTTGTCAGAGCAGCACAAGCAAAATGCAGCCTCTCACTCATTAGATGCAGCAGATAGCAAAAACTTGGCTAAGAAATGGGCTGAAGAGGCTTACGGCGTTGAGGTATTAACTGGCGAGTATTCTGCTTATCATTGGTCGGTTGATTCAAAGAACAGCGCAAATGCCGCGAAAAATAGCGAGACGGCAGCGGCTAACAGCGAACAAATAGCTTCTCAAAAAGCTTCAGAGGCGTCAGACTCAGAATCGACAGCGACACTGAAAGCCGGGGAATCGGCGGATAGTGCAGCTGCAGCCTCAAATTCAGAGTCACTGGCAGAACAGCACAAATTAAAGGCTAAAGAATGGTCGGAGAAGGACGTTGATATTGAGGTAGAGACGGGCCTTTACTCTTCAAGACACCACGCTACAAAGTCAGCAGGGAGCGCAGCAGAAGCTCTTCAAAGCGAGCAAGCGGCAGGTCAACACAAGTCAGACGCATCATATTTTATGAGCCAGGCGCAGTCTCACATGAACAAGGCTATGCAGTGGGCGGAAGAAGCTGACGGTGTTGAAGTTGAAACCGGCAAGTACAGCAGTAAACACTGGTCTTCAGTCTCAAAAGGTTACTCTGAAGAGGCAAAACAGGCCGCTCAAGCTCTAACGGGTGGTATGTATATGGGTGGCCAATGGGATGCGTCAACCGGCCAAGTTCCACCAACACCTGACGTTGGCTCAGTTTTTTACAAGATCGTAAACTCGGGAACAATACTAGGCATCGAGTACGCCCCTGGCGACAGCATCATTTACAACCCTCAAAACTCTGAGTGGTTCAAACAGGACGGCTCAGACAAGGTTGATAGCGTTAATGGTTATGTTGGTTCAGTAAACCTGACATACTCTGATGTAAACGCTCTGCCTGACACCTGGACACCTTCATGGTCTCAAGTTAAGAACAAACCGGCAACAGCAACTCGTTGGCCTACCCTGTCTGAGATAGGAGCTAAGGCTGAAGGGTGGACTCCAAGCTGGTCTGAGGTAACCGGAAAACCGGCAACAGCAACTCGTTGGCCTTCTTGGTCGGAGGTGACTAGCAAACCTGATTTTGTTCTTAGATCTGACCGTATGGGTGGCACCACAAAAAAGGTGAACACTTCGGGGAGATACATAGACCCGACGTCAAGCGGCTTTATAAAGATAAATGTCGGCAGCGACAATGTAATGTTTAGCGCCAGAGTGGTTGTATGGTCTTACTCTGGACTTTTAGATATAACAGTAGGCGGTTACACTTACATATCGGGCGGGTCTTGGTTTAGAACTCATGTTTCTGGTCGTGCCGATAAAGACTATGAAGGAGTCAAGGTTAGATTTGTCACTGAAGGTGGGGAAAGGTACATCCTTATTGGTGAAGAGACTACTAACTGGTCTCACATTCATGTATCAGTGCAGGACCTTGTAATTGGCTATGGCTCGACAAGCTCAAATTTTGACATTACATTTGAAACCTCACACTCGGGAGTTGTAGACAAAACTCACGAAGTTTTGCCGAATAGACACCCAACAGCAAGCGAGATAGATAGTGGCATAATACCGACGTCAGTTTTGCCGTCATCAGCTTTAATTGGTGACACGCAATACTCATCAGGGGCTGGCTTGAGTTTGAATGGCACCACTTTCAGCTTGCAAGGTGACGTGTTTAATTCATCTGGAACTTACTCTTCTTTAAGGGCTAGAGCAACCACGGCGGGTGATGTAGGTCTAGGCAGTGTAAGAAATGAGGATGTAAGAAAGTTTGGGCTTGGTTATAAAAAGAGCTTATCAAGCGCTGATGATGCAGGAGGTCAAAAAAGCGGATTTTACTCAGCTGGCAACCATGCAGGTAGCGCTATCGGCTCTTACCCTACATTTATCACTTCTGGTGGTGGCGGTAACGGCTTTCAAATAGGTGTAGCAGCCTTACAAGATCGACTTTTCTTTAGAAGGTTTAGAGACGGCTCTTTTATTGGGTCCAGAGAGATTTATCACACCGGTCACAAGCCCACCCCTGGCGAAATTGGAGCAGCCCAGGCGTCCCACAGTCACAGTTACTTACCCTTAAGCGGTGGCTCTCTTTCTGGTGACCTTGCTATTTCTAAGAGCAATCCTTGGCTAACCATAGACTCACCAGGATCCGGTGGTACTGGAACCGATCAGGGGGCTGGAATATCTATAGGGGAATCAGGTAAAAAGGGAAGTGCAGCCCTCCATCTAACTTACACAGGCGATGGTAAGGGGTGGATAGGAATGGGGTCTGTAACAGACTCTATACCATCAAACAAGGTTATGCAGTTTTACTACACCGATCAATTGGTGCGCTTTTTCTCTACCCCGCAAGTCAATGGGAAAAGAGTTTACCACGAAGGGCATAAGCCGAAATATAGCGAACTAGGTGTTGTATCTTCGACGGCTAGTCAAAATGTTGGTGGAATTAAAACCTTTAATGGAACTAGATTAGAAATAGAAAACCCTGTAAATGCTTGGAAATATATAAGGCTAAAATCTGGTAATACAACTAAATGGGATTTAGCATCCAACGAAAATGATGCTAGTGGTTCTTTTCAAATAAGAGTTGGTGGTGGTCCAGATACTCGATACTTATTTCATACAGATGGTACTTTCCAAACAAATAAAATAGCTGTCGACGGTCGAGTTCATTATAAAGAAGGAAATGACTGGATTTCTATTGATGCTAGATTTGGTAGTGGTGGAACACCTTCAGACGCCGGCATACTGCATATAAATGGGACTAATGGATCTGGAGGAACATACGGGAATTCGGGTATAGCGTTGTACGACGGTGGTAGCTACCATTATTTTTGGGCCAGAAGTAGTCAATGGACAAGGCATACTACTCAGTATGGCTATATAGACTTCGGACCCGCCAATACAAGTGCAGCTCACATATATACCGACAGGGTCAAGTTTTACTTTAACAAGTCTTTGGATACAAAAGGAAATGTTACAGCATACGCTTCAGATGAAAGACTGAAGGAAAACATAGAGCGGATACCTGATGCCCTGAAGAAGTTGAGTAAGCTTAATGGTGTCACATTTGACTGGAAAAAGAATTGTGAGGATTTAGGTTTTTCACCGTCAATGAGGCACGAAACCGGGTTTATTGCTCAAAACGTGAGAGAGGTTATACCTGATGCTGTGGTTCCGGCACCATTCGACAATGAATACTTGACTGTTCACAAAGAAAAGATAATTGCGCTTTTGGTTGAGGCCTTGAAAGAGGAGAAGTTTGAGCGTGAGAGCTTGGAAATTCGACTAGATAAGATTGAAAGAATGATAGGAGCTGCATAATGGCACTACCGTCTTCAGGAACAATAACGATGCTGCAAGTGAGACAGGAGCTAGGTGAATCTGGCTCCATATCACTAGGACAGAGCAGCGTGAGAAGCCTGGCGGAGAGAACGTCTGGCTCAGTCTCAATGAGCCACCTTCATGGCAAATCTGACTACACGCCGCCACCGCCACCTCCTTACATACCGCCGCCACCCACCTGGCCGCCTAACATTATGATTAGATAATGAAGGTGGTAGAAAACTTTGCACAACCAGGGGAGATAAATTCTCTTCTGGATTTGTGCAGATCTACGAATTGGAATGATTTAGGTGGCACTGGTTTTTGGAAAAACAGGGCTTGCGAGCCCTTAAAAAACAGCGAGAGATATTGCCTGGCCAAAGACCTGTTGCTAAGAATGAGAAGCTGTGTCGTAAAGAACTCAGAGTATTCTAGGTTGTACCCTGACACTTTGGCTTTATCCAGGTGGCCTATAGGCTTTGGAATGCCGCCTCATGCTGATGCCGAAAACGAAGATGGCACCAAACACCCGGTCCACTGGAGAAAGTTTGCGACGATACTTTACCTAAACAACGACTACTCTGGCGGAGAAATATACTTCCCAAACAAAGGAATAACCTTAAAGCCGAAACCAGGCACTTTATTAATGTTCAGGTCAACACTGGAATGGAAACACGGGGTAAATCCACCTGGGGGTAGAGAAAGATTCAACCTTTCGTCATTTTGGACGGATTTGAAGAGCAAGAGCATACTGTGATGAAAGATAAAACAATAGCTGCAATACCCGATCATAAAAATTTCAACCGGCACATTGCTGAAATAGTCAAGCCAATGGCGGGGGATAAAAAGAGAGACTGGTTCTCTGAGCACGCCTACCATTGTTTACCGCTTCTAATTGGTAACCAGTATGGTTTTTCAATTAGAAGCCTTTACGATTTCAAGTTTACATGGAATGGCGGCAACAATCCGGAAGACGTCAGTATAATCATGGACAACAAATACTCACGAACCAGACTCAATGAGAGGCCTCAAATAGTAACTTCTCACTTTGGAATGGGAGTGGTAACTATACAGAACCGATTTAATTTCAAGACGCCGAAAGGTGTCAATCTTATGACGGTAAATCCGCCAAACCATTTCATAGACGGAGTTGGCCACATGACCGGTGTTGTTGAATCGGACAACTTAAGGAGAGACTTCACATTTAACCTTAAGTGCACGAGACCTGGGCACACGGTTACAATAAAAAAGGGGGATTTAATAGGTTGTATTATGCCTGTCCCTAGAGGCTTCATTGATTCGTTTAATGTATCAAGCGGCCTGGAGGTTTTGCCAGCTAAAGAGGTTGAAGAAGAAAGTAGGCAAAAGAGGGAGTTTGCAAGAAAGAGACAGGAAGAAGACCCTTTAAAGCCAAGCAGAAACGGACACCTTTACGCGAAAGGAGTGGATGCGTTTGGTAACCAGTTCGACGACCACCAAACGCACGTAAAAAGACATCCGAAAATTACCTGAACGGTTCACCTATCGCCCTGTGAACGATGCTGTTACGCTCGCCAGAAATGACCTGAGTAACCCGGTGCATCAAGTAGCAGGGGAATACAATTACTGAACCTTGCTTGTAAGCTTCGGCGGGGGTGGGGTGTCCGGCTATGAGAAACTCACCGCCTTCATACTCTTCTGGTTTTGATAGTTGAACGATTGCGGTGAGTTTTCTGAAGCTTGTGTCGAGAACGCCATTGTCCTGATGCCAACTGCCAAAATGATGACCGGCTCGATAAGTCATCAACCTCATAGGCTGACTGAAGTCGGTAATCTGGCATTTCCACGCCTCCTCGTTAGCCTCTACAATCTTCTTTTCAATACGATCATGAATCCAGCTGTTGAAAAACAAGCGATCTGCATAGGTCACAAGACAGTTTCTAAGAGTTGAGTCGAGCACATGGTTGTAGTTTTCTTCTGAGTAGTCGTCAGATTTAGGCTTGCCAACGGTACCTATATCAGTAGAAAAGTGATCGAAACTTTTCAGTGCTTCATCACATTCTTTCTCAGTAAAGACATTCTCAAATACCACAAGTCTTTCGTTAACCCGGTTATTGGGCTCGCATGGCCTGGTGGACTTTGCCATTAGCTTTTCGTAGAAGTCGTTTGCTGTCATCTGAACCTCATGCTTTCATTGAATGTATCTCAGTATTGGAATAGAATACTATAAGCATTGAGCTAGTGCTAATCGATAAGCAATAAACTCTTAAGAGGTAAATATGATCACTACGGTAACTAATTTTACAGACCAACACGGATTGACCCATGAGGCGCCCGTTTTTGCTGTAAACCATGCAAATTTAAACAAGTACGCTAGTAAAAACGCTCGATTTAACGAGGAAGACGGCTCTTACTCGCAAGACTCAAGCGAAAACATTCGCGTCGAGTACAGCGTTATCTATTGGCCGAGCGAACAGCATCGACTGGACGGTAAAGATCCGCTGACATATCGCGACGAAAATGACTCTGAGTTTTTATCTTTTGAAACTGAAGATGACCAGATGCCGATTGTCGAGCAAGCTGAAACTCACTTCTTAAACACGGTGATTCCAAATGCAACAGCCTAATCAAATGCAGCAGCTTCAGCAGGAAAACCTGACCTTGAAAGCTGAAATTTACGACCTGAATAAAACAGCCGGCAACCTTAACTCAACGCTTTCTCAATTTGCCCAGGGCTTAGCTGAAAAGCTTGGCTTGGACCCGCAAAGCGAAAAGCTTCTTGATGAAATTTATGAAGCGGTTGAGCCGGTAGAAAAGTCAGAAGAAAAAGAATAAGTCAGCATTGACTTATAATTGAGGTATAAGTGAGTTTACTGATACCATACTCAAGAAAGCTGATGAGAGGTGGTGATGTCAGGCAAAAGCAATGAGCTTAGCCATGAGCAAGTTCAGAAAATGATTGACGCTGCTGTCGCTAAATCTCGCGAAGAGTATGGTGTCGAGACTCGCTTGGCCTTTTCTGAGTTCGAGAAAGACTTTTCGCAGAAGATAGCGGACAGCTTGGAGGGGCAGCTTGAATCAAAGCTGTCTTCTTATTTTGGGAGGGTGGAAGCTCACGAGCACATAACTGACCACTTCAGGCTTAAAAAGCTACTGGATTTTTTTGAGAACTTCAGTTCGAGCGTCTGGAAGTCGGTTCTTACCTTTGCCCTGAAGTCTTTAGGCTTTGTGGGTGTTATTTACATCGTATTTTCGTTAGTCGGACCTGTTATTTTGAAAAACTACATTACAGAGCGGGTTAAGGCTGAAACACCAATAGTCATAGAGGGGAAGTAACGTGTACCCTGATAACATTTCTTATGACGAGTTGATTGACTCAAACACGGCAAGAGAAAAGGGTATAGATAACGTACCCGGAAACGTAGAAATACTTTCCAACCTGTTTTTGACAGCTCATGGCCTTCAATCAATTCGGGACTTCATTGAGAAGAAGTTTGGATTTGAGATACCTCTTTACATCACAAGTGGTTATCGCTGTGAAGAGCTTAATGAAGAAGTAGGCGGCGTAGATGACAGCGCTCACTTGTTTGGCTTGGCCGCAGATATCGTTCCATCCGGAATCACAGTGAAGCAGCTATACGAGGCAATTCAGGAAATGAAAGATTTGCCGTTCGACCAGTTGATTCATGAAAAGGTCGGTAACGCAGAGTGGGTTCATATTGGATTCAGACAGCCGGTGACATACGCCGTTCGCTTTGAGGTCTTCGAAATATGAGCCAAGAAACCAACCAGGTTTTAGTATTAAGTCCAGCGAGCGCCCCTAGCGCCCTGGACTTTTTTGCTATTGATTTGCCGTTCGAGTCTGAGTGCCTTCGCATCAAAGACAATATAACCACTTATGCCGTACCCTCTTTAAGCCGTGTCACGCAGCTGATGTCTCGATTTGATAAAAAGTACCACATTGTAGCCTTTGGAAAGGCGTGCAGGTACGTTGTTGAGGCGATGGAGCTGAGAGAGTTAACCGGGGGTAAAAGCCTGGGCTCGGTTATACTTGTCGAACCTCACCTGAAAGCATCCACCAGAATGCCGGAGTCCGGAGCTGACATGGTATGGGTTGTTTACAATCCAGAACACCTGTCTATGAAGCTAACGAGCCCCTGGTTTTCTATGGCCACAAGAGGGCCAACCTTTGTGAATGGAAAGGTGCGCTCTAAAGATATCACTTCAATATGCGATCACATCGGCAACAGCACTTTCAGCTGTCTCAGAAAGCGAAACGTCGCCAAGTTCAAATCATTCATCACTAATACAATCCATCAGCACAACGACTTGTGCAAAACATCGTAGTAGGTGAAAAATGTCAAAAAAGAAAAAGCGTCAGCAACGCTCTAAAACCCAACATATCAAAGATCAAAATCAAATTGAGAACGAATTGTTGGATAGAGAGTTTGCTCATACGATAAAGAGTCCGAAAAAGCCAAAGAGAGCAAGGTTTGAACCTAAAACGCAAACTCAAGGTCTGTACACCTCTTCTATCGTTTGTAACCAACTGACGTTCGGCACCGGCCCTGCCGGAACAGGTAAAACATTTGTCGCATCAGCAATTGCAGCTGAAATGCTTCAAAATGGCGATATAGAAAAAATCGTTATCACACGACCGGCTGTCCAGATCGAAGAAGATCATGGTGCACTGCCAGGCGAGCTTGATGAAAAGTTTGACCCTTACCTGCAGCCGTTCATTGATGCTTTCGAAAAGCTTATGGGCAAATCCAAAGTCGAATACCTTAGAAAGCGAAAGGTTATTGATGCCCGACCTCTAGCTTATATGCGCGGCTCAAACTTCGATGACGCCTTTGTCATTCTCGATGAAGCTCAAAACTGTACGCCGAAACAAATGAAAATGTTTCTAACCCGGATCTGTGAAAACTCACGAGTCGTTGTTAACGGTGACATCGATCAGGTTGATATCAAAGGCCCTAGTGGTCTCAATGATGCCATTCATCGATTCGATGGTATGAAGGGTGCAAGTGTTATTGAGTTTGATGAAGACGACGTTGTTCGCTCGGGCATTGTTCGGGAAATTTTGAAGCGCTACCGTTAACTGTAAATTTATATCTCAGTGCTGTAATATACTCTCTTATAGTTTCCCCTGTAAGAGAGTATTTTTATGCGTGGCACAAAAACAGAAAGCAAGACAAAAAAGGCAAACAAAGACCTGTGGCAGACACCAGACAACGTTGTTTCGTATTTTGAAGACTTTATCGGTAGAGAAATCGTTCTCGATGCAGCTAGCAGCGCCGCAAACGCTGTTTCCAGAGACTTTATTACTGAAGATGACAATGCGCTAGAGACAAACTGGTTAGAGCATTACACGGCTCATGACGGGCTCGTATGGTTAAACCCGCCATTTAGCAACATCAAACCTTTCGTTGAAAGAGCTATTCAAATGTCAGACCTGGGCGCCAATGTTTGTGTGTTGGTTACCAACTCAACGTGCTCTCACTGGTTTCATCAAGCTTTCGACCGGGCTGAATCGATATTCATGCCAAGAGGCAGAATTGCTTTTATTTCAGCTGAAACAGGGAAGCCGGTAGGCAGAAACGACCGGGGAACGTCTGTCTTTTACTTTAAAGCGAACAACCCCAATCTGTACCGGGAACCGGCCAACAAAGTTTACCGGCCTGATATAGAAGAGATTAACGAATATCCGGTGAATGACCGCATGAAATCTATTAATAGGCTAGGAAACTATTTTTAGGGTCAGCCGGTGTCTCTCTGTATTTATATATATTTATCTGATTTAATACTTATTAATAATTAATTATTCAGCAAAGCAAGTAGGCAACCCTAAAATGTACGGACTTAATCTCTCACACACGGAGTACGAAGAAATAGCCGTGAACCGGATCACAAAGAAGCACCGGAAGAAAGAAGCGGAGCTTATGAATATCTGTTGGTGGGATTACCGCGCTAAGCATCCGACCTGGAAAACATATTTGTTCGCCGGAACATTCCGTGAAACCTTTCGCCGGCTTTACGCTCGCCACATTGACAGTGACGTTGGCGATAATGTTCGCGGATACTCCAGACCTGACCCACTCGACAACAGACCGAACAGAGGTAAGAAGGCAAAGATATCAACGCCGACTTACTTCTGGAAGGCGAGACAGTATGCTGATGAAATGGGCGCCCCATACGACTTTTACATTACAAATGCCGCTGAAATCGCTTTACGCAGAAAAAACAGCGAAGCGGCTATAGGTAGAATGAAGACGTCGGATTCCAGAAAGCTCATGCTGTCAGCGTCAAACTTGTATGAAGTGAATATAGTCGCTGATGTCTATGAGCGTTGGCAAGAAATGCAGCGTTACGCGCCTAGATTTGCCCGAGACGAGCGTTACATCATCAAACCCGGCGAAGAGGTCAGTGAGCTTCAAAAAGCTCATGAGAAACACGTCATTCAACACGCTTTGAAAATGTCTCACCCACAGTACTGCCTGGCCAACGCAATCAATCGCGGCCATGTGAGAAGAGAGGTAGTTGAGCGGCTGACGTCTTATTTCAGCGAGAGGGTTCTTTTTGAAGTTGGGGAGCTATCTCAGTCTTGACATACAAAGTATAAGAGAGCAGTATGTTCTCGCATTCACAAACATTCAGCAATAAAACAAGAGGTATCAGCAATGCCAAGTGAAAACACTTTAACCCTAAACCGTCGCAAGCAAGCAAACAGCAGTGCCCGTCCAAAATCCAAAAAGCCGAAGGCTTGGAGTCACCACGATTATTTAAAAAGCATTATTGGCAAAGAGGTTTGTGTTGTTCTGGCTAGCGGAGCATTTATTAATGGTGAACTTCAAGAATGTGATCAGTTTACCGTGATGGTGGAAGGCGTCGTTCACTTTAAGGGTCAGCTCGAAAGTATCACTCTGAAAGACGAACAGAAAGGTGCTTGAAATGAGCGAAGTAACCTATGAATTCACTGAAGACTTTCAGCTGAAGATTGCCGCATTACAGATGCGGCACCTTCAGTTTGCAAAGAAAACTAAGACATTGGTTCAGCCGGATTATTTTGAAGACCCGGCTGTCGGCTGCCTAATAGAGCTGGCAAACCGCCATTTTGAAGTTTACGAGTCGGTGTTGTCAGACACGAGCGTTTTGAAGGAGGAGCTTCACAGTGCAATCAGCTCTCAACGAATCCCTAAGAAGCTTGTCGAGGACGTTAAGGATCGAGTTCGAAAAATCTACAAAGCAGACTTGCAAGATCACGAGTACTACGCCGACCAAGTTTCCAAGTTCGCTCGGCACGCAGCAATTCGCGACGCCATTGAGCGCTCGGTCGATTTGCACGAAAAAGGCGACTTTGACTCCATCATGGAGCTATTCGAAAGCGCTTCAAAGGTCGGCAAGTCAATTGGCGTCGAAGCTTACGACTTTTTTGAGAAATCTAGTGACCGCTTTAAACGCCGCGTTGACATTGCTGAAGGGAAAATTAAGCCAAACGGCATCCCGACTGGCATCCGTCAATTTGACAACCTGCTTCACCACAAGGGTCTCGGCATTAAAGAGCTTACCGTTTTCATGGCCGGAGCCAAGCGCGGTAAGACAATGGCCATTTGGGATTTCGCTCAGCGCATTGCCCTTCAGGGGTACAACGTAGTTGGCGTTTCTCTCGAGGTAAGTAAAGAAATTATCTCGGATCGTATTGATTCGAACATTTCTGGCGTACCTATGGCCGAACTGTCCAAGAAAATGAAGATGACTCTTGATGAGGTCAAGAAAGTCAGTGAGCGAGCCGGTAAGTTTGATATTTACGAATTCCCGGCATCGACATTCCGCCCTATGGATTTAGAGCGGATTATTGAAGACTATGAGGCGCGTGGTGAGAAGGTTGATTTACTGGTTGTAGATTACCTCGACATCATGGCTCCCGACCGTTGGATGAATGACAAGCAAGAAAACTCGAAGAACATTTGGACGGGTGTTCGTGACATTGCAAAAGTGCACGACCTTGCTGTTCTGTCTGCTACTCAGACTAACCGTGAAGGCATGAAACGAACTGTTGCTGACGACACTGACGTTTCAGACGACATCAACAAGATTCGTATTGCCGACTTGGTTATCTCAATCAACGCGACAGAGGATGAGCTAGCAGCCGGAGAATCTCGACTATTCTTTGCTGCATCACGTAACCAACGGGGCAAGATGACTGTTCGGGTTAAAAATAACCTCGAGTGTCAGCAATTTATCACCGAAGTACTGGAGATAACCTGATGAATCGCCGCACCAATAGCAGCATTGACGAGCTCCTGGAGGAGTTCGATTTAGAAGTTTGGCTAGACGACCAGGGTGTTGATTATAACGTCAAACACGGTCGCTCCGGAGAGCAGCTGAACCTAAAGGAATGCCCACGGTGCGGCGGCAAGGACTGGAAGGTGTTTATCAACCGGGACACTGGAGTGGGCAACTGCTTTCACGGCGCTTGTGTTGATGATCCCTGGTTCAACAAGGTCACTTTTGTGGCGGCACACATGGGTTTGGAGAACGGCCCTGCTGTAAAAACCATACGTCAGTTTAATGACTCTATGGGTTGGCGCCCAAAAGTTGAGAAGAAACAGGTGAAAGAGGTCGACATTACCGACCTAAAATTGCCCGAGTCTCATGAGCTACCGACTGAGAGCGGCAAAAACCTCAAATACTTAACGGATCGCGGTGTTACTAAAGAGCAGACTAAAAAGCATGGCTTGAGATACTCTTCTAATGGGTATCACGAGTTTGTTCTTAACGGCGAAAAGAAGCGACAGTACTTCTCAGGTCGGGTTCTCATCCCGGTAAGAGACATGGAGGGTAACTTGGTTACCTTTCAGGGTCGGGATGTAACTGGTGAGTCTGATAGAAAGTACCTCATGGCTTCTGGTCTACCGGCTACGGGAAGATATCTGTATAACGCTCACAATGCCGTAGGAGCGGAAACGGCTGTTCTCTGCGAAGGCGTGTTTTCCGTTTATGCAATGGAGAGAATTCTCGAGCAAAACGGTATCGATGGTGTAGCTTTGGGGACTTTTGGCAAGACTTTATCTAACAGTCTCGACACAGACTCTCAATTGTCTCAGCTTTTGGATTTGAAAAGAAACGGTCTCAAGACCGTTTATTTTATGTGGGATGGTGAGGAGAAGACGATAGCGAGCGCCAAAAAAGAAGCGTATGCGCTTCAAAAAGTCTCAGGCCTGAAGTGCATGGTTTGCGAATTAAAAGACGGTCACGACCCTGACTCGGCCAAACCGTCAGAAGTTCTTGCTGCATTCAATCAGGCCAAAGAGGTTAACTGGAAGTTTTCAGTATTAGACAGACTGAGGAAATAAAATTTAAGTGGGTTAGTATTTCAGTGTTTACTTACTTTTATTCACTGATATCATTCTTTCGCATTCAGCAATAAAAAGAGGAAATGATGTTTAACAAGCTAGTGACTGCAACGCAGGAGAAGATTCACAAAGACCAACTAGAGAGTCTGATAGCCGGACTTGAAGCGGAGTCGGCACCAATAAAAGATTATCTTTTCATGTGCTACGACAAGAATCAGAAGTTTCATGTTTCACGCAAGTTCATAGAAGGTGAGTTTGAAGGCCTCATTCCAAGCGGTGATCCGGTAACAGCTGAATGCCTTCAGCAAATGGTGGATCTGGCTAAGAAACACACCGAACTCAAAGCAAAAGCAAAGCGAGAACTTGAAGAAGAAAGGCTTGTCATTGCGGCGAAGTCTGAAGAGCACCATCAGTTGATGAAAGCATTGCTTGCTAAAACAGGTCTGGTTGGTATTGGAAAGTCGGTCATAGGCAAACACGTAGACATTTACGAGTTTGAAGTTATGAGAGGCCTGACTTATGACGAGAAGCACGTAGATCAGCTGCCGGTATTCATTGAACCTAAGCATGACGGTATGCGTCTGGAATTAAGAATGAAAAATGGCGTCTTTCAAATTCTCAGTCGAGAAGGTTTTGATGTTAAGAGCCTGGAGCACTTAAAACCAGTCCTTTCAGAGCAGTGCCGCAAAGACGCAGAAGCGATTGGTCTACCCGGTGACAGTTTCTTGATAGAAGTAGAAGGAATGGCCGGCGATGGTTCATTTGACGGGACAATGAGTCAGCTCGGTTCGCATAACAACGCTGAAAATGCAAAGTTCTTAGCATTTTGCTATCTTTCTCTTGACGAATTTGAGGGAAAAACTAAAGTACTTATGTCTGAGCTTAGAGAGCGTCAGTTAAGAGCTCGCTCGAACTACTTAAGCTCGGATGAAAAATTAGTGAGTTTAGAGCCGGTACCAAGTTCGATTGCCAAGACTCTCAGTGACATTCGTTTCCACTACGAAAACTTCAGAGAGCAGGGTTTGGAAGGCGCCATAGTGAAGCAGCCAGATATGCCCTACAAAAACAGAAAGAATAAGGGCTGGCTGAAGCTGAAACCAAAAGAGACGGTTGACGTTCGTGTTGTCGATGTTGTTGAGGGCCAGGGTGAGATAAAAGGTAAAGCCGGTGCTTTCGTTGTTGACTTTGAAGGTGTCAGAGTTAATGTTGGTAGCGGTTTAACAAACATTACTGGCGAAGAAGATGAGCTAACCGATTTGTCGGAGCGTCCGTATTCTGATCGCTTGAGAATATGGAAAAACCGTGATGAGTATATCGGTAACATAATCGAAATCTCGTACATGGAAAAGACGAAAGATGGAAGCTTGCGCCACCCGGCCTTTGAGCGTCCACGCTTCGACAAAGACACAGTAAGCTATTCGTGAGGGATTTGATGAGTTTAAGTAGCAACAGAATTATCGTTTTAGCGGTAACCATCGCTAAAGGTTTTGAGCTTGCAGATGAGTTTCGCGAGGACCTTTTCAAAAGACTCAAATTCAGCATTGTTCCTGGCAAGACTACTGACAAAAATAGTGAGTGTATGAAGGTAGTCGATAGAAAACAAGCAATTAAAGAGATACAAGAAGGCTCAGCAATAGAGACAAGCTGTTTCGAAAATGGAATCATTTACAGCACGATGTCTGATCTTGAAGAGGCTTTAAACTCTGGTGATGAAAGAAGAGCTGTTATCTATACGGATGCAAATGGCATCAATCAGGTAGAGTCTATAATTGGTAGATTCGACAGTATTGAGCTTTTCACTGTCTTTTTGACCGACAAAACGTCAAAACTTGTTGAAAACTACAGGTTTAATGAGGAAGAGGCTAGAGAATCAGCAATGTCTGCTTCAAAGGCGAACTACAACTTGGTTATAAAAAGGTCTCAGTTACCTAAGACATACATGATGTGTGACGAAATTTCAGATTCACTCAATCTGTAAAATATAAGAAAAGGGGGCTTGAGCCCCCTTTCTTTTTTGAGTATAACTGACGTAAAGGCTAAAAGGAGTTTGGACATGGCGTCAGTGAGTCAGGTAATAGATCGTTCTTTTGAATACTTTTCAAGCGAACGAATTCAATCACTTAAAGTATGGAACAAAGCGGTCGATACCGTTACCCGACTAGATTACTCTGTACTGGCATATCAGTTAATGAGAGAGCATGACCGAACCAAAGCCCAACGAGCAGTTGATTATTTTAAAGACTGTATTGATAGAGCGAGAGAGATAGGCATGGATGCACCACTCTTAAGAAGGCCAGTTTTGAAGGAACCTGTAATGGTGTTAAGCGAACTTGAAGGCTGGCTTAAAAAAATGACGATACCGAGACGGCGTTGCTTTCTTTATGCGTTAGCAAGCGAGCAAAATTTAACAGAAGTCATGGAAATGACCTGGAAAGAATACGCCAAGCAATGCAGAAAAGTGCCGGAATACTGTCAAAACATCGTTCGTATGCAACCCCGACACATACACTCGGACCTTGTATTTTACGAACTTCACAATAACAAGCCTCTGGCTTTGTCCGGGCTTGAGTTTGAGTCATTGATGATAACCGGGAAGCCGTGGGTAGAGTTGCTAGAAGACTCGCAAAACATCATTATCGACAATTCTGACGAGCTCTCTGACTTAATAAAGTACTGACGATCTACTTTTCACCAAGAGATCGTTAATTGCGTATAATCCTGATTATGTTAAATGGCTAAAATATATACAGGTATCTCCAAAGCCCTTATTTCAAAGGGCTTTAAAAACCATCCGTAATAGAAATTCTGAAATATAAATAAAATATCATTATGTTAAATGCCGCTTTATGATCGTAAGGCAAATATCTTAATTGTAAGTTTTGCTCCCTGAGCTTGTTAACGTATTATCGTAGAGCATTCAGCAACGGAGAGCTCTATGGCCACAACAGATCATGAAATAAAGATGATGCTCAAATTCATCGAGCAAACAACGTATTACTGCAAAGGTTGGAACGCCTTTCACCAAAAGAAAGACTTCAACGAAGACTTCTTCAGAACACGTCAGTTGTTTGTAGACAATTTCAAGGAAGACCCCTTCTTTTTGTCAAAAGAAGCAACCAAGTCTAAAGACCTGATGCTGCTACCTCATCCCATGAGATTGACAGTGAACGGTATATTCCCGTTCGAAATGATGGTTGCGGTAGCACCACCGGACAGAGTTGCGACTGCCGTAATGAGACTGTACCAACGGGTCGGATCCGGACTTTCGTTCAGTCAGGCCTTTGGTGAGTTTTTTGAAACGCTGCCGGAAGCATCCGAAGTAATGGGTGAATTTAACAAAGAAGGCAGGGATTCCAACCTGGGAAATTTTCAGCTGAACTTAATGGTTTATTCCTGGATTCTAAGAGACCGCCCTACTTTTCAAATTGAAGACGCCCTGTCCCACGCACTGTTAAGAACAGACTTTGCTAAAGATACACCGACTTCATTTTTCAGAAGCCCCCTGCCCTTTTGCTTTATAGAGTTTGGCCAGGACCGCAATTTGGATCTTTTCGTTACTCACGAAGTCAGCGGAAAGCATCAGGTTGAGGGTTGCTACATAAACGAGTATTCAGACCCGGAGCACATAAAGGAAATGCCGGTGTCTAAAGAGCTTAGCAAAAGAGGCATTATTAGTCTCGACTCGGACAAACTCAGAAGAGTTGAATTGACTTTTGTTGGCTCACCTCTCGGCAAAGAAAACCTTCTCGATGACGCAACGAAAGATATTGCCCTGGTATTTGACGATAATAAAGATTTAGAAATTGGCGAGGTGTTAGAAGCTCACTTAGAAATTTATCGCGAAATTGATGCCGTCATTGGTGTTGCAAAGGTGCAGCCTACTACTGACATTTTTGCGTCAGAAATCGGTGTTCTTATCGATTATCTGGTTACCGTTTTATTGTTCATAAATAGCAGTTCGGCAGTAAAAGCAGAAGTTGATGAGCTAACTCCCCTACTCCACTCTGTTAAAGAAACAAGAAACAAAGCGAAGCTCAAGAAGAAACAAAAGCGCTTAAGAAAGGCTAGACAGCACATACTCATACAGAGTACGGAGCCGGTTGATAAGCTTTATGCAGCATCGAAAGAAGGAGCTGGAAAGTCAGCTCACTGGCGACGCGGACACTTGAGAAAACAGCCTTATGGAGAGGGAAGATCAAAAGTGAAGATTGTATTTATCTCCCCTACTCTCATAGGAGGTGGAGAAGCTAAACCCAAAGGATATAAGGTGAGATAATCAAACGGAGGGTGGTAATTACTTACTGCCCTCCCCCACTTCAAACCTCTCTCCCTCTCAATGAACAAATGAACTAATGATCATCGTATCATCCCAATGTAAAAACTTCTCTCAGGACGTTGCGAAGTTAGTAAATAACTCTTATAGTTTGGAATGATGGATATATGGCGATCCATTCAAACATTCAGCAGGAGATTCAAATGAAAGTAATAGCTATCATCAATCCCAAAGGAGGTGTGGGTAAAACTCCCATCGCTTCTCACATCGCACAACACTTATGTTCATCCGAACAAACAATAGGAGTTATGGAGGGAGATCCCCAAAGAGGTATATCTCTCTTTTATGATGTTCGTAAGGCCAATCATCCAGACTTACATTCCCCGAGAGTTTGGGAGTTACAACCTAACCAAAGTCCTACTGAACTAGCTGAGGAAATTGCTGATGAAGGTGTGGATGTTCTTGTGATAGACACTCAGTTGGGATACTCAGATGTTCACAAGGAGATTGTAACCTTCGCAGATATCGTTATAGTTCCAGTGTCACCGGACGAGTTAGGCTATGCAGCAACCAGGCCGGCTATCGATTCAATGATGAAAATGGTTCAATCCGGCCAGTCTTCAGCTTTTGTTGGCGTGGTTAAGACCAAATTCACTCGCAGCCAAAAATCGAGCTCTAACCTGAAGAAAATGGTGGAAGAAGACGACTTTCCGTATTTCGATTCAGCACTACCTAACAGTGTAAAAATCGGTGAAGCAATGAGCGAAGGCCTGACGCTTTTTGACGCTATCGAAAAGCTGCCGAAAAGCAGAAAAGTGGCTTATGAAAATCCTGTTTTCTTTATGAAACGATTCTGTGATGATGTTGAGCAACTACTGAATGAGGAACAATAATGGGTATTCAAGGTAGAGGAAAAGCAAGACCTGTCGATCTTCAAAAGAAGGGCGAAGAGCATCCGTTCAGCAAGAGCGAAGAGGCAGAGGCTAAGCCTGTTGACAGAAGCAGAGAGCCGATGAAGAATGTCCGTGTCCAACTTCCCGAGTCAATTCATAAGGCGCTGAGAATGCACTGCCTTACTGAAGACATATCAATGCAGGACTTTATCTCGGGCGAAATAGAGAAGAAACTGAAGCGCCTCAAGGTGATTTAACATGGCAGATAAAAAGGGTAAGCAACTGGACTTAGACTTCATTCCCCCATCAGAGGGGGATGTGTCGCCTTATTACCCTCCATCAGAAGCGCTTTACGACTCGCCACTGCAGGATGAGCCGGTTCACCACCTGTTAATGGCTCAGAACAACTTCTTTTCGCTGAGAAAGCACCAGACGGAAATGCCTGACTACGTATCGCCGGATGGTAAGTATCGTATGTGCGTCAATGTGGTTGATAAAGAGGCGGGTATGCCAATAGTCAGTGACTTGCTGATCATCGGCTACATAGGTGCCATAAAAAGGGGCTTTAGAACAAAGGGTGTTGAAGATAATTCTGACAGCCCGAGAAACGAGTTCACTATAAAAGCCAGGGACTACTTTAAGTTCATTGGAATACCTAACCCGAGCGGCAAGCACTATGAGGACTTTGAGAGGGCGATAAGAAGGCTCAAAGGTACAGAGTACAAGTTTGTGAAGACCAGTGTTGAAGATGAATTCGACACTGACCAAATTGAAGAGTACCAAGCCGGTGACCAATTGAACCTGGTTAATGACGAACGGTTCATTGAAAGCTCGAAGCGGCTCGAAGTGAAAAAGCAGGACGGCAGAACTGTAACAGCGGCTATTCAAGTCAGAGTGTCGCCGTTTCTTGCAAAAGAGTTTATAGAGAAGACAGCTACCCGAATTTTTGACAGGGAGCTTCTTTCTATAAGCCAGCCAATGCTTGTTGTTGTTTACATGATAGTGACGACGATGATGTATAAAAAAGAGGCTTTCACTATCAGCTATAAAAACCTCTACCGCCGCTCTAACAGTCAAAACACGTTCAGGCAGTACAAGTACAAGTTGAGAAAGCTTCTCAAGGAGAAAGGGCTACCCGGATTAACTATCGACCTGGGAGACGGCAAGAGAGACAGCATTACCTTTTACCGGATCAATATGTCAGCCAAAGCAATAAGAGACGGCTTGGCAGGGGAGTGACACGTACTTTGGGTGACGCTCTGCACGTACTTTAGGTGACGGGGCTGATTAGAAACGTACTTTGAGTGACGCATAAAATCGAATTCGCGTACTTTAGGTGACGAAATAACGTACTTTGAGTGACGCTTTTTGGCAAAAACTGGGGTTTGGCAGGGGTTACAGGTCTATTTGACCTCAAATATCAGCTTTTTGCCTGTGAATATGCTGTTGAAAAGCTGTTAGGAACCTGTGATTTGGGTAACGTACTTTGGGTGACGCTTTTACGAACCATAGGTGACAAGTAGCGTACTACGGGTGACGCGGCGCGTACTTTGAGTGACAGACCATTTCTGAAGCTCAAGCCGGTCAACGCTTGCAGCTCGATCTTGAACACCGTAATGTTCTTTTAATGTCTTTCAATGTCTTTAACAATAACTACTGTTTAAGAGCTAGTTAATCCAAAAATAGAAAGCGTGAGTAATAAGTTTTTCTTAACTTAGATACTTTTACTCAGTTAGGAATAAAAGTTGAGATTAGTCATTTATATCTATTGACACAAATACAACAAGTCTTATACTTCAAGTTGTCTCGAATTGAGATTTTAAAAAAAAGACCAGGTAAACGGATGTACTGGTAAACAGTTTTTGGAGAAACGTTATGGCACAACAAATTAGTTTAGCTGAAGAGAAAGAGCCTCGTCGCGCTCAAGCAATAGCAGATTACATTGAGGGCCCGATTGAACACAGTGGCAAGTCAGTTGGTGAGATTGCTCGACTGATTGGTTATAGAAACCAAAACAACCTTTCTATGGCGAAGAAAGGCAGTGTTGTTTTACCAATGAATAAAGTTGAAGCACTTGCTAAAAACGTTCACGGCCTCGATAAATTCAAGCTTGCAACGCTTGTTTTTAAAACGTGGGATAAAGAACGTTACGATATTTTGCAACGTTGCGGTGTAGTCGTTGACGAAGGTGATAGAGCTATACTGGACACTATCAAAGATAGAATTCCGGTTGGAGATATCGACAGCGAGTTTATGGAAAAACTCGAAGAGTTTCTCAACAACTACTGATAAAACAAATTCATGACTAGAGGCCGCTTTGCGGTCTCTTTTCGTTTTGAAGCACTATTTAAGGAATGAGATATATGCAGCGCTTTAATAGCTACATCGCTGACTTGGCTGAAAGCCTGGTTGAAGACAAGATCAGTGTTTTGGTAGCCGGTAAATCTGCAGGTTTGGAGTACGGGGTGGATGGGAGACCTGAAACCTTGATACTGCCAGAGCCAAAAGATGATCTGGATGAAAAAACTTTGCGACTCTACAACGGCTATGTCGATCACGAGGTGAGCCATGTTGAGTACACAGACATTGATAGACGCGAAGAGTACAAGGTCAAGTTTGCAGATTCGCAGGTGGCACTGTTCGTGGGGCAGATTGTTGAAGACTGTCATATCGAGCAAAAACGGATAAAGCGTTGGAAAGGTTCAGCGAAAAACCTTGTTGCTGTTTTTGAGCAAAAGCTTTGGTCGGATTATCAGAATGACTTCAAAAACCCTCAAAGTATCCAGGACCAGGTTAACAATTTCGTTTCGGCGGCGCCTACCTTTTTGAGAGCCATATACGGTGTACCCGGACACTCTGAGTTTATGGACGAATTCAAAGTTGCTTGCCCAAGAGTGATCGACCAGATAGCAAGTGAATTCGGCGGTCAGCAAATAGAAAACTCTAAGCAGGGCTGTGAACAGGCCTCCCGTATATCAGAGATACTGAGCGAACTCTACTTTGACGAAGAAGAGGACGATGAGGTTGAAAACTCTGGCGACGATGAAGATCCAGAGCAGGACGATGGTGACCAAAATGACGACTCGAAGCCGGAAGAAGATGATGAGCAGGGTGAGTCAGAAGAAAGCCCGGCTGACAAGTTTGAGCAGCCTGGAAACGGCGACATTGGTGAAGCAATAGAAATGGAGTTGAACCAGTCTGATGAGGATGACGATGAAGAGTATTCTGTGATGTCGCGCTCATACGACATGATAGGGGTGCCAATCCTGGACGTCATTCAAGAGCACAACACTTTGCCTGGTGACTTTGAGAAAATCGAAGTTGAGAGCGGTAGAGCTCAGCTGATGAATGCCATTGAAAGAAAAATAATAGGCAAGACGAACTCGGGTTGGGACAGTGGTCATGTTTCTGGTGTTATCGATCCCAAGAAGATAAGTCGCTTTGCACTCGGTGACGACCGGATCTTCAGAAAAAGAAGCGATAAAGAAGACAAGAGCGCCGCTGCAATCATACTGATTGATATGAGCTACTCAATGATAGAGCAAAATCGCCATGTAGAGGCGATGAAGGCCGCTTATTCTCTTTCGAGTGTGATGGATAAGGTTGGTGTGACTTGTAAGGTCATGGGGCATACAACGGCCAATTGTGTGAATAAAGGTGGCATACCAATAAACTACATTCACTATCTGGACTTAGAAATGGCCCAAGACTACGTCAGAATTCAGCCACTTCTTATGCCAACTATTAAGAATTGGTCTGAAATGACCAATATAAACAAGTTCGACATGGCCACTTATCCGGAGATATACCAGGACAATGTGGACGGTGAAGCGGTGGATATTTGCTGCAAAATGTTGATAGACCGACCTGAGTCCAAAAAGATGCTTTTTGTGATCAGTGACGGTATGCCGGAAGCCATGAGCGGTAAAAGTGAAAGCTATCATTTGTTTGAAGAAGACTTGAAGAAAAAAATTAATAAGTGGCGTAGAAAAATTTTAATGTGCAGTTTGGGGGTCGGAACCAACCATGCAGGAGTATTCTTTGACCATCATACGGTGTCAGAAGACGCCAACGATATGACCGAGAAGCTTCTGGAGCTGTTCAATTCGATGGAAAAATAGTCTTTTGGCGAGTTGAATATATCTCAGCACTGTCATACTATAAGAACACATTCAGCAATACGAGCGCGGTAAAATGACATTTGAATTACTAACACAGGACAACGTGTCGAAGACTGTCACCTGTCAGTTTTGCGGTGAGAACTGTGAGGCGGTAATTAAGCACTTGAAAGAGTGCAGCAGGTCTCATATCGATAGCAATGACGCATTTGAAGCTGAAAAGCAATATGCGCAATTGTTTCCAGGCGCATCGCTTTACACGGAGAAAGCGTACAAGTCCATCGCCAAGAAAATAGGCAGAGACGTTAAAGACGACATTCAGCAAAAGCAAAAACCGGAGCCGGTCATGAAAGAAGATGCAAATAGCGGAATTCCCGCCATTGACGATAACTACGTCATACCCAAAAAAGCCGACAACATCATCAGAATGGGTTACGAGCGAAACGTACCAGTCTATGTGTTCGGTATGCCTGGAAACGGCAAAACGAGCTTAATAGAGCAGTTCGCCGCCAGAAATAACAAGCCGGCCATTCGCGTTCAACATTCAGGTCAGATAGAAGACTGGGAGATTCTCGGTACAGAGCGAGTCAATAAAGAAGGCAGCTATTACGCTGAGGGTTTGCTTGCTATGGCCATGACGAAAGGTTGGATTTACATAGCTGATGAATATGACTTTGCTCAACCAAGTGTTGCGGCAAACTATCAGGCTGTGCTTGAAGGAAAGCCTTTAGTCATTCGAGGCCCTAATAACGGGAACAACATTGTTCACCCACACAAAGACTTTCGATTCTTCGCAACCGGAAACACGAACGGTGCAGGTGATGAGAGCGGCTTGTTTCAAGGGGCTAAGCTTCAGAATGCAGCAAACATGGAGCGCTTTGGAATCGTCTACCACCTAGAAGGGTTAGGGGAAGAGGTGGAAAACGAGATCCTCATGAAGAAGACCGATGCGGACGAATCTCTAGCTAAAAGCATCATGGAGTATGTCGGCATGGTCAGAAACTCTTTTAAGAAAGGTAAAATCTCAAACACGATAGGCGGCGTCCGGGTAATTCTCAACATTGCTCAGAACGGTATCGATCTTGGTGACATGGCTGAAGGTGCACGACTAGCCTTTAGCAATCGACTGCCAGGTAGAGACGCTGCAATGTGTGAAGAGTTTGCTCAACGAATTTGGGGTTAAGTATGAGACTGTGCTTTGGTTACGCTGCCTGTTATGACCCGAGAAGCGACTACTGTAAATCGTGCGAGATAAAGGATAAGTGCTCGGAACGGGTCAAAGGCGTCATTCAAAGCTTTAGCGGTGACAGTGACGACAAGAAGATAATGAAAAAAGAAGAGAGCAACCGGCAGAAAGAGCTGTTTGCTGAAAAGCTAGATCAATTAGCTAAACACCCTAAGAAGCTTGTGCTCTCTCTTTTTGATAAAGATTTGTATGTAAGTGCTGACATACTAGGCGCAGGTCAGAGACACAAAGATAGAAAAGTGTTTTGGCAAGCAGTAAGTATGCTGAAGACAGGCGGCTTCACACGCTCAGAGTTATTGGATTACGCATTAGGCCTGGGCATGGCTCAGACAACGGCTCAGTCAGAAGTTACGGCGGCAATAAAGGCGCTCGACTTCTACGGCATGATTGAAAAGAATGGCAAGGAATACACGTTACTATGAAAGTTTATCAGTTCGCACAAACGCACTTCTCTCTCGGAAGTGCTCTGTTAGAGCCGGCTGAGGTCGCTCAACAGACAAAAGAGTTGGAAAAGCCAGTAGCGCTTTTATCTGACAGCAATACTGTCTCGGGGATGACTGAGTTTGTTGATGAGTGCAACAAGCTTGGCCTGGACTATGTGATAAGCGCATCGGTAACGGTTGTTGCCGATCCAAAGCTGCGCGAGAAGAAAGCGCACAACCCAATGTACCAGTTGCGAATCATCGTTAAGAATGATGAGGGTATGAAAGACTTGTTTGAAATTCTTTCACTGGCTAACAGTGAAGAGTATTTCTACTTTCACCCTAGAACGTCTCTTTACGACATCGTTAAGGTTGCAAGTCGTGGAAATGTCATCGTGACCACGAATGACATGAATTCTCCTTTGTTGTTGCCAAACGCAACCGACATTGTCAGAAACTTGGTCGATACAGTGCCAGAGTTTTATCTTGAGGCGCCATTGCTGCCAACAGGCTATTTCGAGTCGGTGTGTGATGCAGCATTGGAACTCATTGAGAACGATGATTCTGAGCGTCTTCAACTGATTATCACCAGAACGGCTATGTATAAAAAGGGTCAGGACGATACTCGAGACCATTTAAGCTACATAGTTAACGGCTCTTCTTTCAAAGGAGCTCCGGCTAAATCTGAGCTAAGACCGATACCGCAATACCGGGATGCTTATTTGATGAGCTCACAGGAGCTCAAAGTTTCTTGCAACGTAGATCTTCTGAAAAGACTGTTGCCGCACGCCGTGTCTTTTCATGAGCGTTGTGATTACAAGTGGGAGCGTCAGGAGATATCTCTACCTAAACTTGCTGAAGATGAGTTCGGTGAGCTAGTTAACAAGTGCAAAGAAGGCTGGCAGTTGCGTTTCAGTAAGCCGGTTTTTGATTATAAGCCGTCAGCGGAAGATATGCCGGTTTACAAAGAGCGCTTGAAGTATGAGCTTGGCATTATCAAAGAAATGGGCTTCGTTCCTTACTTTCTTCTCGTTTCATACGTAGTCAACTGGTCGAAAGAGAACAAGATTGCGGTAGGCCCGGCTCGTGGTTCAGCGGCGGGTTCACTGGTCGCTTATTTAATGGGAATTACTGATGTTGACCCGATTCGTTTTGGCCTGATTTTCGAGCGCTTCTTGAACCCTGACCGTCTCGACTATCCGGATATCGACCTGGACTTTATGTCGTCTCGTCGTCAGAACGTGGTGGAGCATTTAGAGGACAAGTTCGGTAAAGAATATGTAGCCGGTATCAGCAACTACTCAAAACTGGGTGGCTCTTCAACGATTCGTGATTTAGGTCGTACACATGGGCTGAGTAACTCGGAGATAAACGTCTCCAAAAAGCTGAATGAAATGACGCTTGAAGAGGCGCTTGAGCAAGACGATCAGATGCAGGGTTTCGCAGAGAAGTACCCTGAGATAATCGAACAAATTGACGGGCTTCAGGGTAAGTTAAGAACCTTGTCTCAGCACGCAGCCGGTTTGATTGTCGCAGGAGTTCCGATCAGGGAGCGTGCCGTTCTCGAAACTCGAAAAGGTGCAACGGTTAACTGGGATAAGTCGAATGTAGAAGACCAGGGCTTGATAAAGCTCGACTTGCTAGGCTTGTCGACGTTGGACATTTTGCGCATTGCACTGGATTTCTTAGAAGAGCGGGATATTAAGTTAAACCTTAATGCGATTCCGCTTGATGACAAGAAAACGCTTCAGCTGTTTGCTGAGGGTCGCACTAAGGGGGTTTTTCAGTTTGAAGGGGGCAATGCTCGAAAACTGCTAAAAGACATCGCTGAAGGCGGCGAAATGACCTTTGAAGACATCGTTGCGGTCAACGCATTAAACCGTCCGGGTCCACTCGACGCCGGTCTGTCAGAGCAGTACTGCAAGATTCGTTCAGGTCAGCTGAATGAAGCATACGTTCACGGTAAAGCTGAACCGGCGTTGAAAGAGACGTTTGGTGTCATGGTTTACCAGGAGCAGATCATGAGGCTATCGCAAGACTTGGCTGGCTTCACTATGGCTCAAGCTGACATTTTGCGTAAAGCAGTTGGCAAGAAAGACGCTGAGAAAATGGCAACGATGAGTGAGCGGTTCATTAACGGTTGTGTCGATTCAGGGATGCTTGAGCGAGACGCTCAGCAGCTTTGGGATGATATTGAAGGCTTTGCTGCCTACTCATTCAACAAATCGCACGCAGTGGCGTACTCACTAATTTCGTATCAGTGCGGCTATATAAAGGCGAACTATCCGGCTGTATTTTACGCAGCATCAATGTCGATTCTGTCAGATGACAAAGTCGGCAGTGTAGCGAGAGACGCTGCAAACGATGGGGTGATTATTTTGCCGCCCGACATAAACAAGTCATCGGGTAAGTTTGAGATAGTCTATGACACAGCTCGTGAGTGTGAGGTTCTATACACACCTCTCGACCGTGTTAAGTACGTCAGCGGCAAAAGTGTTGAAGCAATACTGGAAGCTCGCAAGAATGGCCCTTTCGAATCGATAGAAGACTTAAGGGGTAGGGTAGACGGTCGCAAACTTAATAAGCGAGCAATTGAGAACCTGGACTCGATTGGTGCGTTTGCTGACATCGAGCCGGATCAAAAGCATCCGTTGCACGCTGACCGTGTTCGGGCTCAGAAAGAAGTTATGGGGGCATTTGCTATGGCTGACGTGTCGGCTAATCGCAGGATGAACTTTGGCCTGGCTGAACCGACATTGCTCAAAATGTACCAGGATAAAGAAAAAGAATACGATGTGCCGATTGAAGTGGTACCGAAAACAGGTAAGCGGCCATACGTCATGATGATCGTTGATGCGCCAAACTATTATGAGCTGCAGAAAGGTGAGTTGCTCGACAAGAAAACGCGAGGGACGGTTGAAGCGGCCATTAAGAATGCAGGTTTTGGAATGGCAGAGGTGTATTACACAACCTTGTTCAAAACTGAAAAACCTAAGTTTGGTGAAGAGATAGATCCGAATCTTCTCAAAGCGTACAAGGACATCATAAAAGAAGAAGTGGCCATTATGGACCCTGCTATTTGCATTCTATCCGGCTCAATGACTGTTCGTGCATTTCACCCGGATGTTAAAGGTGGAATTGAAGAGCTGTCAGGGCAAGACGTTTATGATGTAGACGGTGACAGAACGTATTTATTCACAGTCAGTCCAGGCATGATTTACATGAAGCCAGAGCTGACAGAAGAAATAGAAAATGCGTTTATCCGGGCAGCAGAAATGGTTGGAAAGTAATTTCTTTACTTAGGAAAATATCTCAGTGGATAGATAGATATTCTTAAGAAAGTGTTTTATAGTTCTCGTCAATCAGCAGAGAGATACAAAATATGCAAAAAGATTTGAAAGAGTTTGTTTCTGAGCTAGCCGTTCGAAACCCATTAACGGGAAAAGAAATGCGCTCAAAGCTGTCTATCAGCGACAAAAGACTGGATGAAGAAATGAGAGGTCAGCCGTCACTGGCCTTTCTAGCCGGTGTCGCTCACAGCCAAGCTCAGAAGCAACATGAGCGTCTCAAACGTGCGGCTGAAATAGTTCGGTCGTCTCTTGCTAAAGAAGTGCGCAAGCAAGCACTCGATAGCGGAGACAAGAAGACTGAACCGGCAATCGCCGCCGAAGTTGAGACACACCCATTGATGAGAAAGGTGGAAGACCTAGTCATCGATGCGAAAGAAGTTTTGGGCATTTGCAAGAGCATGAACGAAGCGTTTGACCAACGTTCGCGAATGATTTCGCAATTGGCCAAAAGGGAGTCTGAACAGCTTTCATTGGAAGGCTATCACTCAGCTCCAAAAAAGGACCGTGGGGCTGCGGCATCACGAATTCAAAAAGCAACTGGCATGAATGTAGAAGGCTAAGGAAACATCATGAAACTAAACGACATCATCAAGAAACGCAAAGAACAAGCTGAAGAACGCAAACTAGGTAACGATAGTGCTTATAAACTGAAAGAAGGCAAAACGCAGTTGCGCATCCTACCGGGTTGGCGCGAAGACGACGACACCTTTTTTCACGATTTTGGTATGCACTTTGTAAAAGATGCAAAAGGCGACTTGAAAGGTGTTCATGTATGCCCTCGCGCAACTTACGACGAAGAGTGTCCGACCTGTAACGCTATTGGCGATGCGTTTGGCTATGTTCGCGAGTCTATGGGTGAAATCAATGACAGTGATGACAGCGTTAAAGCGCTTAAGAAAGCGAACGCCGGTAATCGTATTTTGCTAAACGTTGTTGTGCGTGGTGACAAGCGCTCAGATGATAGCGTTGAAGTGATCGACATTCCACGTTCACTGTTTGAAAACGACATTATCAGTCTGTTTGAAGAGTACGGTGAGCAAATCATTGCAACGGAAGACGGCCTTGATATCACTGTTAACGCAACAGGCTCGGGTTTTGACCGTAAATATACAGTCATGCCGACATCGCCTAAGAATAACGTTAAAGACGTGACTAAAGAGCAGTTAGAAGCTCGCAAGGACATCGACAAGTGGATTAAAGCTCAGAACTGGGAGCAGGAGCGAGTCAATAAGGCAATCGCTACTGTTGGCTCTATTGTCGGCATCGAAGTTGCTGATGGTGGTCGAGCTCTTGAGAACAAAGCCAGTGAGCGCCGTGAACTCGACAATATGTTGGACGAAAGCATTGAAGATGCTGAGTACGAGCCGGCTGACGAGCCTGAAGCAGAAGCTTCAGAAGAGAAGGTTGTTGAGTCTGAATCTGACGACCAGGAAGCCGAAGAAAAGGCTAAGGCCGAAGAAGAAGCTAAGGCTAAGCGTGAAGCTGAACAGCGCAAAGAAGCGGAAGCTAAGGCGAAAGCTGAAGAAGAAGCCAAAGCCAAAGCTGAAGCTGAGAAAAAGGCTTCTGAAGAAAAGCAAGTTGTAGGCGGAGACGCGCCGGTAGCTGAGTCTTCAAGCGACGATGACTTAGACGACATCTTGGGCGACCTGTAAGGTTCACTCGGTAACTTTAAAAGGGGGCGTTAGCCCCCTTTCTCTTCACTGGAGATTCACACCATGTATAACGTAATTTTGGTTGATATGAATGCGGTGGGTTATCAGTCGAATAGCACTCGCAAGCTTAACGACGGAGACGGTAACCAAACTCAAGCCGTGTTTCAAAGTATCAAGCAGATGATCAAGTTTAAGCGCTTAAACCCTGACGCTCGAATTATCTGTCTGTGGGACGAGCACTGTCAGTTCCGCTTTGACATATACCCTGAGTACAAATCAAAGCGTGACGACAATCCGAAAGTGGCGGCTGAGCGGGAAGAATACCGCAAGCAGCGACCCCTGATCAAAGAAGCGCTCGAAAAGATGGGCATTCAGCAATTGAGCTATGAAGGTTTAGAAGCTGATGACCTGGCTTATTGGATAAGCAAAAAGTTATCGGACAACGGCAAGCGTGTTTTGCTTGTGACTGGTGACAAGGACTGGCTGCAATTGGTTAACCCGTTCGTTCACTGGTACAACCTACATAACGATGAGGTAGTTGATACTCATGGTTTCGAGAAAAAGACAGGGTTTAAAACAACCAAGCAATTTCTCGAATCTAAGTATTTGCAAGGTGACAACTCAGACTGCATACCCGGCGTTGGTGGCCTGGGAGAGCTAACAGCTCAGCGAGTTATTAATCATTTCGGAAGCATAGCTGAATTGATTAAAGCTTATCGGGCAAATGGTGAGTTTGAAAAAGAAGACTTGCCCAAAGAGCTTACTCGGGCTCGCAAGAAGATTAACGCTTTTTGTAGCAACGAAAATGGCGGTCTGGAGATCCTTAAGCGGAACATAGCGCTTATGGATATGAGCAAGTCGCCAAAACCAAGCGGCCTCAAGATGGAAAAGCCTAAGTTCAGTAAAGAAGAAACTTTGGTGTTTTTCGAGGACAACAATTTCATCAGTTTGGCGAATCAAATAGACACCGTTGAACGTCTATTCGCATAAGGAGCATTCAGCATGGCAAGTTTAGATAAAGAGTTAGCCGGTCTTTTAGGTGACGAAGAGTGGCTTGAAGAAGAAAATCACTTTATGAGTTCATCGCTTTTGCCGTTGGACATTGTGTTGAGCGGCAACCCGGATGGTGGATTTGCCACCGGCCGCATTTATGAAATCTACGGCCCTGAGTCATCAGGTAAGACAGCAATGGCGACAATGGCCATGATTGCCGCTCAGAAAGCCGGTGGTGTCGGAATCTTTGTGGATTACGAGCGGTCTTTCAAGAAAGACTTCGCTGAAGACTTAGGTCTGAATACAAAACGACCACACTTTATGTATATCAAGCCGGTTACTTGGGAAGAAGGCAATACAAAGGCGTTAGAAGTTGCTGAAGCAATTCGAAACTCAAAAGAGTTTGCTGACAAGCCAATCGTTATTGTTCAGGATTCGGTGGCAGCTGCAGTACCAAAATCTGTTGCAGAAAAGGGCATCAGCGAATACAACATGAACGACACAACGGCACTGGCTCGAGTAACCAGTTCGACGTTGAAAGCGGTAAACCTGTTCGTCGATGACATGGATGTGGTGATGATTTACCTCAACCAGATCCGTGAAAAGCCAGGCGTTATGTTCGGCAATCCTGAGACGACACCTGGCGGTAAAGCGCTTAAGTTTTACGCTTCAGTGCGTATCTCTCTCGGCAAGAAGGTGAAGTCGGAAGAGGGTCGCGTGCATGAGCATGAAATCACGGCGAAAATCATTAAGAACAAAGTGACACAGTCGGTCGGTGAAAAAGTTAAGTGGAACATTGCGTATGAGCGCAGCGGAGCCGGTCAGAAGTCAAT
>Ga0208813_1000071_pt1 | contig 106540 bp, 93 predicted proteins | sample MalvireepMed_904_FD_184250 | JGI IMG/M metagenome (GOLD analysis project Ga0208813, IMG submission 184250) | Marine viral communities from the Global Malaspina Expedition - Malaspina viral metaG DeepMed_904 (SPAdes) (version 2) | ecosystem: Environmental > Aquatic > Marine > Oceanic | place... | reverse complement strand
GTGGATACCCGGCTGAGCCGGTCGTTCGGCGAGCTGGACCTGGCCCTTCGGGTGGAGAACCTGTTCCCGGACCGGCGGCCGGGCATGGTGGCCAGCCCCTATACCATGAAGGCCCACGCGGAACTGGCCACCGGCTTTCAGTACGCCGGCCTGCCGACCCGCCTGAACCTCAACCTGGACCGCTTCGAGGCCCTGGAGCGCGACCTGGACGCCCGTTACGCCGGCGCCCGCCTGCAGTGGGGCGCCGCCGACCGCACCCGGCTACGGCTGGGCTACCGCCACGACCTGGTCGCCAATCTGGATTCGGTGGCCACCCTGGGGCTGGTGTTTCCGCTGTTCCATGTCTTCGATCTGGACATCTCGGGCACCAAGAACCCCGGCGACGCCTACGGTGTGCTGGCGCGGCTGGCCGCGCCGTTTCCGTTCTAGGCCTCGGGAATGCGGAATGAAGTCACCAGCGACTTCAGATGGCTGGCCTGGTCCTCCAGCGAGCCGGCCGCGCTGCTGGATTGTTGCACCAGTGCCGCGTTCTGCTGGGTGACCGCGTCCATCTGCGTCACGGCGGTGCTGATCTGCTGAATGCCGCCGATCTGCTCGGTGGTGGCGGACGCCACGCCGCGCATCAGTTCGGCCAGCTTTTTGATCGACTCCACGGTGCCGTTGAGCGTTTCACCACTGCGCTGGGTCTGATCCGCGCAGGTGGCGATCTGCGCGCCGGTGCTTTCCAGCAGGGCACGGATCTCGCCGGCGGAATCCCCGGCGCGGCTGGCCAGCAGCCGCACCTCGCTGGCCACCACCGCGAAACCGCGGCCTTTTTCGCCGGCCCGGGCCGCTTCCACGGAGGCGTTCAGCGCCAGGATATTGGTCTGGAAGGCAATATTGTCGATGGTGGCGATAATGCCGTTCATCTTCTTGGAACTGGCCACCACCTTTTCCATAAGGTCGATGTTGGCGCGCATCTCCTCACCGCCGTGCTGGGCACTGCGCGACGCCGCGTCGGCGAGCCGGTCGGCCTCGCGGGTGTTCTTTTCGTTGTGCTCCGAGGTGGCGCTGATCTCCTCCATGCTGGCGGCGGTCTCCTGCAGCGCGGCGGCCTGCTCCTCGGTGCGGGAGGAGAGGTCCTGGGCGCCCAGGGCGATCTCGTTGGCGCCGATATAGACGGTCTCACTGGCGCCGCGCAACGCGGACACCAGCTTGACCAGGGAATCGCTCATTTCCGCCATGGCGGCCAGCAATTGCGCCGGCTCGTCGCGCCCGCGGGCGACGATGCGCTCGCGCAGGTCCCCTTGAGCAATGCGGCGGGCCACGCCCAGGGCGTCGGCGAGGGGCAGGGTGATGCTGCGGGTGATCACCACCGCCAGGACCGCCGACACCAGCAGCGCCACGGCGGCGAACACCACCAGACCGAGCAGCGCCTGGGTGACCAGCGCCTGCAGCGTGGCGCCCAGACCGCCGAGATTCTCCATGGCGATGTCATGGATGCCCTGGGCGGCGTCCTCAAGCTGGTAGATGCCCTGCTTGTTCTCGGAAAAGGCCGCGTTGGCGGCGGCGGTGTCCTGGTAGGTGCCGTCCATGATCGCGCCGTAGATGCGGGTGAAATCCGACTCGTAGGCGCCCAGCCCCTCGCGGGCGTCCCGGTAGCGCTGTTGCAGCGCCGGCGCCACCGCCAGTGCCTCACCTTCATCAAGCACGCTTTTCAGCCGGGTGACGGTGTCGCTCCATTTGCCGAAATAGCCGTTCAGGGCCTGGAAATCCGCCAGATTGATAAAGACGTCCTTTTCATAACGGCGCAGCTCCAGTGCCAGACGCCGCACCACGCCGGCATTGGACGCCAGGGCGCCGTCGGTCTCCAGCGCCTCGCGGGTGGTGTCCGCGATCCGGGTGACCGAGAACAGGCCGGTGCCCGAGGCGGCCAGCAGAAGCAGCAAAATAACAGCGAAGGCGCCGCCGAGACGGGCGCCGATCTTGAATTGACTAAGCATGAGGGGAGACCAGGAATGGCTGTGACAAGGTTTGGGGGTTGTCGGCCCGGCGGGGAAAATCTTTAGCCTTAAAAGAGCGACGTGACCCGGGCTTGAGTCCCGGCCCGGGAATTGGCATGGTTCGTCCACCTAACCGGCCCCGAGCACCCTATGTCCATTGATCTCGATTTCGACCGTGACCACCTCTGGCACCCCTATACCTCCACCTCCAAGCCGCTGCCCACCTACCCGGTGGCGCGCGCCGACGGAGTCCGCCTGGAGCTGGAAGACGGCCGCACGCTGATCGACGGCATGTCGTCCTGGTGGGCGGCGATCCACGGCTACAACCATCCGCGTCTGAACCAGGCGGCCAAGGACCAGATCGACAAAATGGCCCACGTGATGTTCGGTGGCATCACCCACGAGCCGGCGGTGGAGCTGGGCAAGCGTCTGGTGCGGATGACGCCGGAACCGCTCAACAAGGTGTTCCTGGCCGACAGCGGCTCGGTGTCCGTGGAGGTGGCGATCAAGATGGCGCTGCAGTACTGGCTCAGCCAGGGGCAGCCCGAGAAGCACCGGCTGATCGCCCTGCGCAACGGCTACCACGGCGACACTTTCGGGGCCATGGCCACCTGCGACCCGGTCAACGGCATGCACCATCTGTTCAGCAAGGTGCTGCCCAAGCACCTGTTCGCCGACGCGCCGGCGGTGGGCTACCACGACGACTGGGACGAGCGGGATCTGGATTCCTTGCGCGGCCTGCTGGAACAGCACGGCCACGAAGTGGCGGCGGTGATTCTGGAACCGATCGTGCAGGGCGCCGGCGGCATGCGCTTTTACCACCCGGAATACCTGCGCGGCGCACGCCGTCTGTGCGACGAGCACGGCGTACTGCTGATTTTCGACGAAATCGCCACCGGCTTCGGCCGCTCCGGCGAACTGTTCGCCATGGACCACGCCGGTGTCTGCCCGGACATTCTCTGCCTGGGCAAGGCGCTCACCGGCGGCTACATGACCCTGGCGGCGACCCTGTGCAACGACCGCGTGGCCGCCGGCATCTGCGACGGCGAGGCCGGCGTGCTGATGCACGGGCCCACCTTCATGGGCAACCCGCTGGCCTGCGCGGTGGCCAACGCCAGCATCGACGAGCTGCTGGAGAGCGACTGGCGCGGCCGCGTGGCGGCGATCCAGTCGCAGCTGCGCCGCGAGCTGGAACCGCTGCGCGGCGCCCCCGGTGTCGCCGACGTGCGCGCCCTGGGCGCCATCGGCGTGCTGGAGCTGGAAGAACCCTGCGACGTGGCCGCCACCCAGAAGCTGCTGGTGGAGCAGGGCGTGTGGATCCGGCCGTTCGGTAAGCTGGTCTACATCATGCCCCCCTACGGCATGGAGCCGGACGACCTCAGCCAGCTGACCCGTGCCATGGCGGCGGTGGCCGAACTTTAGGCGTTGACACTTTAAGGGGCAGGACGATGACGTCCGTAACAGCGATCCAATTCCAATCCAAGGGCGTAACCTGTCGAGGCGACCTCTACCTGCCCGACACCGCCGGCCGCGCACCGATCATGGTCATGGCCCACGGTCTGGGCGGCACCCGCAACATGCGACTGCCGGCCTTCGCCGAGCGGTTCGTGGCCGAGGGCTACGCCTGCCTGTTGTTCGACTATCGTCATTTCGGCGACAGCGACGGCCAGCCCCGCCAATTGCTGGACATCAAAAAGCAGCTTCAGGACTGGAAGGCCGCCATCGAGCACGCCCGTGGCCTCGCGCAGGTGGACCCGGATCGGGTGATCCTGTGGGGCACGTCCTTTTCCGGTGGCCATGTGCTGGCCACCGCCGCCGACGATCCGCGCATCGCGGCGGTGATCTCCCAATGTCCGTTCACCGATGGGCTGGCCTCGACCCTGGCCACGGAACCGCTGGTCTCAGCGAAACTCACGGCCAAGGCACTGCGCGATCGCCTTGGCGCCTTGGTGGGTGCCGCCCCGGTGATGGTCGCCGTGGCGGGGCGCCCCGGTGACACCGCGCTGATGACGGCGCCGGACGTCTGGGACGGCTACATGAATCTGGTTCCGGACGGCGCCCGGATTCGCAATGAAGCCGCGGCGCGCGTCGCCCTGGACATTATCCGCTATCATCCGGGCCGTAAGGCCGCCGGCATAAGGGCGCCGGTGTTCTTCTGCGTGTGTGACAACGACACCGTGGCGCCGGCCAAACAGACGCTCCGCCACGCGAGCCGCGTGCCGCGCCATGAGATCAGGCGGTATCAGGCGGGGCATTTCGAGATCTATGTGGGCGAGGCGTTCGAGCAAGTGGTGGCGGACCAGATCGAGTTTCTGAAAGCGCATTGCCCGCCAAGGGGAACACCGGGAGCCTGAGCGAGCCCGACGAATGGAAGCCCCGGATGCAAAGGGAAGGCCCTGGGGCTTGGATTCATACCTGTTCGATTCGTTATCTTCTATTTAACATAACATACATTACACGTATAACAACAGAGTGCCCGCCTAACTTGAGCGTCCAAAGAACCTACTGTAACGGCAAAAATGCACCGCTATCTTTCAAAGCTGTTGGGCTGCCTGCGGCTCGCACTGAAGCGCTCGGCGATGAGCTGGGACATGTTGAAAATCCAAAGCATTTAATTTGCCATAAAACATGACAAAGAGTTATGGAAACAGCCATCCATATAATCCCAAACTTTCATTTCGGGGATCACTTTGGGCAAGACACAGCGTCCCAGCTCTACGGATAGAGACGCCGGTAATGCGGGGAAGATGTGTAGCTTAGAGAGCTTCCCATATCGCTCATGAATTTCGCCTTGGAAGGAGCGCCATGCAGATACGAATGATCGTTGCACTTCCGGGCTATCAACAACTGAATGGGAAGGAGATGGCACTTGAAAATTTGCAATTTTGGCGTCAGGAAGAACACGCTTAATTTGATCGCACTCTACCGATCCAGAAATGCTGAACTGTACAGATAACTCATCAAGTGGACCTTCGTGTTCTGGTAAAAAGTAGGTTACGGCGGGCGGCGGATCCGCCTTTTCAGGCGGCCAATGCCACTTATCAAAGGGTTCTCTCTGCGGTTGGTGAACTGTGACTTGAACCCGATCGCCAATCTTAGAACCGATATATATTAATGCAGGTATAGGGGCTAGCGCGAATATATCGATGTGTTGGATCTTGCGCTCTGTAATGCGCCGGAGTATACCGTCAATCGCATCGTCTATACTGCGCTTAACGGTGACCCAATAGGTTGGATCGTTTTCAATGAAAGGGATTGAATTTAAATCTAACACTTCTTCAGAATAGGACGGAAAGCGTGTGTACTCAGTCTTCCGAAGGACGGCAGCGCGTGCTATGTCGACAGGGATAGCGGTTGGCGTCCCCCGAATCCTGCCCGTGACGATAAGTGGTATGCTGCGCTCGACGTTGGTAGCATCATAAAGGCGTTGCACATGCAACTCATGCTCGCGCTTCATATCAACCAAGATTTGCTCAGGATACTCAGACGCTAACGCCTTATCATCGATAGTTTTGTGGCACTTAGCGCAACACAGAATAAGATTGCTCGCACTGCTAGCGAGCTGACTGGAACGTCCCTGCTCACCCCGCGGACCATGCGCACTATCCCCGACAATATGGCAGTATTCTCCAACGACTACTTTCTGGTCGGTCAAGAAGTTCTTATCAATTCGAGCATTGCACCCGCGGAACTGACACCTTCCACCAGACAGAACCCAAAGATCTTTGCGTACATTCGTCGGAATATAGGTTTTAGACATATTTAAGATCCCATTTCCAGCGACCGATGAGGTCAGGTTCTTGTCTCACTCCCCCACTCCATATACCCAGCTCATCTGTACCCACGATTGCGAATATCAGCGCTGGCGCTGAATACCGATCGCGCTGTATAGCTTTTTGCCAGTCAGAGATGTCGGTCATGGAAGGTGTAGGCTTCGCCTCAGGGTGGGTGTGCCACAGGCCAAGGTAGGTACCGGTCTTATTGGTGCTCTTCCAATACCGCCGAACCTCGTTATTGTGCCGCTTTGAGCGAAAAAAGGAGTAACGAGTTTGGCGATCGCCGTCTCCGGGTTCAGTCACGTTTTCGACACTCCCTACTTGGTCGGGTTGGAGCAACCTACCCATTAACACCCCACCAGCTTCGACGTCCGAGTTTGAGACTTGTCGATAATGGTAAAGAACACTTAAAGTAGGAAAAGTGATTACCAGTTGCCAGCCAGTTGGTGTACTGACCACGAGTCGCTGTGACGTGGCTAAGAACTGCAGCATGGACATGCCTCATGCGCAACATCACCGCTAGGCTTTCCCTCCCGGCATCGTTCGTACCAAGATGTTAATTCCAGCCCTTCTGACCTAGAACTGGACGCATCCCCTGCCCAGCAACTGTATCCACTTTTTTGGCCAAGAGCGGCCTCGCAGATGAGAAGAGCAGTTCTAGCCGCATGAATAGATGAATAAGGCATAAACCGTCCTCCGCAGCCGGTGATATTGCGGCTAACTGACTGTCCTGGTTTAAGAAACGACACTCTCATTGACGGGTCTGATCCTCCCCAGTCGCTATACAAGCACTCCAGACACCCAGCTTGCCCGTATTGACTCACCATGACATGCCCGCCAAGTCCTAAGGGTTCCAACCACCCCGATATCAACCGGTGTGGCCAACGATTTGCGAAGGCTTCACGATTTATATGCCTTTCTAGGCCGGGCTTCCCTGTGGTTAATACCAGAGTATCGCAGTTATTAACCTGGGTGGTTCTGGAGAGCCAGGTCTCGGCGGACACTGGTTCTGCTGTTATCTTCAAACCAGGACACTTAGATGAGAGATAACGCCTTAAGGCTTTGGATTTGTTAGTTCCGGCGCTGCCCTCCCCAAGGACATGCCGGTATATGTTATCGTACGTAAAAACATCATCATCAACTAACGTCAACTCATCAACGCCAGACATAGCCAAATGTTCTGCGACGCGGCCGCCCACGGCGCCGCAACCAATAACCGCAACATGATGCCGGGCCGAGATTTGCCCGGTCCGTTCGAGTAGGTAGTCTCGCCAGCACCGTTGAACGGTGAATGGCGTAATACTGCGAAACTCTTTCTTATTTTTCCCAAGAATCTTCGTCTCGAAAAGCACGCCGAATAAGCTCAGTCCCTCTGATCGCGGCTGCGAAAAAAGGAAAATATGGAGTCCTTTCTTGACACTTTCTTTTTGAGCCTCAATCCCACCCTCTTTAATTAAGTATATTAGCCATTCGTTTGATATTGCTTGGCCGTTCTTTGGCGGAAGTATCGGTGAAAAGAGGGGGAAATAATGGGCTTTACGATTGGGCGCTTTCTGATCTTTCGGCGAGCCGTAGTTTAGAGCCAGTAAACGCAGGCTTACTTTCCCTAATCCAGGCCGATTATCTTTATTCACTTGTCCATAAAGTGCTCGATCAGAAACTGGCGGTGCTGTCAAATTTGCTCGGTGACAGCCCGGTATGGATTGCCAATAGCCTTCAAACTCATCAGTCAACGCTCGGAAATCACGTTTACTTCTTTTTTTTGATGCTTCTTCAAGGACAGAGCACGCGCGCTGGAAGGCGAAGGCTGTAACCCTAGCCAAGTCCGTTGGGTCGTAGCTTTCACCTTCCTGGTCGGAATAACAAACTTCTCCTTTGTGATCAACATGAGCAAGACCAAAACCATCCTCTGCGTTGGCGAGAAACACCTTGGGCATGTTCGTCAGAGGAATAGGAACACATATCTCCAGATTCCAGCGCCCGCCCTCACGAGCAGCAGCATTGAGTTTCAGAGTCCCGTTCTCCGTAGACACCTCTGACACGCTCGCACCAACGGCTCTTAGAGCTTCTAGAACTTCTGGCTCCTGCATCACACACATTAAGCCGAAGAACCGGTATTCACGACAGACGCATCGACCTGATGAGCTTTAGCTTCGTCATGCTCTGGTGTGGGGAAATCATTCCCGAAGAATTTCGAGAGTGAATGGCAGGCAGCCACCTCATCGGGATCGTTTAGCGCGTCCTTCAAGGCGCCTCGTAGGTCTCTCAGGCTGGACTCAAGGTCTTCCATTTGCTTATCGGTCATCTTCTCCAAGAGATTGGCCCAGGGCATGACAGGAAGCTTAACTTTCAGCCGGAAACCAAAATTTCTAAGAGAAAGCTCCCAACTGTCCAGCATCTTATCAATCAACTCAACTAGTGCTTTGGGGTCGTTGGCCTTTTCGTTAATCCAATCTTTATATGGGCGAAACCAATGATAAGCAGCTACCGTTAGAGCAATGCTTGGCAGCCCTCCATGGCTGATGCAGTGATCTCTCCAACACTTTAAATAGCGTATAACACGGCGATACTGGGCTCGGTCGTCTCCTTCATGTCGATTAACAATCGCATTGCATAGCCCTTGTGGGTCAGATTCCTCCCAGAAACAGAGATCTGGCGATGACTGCTCTTTGCCTTTTGCCAAGTAGAGATTGCCACTTGAGTCTTCAACGTAGACCGCCAAGTCAACGTGATACTGAATATCCTCGCCTTTCAAATAGCTCACCGTCACACAGCTGCGCCGAATGTCTACAGTTCGGTTTGGATGGCTGAGAGCGTCTCTTACGGTCTTCTTAATACTGATAGGTGATTGGCTTTCGAGACCGCAATCAAAAACGACTGCAACATCGATGTCGTAGTCCCCATCCCTCGGCCGGATCCCAGTTCCCATCGCATAACTGCCTTGATTGAAGGTCCGAAGGATTTTGGGCGCTTCGTCCGGCAGATTATCTCGCAAGTTCTGAATTAGAAGGTTCCGCTTTTCTCTAAGGCCGGCGTTCTCATCAAGATCGCCCAGTTTTGTGGCTTCGTGAAATTCCACAAAGTGCTTATGCAGCTTAGCCATGTCCAGGCTCCTTTTGACAGGAAGTACACAATATATAGATCATTTCAGTGACATTTATCACAATATATAGACGCAGTGATCAAAATACAAGCAAACACTGTCTTTCTGGTCAGTCCTGTTATGGTCGAAAAAATTGAGACGTATTACTCCTATTCTGTTCCTGGCCCTGATCGATGCTGTTAGCACCAGGAACAAGCTGGTTAGCCCTAAAAGAGGAACGATCGAGAGCAGAAAGCAAATGTTAGCGATGAGGCTTGGTCGTCACTACCATTATCATATAAAACAAAAAGTTATGGGTTATACTTAGCGTGCTTTATTAATCCCACCCAGATATCCAACCCCAGCCTTCGCGGGTCTTTCATGGCAAACCATTAGGCTTGGGCTGTCCGTTTGACCTGGTTCCGGCGGGCTGCGTTAATGCGGCCGCCGCCGATAAAGGGAATCATTGTCGTTTATGATGGTCCACTCCCAGGGCGACTCACCACACCGAAATCATTGGGGGTAACGGTACGGATGCGCGATTGCGATACTGCAGGGCTGGCCGGCGTTCTGGACGCCCGGCGTCTATTTTTCGGGCTGGCCGGGATGCTGGCGCTGCTCGCATTCGAGTCGGCGGCAGCCCGGGAGCCGGTGTCTCTGGTGACGGTGGAATCCCGCCAGCTTGAAGAGCGTCTGCCGCTCACCGGTACCCTGACGGCCAAGCGCGCCGCCCTGCTTTCCACTTCGGTGTCCGGCCTGGTGACCACCCTTAATGTGGACCTGGGCGACCGCATGGAACAGGGCGACGTGCTGCTGGAGCTGGATTCGGAGCTGAATCGCCTGGCCCTGGAAGGCGCCCGCGCCGCCGCCGCCGAGGCGGAAGCCACCCTGGCGGACGCCCGCCGGCGTCTGGAGGAAGCCAGCACCCTGGCGGCCCGCCAGAGCATCGCCGCCACCCAGGTGCGCGGCCTGGAATCCGAGGTGGAGGTGGCCCGTTCCTCCCTGGCCGGTGCCCGCGCCGAGGCGCGCCGGCAAAGCGCCCTGCTCGCCCGCCATTCCTTGAAAGCCCCGTTCGACGGCGTGATCAGCCAGAAGCAGACCGAAGTCGGTGAGTGGGTGACGCCGGGCACCTCGGTGCTGGAGCTGGTCAGCCTGGAGGATCTGCGCGCCGATCTGTCGGTGCCGCAGGAGTATTTCCCGCGGGTGTCCAAGGACGACCGGCTGGAAGTGCGGCTGGGCGGCGACAGCGGCCCGGCCTACCCGGCCACCATTTCCGCCATCGTGCCGGTGAACGATCCCAGCGCCCGGACCTTCCTGGTGCGCGCGCAGCTGGAGTCGCCGCCGGCGATGACGCCGGGCATGTCGGTGCGCGCCACTCTCTTCCTGCAGGGCGATGAGGCCAGCCTGGCGGTGCCCCGGGACGCTCTGGTGCGCTACCCGGACGGCCGGGTGTCGGTGTGGCTGGCGGAGGAAGGCGACGACGGCCTGGTGGCGCGCGAGCAGCGCATCCGCATTGGCGACGGGCTGGCCGACCTGGTCACCGTGAAGGAAGGGTTGTCCGCCGGCGACCGGGTGGTGGTGCGCGGCAACGAAAGCCTGACCGACGGCCGCGCGCTGCGGGTGTCCGAATGAGGTCTCGCCGTGTTTGAGAAGATTGTACGCAACGGCACCCTGATGACCGTGGTGGTGCTGATCATCACCATTCTCGGCGTGCTGGCGGCGCTGCGCATTCCGGTGCAGATGATTCCCGATCTGGAAGTACGCACCATCACCGTCCAGACCAGCTGGCCCGGCGCCACGCCCCAGGACGTGGAAAAAGAGATTCTGATCGAGCAGGAAGAATACCTGCGCAATATTCCCAATCTGCGCCGTCTCACCGCCACCGCGCGCAGCGGCGACGCGGAGATCGAGCTGGAATTTCCGTTCGGCGTGGACATCACCGAGACGCTGATCCGGGTGAACAACGCGCTCAGCCAGGTGCCCTCCTACCCGGACAACGTGGACCAGCCGCGCATTCTGTCCACCTCGTTCTCCGCCAACGCGTTCATGTACTACCGGGTCTCGCCCCAGGAGGGCAATCCCAAGGACCTGGACATGGACATGATGCGGGACTTCATCGACGACAATGTGCGCACCCGCATGGAGAGTGTCGACGGCGTTTCCCAGGTGGAGCTTCGCGGCGGCGCCGAGCGGCAGATCCGCGTGCTGCTGGACCCGCAAAAGCTGGCGGAGCGCGGCTTCACGGTGACGCAGGTGCGCGAGGCGCTGCTGAGCCGCAACCAGGATGTGTCCGGCGGTGAAGTGGACAGCGGCAAACGGCGCTATCTGCTGCGCACCGTGGGGCGTTTCGACCAGGTGCCGCAGTTGCTGGACCTGATTCTGGAGCGCCGCGAGGACAGCGTCACCCGCCTGCGCGACGTGGCCACCGTGGAGCTGGACCATTTCCCGGTGCGCGCCGAGTCGTTCGTCAACGGCGAGCCGGTGATCAGCCTGGCGGTGCGCCGCGAGACCGGCTCTAACGTAATCGACATCAAGTACGCCATGTTCGATCAGGTGGACCTGATCAATAAGGAGGTGCTGGAACCCGCCGGCATGCGCATGTCGCTGATCTCCGACGACGTGCGCTATGTGGAAGCCTCGGTGGCCAATGTCTGGACCAACCTGGCGATCGGCGCGGCCTTCGCCACCCTGGTGATGTTCCTGTTCCTGCGTTCGGTGCGGGTCACCGCCGTGGGCGTCGTCGGCATTCCGATCTGTACCATCGCCGCCTTCCTGGGCCTGTTGCTGGCCGGGCGCACCATCAATGTGATCTCCCTGGCCGGGGTGGCGTTCGCCATCGGCATGACACTGGATAATTCCATCGTCGTGCTGGAGAGCATCGAGATCGAGCGGCGCAAGGGGCTGGACCGGTTCCGCGCCTCGGTGGAGGGCATCCGCAAGGTGTGGCCGGCGGTATTCGCCTCCACCATGACCACGGTGCTGGTGTTTCTGCCGGTGGTGTTCATCTCCCAGGAAGCCGGGCAGCTCTATTCCGACATCGCCATCGCCGTGTCCGCGTCGATCCTGATCTCCATGCTGGTAGCGATGACCGTGATCCCGACCCTGGCGGCGCGGCTCGATTTCGGCGCCGTGTTCGACCACGACGGCCAGGACAGCGGCTGGCTGCGGCGCGTGCACGGCGTCTCCCACTGGCTCAGCGCCACCGCGCCCCGGCGCCTGGCCACCATCGCCGCCACGGTCACCGGCGGCGCCCTGGTGCTGGTGCTGCTCACCCCGCCGGCGGAGTACCTGCCCGAAGGCGAGGAAGCCAAAACCTTCGCCTCCATGAACGCGCCGCCGGGCTACAACCTGAACGCCATGGTGGAGATCGGCAAGGAGGTCCAGGCCCACTTCCTGCCGCTGGTGGACGCCGACCCGGCCGCCTGGGAGCGCGGCGAACTGCCGGCGCCGCCGATCCGCTACCTGAACCTGTCCATTGAGGCCCAGAGCCTGCGCATCATCGCCGAGCCGGTGGATCCGGATCATATGGAAGCGCTGATGGACTCGCTCACCGAATACTACGAGCGCTACCCGGGCATGCGCGCCTTCGCCGCGCGCGGCTCGATTATCTCCAGCAACGACGGCGGCACCCGCAGCGTCAATCTGGATATCTCCGGCAACGACCTGGCCACTCTTTATGAAGTGGCGCAAACCGCCTACCGGCGCGCCGAGGAGGTGTTCGACAACCCGCGCATCCAGAGCCAGCCGGCCAGCCTGTCCCTGGCCCAGCCGCTGCTCGAGGTGCGCCCGGACTGGGAAAGAGCCGCCGAGCTGGGCATGGGCGCCGGCGACATCGGCTTCACCGTGGCGGCGCTCAGCGACGGCGCCTTCATGGACGAATTTTTCCTCGGCGACGACAAGGTCGACATCTACGCCTACAGCAACGCCGGGGTCGATCCGGACCTGGCCGCCCTGCCCTCGCTGCCGGTGCACACGCCCCAGGGCGCCACCGTGCCGCTGTCCTCGGTGGCGCGCCTGGTGGAAACCGTGGACACCAGCAGCGTGCGCCGGGTCAACGGCCGCCGAACCGTGACGCTGAACATCATTCCGCCCCGCTCCGTGGCGCTGGAAACCGGCGTCACCATGGTCCGCAACGACGTGATCGGCGCCCTGCGCGACGCCGGCGAGATCCCGGCGGAGGTCAACGTGGATATCTCCGGCGCCAGCGATCAGCTGCAGGCCACCCAGGAGGCCCTCGGCGGCAACTATGTGGTGGCGGTGTTGCTGGTCTATCTGTTGCTGGTGGCGATCTTCACCCACTGGGGGTATCCGCTGTTGATCATGACCACCATCCCGGTGGGCATCGCCAGCGGCATCCTGGGGCTGGCGCTGCTCAACGGTCTGGGTGAACTGATGCCGCTGCTGGGCCTGCCCGGTTTCAGCCAGCCGTTCGACATGATCTCCATGCTCGGCTTCCTGATCCTGATGGGCACGGTGGTCAACAACCCGATTCTGATCGTGCACGAGGCGCTGACCAACCGGCGTGGCGGCATGCCGGTGGCCGAATCGGTCAGCGAGGCGGTGCGCTCGCGGCTGCGGCCGATCGCCATGACCACCATCACCACGGTGTGCGGGCTGGCGCCGCTGGTGTTGATTCCCGGCGAAGGCACCGAGCTGTATCGCGGCGTCGGCGCCATCGTGCTGTTCGGCCTGCTGGGCACCGCCATCGTCACCATCACCTTCCTGCCCGCGCTCACCGCCACGGTGCTGCGCCTCACCGAGCGCCGCCACGCCTCTCCTTGATGCAGGTCAATAGACCGCCCCTTCCGCGCTGCTACCTTTGCGGCCGCCTGAAACCGGAAGGGAAACATCATGCGAGATGGCAGCGGCACGCCGTATCACTACCGAGTGGTACGGCAATTCACGGTGGCCACCGTGGTCTGGGGGGTGGTGGGCATGCTGGTCGGCGTGTGGATCGCCGCGCAGCTTGCCTGGCCCGCTCTTAATTTCAACCTGCCCTGGTTGAGCTTCGGCCGCCTGCGGCCGCTACACACCAATGCGGTGATCTTCGCCTTCGGCGGCTGCGCGCTGATCGGCACCTCGCTGTACGTGGTGCAGCGCACCTGTGAAACCCGCCTCGCCTTCCCGCGCCTGGCCGCCTTCGTGTTCTGGGGCTACCAGGCGGTGATCGTGCTAATGTTGAGTTTCTAAGTTTTCCTGGGCGTCCAACGCGGAACGAATCCCATGTGCCAGTTTCTCAGGATCGCCGTTGCCCCAGTAGTGCAGAAAATAATAGGGCGGTGTCTCGCCTACCATGTGGTTATGCAGGGCGACGATATGGATGCCCGCGCGCCGTAAAGCATGCATTACAGGCTGCACTTCCTTCGCCGTCATGGCGAAATCCCCATCGACAACAGCTTGATCCTCATTCCCCGAGAACGCCGCCCATGTGGCCAGTCCCATTGATGCACCGAATTCTGTTCCGTGCATCGTGCTGTTACGTCCAAAGGTAAATTTCAGCACCTGACCATTGAGACTGCCTTCGACATCCAAAATGGCTTCCAGTGACTCGGTGTCATACTCTCCAGTGATTTCGGGCGAACTTCCGGGAAAGTGTTCTGCTGGGGTGGGGTGCTCCTTCCGCTGTGCCTTGATAGCGTCCCACATAGCTTTGACGCCTTGAGCAAGCTTTCCGGCACTCTGCCCATGGCCGCCGATGTGCATAAAGTAAACAGGTGGGCGGTCGAACACGAAATGGTTGTGCAAGGCCGTGATTTCCAGGCCATGGGCGAAAGCAGCGTCCATCGCCGGAGTGATTTCATCCTCGAACACCACCGTGTCCCCCATCAGCATTACACCGCCGTCCGACATAGACTTGAAACCAGCCCAGCTCCCCAAACCTGCAGGGGGCGGGAGTGTCACCCCGTCTACCATGACCGGCACGTCATCGCGTTGCCAGCCGACGCGTACGACACCGTCCGGTTTAACTGTCGCCGGTGTGTCCATAGCCTCGCTAATGATATCAGGATTGAGACCACTGGAGGCATCCGCGAGGGCCATCGGCGCCTGCCCCAGTAGGACGTACGAGATGATGAGTAACTTAAACAAGAGGGTTTTCATAGCTATCCTCTATTTTCTGAATGTCAATTTGGGGGTTAGCCCAGATTGTTTGTAGTTCAAATTGACGAGCCACGCCCTTGTCTTCTTAACTCGCTGCTCACAGGGCGGGAGCGCCTCCGAATAGCAAGTAGTAAGCAATACCTAGCATCGCGCTGACAAAAATCACCGGCAGCATGCCCACCTTGAAGCGCAACATAGCAATGAAGGCGCCCAGAGCCAGCACGACACTGGCGATTTGGATACTGCTCCATGTCGGCACAAGCAACTGCATGCCAAAGGTCCGAACCGTATCCACCTCACCGAAGGCGACATGTACGGCGAACCAGATGGCCAGATTCAGCATGACGCCCACGACGGCGGCGGTTACCGCCGATAGCGCCGCGCTCACCGCTTGGTTCCCACGCAACCTTTCTACGTAGGGCGCGCCCAGGAATATCCACAAAAAACAGGGAATAAAGGTAACCCAAGTCGCCAGAATCGACGCAAGAACACCTGCTACAAAGGGATTGAGCAGGCCTGCGTCTCGGAAGGCCCCCATAAATCCCACGAACTGTACCACCTGAATCAGAGGGCCTGGCGTGGTTTCTGCCATACCAAGACCATCCAGCATTTCACCCGGCGCAAGCCAGCCGTAATTTTGCACTGCTTCCTGGGCCATGTAGGCCAGTACCGAGTAAGCACCACCAAACGTAACCACCGCCAGCTTGCTGAAGAAAAGTCCGATCTGGGTGAAGATATCATCAAAGCCTAGCAAGGCCGCCAATACGACTAATGGTGTAAACCACAGCGGCACCCAGACCGCAAGCACCTTGAGCGCCCGTTTGCGTGTTGCCTTAGTATGGTGTGCGGCGCCGCCATTCATCATGGCGTCAATCGTCCGTTCAGCATCATCGGGCGTGTCATGCCCCTTGATGACCACGAAACGCTCCGGGTCCACACGCCATCCCAATAGGCCAATGAAAGCGGCAGTCAGAATCACTACCGGAAATGGGACAGCAAAGAAGAAGATCGCAATGAAGGCCACACTGGCCAGTGCGTACATGTAGACATTCTTGAGAGCGCGTTTGCCGATGCGGATGACCGCCTGAATCACGACCGCCAATACTGCCGCCTTAATCCCAAAAAATAGCGCCTGCACCAGGGTCGCTTCCTGGAAGCCAGCATAGAGCACACTCAACACCAGGATGCTCAAAAAACCCGGTAACACAAATAGCCCACCGGCAATGAGTCCACCCTTGACGCCATGCAGTAGCCAGCCGATGTATGTGGCCAGCTGCTGAGCTTCAGGCCCGGGCAGCACCATGCAGTAATTCAGGGCGTGCAGAAACCGGCTTTCACTGACCCACCGCTTTTCATCCACTAGAATCCTGTGCATAACGGCAATCTGACCAGCAGGGCCACCGAAGCTCAATATCGCGACCCGCAGCCAGACTCGCACCGCTTCCCCGAACGAAATTTGGTGGCCGAATTCATTGAGATTGCTGTCCGACGATACTGCTGTGTCCTGTTGGAGTCTGTTGGGTCGAGTGGCCGAGTGGGAGGGCTCCGGCATGATTACTTCCCCTTTGCGTAGGTTGTGTACAGGCTGTCAAACACCTGGTTGGCAGCCAGCAATAGTTGGTTATCATCACTATGAGATTCGCGGAGCCCCATCAATACGCACTCAACTCCAGAGGCCTCCGGTGGTTGATGGCCGCCCACATCGAGGTAGTGCACCAGTTCCCCGATCCGTTGCAGCGCCACCTCACGCAGGTCAAAGCTCGCTAGCAAAGTCTCGAAGGTTACTTTCTCATTCACGTGGGTGAAGGCCGCCCCATCGAAATCGAAACCCAGCGCATCATCGGGGCAATCAGCAGGTGACCTCAACCACAGAAATCGCGCTCTGGGATCAATAAATCGCTTAATTAACCAAGCGCTGGCCAAGCGGTCCACCCAGGGCTGGCGACGTGTTGCCCAGATCCTGCTCTTGTAATTGGCATGTTCTAATCGAGGAACTGAGCCCGAAGAAGGTAGTGGCTCATCTGGCGACAGAACCCGATTGGTATCGGTTTCGAGTGCCTGCAACGCCGAATCGACCCGTCCACGGGCAGCACCTGGAAAAAAATCAATCTCTGACAGTCGTGAAAAGCGCTTGCGCAGCTTACGGGCCTCCTTCATGACCTCCATTGCCAATTCGGGCGCCAGCGTTGCGCGGAGTTCTGCGATGTCCGAGTACAACGCCTCATAGTCGTCTGAGCGATCAAACAAGACCGGAAACCCGTGGGCTTCCGGGCCGTCAGTGGGCACAACATAGGCGACCCCTCCGGCCTCACGTACGTCGCGGGCTACTGCCTCCAACTTTTTGACATGATCAGGGTGAGCTGGCAGCAGATAGACGCCGTCGCGTAGCGAAGCCGCGCCCCATCCTTTGATAGAGCGCCAGGCCCGCATGCGTACCGTGGCGTTCTCGGTTGGGAGAGACAGAATCAACAATAGCCATGACATAATGTAGAGGTTACGACCTTATTGTAGTAAGCGCTACCAATATATCGATGACAGCCGGATATTCCGATGACCTCACTCGGCCTTGATAAAATCAATCTGCACGGAACCGCCGAGCCGGCGCGGGCGTTTGAGCATGCGCTGGCGGTCCCGCTAAGCATTTCCGACGGGCGCGGCGTGGGGGCCTTCGTGCTGTTCGGCCTGCTGGGCACCGCGATCGTCGCCATTACCTTCCTGCCCGCGCTCACCGTCACGGTGTTGCGTCTCACCGAGCGCCGCTAGGCGGCTCTGGCATCAGCGGCCGCCCCTGTAGCATGATGGACAGCGCGGTGGCCGTTTTGGCCGCACCGGTACGGAGGTGTTCCCCATGAGCGAGCAAACAGACGCCACCCACGGCAATCGCGGTATTCTGGTTTTTCTCGACCGCGATCTGAAAGCACCGCAGCCGGCGCTGACCAAGGGCCTGAAGCTGGCGCGCGCCGCCGGCCTGCCGTTGACGGTGATGGTCAACAGCGACTCGGCGGCGATGCGCCGGGCGGTGGGCCTGGACGAGGAACGGCGGCAGGCGGCGGAGAAACAGATTCGAAAGGCCTGGGACAAACGCATCGACGCGCTGTGCGGCGACCACCAGGTGGACAAGCGCATCTTCTCCTCCCGGGACAGCGAACAGGCGCTGCGGGACACGGTCCGCGACTGCCGCCCGGTGCTCAGCGTGGTGCACACCAGCGAGGAAGGCCGGCTGCGCCGCCATTTGTTCACGCCCCGCGACTGGCTGCTGATTCGCCATGCCCCCGGCGCGGTGCTGTGCGTGCATTCCGACCCCTGGAACGACACGCCCCGGTTCACCGCGGCGGTGGAGCCGGAACAGTATGAAGGCGGTCTGGACGACCGGGTGATCGGCGCCGCCGGTTATTGGTGCGAGCAGATGCACGGCGAGCTGGAGGCGGTGCACGTGCTGGAGCACCCGGACGAAACCCTGCTGCTGGTGGCCGGCGAAGCCCTGCCGGAATACGCCGCCAGCGCCGCCAACATTCGCGATTACCACCAGAAAGCGCTGGACGCCTTCGCCGAGCGCCACGCCCTGCCCAAGGACCGCGCCACCCTGCTGGAAGGGCCGGTATCACGGACCCTGGCGGGCTACTGCGAGGAACAGGGCAGCGACTGCCTGGTGGTGGGCACGGTGCGCCGCAACCCGGTGGAGCGGTTACTGCTGGGCGCCACCGCCGAAGGGCTTCTTACCCGGGCCGGCTGTGACGTGATGGTGGTCAAGCCGGACGACTTCGAGTCCGACTGGTTGTAACCCTCCGGCGGCCAAGGGAGGGGCTCAGGCGGCCCCTTCCGCGCGCCGGAACACCGGCTTGGTGTCGGTGGAAGCCGCCTTGTCGTAGCGGTAGCCGGCGACCCGGAACTTGTTCAATTGCGCCGGCGTTTCAATCCCTTCCTGCAGAATCCAGGCGGCCATCAGCCCGCGCGCCTTCTTGGCGTAGAAACTGATCACCTTGTATTTGCCGTTCTTCTCGTCCTGAAACACCGGTTCGATCACCGGCCCGGGCAGCTGGTCGGTGCGCACTGATTTGAAGTACTCATTGGACGCCAGATTCACCAGCACCTCGGTGCCGGCCGCCTTCATGTCTTTTTTCAGCTGTGCGGTGATAATGTCGCCCCAGAACTGGTAGAGATCCTTGCCGCGCTCATTGTCCAGGCGGGTGCCCATTTCCAGCCGATAGGGCTGCATCAGATCCAGGGGGCGCAGCACGCCGTACAGGCCGCTGAGGATGCGCAGGCGACTTTGCGCGGCTTTCAAATCGTCGCCGTCGAAGCGGCTCACGTCGAGGCCGGTGTACACATCGCCCTTGAACGCGAACAATGCGGGCCGGGCGTTGTGTTTATCAAAGGGGCGCGACCATTGCGCGAACCGTTCCACGTTCAGGTGGGCGATCTTGTCGCTGACCTTCATCAGGCTGGCCAGATCCGCCGGTGACAGCTTGCGGGCACGCTCCACCAGTTCGGCGCTGTGTTCCAGAAGGCGCGGCTGGGTGGCGCGCAGCGACGGCAGCGGCGAGTCATAATCCAGCGTTTTGGCCGGCGATACCACGATCAACATGCGGTTCTCCTTTACAAGATGCGGACCCGATTATAAGAACACCGTCGAGAGAAGAAACAGGCTTTATACTATGGGCCCCTTGGCGAGATGCTATCGTAACCTCAACCGAACCGGGGAGTGATCCAGTCCGATGCGCTTTTTGTTGGTGTTAACCGTGACCGTCGCCGTTATCGTGCTGCTTTGGGGCAGCTGGCAAGCGGGCCGCAAGCCTTTTTACCTGGTCCTCGCTGGCGTCGCGATGGCCGGCTCCATTTTCCTCGGCGCCATGCTGCTCACCGACCAGGAACGCCGGGTGCCCACCGACCCGGAGACCGTGGAGACCAGCATCTCCAGCGTGCACGAAACCGAAACCACCTATCGCCTGCGCGGTGAAATCATCAATCGCGGCGAGAACGCGGTGGCGCGCACCGAAATCATGGCGGAAGCGCTCAGCTGCCCGCCGGCCAAGGCCTGCGAGGTGTTGTACGGCGAACGCATGACGCTTTCCATGCACATCCCCGCCGGCGGACGCTACCCGCTCAATCTGTCCGTGCCCCGCCCCGACCGGGAAATCCAGGCCGAACGCTGGCGCGCCCGGGTGTTGCGGGTGGAAGCCTACGACCGCTGATCACCGGGCCGTGGCATGGACCACTAGGCAATCGCCGACTAAATGGTCACAATGCCGGCTCCTCGAAGCACAGCAACGGCTGTAGGAGAGATAATGGCAGCGCTCATTCCTGGCCACCCTACCCCAATCGCACCCAACGCCTGGCGGGTACTCGGCCGCAACCCGGGAATGATGACCGGGCCCGGCACCAACTCCTATCTGGTCGGTGACCGCGCGCTCACGGTCATCGACCCGGGCCCGGTGGACCACGAACACACCCAGGCGCTGCTGCACGCGGCGGAAAAGATCGGCCGCCCGATCGAACAGATTCTGGTCACCCATACCCACCGCGACCACTCCCCCGGCGCCCGCGAACTGGCCGAGGCCAGCGGCGCGCGCCTGCTCGGCCCCGACGTGCCCGACGACGGCCTGCAGGACGAAACCTGGGCCCCGGAACGGCGCCTGCGTCACGGCGAACGGGTGGATTGCGGCGGCACCGAACTGGAAGTGATCGCCACGCCCGGACATGTCGGCAATCACCTGTGTTATCTGATGGTGGACCAGAACCTGCTGTTCACCGGCGACCACCTGATTCAAGGCTCCACCGTGGTGATCGCCCCGCCGTCCGGCTCCATGGCGGCCTATATGGACTCCCTGGCCCTGCTGCGCGACTACCGCATCGACCTGATGGCGCCGGGCCACGGCGACGTGATCGACGACCCCATGGCCATCGTCGACAAAACCCTAGCCCACCGCCGCGACCGCGAACGCAAGGTCGTGGAAGCGCTGGACTCGGACCCGATCACCGTCCAGGAACTGGTCACCCGGGTCTACGAAGACGTCCCCGCCTTCCTGCACGGCGTCGCCTGCCTCTCCCTGGAAGCCCACCTGATCAAACTCCGCGACGAAGGCCGCGTCAGCCACACCAGCGGCAAATGGGCAGTCTGAAACTGCAGTGAAGAGTTAACAGTTAATAGTTAACAGCTAAAAGACGCGTCCCGGATCTTCTTGAGCGGCGAGGCCGTGCCCGCGAAGTGGTGACGCGGGCACGGCCTAGCCGTTTATCCGAACCCCGATCGCGCAACTATTAACTGTTCACTATTAACTATTAACTGCTCCTCACAGCCATCCTTTCCGTTTGAAGTACCAGTACGGGGCGATGCCGGAGAGGATCATCAGGCCGAGTACCGCCGGGTAGCCGAACGCCCATTGCAGTTCGGGCATGACGTCGAAGTTCATGCCGTAGATGCTGGCGATCATGGTGGGCGGCAGGAACACCACCGCGGCGATCGAGAAGATCTTGATGATCTGGTTCTGTTCGATGTTGATGAAGCCCTGGGTGGAGTCCATCAGGAAGTTGATCTTCTCGAACAGGAAGGTGGCGTGGGACATCAGGGTGTCCAGGTCGTGCTGGATTTCCGAGCAGGTGCGGCGGCGGTCCTTGTCGGTGCGCACGTAGCGCTGGATAAAGGAGATCGAGCGCTGAGTGTCCATCAGGCAGAGCCGGATCTTGCCGTTGCTGTCCTCCAGGTGGGCCAGCTTTTCGATGCCGTCTTCTAGCTCCGCCTCTTCGTCTTCCAGCACCAGGTAGCTGACTTCCTCCAGGTTGCGGTGGATGTCCTCCAGGCTGTCCGCCATGTTTTCCACTTTCTGCTCGAGAATGCTGAGCAGAATGTCCAGCGGCGCCTGGGCCTGTACCCAGCCGCGGCGCACGCGCAGGCGCATGAGGCGGAAATCCGGCAGCCGTGAATCGCGGAAGGTGAGCAGCCGGCCCGGCTGCAGCACGAACGCCACGGTCGAGGTGCGGTGGCGGCCTTCGGCCTGGTAGACGAACAGCGAGTGCACATGCAGGCCGTATTCGTCGTGGAAGAAGCGGGCCGAGGCCTCGATCTCCTCCACGTCGTCGGATTCGGGCAGGTTCTGGCGAAACAGGTGCTGCAGCTGCTCACGTTCCTCGTCGGACGCGTCGACCAGATCGATCCAGCTGGCCGCGTCCGAGGTGCCGGGGGTCAACTCGGCCACGTCCCTTTCGCGGAGCACTCCTTTTTCGATGTCGTAAACGTGCAGCATGCTAAGCTCCTCGCGAACAAGATGGGCCGGCGTCAGGTATCAACCCGGCTTAGATAGAGCAGCGCATGATGACTGTCAACTCCACGATAACACGGCTGAACCAGCGCACCGCGCCCATCGACCTGGGGCATGAGGCGCGCCTGTGGCTGATTCCGGGCATTCTCGGTGACGCGGCGACCGCTCTCTTTCACACGCTTTGTAACCAATTGCCCTGGGACCGGCCCCGGGTGCGGGTGTTCGGCCGGGAGCATCCGGTGCCCAGGCTGACCTGCTGGGTGGCGGACCAGGGTATCTCTTATCGGTATTCGGGGCTGACCCATGAGGGCCGGGGCTGGCCGCCGGCGCTCGACGCGCTGCGGCGGCGGGTCACCGAACTCACCGGCCGCACCCCCAACGGGGCCCTGGCCAACCTCTACCGCAACGGCGACGACAGCATGGGCTGGCACCGCGACAACGAGCCGGAGCTGGGCGCCCACCCCTGGGTGCTCTCCTATAATCTCGGCGCCGCCCGCGACTTCGCCTTCCGACCCTACGGCAGCGGCCGCCAGAGCCGGGTGATCGCGCTGGAACACGACAGCCTGCTGATCATGTCACCGGAGGTGCAGACCCACTTCGAGCACGCCCTGCCCCGCCGCCGGCGAATACAGGATGCCCGGCTGAATCTGACCTTCCGCGAGATTCTCGCTTAGCCGAAGAAAACGTAGCTCAGGAGGATCGCCGCCAACAGCCCGGCGGCGTCGGCGGCCAGGCCGCACCAGAGCGCGTAGCGGAAGTCGCGGATGCCGACGCTGCCGAAATACACCGCGAGCACATAGAAGGTGGTTTCCGTGGAGCCCTGCATCACCGCCGCCATGCGCCCGGCCAGGGAATCCACCCCGTGGGTCTGCATTACGTCCAGCATGGCGGCGCGGGCGCCGGAGCCGCTCAGCGGTTTCAGGAAGGCCACCGGCAGGGCGTCCACGAAGCGGGTGTCCCAACCCAGGGCGGCGGCGCCGAGGCGGATCGCCGACAGCACCGCTTCGAGCACGCCGCTGGCGCGCAGCATGGCGATGGCGGCGAGCATGGCCACCAGATAGGGAATCAGCTTCACCGCCAGGGTGAAGCCTTCCTTGGCGCCTTCCACGAAGCAGTCGTAGCTGTCGATGCGGGCGCGCCAGGCGGCGAAGAAGAACAGCCCGATCACCGCCAGAAGAATGCCGTTGCCGAACAACCCGGACAGGGTGTTGCCCAGGTCCGGCGGCGCCAGATAAACGCCCAGCGCCAGCACCGCAAGCAGCGCCAGCCAGCCCAGCGCCACCGTGATCAGCAGCGGGTCGCGCAGCGGAATGCGCTGCAGCCGGGCGGTGAGTATCACGCCGATAAAGGTGGAAATCGTGGTGGCCATCAGCATCGGCAGGTAGACCGCCGCCGGGTCGGCGGCGCCCTGCTGGGCCCGGTACAGCAGCACCGTCACCGGCACCAGGGTCACCGATGAGGTGTTCAGCACCAGGAACATGATCTGGCTGTCGGTGGCCCGGCGCGGCTCCGGATTGTGTTCCTGGAGCGATTCCATCGCCTTGAGGCCCAGCGGCGTGGCGGCGTTGTCCAGGCCGAGCATATTGGCGGCCAGGTTCATGGACACCCCGGCGCCGGCGGCCGGGTCCCGCCGCAGCGACGGCATCAGCCGCGCCAGCACCGGGCGCACGCCGGCGGCCATGCGGTCGGCCAGGCGGCTTTGCTCGGCGAGGCGGAACAGACCGCTCCACAGCGCCAGCACGCCGATCAGCCCGAGGCTCACTTCCACCGCCAGGTCCGCCGCCTCCCAGAGCGCCGACACCACACGGGCCGGGGCCTGCAGGTCGCCGCCCAGCAGCTGCACCAGGGCGCCGAGTATCCCGATCAGAAAAAAGGCGGTGAAAAGACGATGCACGGGGGCCTCATGAAGTCCGACAAAGCGCTCAGTATGTCGATGATCGGCGCCTTTGCCTATCCATCCACGCTTGCCCCCGCCCGGTGATTTGGGCGACCCTGTTCCAGGCGGTGGTTTCCTTTATACTGCCCTGGAACCCTTTAAAAAATGCAGCCGAGTAAGTTCATGTCCGTATTCCGCAAGCTGTTTGGCGTGCTCCTGGCGGCCCTGTTGTTGGGCGGCGCCCTGAAAGTGGGCGGCGACCTGGGCAACGACCCCGCCATCGAAGGATCGCTCAAGCCCGAGAAGGTCCACCGTGAAGCCGCCGAGGAAATCGTCGAGCGCCTGGAGCTGCACTACCGGCGCCTGAAGTTCGACGACGCGCTTTCCGCGCAGGTGCTTGAGCAGTATTTGCAGGACCTCGACCCCAACCGGCTGTATTTCACCCAGCAGGACGTGGACGACTTCCAGCCCTACCGCGATCAGCTCGACAACCAGTTGCGCGACGGCGTCCTGGAGGCCGGTTACTCCATCTTCAACCGCTTCCAGAGCCGTCTGGAAGACCGCCTCACCGAGATCCTCGCCACCCTGGAAGGCGGCTTCGAGGACTGGGACTTCGACGGCGACGGCAAGGTGCTCGTGGACCGCGGCGAAGCGGACTGGGCCGAGGACCAGGACGCCCTGGACGCGATCTGGCGCGGCCAGCTGCGCAACGCAGTGCTGTCCATGCGCCTCAACGGCACCAGCGACGAGGAAATCAGCAAACGGCTGACCAACCGCTATGAAAGCCAGCTCAGCCGGGTTCGTCAGAACACCCCCGAGGACGTGTTCCAGACCTACATGAACGCCCTCGCCCAGACCTTTGATCCGCACACCAACTATTTCACGCCGCATAATTCCGAGAACTTCGACATCAGCATGAGCCGTTCGCTGGAAGGCATCGGCGCGGTGCTGCAGTACGAGGACGGCTACACCAAGGTGGTGCGCCTGGTGCCCGGCGGCCCGGCCGCCAAACAGGGGCAGCTGAGCCCCGCCGACCGGGTGATCGCTGTGGCCCAGGGCGACGAGGAGATGGTCAACGTCATCGGCATGCGCCTGGACGAAGTGGTCGACAAGATTCGCGGGCCGAAGGGCTCCAAGGTGCGCCTGGAAGTGATTCCCGCCGGCCGCGCCAGCGAGCACGACACCCGCACCATCGCGATTACCCGCAACAAGGTGGTGCTGGAGGAACAGGCGGCCAAGAAGGAAGTGATCGAGGTGGAGCACGGCGGCGACACCATGAAGCTGGGCATCATCGAGATTCCCGCCTTCTACATGGATTTCAACGCCTTCCACCGTGGCGATCCGGATTACACCAGCACCACCCGGGACGTGGCGGAACTGCTGGTGGAACTGCGTAAAGAGAATGTCGACGGCCTGGTGGTGGACCTGCGCAACAACGGCGGCGGTTCCCTGCTGGAGGTGAACAAGCTGGTCAGCCTGTTCATCAACCGTGGCCCCACCGTGCAGGTGCGCGAGGCCGGCGGTCGCGTCAGCGTGGAAAACGATCAGTATCCCGGCATGCTCTATTCCGGGCCGCTGGCGGTGCTGGTCAACCGCTACAGCGCCTCGGCGTCGGAGATTTTCGCCGGCGCCATGCAGGACTACGGCCGCGCCCTGATCGTCGGCGACCAGACCTACGGCAAAGGCACCGTGCAGACCCTGCTGGACCTGAACCACGGCAAGCTCAAGATGACCAACGCCAAGTTCTACCGGGTCTCCGGTTCCAGCAACCAGAACATGGGCATCGTGCCGGACGTCACCATGCCGTCGCTGGTGGACAAGGAATCGATCGGCGAAAGCAGCCTGCCCAACGCCCTGCCCTGGGATGAGATCGACCCGGCCAAGTACCAGCGTTATCAGGACCTGGTGCCGCTGCTGCCGGGGCTGCGCGAGCGGCACGACGCGCGCATCGGCGACAATCCGGAATTCGTTTATGTGAACCAGTTGCGCGATCTGCTCAACCGCGCCAACGAACGCCAGGAACTGTCCCTCAACGCCAAGCAGCGCAAGGCCTGGCAGGAGGATTTCGACCAGCGCCGTCTGGACATCGAAAACGCCCTGCGCAAGCACCGTGGTGAAGAGCCGATTGAGAAAATGGAAGATCTGCGCGCCCTGGAAGAACAGCGGGCGCTGGACCCGGACAGCAACGACGAACCGCTGGACGAAGACCCCTACCTGCGGGAAACCGGGCACATCCTCGCCGACATGGTGTCGCTGCTCCGCGAGCAGCGGGTGGCCGACGAACGCGCCTCCTGAGCGCCCCGCCCGGCGCGGGGGTCAGGCCATCGCCTTGAACCCCCAGCGCGCCGGGTCCTTCCCCAGACCCAGTTTCAAGGTGCGACGCCCCAGGTCGTGGTTGAAGTCCTCCAACCGCCGCTTGGCGGCCTCCGGCAGCAGCCGCTGGCCGAGGCTGGCGGCGCCGAACCCGGCCCGGGCCAGGCGCACCGCCGCGGCGGACGACACCCGGCTGTGCAGGTTCAGGTCGTCGGCCATGGCGTCGCCGATCAGGAAACGGCTCACCGCCACCAGCACGTCATAGGAAAGATGGAACGGCGGCTTGCCCGCCATGCCGGCCAGCAGCGACTTGGCCAGCTTTTCGCTGTCCTCGGTGGGGTCGTAGAGATGGGAGGTGAGCTGCAGCGCCAGCACTTTCTGCTCTTCCACGGTGGCGGTGAGCAAGGCCTCGTCCACGCCCAGCAGGTAGCCGGCGTAGCGCCAGAAATAGTGCATCGCCTCGTGCTCTTGATGGCTGATATAGAGGCCCATCCGGCGCAGCCCCCGCACCACCATGTAATCGAACTCGAGCACCGTGCCGGCCATGTCCTCCTGATTGATCGGCAGGTCGAAGCGGTCGCTGTCCCAGCGCCCGCTTTCGCTGAGAAAGCGGCGCACCGCCGCGTGCAGCAGCCGCACCTCCATCAGCGTCCGGTGGCCCAGGCCGCCGGGACGCAGGCCGTCGGTGGCGGCGATGTTGTGCAGCATCTGGCCGGTTTCATAAATCCGCCGCGACACATCCTTCTGCAGGCGGCCGGTGGCGACCAGCACCTGGGACGGTTTGTTGTGGGCGTAGCCCTCCACCAGACTGGAGCACATCAGCACCAGGCCCTGCAGCGCGCCGTGCCGGCGGTACATGCGCCGCCCCAGTTCCATGCGCTCGAAGTCCACCCAGCCGGGCACCGTGTGGCAGTGGTCCAGGAACGCCTGGTACACCCCGCCCTCTTCGGCCGCGCGCCGCTCCACTTCGTCGAGCAGGCCGGAGGGCCGTCGAAACGCGATGTTTTCCAGACAGCGGTCGGCCAGCGGGTCCTGGACCCGGCGCCAGGCTTCAAGCCGGTGGTGGGCGTAGCGGTCGAACCAGATCTGCTCCCGCGGCGTGCGCGGGCCGTCGCGTAGCTGGTTTAATTCCTGTGGTGTGGCCATCAACGTCTCCAACATGGGCTCGACACAGAACCCGTGAGTTCTGTGTTCAAGCTAGAGCGTCGTGCCCGGGGGGTCAATCATCAAAAACCGCGGTTTTATTTAGTCCCGGCCGGGGTCGGCCCCGGCCCAGCCCGCCAGGGTGTCGACGAGCCAGCCCGGGTCGTCCAGGGACAGATCGTGACCGCCCTCCGGATGGACCGCCCGTTGCGCCGACCACCGTCGGGCCAGCGCCGCGGAGCAGCGCGGGTCCACCAGCCGGTCGCCGGCGGCGCTGATCACCAGCACCGGACGCCCTTCGGGCAGCGTCTTCGGCGCGCGAAACCGCGCCGCCGCCCACAACTGCCGCACGGTATTGGCGGCGGACACCGGGCGGGCCTCGTCGATCCGCTGGAATTGCCGGGCGATGCGGTCCTTGTCGGCGTCCGACAGCCGGTTGGTGGTGATCTCCAGAATCATGCGCTCACGCTTGAGGCGGTCGCGGCCAAGCAGGCCGTGGCGGACAATGGCGCCATAGTTGGCCGGTTTGAGGCGATGCCAGAACGGGCTCACCGGCGCGGCGCTGGAATTGATCAAGGCGGCGGCGGCCACCTGCCGCGGATAGCGTTGCAGCCAGTCCATGGCCACCATGCCGCCCAGGGACAGCGCCACCAGGTGTATCGGCCCGTCCACGCCGCGCCCGGCCAGGTCTTCGCGGGCCGCGTCCACCATGGCGGCGATGCGGGTCGGGCTGCGGTCCCGGTGGCGGACGCCGTTGCCCGGCAAATCCATGCACATCACCCGATGGTCCGCGCCCAGGGCGCCGGCCAGGCGGTCGGCGAAACCGTTCCAATGTGCTTGTTCACGAACCAGTCCGCGCAACAGGATCCAGGTCGTTGGCATATATCTGTGCTTCCTTAATCAGCTAGAATGCGAGGCTGCAGTTGGCCCGCGCGAGGAACTATGGCACGAAAAACCGTAAAACGGGTGAAAACAGGCTCCCTGGAACGCCGCTTTTCCATGGCCCGGGCCGGCTTCCTGGCCGGCGCCCGCTACGCCACGGCCAGCGCCGGCGGTCTGTTCGCGGCGCCGGACCAGCGCGAGGCGCGGCGCCGGCGCAACCTCTCGCAACGGGCGGAAGAGCTGGTCGAGGAACTCGGCCAGTTAAAGGGCTCGGTGGTGAAAATCGGCCAGATGATGGCCTTGTTCGGCGAGCACTTCCTCCCCGAGGAGGTCACCGAGGCGCTGCACACCCTGGAAAACAGCACCACCGCCCTGGAATGGCCGGCGGTGGAGAAGCACCTCCGGCAGCAGCTGGGCAGCGTCAAACTGGCCGAGCTGGAGGTGGACCCGCAGCCCCTGGGCGCGGCCAGCCTGGGCCAGGTGCACCGCGCCCGGCGCAAGAGCGACGGCGCCGAGCTGGCCCTCAAGATCCAGTACCCGGGCGTCGCCAACGCCATCGATTCGGACATGCGCGCGCTGGTGCGGCTGCTCAAGCTGAGCCGCCTGGTGCCGATCACCGAGCAGTTCAACCAATGGCTGGATGAAGTGCGCGACATGCTCGGCCGTGAGGTGGACTACGACCTGGAAGCGCACACCACCCGCCATTTCCGCGAAGCGCTGGCCGACGACCCGCGTTTCGTGGTGCCGGAAGTGTACGGCGACTACTCCACCCACAACATCCTTTGCCTGTCCTACGAGGAAGGCGTGCACATCAGTGATCCGTCGGTGGTGTCGCTGAGCCAGGAGCGCCGCAACTTTCTGGGCCGCGCCATCATGGAGCTGTGCTGCCGGGAAGTGTTCGAGTGGAACAAGATGCAGACCGACCCGAACTTCGGCAACTATCTGATGCGCGTCGGCGACGACGGCAAGGATAAGATCGTGTTGCTGGATTTCGGCGCCATCCGCGATTTCGACGATGAGGTGCTGGGCCCCGGCCGCGAGATGATCCGCGCCGCCTGGCTGCACGACAGCGAGCGTCTGTTCGGCGCCATGCGCGCGCTGGAATTTCTCGACGGCGAGGTGCCGCGCCGGCTGCTGGATGATTTCGCCGCGCTGTGCTTTGAGGCCATCGAGGCGCTGCAGGACCCGGACCGCTTTCCGCCGCCCAAGTCCGTGGTCAACGACAAGGGCGAATACCTGTGGGGCGAGAGCAACCTGCCCAACCGGGTGATGAACCGTGCCAGCCGCACCGCCCTGTCGGTGCATTTCGACGTGCCGCCCAAGGAATTCATCTTCCTGTTCCGCAAGCTGCTCGGGGCTTACACTTTTTTACACGTGATCAAGGCACAGGTGCGCGGAAATACCATTCTCGAGCCGTTTATCCACATGCGTGAAGACGAGGATCGCGAGCGTGTTGCTCAAAAAATAAACGGGCAGGCGGCGGATAGTTGACCTTTCCGGTCAATTATTGACCGTTTATGGGCGCAATAACCATTTCTTATTTGCCAAGCTGTCGACTGCACAATAAGGTTAGCAGCCTGCTCAGCGGCCGGTTTGAATAAACCGGCCGTTTTTCGAGGTTCCCCTGAAAACCCGTCATCCCGACCGGCTTTCAGATGGACCTGTTTTTACGAACCATAAAATGGGGGTAACGCAGGTGATTATCGGTGTACCCAAGGAAATTTGCCCCGGCGAAGAGCGCGTCGCACTGACGCCCGCCAACGTCGGTGCATTGCTCAAGAAAAACGGTGTCGAGATCCGCATCGAACGCGGCGCTGGCGAGGCGGCCGGGTTTACCGACGGCGATTATGAAAACGCCGGCGCGAAACTCACCGACCGGGACGACATCTTTTCCAACGCTCAGGCAATCCTGCAAGTTCAGACTCCGGGCAGCAATACGACCAATGGCCAGGAAGATCTGGACAAGCTGAAAGCCGGTCAGTTCCTTATCGGCATGACCGACCCGCTGGCCAACGCGCAGTTCGCGCAGGCTCTCGCGGAGCGCAAGGTCACCGGCCTGGCCCTGGAACTGATTCCGCGCATCACCCGGGCTCAATCCATGGATGTGCTCTCTTCCATGGCCATGATCGCCGGCTATAAATGTGTACTGCTGGCGGCGAACGCCTCTCACCGCATGTTCCCCATGAACATGACCGCGGCGGGCACCATGAACGCGTCGCGCGTGTTCGTTATGGGCGCCGGCGTGGCGGGCCTGCAGGCCTGTGCCACCGCCAAGCGGCTCGGTGCCATCGTGGAAGCCTACGACGTGCGCCCCGCCGCCCGTGAACAGATTCTGTCCGTTGGCGCCAAGCCGGTGGAACTGGACCTGGACACCGGCGAAGCGGAAGGCTCCGGCGGTTACGCCAAGGCCCAGGGCGAGGACTTCCTCAAGCGTCAGCGCGAGCTGATGAAGGAAGTGATCAAGGAAATGGACGTGGTGATCACCACCGCCGCGGTCCCCGGCGCCAAGAGCCCGATCCTGGTCACCGAGGAAATGGTCAAGGCGATGAAGCCCGGCTCCGTGATCGTGGACCTGGCGGCGGAACGCGGTGGTAACTGCGACCTCACCAAGGCCGGCGAAACGGTGGTGGAAAACGGTGTGCTGATCATCGGCCCCACCAACGTGCCCTCCTCCGTGCCGTTCCATGCCAGCCAGATGTTCGGCAAGAACATTGAGAACCTTCTTAACCTGCTGCTCGACGACAACGGCGACCTGCAGTTGGATTTCGAAGACCAGATCGTCACCGACACCGTGATCAGTCACGACGGTGATGTGCCCCACGCTCGCCTGCGCGAGATGCTGGGCCTGCCGGAACTGAAGAAAGCCGAACCCGAAGCGCCCGCCGATAACGGCGACGACAACGGGCAGGAGGAAAAGTAATGGACTTCGTATCTCAGCTTACCCTCTTCGTGTTGGCGATTTTCCTGGGTGTGGAACTGATCACCAAGGTACCGCCGACGCTGCACACCCCTTTGATGTCCGGCTCCAACGCGATTTCCGGCATTACCCTGGTGGGCGCGCTGATCGCCGCCGGCTCCGACGCCGGTCTGCTGATCAATGTCCTCGGCTTTATCGCCGTGGTACTGGCGACCATCAACGTGATTGGCGGCTTCATGGTCACCAATCGAATGCTGGCGATGTTCAAGAGGAAGTAACCCATGCAGATTTCCGATAACTGGATTGATATCGCCTATCTGATCTCGGCCGTACTCTTCGTCCTGGGCATCAAGGGTCTGACCAAGCCGAAGACCGCCGTGCGGGGCAACCTGCTGGCCGCCTCCGGTATGGGCGTGGCCTGTGTGGTGACCTTGCTGCACCGCGATATCGTGACCTACGAGATCATCATCGGCGGCGTGATCGTCGGTGGCATCATTGGCGCCATCCTGGCCAAGAAAGTACAAATGACCGCCATGCCGCAGCTGGTGGCCCTGCTCAACGGTTTCGGTGGCGGCGCCTCCTTCGCCGTGGCCGGCGCGGAGTTTTTCCGTGGCGGGCACCCGGACACCGTGGGCATCATCGCCACCGGTATCGCGGTTCTGATCGGCGCGGTGACCTTGACCGGTTCCTTCGTGGCGTTCGCCAAGCTGCAGGAACTGATCGACGGCAAGCCGATGGGCTTCCCGGGCATGAAGCTGGTCAACGCCATTCTGCTGCTCGGTTCCGTGGCCGCCATCGCCTACCTGGTGATGAACCCGGGCGTGGAGCCGGTGTTCTGGGGTCTGGCCATCGCCGCCGCGATTCTCGGTATTCTGCTAGTGTCCCCCATTGGTGGCGCCGACATGCCGGTGGTGATCGCGCTGCTGAACTCCTACTCCGGTATCGCCGCCTCCGCCGCCGGCTTCGTGATGGGCAACAGCGCCCTGATCGTCACCGGTTCCCTGGTGGGCGCCTCCGGTCTGATTCTGACGCAGATCATGTGTAAGGCGATGAACCGCTCCCTCACCAACGTGCTGTTCGGTGTGATGGCGGAAGCCGGCGAAGCGATGGATCAGGACGAGGTCTACGAAGGCAAGATCAAGTCCACCTCCGCCGAGGAAGTGGCGATGGTGCTGGAAACCGCGCAGCGCGTGGTGATCGTGCCCGGCTTCGGTCTCGCCATGGCGCAGGCGCAGCACGCCGTGCGTGAAATGGCCGACACCCTGGAAGGCATGGGCGTCGAGGTGGAGTACGCGATCCACCCGGTCGCCGGCCGTATGCCCGGGCACATGAACGTGCTGCTGGCCGAGGCGGAAGTGTCCTACGACAAGCTCAAGGACATGGACACCATCAACCCGACCTTCGAGCAGACCGACGTGGCCATCGTGCTGGGCGCCAACGACGTGACCAACCCGATGGCGCGCGAGGACAAGGGCAGCCCGATCTACGGCATGCCGATCCTCAACGTGGACAAGGCCAAGACCGTGGTGGTGGTGAAGCGTTCGCTGAGCCCCGGTTTCGCCGGCCTGCCCAACCCGCTGTTCGCCAAGGACAACACCCTGATGTTGTTCGGCGACGGCAAGGGCGCGGTGGTGGACATCACCACTGCTCTCAAGGAAGGCTGATCGCCCGCGATCACCGACCCATAAAAAAGCCCGGCTTCGTGCCGGGCTTTTTTGTTGCGGGTCTGCTTAACCCGAACGGCGTTACTCGGAGTAGCCGCCGCCCTCGCCGGGCGAGGATTGCTCCTGCTGCATGGAGCCGCCGCCCTGTTGCATGGAGTCCTGCATGCCGCCCGGCTGCTGACCGTCGCCGCCCTCGGGCGGTTCGACCGGATCACAGGCGGCCAGGGCCGCGGCCAGTGCCAGAGCACCGATCGGCGCGGCGGCTTTTGCCAGTATGCGTTTCGTCATGGTTCTACCCTTCTCGTCGGTTTGGATTTTGGATTCAGTCGGTCTTCCATTTCGGATCGGAGCGGTTCTGATCGGCGTTGCCGTCGCCACGCTCATTCTGCTGGCCGCCCCATTGGCCCTGGCTCTGGCCCTGCGGCTGACCCTGGCCCTGGCCCTGCGGCTGGCCCTGTTGCGTGCTCGGGCGATCATAGTCGCCACCGCCGGCGGAACCGGATGAACCGCCGCTTCCCGGCTGCTGCTGAGACTGGCCGTAGCCGGGCTGCTGCTGCGACGAGGCGCCCTCGCCGGCGTTGCCGCCACCGACGGCCACGGCCGCGCCGCCGGCGACCAGAGACACCAAGCCGGTGGCCAGTAACAAGCCTTTGCGTACGTCCTCTACAGACATTCGATCCTCCTGTTTCGTACCGTTTCGAAAGTCAGCGGGCCTCGCCCGCTATCCCACCAACAGCCCGCGCTCCGGATTGGTTCCAAAAAAATCCGGAACCAAACCGCCCTGTGTCTTGTTGGTACTGGTAACACCGCCGCTGACAGGGCCATTGAACAGGATGAGTTTCGAGCAGCAGATCTGCGACCAGATACCCCACCTGAGACGTTATGCCACGGCGCTGTGCGGCGATCCGGGCGCCGCCGACGACCTGGTCCAGGACTGCCTTGAGCGGGCGCTGCGCAAGCGCCACCTGTGGCGGCCGTCCGGCCGTCTGCGCTCCTGGCTGTTTCGAATGCTGTACCGGCTGTACATCAACCAGCGCACCTCGGCGCCGGTGCGCAAGGAGCAACCGCGCGCGGACGCTGGGCTGGATCAGACCGTGGCCGCGGACCAGGAGGATCACGTCGAGTGCCAGCAGGCGCTGGAGGCGCTCGACCAGTTGCCCACCGAGCAACGCGCCGCCCTGTTGCTGGTGGCCCTTGAGAATCCGGGTTACCGTGAGGCGGCACGGATTCTCGGCGTCCGTGTCGGCACGCTTCGTTCACGCCTGTCACGGGCACGGGAAACGTTGCGCCAGGAACGGGACAGGCCCGCGGTCCGGCGGCGGACAACGGCGTTGAAACGGGTCAAGTGAGGAGGGACCGATGATCTCGCTCGGCAATCGCAACGCGAAACATGCGGTCACCGATGAAGAGCTGAGCGCCTTCGCGGACGGCCAGCTGCCGCCGCACCGCGCCCGCCGGGTGGCCGCGGAAATCCGTGCCCACCCCCGGTTCGCCGACCGCATCTACGCCTACTGGCGCCGCGAAGCGGCCCTGTGGCGGGCGCTCGACCCGGTATTCCAGGAATCGGTCCCACAGATCGAGGCGCCCCGCGCCCGGCGCTGGCCCGCGGCGGCGGCGCTGATCGTGGCGGCGCTGCTGGTGACCGGCGGCGCCCTGCACATGGCGGGCTCCGGCCCGGCGCCGGCGCGCTTCGCGGACATGGTGCTGCAAGCCTACATGCAGCCCGCCCGCGCCTCCGGCGAGGTGAGCGGGCCACGGCTGTTCAGCGGCCTGGGCCTGCAACCGCTCTCGCAGAAGCAGCTGCAGCTCGCCGGCCGGGAAATCACCGAGTATCGCTACCACGATGCCGGCTCCAACCGTCTGGCGCTGTATGAAATGGACCACCACACCGCCATCCAGGACGGCTGGTTTCATGTGATGTCCGATAAAAGCGTGCCGCTGGTGCGTTGGCAGCAAGGCGGCAAAAGCTATCTGCTGGTGGGCGATATGGAGCTTGCCGAGCTCACCCGGACCGCCATGGCCATGCAGCAAAAAATGGGCAGCCCGCGGGTGGCGCCGGAAAAAACCGTGCCGGGCCCTACTGGCTCGCCCTCCTCCACCCCGGCCAACGGCGCCCCGGCGCCCCAGGACGCCGGCACCGCCCGGTCCACCCGGCCGGCCCCGGCGGGCAATAATTTCTAGATGCGGCCTTGGTGGGAGCGGGCCCCGCCCGCACAAAAAGTGCTCCGTAGCTGAAGTGGTGGTAGAGCTCGCTAATCTTTTAGTCGCCAGTCCTGTAACACCCGATAGTAGCCGTCCGGGGGGCTCTCATAGAGCATCACCGAATTTACCGGGAGGACCCAGGGCCCGGGCGCAGGCTCCGCCTGCAGGGGTGCGGCGGCGCGGGCCAGGGTTACGTGGGGAAGGAATTGGCGGGGCTCGGCGTCGATGCCGGCCTGGCCGAGCAGGTCCCAAATCTGGCGGTGCAGGTCGAGCAGCGCCGGTTCCCGGCGCGCGTGGGCGGCCCAGATGCGCGCCCCGGGTTCGGGAAAGACGTCCAGGGTGCTGAGCGTGACGGTAAAGGCCGGCAACCGCGCCAGGGCGTTCTTCAGCGGCGGCAGCAACGGCTCCAGTTGCGATCGCGAGCGCTCGCCGAGAAACGCCAGCGTCAGATGCAGATTGGCCGCCGGCACCGGCCGCGCCGTCGGCGGGACCGGGTTGGCGGTGAGTGTCGCCGCCAGCGCCGGCGGCACCGGAATACCGATAAAACAACGCATGCGTCCTCCCTTCAAAAATGGCCAGGACGAGGCGCCGACGTTAGAATGCCGCCCCCACCCACGGCGTTGGACGCCCTCTATGATGACGCTCCCATGGCGATGATCAACGTTAGCCGCCACCGCGCCTGTCGTGGTAGCCGGCGGTGAAGCCGGACCAGCCTTTTAAAGGCGCGCTTCTGCTGGTGCTGGGCGAAGGTCTGCTGGCGGTCATGGCGGCGATGATCAAGCATCTCGCCGACACTCTGCCGGTGGAAATGATCGTGTTCGGTCGTAATTTGATCGGCCTGGCGGTGCTGTTGCCGGTGCTGGTGGCCAGTGGCGGTATTCGCGATTTGCGCACCAGCCACCTGCGGCTGCACTTTATCCGCGGCTTCACCGGCGTCACCGCCATGTTCTGCTTCTTTTTCACCATCGCCCATATTCCGCTGGCGGAAGCGGTGCTGGTGAAGATGACGGTGCCCTTCTTTCTGCCGCTGGTGGCCTGGCTGTGGCTCAACGACCGTATCAGCGGGCATACCTGGGCGGCGATTGTACTCGGCTTTGTCGGCGTCGGCGTGATCCTGCGCGCCGATGAGGGCGTGGTGGATCCGGTGATGCTGGTGGCCCTGGCCGGCGCCGCGATCATGAGCGTGGCCAAGGTGAGCATCCGGCGCATGGCGGCCAGCGAACCCCCGCACCGGGTGGTGTTCTACTTCTCCCTGTTCGCCACCCTGCTGTCGGCGCTGTTGCTGCTGCGCGTGCAGCAGATGCCCACCGGCACCGAAATGCTCTGGTTGCTGGCGATCGGCAGCGTGGCGATCGCCGGGCAGTTCGCCATGACCACCGCCTACCAGCTGGCCCGCCCCGGCCAGGTGGGCGTGTACAACTACTCCGCGGTGGTGTGGGCGGCGTTCCTGGGCTGGCTGTTCTGGGGCGAGACCCTGGTGCTGTCCACGGTGCTCGGCACCCTGTTGATCATCGGCGCCGGCATCTGGAATCTGAAGTCCCGCTAGAGCGGGTTGCTACAAAATTTGACCTTCACGGTGGTGCCAAACGGAAACCGAGCAACTAAGCTGACTTTCCGTCTTGAACGGAACAATAACAACCCGGAGGAAACGGAATGGCCATCCGACTGTTAATGCTGGCGGCGACGCTGGTGCTGCTGGCCGGCTGCGAAAGCAGCCAGCGGTGGGTTTACCACCAGGGAATGGATTTTGAAAAATGGCGCGCCGGGCTCGAAGAGCACACCGTCTCCACCGACGACGGCCTGCGCTGGCGGGTGCTGCAATCCAGCGACGCCGACCAGGCCCCGGCGGTGCTGCTGATCCACGGCTTCGGCGCCGATTCGCGCAACTGGGTGCGCTTCGCCAACGAACTGGAAGGCGACTACCGTTTCGTGATTCCCGACCTGCCCGGCCACGGCAACACCGAGCCGCGCACCACCAATATGGATTACGGTATCAGTGAGCAGGCCGAGCGCCTGTTCCGCCTGCTCGACGCCCTGCAGGTGGAGCGCGCCCACGTGGCCGGCAACTCCATGGGCGGCGCCATCGCCATCGAGATGGCCCGGCGCCAGCCGGACCGGCTCCGCTCCCTGGGCCTGGTGGATGCCGCCGGCATCACCCTGCAGACACCGGAATTTCTCAATGTGCTGGAGCAGTCGGACAGCAACCCGCTGATTCCGCACAGCGCCGAGGATTTCCGCACCACCCTGGACTGGGCCAGCGAACGCTCCGTGGGCATTCCCGATTTCGCCATCACGCTGATGGGCGAGGAGAAAGTCGCCAACGCGGACGTGGCGGAACAGGTGTGGCAGGACATCAATCTGGACCCGGCCATGCGCCTGCAGGGGCGCGGCGTGCTGCCGGAAATCAAAACCTCGACGCTGATTCTGTGGGGCCGCGAGGACGCCCTGCTGGGCGTCGACAATGTGGAGGTGTTCCAGCGCGAGCTGCCTAACAGCCGCGCGGTGATCCTCGAAGGCGTCGGCCATGTGCCGATGGCGGAAGCCCCGGAAGAGAGCGCCGAAGCGTTCCGCGCCTTCTGGCAGGACATCGACGGCTGAACCGGAGGCGGCGCGCCGGCCTTGAACCGCCGGCCGCGCCGCCGTAGTGTTTGCGCTTCCCCTTTCGGCGCCGGAAAACTCCATGCCCCTTGATACACCCCAGCCCCCGCGTATCAAACGCGGTGAAGCACACACGGTTCACACCCGCGGCCTGACGTTGCTGCGCAGCGGCCACCGTGAAATCAGAAAGCTGAAACGCGCCAACCACGTGCCCACCATCCACGGCAATAAGGTGTGGAACTCCAGTTTTCTGATCATGGATCAACTGACACGGGAAAAAGGTCCACTGCGGCTCACCGCCGACAGCCACCTGATGGACATCGGCTGTGGCTGGGGGCCGCTGGCGATTTTCGCCGCCAAGCGTTTCCGTTGCCGGGTCACCGCCGTGGACGCGGACGCCGATGTGTTCCCCTACCTGGATCTGCACGCCGCCATCAACCGTGTTCAGGTGGACACCCTGCGTTGCCGCTTCGAGCGCCTTACCAAGCAGCGCCTCGCCGACGTGGATATGATCACCGGCGCGGACATCTGTTTCTGGGATGAGCTCACACCGGTGCTGTTCAATCTGATCCGGCGCGCCCTGGACCAGGACGTGAAGCGGGTCATCATCGCCGACCCCGGGCGGTCGCCGTTCTATGATCTGGCCGAGCGCTGCCAGGCCCGTTTCAACGCCCGCGTGGTGGAGCGCCGCACCCAGACGCCGCGCGCGTTGAGCGCCGATCTTCTGATCGTCGACCGGGATTGAAAAGCGGCTCACTGGCGCCACCTTAGAGTCAGGTTGTTTTCAGCTTTGCAATGAGTCGAGCCCATGAGTCAGGAAGAACATCAAACCACGGTTGACGAAGGAACTCCGCAGGGCGCCCTGGCGCTGCCCGATCAGAATCTGCCGCAACGGGTGTATTTGATCCCGGTCCGGGACCGTCCGTTCATGCCCGGTCTGGTGCAGCCGCTGCTGCTGGACCAGGAGCAGTGGCGCGCCACCCTGGAGCGCGTCGGGCAGACCCCGCACCACGCGCTGGGCCTGATCTACATCGGCGACCGGGACCCGGACGACGTGAGCGTGGAGGATTTCCCCGAGTACGGCTGTCTGGTCAAGGTGCACGCGGTCAATCATGAAGACCAGCAGCTGCAGGTGGTGGCCCAGGGCCTGGCCCGTTTCCGGGTGCAGGGCTACCTGAGCCGCAAGCGCCCGTTCATGGCGGAAGTGACCTACCCCACTTCCCGCGATGAGCTGGACGACAGCCTGCGCGCCTACGGCATGGCGATCATCAACACCATCAAGGAACTGCTGCCCCTCAACCCCTTGTACAACGAAGGGCTCAAGCACTACCTGCAGAACTTTTCGCCCCGTGATCCCTCGCCGCTGACCGATTTCGCCGCCTCCCTGACCAGCGCCAGCGGCGACGAGCTGCAGGGCATTCTGGAAACCGTGTCCTTGAAAACACGCATGGAGCGCGTGCTGACACTGGTCAAGAAAGAAGTGGAAGTGGCGCGCCTGCAGAACCAGATTCGCGAGGAAGTGAACGAAAAGATCAGCAAGCACCAGCGCGAATTCTTCCTCAAGGAGCAGCTCAAGGTGATCCAGCGGGAGCTGGGCCTGGAGAAAGACGACCGCACCGCCGACGCCGACGAATTCCGCGAGCGGCTTGAGGCGTTGAACCCGCCCGAGGCGGTGACCCGGCGCTTCGAAGAGGAGCTGCGCAAGTTCAACGTGCTGGAATCCGGCTCGCCGGAATACGCGGTGACCCGCAATTATCTGGACTGGCTGACCAGCGTGCCCTGGGGCCAGTACTCCGAGGACAACCTCGACCTGGGCCACGCGCGCCGGACGCTGGAGGAGCACCACAGCGGCCTCAACGACGTGAAGGACCGCATTGTCGAGTTCCTGGCCGTGGGCGCCATGCGCGGCGAGGTGAAAGGCTCGATTCTGCTGCTGGTGGGGCCACCCGGCGTGGGCAAGACCAGCATCGGCAAGTCCATCGGTGAAGCCCTGGGGCGGGAGTTCTACCGTCTCAGCCTGGGCGGCATGCGCGACGAGGCGGAGATCAAAGGCCACCGCCGCACCTACATCGGCGCCATGCCGGGCAAGCTCACCCAGGCGCTCAAGGACGCCGGCACCAGCAACCCGGTGATCATGCTGGATGAGATCGACAAACTGGGCCAGTCCTTCCAGGGCGACCCGGCGTCGGCTCTGCTGGAAGTGCTGGACCCGGAACAGAACCAGGATTTCCTGGACCACTATCTGGACCAACGGCTCGATCTCAGCCACTGCCTGTTCGTGTGCACCGCCAACACGCTGGATTCGATTCCCGGCCCGCTGCTGGACCGCATGGAAACCATCCGGCTGAGCGGCTACATCACCGAAGAGAAAGTGGAGATCGCCCGCGACCATCTGTGGCCGCGCGCCCTGGAGCGGGCCGGCGTGAAACCGTCGCAGCTGAAGATCAGCGACAGCGTGCTGCGCCAGATCGCCGACGGCTACGCCCGCGAGGCCGGCGTCCGCAACCTGGAAAAGCAGCTGAATAAGATCATCCGCAAGGCAGCGGTGCGGCTGCTCTCCGGCGAGAAGAAGATCAGCATCACCGGTAAGAATCTGGAGGATTTCCTCGGCCAGCCCTACTTCCAGAAAGAGAAAGCCCAGCGCGGCGTGGGCGTGGTCACCGGCCTGGCCTGGACCGCCATGGGCGGCGCCACCCTGTCGGTGGAAGCAAGCCGGGTGCACAGCCAGCGGCGCGGCTTCAAGCAAACCGGCCAGCTCGGCGATGTGATGAAGGAATCCGCCGAGATCGCCTACAGCTATGTGGCCGGGCATCTCAAGACGTTCGGCGTCGACGAGGATTGGTTCGACGAGTCCTTCGTGCATCTGCACGTGCCCGAGGGCGCCACGCCCAAGGACGGCCCCAGCGCCGGCGTCACCATGGCCACCGCGCTGGTGTCCCTGGCCACCGGCAAGCGCCTGCCGCGCAAGCTGGCGATGACCGGCGAGCTGACGCTGACCGGCCAGGTTCTGGCGGTGGGCGGCATCCGCGAAAAGGTGATCGCCGCCCGGCGCGCCGGTATCCGCGAGCTGATTCTGCCCAAGGCCTGCGAACGGGATTACCAGGAGCTGCCCGACTACATCAAGGAGGGCATGACGGTGCACTTCGCGCAGCGCTACCAGGACGTGCATGACGTGGTCTGGGGTTGAACCGGGCCGGCGGCGGCTGACCCGCGCGGAGCAGCCGCCGCGCTACCTGGTGCCCGAATGCCGGGAAGCGATCGGCGTGATCCACCGGGACGACGACATCCTGGTGATCAACAAGCCGGCGTTCCTGCTCAGCGTGCCCGGCCGCGCGCCGGAGAACAGCGACTGCGTCACCCGCCGTTTGAAGCAGGATTACCCGGATCTGCGTCTGGTGCACCGGCTCGACCTGGATACCTCCGGCCTGATGGTGCTGGCCCTGCACCGGCGGGCGCAAAGCAATCTCAGCCGCGCGTTTCAGAAGCGTCAGGTGGAAAAGCGGTATCAGGCGGTGGTCGCCGGGCAGGTGGCCGAGGACAGCGGCGAGGTGGCGCTGCCGTTGATCGCCGACTGGCCCAACCGCCCGCTGCAAAAGGTGTGCTTCGACACCGGCAAGCCCGCCCTCACCCATTGGCGGGTGCTGGCGCGCTACCCGGACCGCGACGCCACCCGGCTGGCCCTGCGCCCGGTCACCGGCCGCACCCACCAGCTGCGCATTCATTGCCGCGAGATCGGCCATCCGATTCTCGGCTGCGACCTGTACGCGCCGTCGGAGATTCTCAACCGCAGCGACCGTTTATTGCTGCACGCCGAACGTCTGGCGTTCAACCATCCGTGTACCGGTCTGTGGCGGGAGTTCTATTCCCCGGCGCCGTTCTAGTGTGAACCGGCGCTAGGCCCAGTCGTCGCCGTAGTCGTGCAGCAACTCCTGGCCGGCCTTGATGTTCTTCAGCGCCACCACGGTCAGGTCGTCGTAGTAAGCCACATTGGGTTTCTTGGCGTGGTTGATGAAACGCAGATCGCAGAGCACGCGGTAGCGTTCCTTGCCTTCGTCGTCGAGCCACAGCACGTAGGGGCCGTCGCCCTTGGCGGCTTGTGTCTTCAATACACCCAGCACCGTGTCGCGGGAAATCGGCGCCCGCGCGAACAGGCCGCGGCCGTGCACCGGGCTTTCCTTCACTTCCACCAGATCCTTGCGCACAAAGGGTTTATCCATACCGTTCACGCTTGCAGTAGTCATCGGGGCCGTGGCATCTTGCCAGAAAAGCCGCCCGGACGCATGGCATGGGATTCGCCGATTACCCCTTCACTTCGCGCTACCTGACCGTCGACGGTCACCGCCTTCATTACATCGACGAGGGCCAGGGCCCGACCCTGCTGTTCCTGCACGGCAACCCCACCAGCAGCTACCTGTGGCGCAACGTGATCAAGCCGCTGACCACCCACTACCGTTGCGTGGCGCTGGATATGATCGGCTTCGGCAAAAGCGACAAACCGGATCTCGACTACCGCTTTCTGACCCATTATCACTTTTTGCACGAATTCGTCGGCGCGCTCGAGCTCAGCGACATCACCCTGGTGCTGCACGACTGGGGCGGGCCGCTCGGCTTTCGTCTCGCCCAGCACCAGCCGGAGCGGGTCAGCGCGCTCTGCTTCATGGAAACCTTCCCCTTCACCTTCGACTGGCACGAGTTTCCGCCGGCGGCGCGGCCGCTGTTCTTCGCGTTCCGGCAGCGGCGGCTGAGCTACTGGCTGCTGCAGCGCCAGAACCTGTTCGTCGACGTGGTGCTGCGCTTCAGCACCCGGCGCCGGCTGCCGCGCAGTGTGCTGGCCGCCTACCGGGCACCGTTTCCGGACGCGCGCAGCCGCTACCCGATCCGGTGCCGATCAACGACCGGCGCACCGAGACCTGGGCCGCCATCCAGGACATCGAGCAGCGCCTGGAGCGCATGCCGCAGCCCATGCTGCTGCTGCAGTTCCACCCCGGCGCGGTGCTCAGCCGCACCCGGGTGGCCTGGCTCAGCCAGCGCATCCCCCATCTGGACGTGGTCGATTGCGGTCGCGGCCTGCACTATGTGCAGGAAGACAACCCGGACGCCATCGCCAGCGCGCTGGCGGACTGGTGCCGCCAACGGACACCGTCGGCGGCCACCGGCGCGCCGGTGGTGGCGGTGGAGGACAAAACCTTCAGCGGCACGCTGCACTGGACCTTCGCCCGGGCCCGTCCGGCCGGCCGCGACGAAGGCCTGGTGGCGGCCTGGTCCGACCGGGGCCTGGTGATGCTGAGCTTCGCCGACGACGCGGACGACGGACAACGCCAGGTGTCGGAACGCTTTCCCGCCTGCCGGCTGGAGCGCACCGACGACGCCCGCATCGCCGGCCTGTTCACGGCTTCCGGCCACACCCCGCTGCATTTGATCGGCACCGATTTCCAGCGCCGCGTGTGGCGCGCCCGCTCGAGGTGCCCGCCGGCACCACCAGTGACTACGCCGCCCTCGCCGCCCGCGTGGGCAGCCAGGCGCGGGCGGTGGGCGGCGCCGTGGCCGCCAACCGGATCGCCGTGCTGGTGCCCTGCCACCGGGTGGTGCCGCGCGCCGGCGGCGCCGGCGCCTATCACTGGGGCCAGGACCGTAAACGGGCGCTGCTGACCGCCGAAGGCGCGGCGCCATAACCGCGTGCCCGGGTCGGGAATCCTGATATTATTGGCTGGCGGCGCCCCTTACACGGGGTTACCCTGGGCCGCCCGGTGCCCCCGCATCAGTGGGCGAACGCCGTGAACGGATTTTCGAGCAGTTTTACTAAGGAGTAGCTCCAGCATGAAACGCCTGTCTCTGCCCGTGGTGGCGGCCCTGGTCCTCACCGCCTGCGCCACCTCCCCCCTGGGACGCCAGCAATTTCTGTTTTTGCCGGCCGCGGAAATGGATCAAATGGGCGCCACGGCCTACAACGAAATGAAAGAGCAGCAGCCCACGGTCACCGGCACCGCCGAATCCCGCTATGTGGAATGCGTGGCCGAAGCCATCGTCGCCGTGGTGGATTCCGACCAGCAGTGGGAAGTGACCGTATTCGAGGACGACAGCGCCAACGCCTTCGCCCTGCCCGGCGGCAAGATCGGCGTGCACACCGGTTTGCTGAAAGTGGCCGATAACCAGGACCAGCTCGCCGCCGTGATCGGCCACGAAGTCGGCCATGTGCTCGCCCAGCACTCCAACGAGCGCATGTCGATCCAGTACGCCACCCAGACCGGCACCCAGCTGGTGGCCGCCCTGGCCGGCGGCGACAGCGCCGAGAAGCAGACGCTGATGGGCCTGCTCGGTGTCGGCGCCCAGTACGGCGTGCAGTTGCCGTTCAGCCGCAAGCACGAAGCCGAGGCCGACGTGATCGGCCTGGATCTGATGGCGGAAGCGGGCTTCGACCCGCGCCAGAGCGTCAACCTGTGGCAGAACATGGCCGCCAACAGCGGCGGTTCACCGCCGGAGTTCCTGTCCACCCACCCCAGCAACCAGACCCGCATCGAAGGATTGCAGGCGCGCATTCCCGAAGCCATGCCGCTGTACCAGCAGGCCCGCTCTTCCGGCCGCACCCCCAACTGCGGCTGATTCTCCGGAGCTTGGATAGCTGAATGGCGGCTTCGTGCGGGCTCTCTCCATCCGGGGACGCGGGTCTGCGTTAGGCCCCGGATCATAGCTGGCGCCGAACCTTTCTATGACGCTCGGTTTGTGGGAGCAGGCCTCGCCCGCGAAAGGGTGGCTCATAGCCACCCGGCAGGATCCCAGAGACTTTTCTAACGGCAGCACCAACATCCTGCCGGCCGGCAAGGCCGGCCTTTCGCGAGCATGGCTCGCTCCCACAAAGCGCTTCGTAGAAGGTCCGGGCGGTTACTTGGACCCGTGGCGGTTCCGCTGCCAAGTGAGCGGGGCAATGGTGGTGCCTGGAGGGAGCTGTTTGGCCAGGGAGGGCCAAACTAACAGCGGCCAGGGATGGCTTGAGCGGTCCCGGAAGGCACCACCATTGCACCGCGTCTCGGATACGGAGCTCCGAGCACAGGAACAATAAAGGTCTCTGGGATCCTGCCGGGTGGCTACAGCCACCCTTTCGCGGGCGGGGCCCGCTCCCACAAGGGCCGCTCCCACAAAAAAGGGCCCATTGAGGGCCCCTTTTCGTTGCGGAAAGCGCGTGAGACGTTACTGGTAGTAAGCGTTCTCGGTGACAGTGTGGTCGGTCTTGTCACGGATGCCGGTGAGTTCCGGCAGCTGCTCCATGAGGGTGCGCTCGACGCCGTCCTTGAGGGTCACGTCGACCACCGAGCAGCCCTGGCAGCCGCCGCCGAATTCCAGCACCGCCACGTTGTCCTCGGTGAGCTCCAGCAGCTGTACGTTGCCGCCGTGGGCGGCCAGGTTCGGGTTGATCTCGGAATACAGCACATAGTTGATGCGCTCTTCCAGGGTGGCGTCCGCGCTGATGTCCGGCACCCGGGACTTGGGCGCCCGGAAGGTCAGCTGACCGCCCATGGAGTCTTTCTTGAAGTCGATCACCGCGTCTTCCAGGTAGCGCACGCTCTTGCCTTCCACGAAGGCGTGGAAGCCTTCGTACTGGTAGCGCTCGTCGCCCTCTTCCTGTTCGCCTTCGGGGCAGTAGGCCATGCAGCACTCCGCGTGGGGGGTGCCGGGGCGTTCCACGAAAATGCGTACGCCGATGTCTCCCTGGTCCTGCCGGGACAGCAGGTCGCGCAGGTACTCTTGAGCGGAATCTGTGATTCGGATCAGGGGTTCGGTCATGCCGATTCTCGGTTGCGAATTTCCTGACTATTTTAGTCAAGTATTCGCGCGTTGCAATGGCCGTGACGCAACTGGCGTAATCCGGCGCTGGGGTCGATTCCGGCTTTCTGCTAAGGTGCCCGCTTCCTCGACGTGGGGCAGTATCCAGCGTGCTTAACCTTTCCCGCAGCCGGCGCATTCTCGCCCTGGCGCTACCGATCATGGCCGCCATGGCCAGCCAGAGCCTGATGAACCTGGTGGACGCCGCCATGGTGGGCAGCCTGGGCGGCGAGGCGCTGGCCGGCGTAGGCCTGGGCGGCTACGCCAGTTTTATCGCCATCAGCATGGTGATCGGCCTGGGCGCCGGGGTCCAGGCCATGGTGGCGCGCCGCAAGGGTGAGCGGGACCGGGCCAATTACGCGGTGCCGCTGAACGCCGGCCTGGTGCTGGGGCTGGCATTCGCGATTCCGATTTCGCTGATCTTCACCCTGGCCAGCGCGCCGATGATGGCCTTCCTGGCCCCTACCTCCGGGGTCGCCGAGGTGGGCAGCGACTATTTCGATATGCGGCTGCTCAGTGTCTGGGCGGTGGCGATGAACTTCAGCTACCGGGGCTATTGGAACGGCATCAACCGCTCCGGCGTCTACATGCGCACCCTGGTGATCACCCATATCGCCAACGTGATCTTCAGCTACGGTCTGATCTTCGGCGCCTGGGGCCTGCCCGCGCTCGGCGGCGCCGGGGCCGGCCTGGGCACCAGCCTGGCGCTTTACCTGGGCAGCGCGCTCTACCTGCTGCAGACCTGGCGGGCGGCCCGGGAACACGGCTTTCTGCGCGCCCGGCCCAGCCGCGCCACCCTGCGCAATATTCTGCGCATCAGCCTGCCCAACGGCGTGCAGCAGTTCTTTTTCGCCACCGGGCTGACCGTGCTGTTCTGGATTATCGGCCGGGTGGGCGCCGACGAGGTGGCGGTGGCGCATATTCTGATCACGCTGATCCTGTTCCTGATTCTGCCGGCCATCGGCCTGGGCCTGTCGGCGGCGTCGCTGGTGGGCCAGGCGCTGGGGCGGCGGGACGCCGACGACGCCTACCGCTGGGGCTGGGACGTGACCCGGCTGGCGGTGTCGCTGCTGTTCGTGCTGGCGCTGCCCATGTGGCTGGTGCCGGACCTGATTCTCGGCCTGTTCCTGAAACAGCCGGAGCTGGTGGAGCTGGGCCGCGCGCCGCTGATGATCACCGGTCTGGCGATCTGCCTGGACGGCGTGGCGATCATCTTCACCCAGGCGCTGCTGGGCGCCGGGGCGGCCCGCTCGGTGATGGTGGTGACCCTGGCCGTGCAGTGGTTTTTCTTTCTGCCGCTGGCCTATATCATCGGCCCCGTGCTGGGCTACGGGCTGCTCGGCATCTGGCTGGCCCAGGCGTTTCAGCGGCTGATTACATCTTTATTGCTGAGCGGCCTATGGATTAAGCGTGGCTGGGCCCATATAGAGTTATGAGGTGACCATGAGCGAGCAACACAAGCACGACCCACGGAGCGACGACCGGCAGGACGACCACCAACGGCCGGGCTTCTTCCAGGTGCTGCACAGCGTGCTGGCGGCGATTTTCGGCGTGCAGAGCAGCGGCAACCGCGAGCGCGACTTCAAGAAAGGCAGCGCCGGCGACTATATCGGCGTCTATGTGGTGATCGTGATCGCCATCGTAATCGCGATGTTCGTGGTGGTGAACATGGTTCTCAGCGCCGCTGGTTCATAGCCCCGGGAACTAGCGATATAGCAATATATTTCTTTTATGTATAAGCCCACTTTGCTACATTTCCCGCCAAATCATGGTGGTAAAGAGAAATATTCTTTACAAATCAACGAATTAAACACGGCGCAACGGCATCATGTACGTATATCAGGACTATGACCAACGGCTTCTGGAAGAGCGGGTAGCTCAGTACCGCGACCAGACCCGGCGCTATCTGGCCGGCCAGCTCAGCGAGGACGAGTTCCTGGTGCTGCGTCTGCAGAACGGCCTCTATATTCAGCGTTACGCGCCGATGTTGCGTATTTCGGTGCCCTACGGCCTGCTCTCCAGCGAACAGGTACGCACCCTGGCCAAGGTGGTGCGTGAATACGACAAGGGCTTCTGCCACGTCAGCACCCGCCAGAACATCCAGCTCAACTGGCCGGAAGTGCAGGACGTGCCGGATATCCTGGCGGAACTGGCGAGCGTGCAGATGCACGCCATCCAGACCAGCGGCAACTGCATTCGCAACATCACCACCGACGAATACGCCGGCGTGAACCCCAAGGAAGTGGAAGACCCGCGCCCCTGGTGCGAGATCATCCGTCAGTGGGCCACGTTCAACCCGGAATTCGCCTACCTGCCGCGCAAGTTCAAGATCGCCGTGAACGCGGTGCCGGACGCCGATCCGGCGCTGATCGGCGTGCACGACATCGGCGTCAAGGTAATCCACAACGACGCCGGCGAAACCGGTTTCCAGGTGTGGGCCGGCGGCGGCCTGGGCCGCACCCCGATGACCGGCCAGGTGATCGGCGAATTCGTGCCCTGGCAGCATCTGCTCGCCTACCTGGAAGCGATCCTGCGGGTGTACAACAAGTACGGCAACCGCGACAACAAGTTCAAGGCGCGCATCAAGATTCTGGTCAAGGCACTGGGCGCGGAGAAGTACCGCGAACTTACCGAAGCGGAATTCGCCGAGCTGAAAGACGGGCCGATGACGCTCACCGAAGAGGAAGTGGCGCGCATCCAGGGCTGCTTCACCGAGCCGGCCTACCGGGACGACGTGGACAACGGCGTGCTGGACAAGGCGCTGCAGGAAAACCGCGCCTTCAACCGTTGGTACCACACCAACACCCGCGCCCATAAGCGCGACGGCTACCGCAGCGTGACGCTGACGCTGAAGAAGACCGGCCGCATCCCCGGCGACGTGAGCGACGAGCAGCTGGAAGCGATCGCCGACCTGGCGGACCGCTACAGCTTCGGCGAACTGCGCAACACCCACCAGCAGAACATGGTGCTGTCCGACGTGGCCGCCGACGATCTGTTCGAGCTGTGGGAAAAACTGGACGCGCTGGGTATGGCCACCCCCAATCTGGGCCTGCTCACCGACATCGTCGCCTGCCCCGGCGGCGACCTGTGCGCCCTGGCCAACGCCAAGTCCGTGCCGGTGGCGGAGGGCATCCAGCGCCGCTTCGACGACATGGACTATGTCCATGACCTGGGCCCGCTGGACATCAATATCTCCGGGTGCATGAACGCCTGCGGCCATCACCATATCGGCCACATCGGCATTCTCGGCGTGGACAAGAAAGGCAAGGAGTTCTACCAGATCACGCTCGGCGGTCGCGGCGACAAGCTGTCGCGCATCGGCGAGAAGATGGGCCCCTCCTTCGAGTCCTATGAAGTCACCGACGTGATCGAAAAGATCATCAATGTGTACGTGGACAAGCGGCTGGAAAACGAGCCGTTCATCGACACCTACGAGCGCATTGGTATGGAACCGTTCAAGGAACACGTCTATGGGTAAGATGATTCTCGACGGTGAAATCGTCGACAACGGCTGGCAGCGGTTCGAACCGGGCCAGCTGGAAGAAAACGGCCAGAGCCTGCCGGAGAACCAGCCGGTGATCGTGCCGCTGGCCTACTGGCAGGCCCACCGCGACACCCTGCTGGAGCGCGAGGCGCCGGTGGGCGTGTGTCTGGAACCGGGCGAGGAGCCCGCCGACCTGGCCGCGGACCTGCCCCACCTGCCGCTGGTGGCGATCCACTTCCCGGCCTTCAAGGACGGGCGCGGTTACTCCTACGCCCGCGAGCTGCGCACCCGCTACCGCTTTACCGGCGAGGTGCGCGCGGTGGGCGACGTGCTGCAGGACCAGCTGTTCTACATGCACCGCGTCGGCTTCAACGCCTTCGAAGTGCGTGCCGACCGGGACATCCATGAAGCGCTGGAAAACGGCCTGCGGCCGTTCTCGGTGACCTACCAGGGCGACGTGCACGACCCGCGCCCGATCTACCGCCGCCGTCAGGAACTCGAGCAGGCCTGATCCCCGGGCTTGTTCAGAACCAGCGCCGCCGGGCCATCCACACCAGGATGCCGGCGGCGATCACCACCAGGGACCCCGCGAACCACCAGAACGCCTCCGGGTTATCGACCCCGGGCAGCCCGCCCACATTGATCCCGAACAGACCGGTCAGAAAGCCCAGCGGCAGGAACAGCGCGCTGATAATGGCGAGCAGGTACATGCGGTCGTTGATCGCCTCGTTCTGCACCGAGAACACCTCTTCCTGCAGCAAGGTGGCGTGGTCCCGCGCCGCATCCAGATCTTCCAGAAGACGCTGCAGGCGCTCGCCGGCCTCGCGGATGATCTCGGCGTCATCGCGGTCGATACGGGCGTCGTTCTGCAGGCGCGCGATGGCCTCGCGCTGGGGCGCCAGATAGCGGCGCAGGGTCACGGCCCGGCGGCGCAGGCTGCTGATCTCGTGAGTGAGCGCCTTGTCCGGCCGGGTCTCCAGCAGATCGGCGCAGTCGCCGACCTGATCCTCGATCCGCTCGATCACGTCTTCCATGCGCCAGATCAGGCCGTCCACCAGCCGCTTCACCAGGTCCGACGGGGTGCGGGCGCCCTCGCCCTGCTCCAGTTCCGTGACGATTTCCGACAGCGTCAGCAGCTGGCGCTTCTGGGTGCTGATGATCAGGCCGTTACGGATCCACAACCGCACCGCGATCATGTCTTCCGGGCGCGCGCCCGGCGCCAGATTGACGCCGCGCAGGTAGATCAGCAGGCCGCCGCCCACGTCCGCCGCCCGTGGCCGGGTGTCGGTGGCGAACAGCGCCTCGAGCACGGAAACCGGCACATCCGGCCGGTTTTGCAGCCACTCATAGGCCTCGTCGACGGTGTAATCGAGATGGATCCAGAGCGGCCCGCCCTGGCTCGGCAGCGGCGCCGACAATGAAATGGGCGTGGCACCGCCGGCGCCGTTCAACTGCAGCGCCAGCTTGACCCAGGGAGCGTTGGCCATGATTCAGGGTGCCCGTCTCAGGGGTTGATCTTAACCACCACCCGGCCGCGCAGCTTGCCGGCCAGAATCTCGGTGAAGCAGTCCGGCAGTTGCTCGCGGGTGACTTCGCGGCTCTCCAGCTTGTCCAGCGCCGGGCGCCAGTCGCTGGCCAGCAATTGCCACATCTGCTGCTTCACTTCGCAGGGCAGCTCGACGCTGTCCACGCCGAGCAGATTGACGCCGCGCAGGATAAACGGGAACACGGTGGCGTTTTCCAGCTTGGGCGAGGCGGTCAGGCCGCAGCAGGCCGCGCTGCCGCCGTATTGCAGGCTTTTCAGCGCGTTGACCAGAATATCGCCGCCCACGCAATCGACCACCCCGGCCCAGCGCGGCTTGAGCACCGGTTTCTCGATGCCTTCCAGCAAGGCGTCACGGCCGATGATGTCGGCGGCGCCGAGATCACGCAGCCAGTCGTGGGCGTCCTGTTTGCCGGTGGCGGCCACCACCTTGAAGCCCAGATTGGAGAGGATCGACACCGCCACGCTGCCGACGCCGCCGGTGGCGCCGGTGACCAGCACCTCGCCCTGCTCCGGCTGCAGACCGGTGTCGATCAGCGCTTCCACGCAGAGCGCGGCGGTGAGGCCGGCGGTGCCCAGCACCATGGCGTCACGGGCGGACAGCCCGGCGGGCAGCGGCGCCAGCCATTCGGCGGGCACGCGGATGTAATCGCCGTAGCCGCCGGAGGTGTTCATGCCCAGGTCGTAACCGGTGCAGATCACCGCGTCGCCGACGCTGAAGGGGCCGTCGCCGGCCTCCTCCACCACGCCGGCGGCGTCGATGCCGGGGGTGTGCGGGAAGGAGCGGGTGACGCCCTTGTTGCCGCTGGCGGACAGCGCGTCCTTATAGTTCAGGGACGACCAGGCGACGCGTACCAGCACATCGCCTTCGGGCAGATCTTCCAGGTTCTTGTCCCCTACCCGGCTCTGGTAGCCCTGCTCGGTTTTCTCGGTGATCAGTGCCTTGAAAGTCATTGCCTCGCTCCGTTGAAAGCCCGCCGGTGTCCCCACCGGGGTTAGTGAAACTGACGCTGGCTGCCCCGGTGCCAGAACCGGTCGATCAGGCGCACTCCGGCGTTTTCCACGGACACGCCCAGACGCTCGGCCAGCTTGCGCTTGTATTCCCAGTTCAGTTCGTACAGGTCCAGGTGCTCCTTGCGCCCTTGCAGGTATTCATCGCTGGTCATGATGTCGTCCACCAGACCCAGCTCCTTGGCGCGGGTACCGAACCAGTGCTCGCCGGTGGCCACCGCGTCCATGTCCAGGGTGCGGCGGTGTTCGCGCACGAACCCTTTGAACAGTTGGTGGGTTTCTTCCAGCTCCTGCTGGAATTTTTCCCGGCCCTTGTCGGTGTTCTCACCGAGCATGGTCAGGGTGCGCTTGTATTCCCCTGCGGTCATCAATTCCACGTCGATGTCGTTCTTTTTCAGCAGCCTGTGGAAGTTGGGCACCTGGGCGACCACGCCGATGGAGCCGATCACCGCGAACGGCGCCGCCAGGATACGGTCGGCGATGCACGCCATCATGTAGCCGCCGCTGGCCGCCACCTGGTCCACCGCCACCGTCAGCTTAACGCCGCGGCCGCGCAGGCGCTTGAGCTGGGAGGCCGCCAGGCCGTAGCTGTGCACCAGGCCGCCGGGGCTTTCCAGGCGCAACAGTACTTCGTCGTCGCCGGTGGCCACTTCCAGCACCGCGGTGATCTCGCGGCGCAGCCGCGCCACGTCGCTGGCCTGGATGTCGCCGTTGAAATCGAGCACGAACATGCGCGGCTTGCTCTTCGCTTCGGCGCCGGCCTTCTTACGCTGCTTGTTGCGGGCCTTCTCTTCCTTGCGCTTTTTCTTGTGTTCGGCTTTACGCTCCGCCTCGGGAAGCACCTGGTCGACGATGCTTTCGCGCAGATCGTCGAACTCTTCGTTGAGGTGCTTGACGCGCAGTTCGCCGTCGCGGCTGGTGCGGTGCCGGTTACGGGCCGCCGCCGAAACGATGCCGCCGATCACAACCAAAATCGCCACCACGAGGGTGACGACCTGGGCCAGAAACATGCCATATTGGTAAAGAAAATCGATCACCTTGTACGCTCACCTGTTCAGGGGCCGTCATGGCTCCAGGTTATTGCCAGCCCGCCACGGCCTGCTGAGCGCTGCCGTTAAGCGGTCGCCCGATCAAGCCCCCGGAGGGCGGCACGGTTACTTCAAAAATAGCCCCGTCCGCCATCGGCAGATAGGCCGCGCTACCATAGCGCGCATCCACCAGAAAACTCCACCCCTCCCTGGCCTTGCGCCAGATATCCATGCCCAGGGGGTCGCGGCTGAGGCTGTACAGGGTGCGTTCCTTGGAGCGCTCGTCCTCAAGGGCGAAGTAACGGCCCTGAATACGGTCCAGCTGGTAACCGGGCTTCAGGCCCAGCAGGGAAAACGGCGTCTTCCATTTGACGATCCGCGCGTCCAGTTGCCACTGGTCGCCGTTCAGGCGGAAGTCCTCGGTGCTGCCGTCATTGCGGGTCACCGTGGCGATGTAGCTCTGCTCGCCGATGGCGCGGAAGCTCACCGTGGCCACCGGTGTTTCCTCGGTGAGTTCGTGGAAGCTGTACAGGTTCAGGGCCACCAGCACCAGATAGACCGCCAGGCCCACCACCGCCAGGCCCAGGCTGCCCTTGATCCACTGCCACAGCCACTTCTGGCGCAGCAGGATCCAGGCGCCCACCAGAATCAGGACCAGGCTCACGGCCATGATCAGAAACGGAGCAACGCTGAAACTCATCGGGGTGTCTCCCTTCAGGAACCGGTGGCCGCCTGACAGGCGCCGCGCCAGTGATCGATCAGAGTCCGGGCGATGCTGCCCGGCGGTGGGATGTGCGGCAATTCAGTGTGGTGGAACCAGCGGGCGTCGGTGATCTCGTCATCGTCGATACGGATCTCGCCGCCGGCGAAGGCGGCGTGGAAGCCCAGCATCAGAGAGTGCGGGAAAGGCCAGGACTGGCTGGAGAAGTAGCGCAGATCCTTCACCCGGACGCCGGTCTCTTCCATGATTTCCCTGTGCACCGCCTGCTCCGCGGTTTCGCCGGCCTCCATGAACCCGGCCAGGCAGGAGTAGAACCCCTCCGGGAAGCGGGCGGAGTGCCCCAGCAAGGCGTATTCACCGTCGGTAACCAGCGCGATGATGCACGGGGTGATGCGCGGGTACTGGCGGTAATCGCAGGCGCTGCACAGCATCGCCAGCTCGGTGGGATGGGGCCGGGTCTCGGCGCCGCAGCGGCTGCAGAAGCGGTGGTTCTGGCGCCAGCTGATCACCTGCAGAGCGCGCGCCGCCATGGTGAAGTGGGTATCGTCCAGGTGCCCCATCAGTTCCCGCAGGGGCATCGGGTACAGCGGCCGGTCCGTCAGCTCGTGGTCCGCCTGGCGACACACATAGCAGGGTTCGCCGTGCAGCAGGCCGATAAAGCGGTAGTCCGGGTGGCCGCGCAGCAGAAACGACGGCGCGCGGGGGATGCCCGGTGCCGGCACCTGGTCGGTATCCACGCAGAGCTGCTGGTCGTGAATTACGAACAGCCAGGCCTCCTCGGCGTCGCCGGGCTCCGGCGCGGACAGGTCCATGGGAGAGAGATAATTATCCATGCGTGCCATGCTCCGCCATGGCGTAACCCAGCTCCGCCATCGCCTGCTCGGAGACGTCCAGCACGCCCTCGCCGATCGGCTTCTGCTCTTCCATGCTCTCCAGATAGTAGTCGACCCCGGTGAGGGCGTCGGCCAGGGTCTCCATGGCCGGCTGGCCGGGCGGTTCGTCACCGCCGATCAGACGGGTTTCGATATGGGTGCGGCAGGCGCGGATCACCGCGCAGGCCCGCTCCAGCTCCAGGAACATCAAACCGCCGGAGACACTGGCGAAGGTGCCGGGCAGATTGGTCAAGTGCATGGGGTCCCAGTTGTTCTCCATGTAGCTGGCCAGCGACCGTTTGGCCAGCGCCAGCCCGGCCCGGCACTCGCCGACCACGGTCATGCGGGCGTCGTCGAGCTGGTAGAGGGAAATACGGGTGTTGGTGGCGTCCCGGCGCACATCGTCGGAGGGCGCCAGGCTGCGTTCCAGGCTGGCCACGGTGTTCTCCGCGGCCAGCAGGTCGTCCACCAGGGCGTGGAAATCCGGGCTGTCCGCGTCCACGTCCGAGGGCCAGTCGGCCACCTTGTCGGCGCGCTCGCGCAGCAGGTTGGCTTCATGCTCCTTGCTGACCATTTCCAGGGTGCTGGCGATCCGGCGCAGACCGCCGGCGACGCCGGCGTAGTCGGTGTCCGCCACGCCCTGGGAGGCGAGATCCAGGGTTTCCTTCACCTGGTTGATTTCGTCCTTGAGCGCGCCCGCCACGGAGCGGATCACCGAACCCCGGGCGCCGGCCATCAACGCCAGCTCGCTCTGCAGGACGGTGTCGCTGACGCCTCGCTCCAGCCCGAACACGCCGCGTACCTCGGCGGCGGCGGCGCCGGTCCCGGAGCCGAGACTGGCCAGGTACAGGCTCTCCTTGATCAGCAGCAGCGGCGCCTCCTGGGCCAGGGCCCGCTCGCCGTCGTAGACCAGTTTCTTCAGTTGCCGGTCGTACTGCGCCAGCAGCGCCTTGCGCGCCGGCGTGATCACCATGCGGTCTTCCGCCAGGGATTCGGTGGCGGCCCGCGCCACCCACCAGAAGCGGCTGTTGGCGCAGCGGCCGCAGAGATTGTCGACCCGGGCCAGGGCCCGCGCCATCAGCCGCAGGTGCGCGTCCCGGTTATCGCCGCGCAGCAGCCCCAGCAGCCCGACCTGGTACATATGACGCAGGCGTCGCCCCTGTGCCAGCAGGGCCGCCGGATCGCCCTCCTCCGGCTCCGGGCTGCGCGCCCGCGACAGGTCGACGCTGAAAAAATGGCTTTCCTGGATCAGCGGCTTGCCGCCGGCGCGGCGCAGCTCGTTGATGCCGCCGATCAGCATTTCGGGAAGGGTGCGGTCCTTGAGCTGGACGTACTCGAAATAGCGCCCCAGCAGCACGATGGCGTTCCCCAGGGCCTGCACCAGCGCCCGGCCGCCGTGGCGTTTGAGGCCTTCCACGGCGAGCTCCATTTCCTCGCTCATCAGGGTGGCCGCCGACAGCTCCAGCATCTGCGAGATGCCGCGCAATTGGTGAAAGGCTTCGCCGCAACGATCCAGGGAGGTTCCCTCGTCCCGTTCCTCGGCGAACGCCTCAAGGCTGGCTTCCGCCTCGCTCAACGTGGCGTCGATGGACTCCTTGAGAAACGTCAGGGAGGTGGTGTTGGTGATGGCGACCATGAACTCTCCGGAAACCCCTGCTGATTATTAAAAGCGTTTTGAACTTTCTCACGGCGTTCAACAATGCGTCAACTTTCAAACGTAAGCAACTGATTTGGCGGCATATTGTTAACGGGCACACAGGCCGGCGCCGGTTTTCGCCGTGGCGTGAAGAGGTTCATCCCGGGCTCGCCGACTGTACCCCGGCATCGGAAGTGCTTATGATTGCGCCGCCCATCCGTTCTCCTTACATCTAGCAGGAAGTAGTGCCATGTACGCCCAGTTCGGCCGCGCCTTCGGTCAGAATTTCCTGGGGCAAGCCCCCGCCTGGTACAAGTACACCATCGTGGTGTTTTTGCTGATCAACCCGCTGGTCGCCTGGACCCTGGGCGAAGCAACCGCCGGCTGGCTGTTGCTGGCGGAATTCATCTTCACCCTGGCCATGGCGCTAAAGTGCTACCCGCTGCAGCCGGGCGGCCTGCTGGCGATCGAAGCCCTGCTGATCGGCCTCACCACGCCGGACACGGTCCTGCATAAGGTGGAAGGCAACCTGGAAGTGCTGCTGCTGTTGATTTTCATGGTGGCGGGCATCTTCTTCCTGAAGGACCTTCTTCTATATACCTTTACCCGCATTCTGCTGGGCGTGAAATCGAAGATCCGCCTGAGCCTGCTGTTCGCCCTGGCGGCGGCCTTCCTGTCCGCGTTCCTGGACGCGCTGACCGTGACCGCGGTGGTGATCGCGGTGTGCACCGGCTTCTTCGGCATCTACCACAAGGTGGCCTCGGGCAAGACCTTCCAGCAGAAACACGACCACGGCGACGACACCACGGTGGAGGACCTGCACCGGGAAGACCTGCGCCGTTTCCGCGCCTTCCTGCGCAGCCTGCTGATGCACGCCGCCGTGGGCACCGCCCTGGGCGGCGTCTGCACCCTGGTGGGCGAGCCCCAGAACCTGCTGATCGCCACCAAGGCGCAGTGGGAGTTCGGCGAGTTCTTCCTGCGCATGGCGCCGGTGAGCCTGCCGGTGCTGGCCATGGGCCTGCTCACCTGTCTGTTCCTGGAATGGAGCGGCAGCTTCGGCTACGGCGAGGAGATTCCCGAGAAGGTCGAGGGGATCATGCGCCAGTACGCCCGCGAGCAGGACGACCGCCGCACCACCCGGGACAAGGTCAATCTGGTGGTGCAGGGCTTCATCGCGCTGTGGCTGGTGGTGGGGCTCGCCACCCACGCCGCGTCCGTGGGCCTGGTGGGCCTGAGCGTGATCATCCTCGCCACCGCGTTCTGCGGCATCATCGAGGAGCACCGCCTGGGCCAGGCGTTCGAGGAGGCGCTGCCGTTCGCCGCCCTGCTCACCGTGTTCTTCGCGGTGGTGGCGGTGATCGCCGACCAGCAGCTGTTCACCCCGGTGATCGACTATGTGCTGAGCCTCGACCGCGGCGTCCAGGGCTCCGCCTTCTATATGGCCAACGGCGTGCTGTCGGCGGTGTCGGACAACGTGTTCGTGGCCTCGGTGTACGTGGACGAGGTGGCCAAGGCACTGGTCAACGGGGAAATCGACCGGGACACCTTCGATCTGCTGGCGGTAGCGATCAACACCGGCACCAATATTCCTTCGGTGGCCACCCCCAACGGGCAGGCGGCGTTCCTGTTCCTGCTCACCTCCGCCCTGGCGCCGCTGGTGCGGCTGTCCTACGGCCGCATGGTGATCATGGCCCTGCCCTACACCATCGTCATGACGCTGACCGGTCTGATCATGACCGCCACGCTTCTCGAGCCCGCCACCGAGTACATGTACGAGCACGGCTGGATCACCCACCACGAGCCCAGCGATCTGAAAATGGACGCCGAGCCCTCCGCCCACTAAGGGCGCGGCTCGCCGCCGGCGGCGGTTACTGCTCCAGTTCCTGCCACAGGGTCATCTGACCCCGGCTCTCGGCCATCGCTTCCAGCTTCTTGCGGTGGCGCTCCAGGTCCGTGTCCGAGGCCCGCACCACCGCCAGACGCGGCCGGTCCGCCGCCAGGCGGCGAATCGCTTCGGCCTGCTCGCTGCCCTGCTCGCCGGCGTCCGCGCCGCCCAGGGACAGCTTGGTCTGGCCGCCGGTCATCGCCAGGTAGACGTCGGCGAGAATCTCCGCGTCCAGCAGCGCGCCGTGCAGCTCCCGGTGGGCGTTCTCCACATCGTAACGGCGGCACAGCGCGTCCAGGCTGTTCTTCTGGCCCGGGTGCAGATCCCGGGCCATTTTCAGGGTGTCCAGAATCCGGCAGCGTTCGGCGACGGCGCCCCATTTGCCGCCCAGGCGCCGCAATTCGTGGTCGAGGAACCCGACGTCGAACGGCGCGTTGTGAATCACCAGCTCGGCGCCGTCCACGAAGGTCATGAACTCTTCGGCGATCTGCTCGAAGGTGGGCTTGTCGGCGAGGAATTCCCGGGTAATGCCGTGCACCTCCAGGGCGCCCTCATCGATATCCCGCTCCGGGTTGATGTACAGATGCAGGTTATTGCCGGTGAGCCGCCGGTTGCGCAGCTCCACGCAGCCGATTTCGATGATCCGGTGCCCGGACAGCGGGTCCAGGCCGGTGGTTTCGGTATCCAGAACGATCTGTCTCATGCGCCGATCTCCGCTTCGTCGATACCCCGGTTGGCGAGCCGGTCGGCGCGCTCATTCTCGCTGTGGCCGCTGTGGCCGCGCACCCAGTGCCATTTGACCCGGTGCCGTTCGGCGGCGGTCTCCAGGCGCTGCCAGAGGTCCTTGTTGACCACCGGCTTCTTGGCGGCGGTTTGCCAGTTGCGCTTTTTCCAGTTGGCCAGCCACTCGGTAATGCCCTTGCGGACATACTGGGAGTCGGTGGTCAGATTGACCTCGCAGGGGTCCTTGAGCGCTTCCAGGGCCTGGATCGCGGCCATCAGCTCCATGCGGTTGTTGGTGGTATGGGGCTCGCCGCCGAACAGTTCCTTTTCCTTGTCGCCGTAACGCAAGATCGCGCCCCATCCCCCGGGGCCCGGGTTACCACGGCAGGCGCCGTCGGTAAAAATATCCACCTGCTTCAAAAGCCGTTACTCCGTATTTCGTTGTTGTCGCCAGCGCGCCACCGGCACCGATACCACCGTGGGGCCCTGCTGGCGGCTGAAGCCGGCGGTCGCCGGCAAGGGACGCATCATGGCGGCGCGTTTGCGCGCCACCAGCAGATAGACGCCGCCGTTGCGCCACCAGAAGCGCCGCCCGAGCCAGTCCAGCCAGCGTAAGCGGGCGCGTCCCTGATCACCGACGGGTAGGTTGTAGAAGCCGCTGGCGACGCCCTCCACTTCAAAGCCCAGAACGTTGAGCCAGTCGCTGACCCGATAAGGGCGGAAGTAGCGACCGTTCCAGCCGGGCCGCTGGCCGCCACGCCGGAACCAGCGCGCCAGCCCCATGATGCTCAGGGGGTGGAAGCCGACCACCGCGAGCACGCCGCCCGGGGCCACGCAGCGGGCCGCCTCGCGCAGCACCTGATGGGGGGCGTCGTGGAATTCCAGACAATGGTGCAGCAGCACCACGTCGACGCTGTTCTTGGCGATCGGCAGCGACTGCGGGCAGGCTTCCAGGGCCACCCGGCTGGTGGCCTGGCGCCCGCCTTCCACCGGCATCGGTGTCACCGAACAGCGCCACGGCAGACGGATGTCGCGCAGCATGTCCTGGCAACGGCCGCCGCTGACTTCCACCGCGCGCTGGCCCACCAGCCGGGGGGTCCATTCGGCGACGATGGCGCGTTCCGCCTCCAGCACCGCCTGGCCGGCCTGGGTGTCCTGCCACTCATTGAACCGTTCCAGCATGTCCGCCGGCTGGCGGCGGAACGGTGATCTCGACAGCGGGGGTAACTGCATCGCTGACATTTCTCCCTTGGAACTGTAGGGTTACATCCAAGCATTCAAGCGAAGGGTAACACGTCATGCTGCAAGCCCCTACGGCCATCCCGGCCTTCAATGACAACTACATTTGGGCGATTCGCGACGGCGATCAATGCGTGATCGTGGACCCGGGCGACGCCGCCCCGGTGGAGGCCTGGCTGAGCGACCAGGGCCTGACCCTGAGCGCGCTGCTGATTACCCATCACCACCCGGATCACGTGGGCGGGGTCTCCGCCCTGTGCCGGGACCGGGATATTCCGGTGTACGGCCCGGCCCGGGAAACCATTCCGGAAATGGACCACCCGCTGGGCGACGGCGACCGCGTTCGTCTGGCCACGCCGGACCTGGAACTGGACGTGCTGGAAGTGCCCGGCCACACCCTGGGGCACATTGCTTTCTACGCCCCCCGCCAGGGCTGGCTGTTCTGCGGCGACACCCTGTTCGCCGGCGGCTGCGGGCGGCTGTTCGAAGGCACCCCGGAGCAGATGCACCACTCCCTGACGCGGCTGGCCGGCCTGCCCGAGGACACCCAGGTGTTCTGCGCCCATGAGTACACCCTGGCCAACCTGCGCTTCGCGGCCACCGTATCCCCCGAGGACCCGGCGGTAAGCGACCGGCTCGCCCGGGTCAGCGCCCTGCGCGAGCAGGACCGCATCACGGTGCCCTCCACCATCGGCGAGGAGAAACGCACCAACCCGTTTCTGCGCGCGGCGGACCCGCAACTGCGTCAGGCCTGCGAAGCCCGTTTCGGGGAGGCGCCGGAAACCAACGTGGACAGTTTCGCGGCCCTGCGCCGCTGGAAGGACTCCGCCTGAAGCGCGGTCCGGCGGCGATTTCTCCTTGCCGGGATCGCCGCCCCTGCCTAGAATCAACTTAAAATTCGAATCGTATATTATTGTTATGAATAAACTTCTTGGTTGTGCAGCCCTGGGGCTCGCGCTGATGGTAGGCGCTTGTGCCACGAAACCCGAGGTGGACGACCTGCCTCCCATGCCGCCGGCGGAGCCCTCCGTCAAAGACCCGGGGCTCGCCAACGGCATGCCGGAACCGGAACCCGTTGAGCCCGCCGCCGACCAGGAAGAAAGCACGCAGCAGGATCTGTGGGCGCGGATTCGCGACGGCTACGCGCTGGACCTGCATCAGGACCGGGAGCGCGTGCGCCTGCAGCGCAAGTGGTACGCCCGGCACCCGAGCTATTTCACCCGCGTCACGGAGCGCGCCGAGCGCTATCTGCACTTTATCGTCGAGGAAGCGGAGCGCCGCGACATGCCGCTGGAGCTGGTGATGCTGCCGGTGGTGGAAAGCGCCTTCGACCCGTTCGCCTACTCCCACGGCCGCGCCGCCGGTCCCTGGCAGTTCATTCCGTCCACCGGCAAGTATTTCGGGCTCGACCAGACCTGGTGGTACGACGGCCGCCGCGACATCACTCTTTCCACCCGCGCCGCCCTGGACTACCTGCAGCAGCTTTCCGAGCGCTTCGACGGCGACTGGCTGCTGGCCCTGGCGTCCTACAACGCCGGCGGCGGCACCGTCTCCCGGGCCCGGCGCCGCAACGAGGAAGCCGGCCGCCCCACCGATTTCTGGCACCTGGACCTGCCCCGCGAAACCACCGCCTATGTGCCCAAGCTGCTGGCGGTGGCGGAGATCGTCCGCGACCCGCGGCGCTACGGCGTCACCCTGCACCCAATGGCCGACCAGCCCTACTTTGAAGAAGTGGACGTGGGCGGCCAGATCGACCTGGCCCAGGCCGCCAGCCTGGCGGAGATCTCCACCGAAGAGCTCTACCTGCTGAATCCGGCGTTCAACCGCTGGGCGACCGCCCCGGAAGGCCCGCATACCCTGCTGGTGCCGGTGGGCAGCGCCGACGCCTTCCGCGAGCGGGTGGCGGACCTGCCGCAGGAAGAACGCATGCGCTGGCACCGCTACACCATTCGCAGCGGCGATTCGCTGAGCCGCATCGCCCGCGCCCACCGCACCACCCCGGCGGTGCTCCGCGACATCAACGATCTGTCCGGCAACACCATCATCGCCGGCCGCACCCTGTTGATTCCGGAACCCTCCCAGGATCAGTACAAACTGAGCGCCGACCAGCGGCTGGCGGACAACCAGGGCCGGCAGCGCGGCAAGCGCCAGCGCGTGGATCACCGGGTCGCCGCCGGGGACACGCTGTGGCAGATCGCGCGGGAGAACGACGTCAGCGTGCAGGCGCTGGCGAAATGGAACAATATGGCCCCCGGCGACCCGCTGCGCGTGGGCCAGACCCTGGCGGTGTGGCGCGAGGACGGCCCGGCGGCCACGGTGCGCGCCGAAGAGCGCGAGGAAATGATTCGCAAGGTGCGCTACTCCGTGCGTCGCGGGGATTCACTGCACGCTATCGCCAACCGCTTTAACGTGTCGGTGAATCAGATTCGCGACTGGAATGACCGCCTGGAGAAAAGCCGCTATCTGCAACCCGGCGACAATCTGACGCTGTATGTGGATGTGCGCAACGCGCCTTAAGCGGATCAGGCGCGACGGCCCGCTTCGCCGGTGAACCCGGCCGGCGAGCGCGGGTCACAGTAAGCAGTGCCATTTGGCGATCCCCATCGCCTGGGCTATGGTGACGCCAAAGACCCCACCAAGGAGTCCACAATAACGATGAAAGGCGCGATGCGTTGCTTAGTGTGCTGTTTGTTCTTTGTTGCCGCCCTGTTTAGCGGCCCGGCGCTGGCGGAGACCCAGCGCTCCCACGCCATCACCATGCACGGCGAACCCAAATACCCCGCCGGCTTCAAGCACTTCGACTATGTCCGGCCGGACGCCCCCAAAGGCGGCAGCCTGAGCCTGCACGTGGTGGGCGGCTTCGATAATTTTCAGCCGTGGTTGCCCAAGGGCCAGGCGGCGGCCGGCTCCCAGGGGCTGGTGTTCGACACCCTGACGGTGCGCAGCAAGGACGAACCCTTCACCGAATACGGGTTGCTGGCCGAATCCATGGAATGGCCCGAGGACCGCAGCTGGGTCACCTTCACCCTGCGCGAGCAGGCCCGCTTCGCCGACGGGCATCCGGTGCGCGCCGAGGACGTGGTGTGGAGCTTCAAGCAGCTGCGCGACAAAGGCGCGCCCTTCTACGCCTACTATTACGGTGACGTGGAAAAGGTCGAGGCGCTGTCCGAGCGCGAGGTGAAATTCAGCTTCAAGGCCGGCGACAACCGCGAGCTGGTGATGATCGTCGGCCAGCTGCCGGTGATGCCCAAGCATTACTGGGACGACAAACCCTTCGACGACGCCAATCTGGTGCCGCCGCCCGGTTCCGGCCCCTATAAGGTGGACAGCTTCAAGGCCGGCAAGCGGGTCGTCTACCAGCGCCGCGACGACTACTGGGCCAAGGACCTGCCGGTGAACCGGGGGCACCATAATTTCGGCCGCATCATCTACGAATACTATCTGGACCAGACCGTGGCGCTGGAAGCGTTCAAGCGCGGCGACTACGACTGGCGCTCGGAGAACAATTCCAAGTACTGGGCCACCGCCTACACCGGCGAGGCGTTCCGCGACGGCGAGATCATCACCGAAGAGGTGACCCACCAGAACCCGGCCGGCATGCAGGGCTTTATTTTCAATACCCGCCGCCCGCTGTTCCAGGACCCGGTGCTGCGCGAGGCGATGACCTACGCCTTTGATTTTGAGTGGTCCAACAAGAATCTGTTCTACGGTCAGTACAAGCGGACCCGCAGCTACTTCCAGAATTCCGAGTTGGCCGCCACCGGCCTGCCCGACGAGAAAGAGCTGGCACTGCTGAAACCGCTGCGCGAGGACCTGCCGCCGCGGGTGTTCACCGAGGCCTACCAGCCGCCGGTGTCGGACGGCTCCGGCCGCCCCCGTGACAATCTGCGCCAGGCCCAGGCGCTGCTCAAGGACGCCGGCTACCAGGTCAAGGACGGCAAGCTGCACACCCCGGACGGCGAGCCGGTGAGCTTTGAATTCCTGCTCTACCAGCCGGCCTTCGAGCGCATCGTGTTGCCCTACGCGCGCAACCTGAAGACCCTGGGTATCGACGCGGACGTGGTGCGCGTGGACCAGTCGCAGTACGTGCAGCGGGTGCGTAATTTCAATTTCGACATGATGGTCGGCGGCTGGGGCCAGTCGCCCTCCCCCGGCAACGAGCAGCGCGGCTACTGGGGCTCCGCCGCCGCCGAGCGGGAAAGCAGCCAGAACTACGCCGGCGTCAGCAATCCGGCCATCGATGAGCTGGTCAGCAAGGTGATCGCCGCCAACACCCGGGAGCAGCTGGTCACCCGCACCCGCGCCCTGGACCGGGCGCTGCAGTGGAGCTTCTACGTGGTGCCCAACTGGTATCTGGATTACCACCGCTTCGCCTATCAGTCACGGCTCGCCCATCCGCCGCTGCCGCCCTATGTGGGCTTCGACGGCGCCACCGAACTCTGGTGGGATAAAAGCGCGCAATAATGCTGATCTATATTCTCAAGCGGCTGCTGCTGATCGTGCCCACCCTGTTGGGCATTCTGCTGCTCAACTTCGTGATCGTGCAGGCGGCCCCCGGCGGCCCGGTGGAGAAAGCCATCGCCCAGCTTCAGGGCATCGGCGGCGGCGGCGCCGGCGGCGGTTTCGCCGGCACCACCCAGGATCTGGTCAACAGCGGCGGCGGCGACTACCGGGGTTCGCGGGGCATGCCGCCGGAACTGCTGGAGCGCATCGAGAAGCTCTACGGTTTCGACAAGCCGGCGCCGGAACGTTTCTGGCTGATGATCAAACGCTACCTGACCTTCGATTTCGGCGAATCCTACTACCGCGACAAAGACGTCAGCACGCTGATCGCGGAACGCCTGCCGGTGTCCATTTCCCTGGGGCTGTGGAGCACGCTGATCACCTATCTGGTGGCGGTACCCCTGGGCATCAAAAAAGCAGTGCGCGACGGCAGCCGCTTCGATGTGTGGAGCAGCACCGCGATCATCGTCGGCTATGCGATCCCCAGCTTTTTGATCGCCATCCTGCTGGTGGTGCTGTTCGCCGGCGGCTCCTACTGGGAGTGGTTTCCGCTGCGCGGGCTGACTTCGGACAATTTCGATCAACTGCCCTGGTGGCGCCAGGCGCTGGATTACCTGCACCACATCACGCTGCCCACCCTGGCCATCGTGATCGGCAACTTCGCCACCCTGACCATGCTCACCAAGAACTCCTTTCTTGACGAGATCAGCAAGCAATACGTGCAGACCGCCCGCGCCAAGGGGCTGGACGAAAACGGCGTGCTCTACGGCCATGTGTTCCGCAACGCCATGCTGATCATCATCGCCGGTTTCCCGGCCGCGTTCGTGGGCATGTTCTTCACCGGCGTGTTGCTGATCGAGTATATCTTCTCGCTGGACGGGTTGGGGCTGCTCGGCTTCGAGTCCGTGATCAACCGGGATTACCCGGTGGTGTTCGGCACCCTGTTCATTTTCACGCTGATCGGCATGCTGCTGAAGCTGATTTCGGACCTGACCTATATGTGGGTGGACCCGCGTATCGACTTTGAGCGGAGGGCACGCTGATGGGCAGCGGCAATCCGATCTGGCGGCGCCAGTGGCGCGCCTTCCGCCGCAACCGCCGGGGCTTCTGGTCGCTGGGCCTGTTCCTGGTGCTGTTCGTGGTCAGTCTGGGTGCGGAATTCGTCGCCAACGACAGGCCGATCATGGTGCAGTACCAGGGCGATCTGTATTTCCCGGTGTTCAAGACCTACCCGGAAACCACCTTCGGCGGGCTGTTCGAAACCGAAGCCAACTACCGCGACCCCTATGTGGCGGAACTGATCGAGGACGACGGCTGGATGCTGTGGCCGCCGATCCGCTACAGCCACGACACCATCAACTACGAGCTCACCGTGCCGGCGCCGGCGCCCCCCTCGGCGGAAAACTGGCTGGGCACCGACGACCAGGGCCGGGACGTGCTGGCCCGCCTGATTTACGGCTTCCGCCTGTCGGTGCTGTTCGGCCTGATCCTGACCGTCACGTCCAGCCTGATCGGCATCGTGGTGGGCGCGGTGCAGGGTTACTATGGCGGCTGGCTGGACCTGGGCGGCCAGCGCTTCGTGGAAATCTGGTCGAGCATGCCGATTCTCTACCTGATCATCGTGATCTCCAGTTTCGTGGTGCCCGGATTCTGGGTCCTGCTGGCGATCATGCTGCTGTTCTCGTGGATGACCCTGGTGGATCTGGTGCGCGCCGAATTCCTGCGCTGCCGCAACCTGGAGTACGTGCGCGCCGCCCAGGCCATGGGGGTGCGCACCCCGGTGATTCTGTTCCGGCACATGCTGCCCAACGCCATGGTGGCCACCCTCACCTATCTGCCGTTCGTGCTCAACGCGTCGGTGATCCTGCTCACCTCGCTGGACTTCATCGGCTTCGGCCTGCCGCCGGGGTCGCCGTCGCTGGGGGAGCTGCTGGGTCAGGGCAAGGCCAACCTGCACGCCCCCTGGCTGGGCTTGAGCGCCTTCGTCACCCTGGCGGTGATGCTCTCGCTACTGGTGTTCGCCGGCGAGGCGGTACGCGACGCTTTCGATCCGAGGAAATACAATGACGCCGCTGCCTAGACATCTGCTGCGCCTGGACGACCTGAGCGTCTGGTTCGACGACCCGGCCCGGCCGGCGGTGGACCGGGTGAGCCTGAGCGTGGACGCCGGGCGCACCCTGGCCCTGGTGGGCGAATCCGGTTCCGGCAAGTCGCTCACCGCCATGTCGGTGCTGGACTTGCTGCCGGGCGGCGCCGGGCGCCGTGCCGCCGCCATCGAGCTGGACGGCGACAACATCCTGGACTGGCCCGCCGATCGCCGCCGGGCGCTGCGCGGCGGCCGTATCGGCACCATCTTTCAGGAGCCGCTCACCGCGCTCAACCCACTGCACCGCGTGGAGCGGCAGATCGGCGAGGCGATGCGCATTCATCAGGGCCTGGGACGCGCCGCCATCCGGCAGCGTTGCCTGAATCTGCTGGAACAGGTGGAGCTGCCCGCCACCGAGGACATGCTGCAGCGCTACCCGCATCAGCTCAGCGGCGGCCAGCGTCAACGGGTGATGATCGCCATGGCGCTGGCCAACGACCCGGCCCTGCTGATCGCCGACGAGCCCACCACCGCCCTGGACGTGACCATCCAGGAAACCATCCTGGACCTGCTGCGGCGCCTGCAGCGCGAGCGCAATCTGGGCATTCTGCTGATCAGCCACGACCTGGGCCTGGTGGCCCGCTACGCCGACGACGTGGCGGTGATGCACCAGGGGCGCATCGTCGAAACCGGCGCCACCGCGCGGGTGCTGGAGCAGCCGGAACACGATTACACCCGCCACCTGCTGGCGGCGGAGCCCGCCGGCCACCCGGAGCCGCTGACCGACGAGGCCCCGGAGCTGCTCAACGCCCAGGGCCTGTCGGTGCACTTCAAAGGCCCGCGCCGGGGCTGGTTCGGCCGCGCCGCGCCGCTGGCGGCGGTGGACAACCTCTCCCTGACCCTGCGCCGCGGCGAAACCCTGGGCGTGGTGGGCGAATCCGGCTCCGGCAAATCGACCCTGGCGCTGGCCCTGCTGCGGCTGATCCCCGCCGCCGGCACGGTGAGGCTGCTGGACCAGCCGCTGGATCGCCTCAGCGGCGCCGCCCTGCGCCCCTGGCGCCGCCATATGCAGGTGGTGTTCCAGGACCCGTTCGGCAGCCTTAACCCGCGCCTCAGCGTGGGCCGCGCCGTGGACGAGGGCCTGCGCGTGCACCACAAAGACCTGGACGCCGCCCAGCGGGCGGAGCGCACCCGCGCCCTGCTCGAGGAAGTGGGCCTGCCGGCGGACGCCGCCGAGCGCTATCCGCACGAATTCTCCGGCGGCCAGCGCCAGCGCATCGCCATCGCCCGGGCGCTGATCGTGGAGCCGGATTTGTTGATCCTCGACGAGCCCACCTCGGCGCTCGACCGCAGCGTGCAGGCCCAGGTGCTGGAGCTGCTGAAAACCCTGCAGCGCCGCCACGGCCTCAGCTACCTGTTCATCAGCCACGACCTCAAGGTGGTGCGCGCGATCAGCCACCGGCTGCTGGTCATGCGCCACGGCCAGGTGGTGGAGCACGGCGACACCGAGCGGGTGTTCCGTGAGCCCCAGCAGGCCTACACACGGCGCCTGATCGACGCCGCCTACAACCGCACCGTCAACGCCGGCGGCGAGAAACAAGCGGTTGCACATTGAATTCCGGGGCGTCTTTCACCCCCTTGCCATTTCCCTATACTAGGGCCAAACCGAACCGTCGAATCGAGGACATATCATGGGTTTTCTCGCAGGTAAGCGATTTCTGATTGTCGGCGTCGCCAGTGACCGGTCGATCGCCACCGGTATCGCCGAAGCCATGCACCGCGAAGGTGCCGAGCTGGCCTTTACCTACCAGAACGACAAACTGAAAAGCCGGGTGCTGAAAGCGGCCGAGCGCTACGGCAGCAACGAGGCGCTGTGCTTTCCCTGCGACGTGGCCTCCGATGAGCAGATCCAGCAGGTATTCGAAGGGCTCGGCAAGCAGTGGGACGGCCTCGACGGCGTGGTCCACGCGGTGGGCTTCGCCCCGGGCAACGAGCTGGACGGCAACTTCGCCGACGTGGCCACCCGCGAAGGTTTCCGCATCGCCCACGAGATTTCCTCCTACAGCTTCGTGGCCCTGGCCCAGGCGGCCCGCCCGCTGATGAAGGGCCGCAACGGCGCCCTGCTCACCCTCACCTACCACGCCTCCCGGCAAACCGTGCCCAACTACAACGTGATGGGCCTGGCCAAGGCCAGCCTGGAGGCGTCGGTGCGCTATCTGGCGTCCAGCCTGGGCCCGGAAGGCACCCGCGTGAACGGCATTTCCGCCGGTCCGATTCGCACCCTGGCCGCGTCCGGGATCAAGAAATTCCGCAGCATGCTGGACTACAACGCCGCCAAGGCGCCGCTGCGCCGCAACGTGACCATCGAGGAGGTGGGCAACACCGCCGCCTTCCTGTGCTCGGACCTGGCCTCCGGCATCAGTTCCGAGATCACCTACGTGGACGGCGGCGCCGCCACGGTCTCCATGCCGTTCGAGGAGCCCGGCGAAGAAAGCTGATCCGTGCGAGCGGGCCCCGCCCGCGAAAGGGGCGAAGCCCCGGCAGGATCCCAGAGGCTTTTCCCTCCAGAAAGCCCGCACCGGGATCGGGGCAATGGTGGTGCCTGGAGGGACCTATTTGGCCAGGGACGGCCAAATGAGAGCGGCCATGGATGGCTTGAGCGATCCCGGAAGGCACCACCATTGCACCGCGTCTCCGATACGGAGTACCGGACATCGGAGAACCCAGGTCTCTGGTATCCTGCCGGCCGGCTTTGCCGGCCTTTCGCTTGCAAGCAAGCTCCCACAAGGCCCGCTCCCGCAATTCGGGCATCTTCAAGGGTGCGAACCTTTCTGGTCGCGGCCACGCACCCATAAAAAAACCCGCCGGGGTGGCGGGTTTTTCGGCTGGCCGGCGAGCCGCTTAGAGCGGCGGGGCCGCCGGCTGCGGCTGGGGCTGCGGCTGTTCGCGGGGCTGGCTGAGGCGATCCGGGTGCAGCTCCACGTCCAGGCTATCGCGCAGGAACGCCATCACCTGGCGGAAGCCGCGCTCGCCTTCCACGCGCGCCAGTTCCTGCAGGGCCTGGCGCTGCTGCTCCGGCTCCAGGGCGTCCACGGAACCGTCTTCCACGGCGGTCAGCTGGAACGCCACCAGATCGCCGTTGCGCAGGCTGGTGAAACGGATCGGGCTGCTTTCGCCTTCGGCGGGCCGGGGCGTGGCGAACACGGCATCCACCACTTCCATGGCCGGCTCGGAGGCGCCGCGCTGCAGATCCGCTTCTTCCTGCACCTCGGCGTCGAGTTGCTCGGCCACGGCCGCCAGATCGGCGCCCTGCTCCACCGCCGCGCGGGCTTCTTCGGCCAGCGCCTCGGCGCGGGCGCGGGCCTTGCGCAGGCGCAGCTGGGCGCGGATGTCCTCGCTCACTTCCGCCAGCGGCAGCGGCTCGGCGTCCTTCACCTCTTCCAGGCGCAGGGCCAGGAAGCGGCCCGGGGCCACTTCCAGCAGGTCGCTGTTGCGGCCCTGCTCGCGCACGCTTTCGCTGTTGAGCGCTTCGCGGACGCGGGCGTTGTTGAGCGCCGTGGGCAGTTCCTGCATGGAGACCCAGTCGGTGGTCCGCAGTTCCAGGTCCAGCTGCTCGGCGGGCACCTGCAGGTCGCTGTGCTCGTAGACCAGCTCTTCGAGGGTCACCAGATCCTCGGCGAGCAGGGAATCGGACTGGGCGCTCTGCAGATCGGTGACGATCTCGTCGCGCATTTCTTCCAGCGGCGGCATTTCGGCGCGCTCTTCCTCGATCACCTTGAGCAGGTGTACGCCGGCGTCGGAAATCACCGGTTCGGAGACGTCGCCCACGTCCATGTCGGCCAGCGCCTCGTCCAGGGAGTCCGGCAGGGAACCCTGACCGACCCGGCCCAGGTTACCGCCGCTGCGCGCGGTGGCGGCGTCGTCGGAATATTCCCGCGCCACCTCGGCGAAGCTGCTGCCCTGCTCCAGCGCCTGGCGCGCCTCGCGGGCCCGCTCCACGGCGGCGTTTTCGTCACGCTCGTCGTTGACGCTGATCAGCACGTGGGCCACTTCCCGGCGGGTGGCGGCGCTGTCACGCATCTGCTTGCGCGCTTCGTATTCGGCGCGGATCTGCTCGTCGGAGATCTCCACGCGATCCCGGTAGCGCTCCGGGGTCAACTCGATATAGCGCACGCGCAGCTGTTCGGGGCGCATGAACTCGGACGTGTTCTGGTCATAGAAATCCGACACTTCCTGATCGGAAACCTGGGTATCGCCACGCAGGCTGTCCACGCTGAGGCGCACATAGCGAATGTCGCGGCGCTGTTCACCCAGGCGGCGTTGCTCGGCGAGCTCGCCTTCCAGGGCGAAATCGGTGGCCGCGAACGCGTTGCGGTACTGCTGGCTGATGCGCTCCTGGCGCAGCGATTCCAGATAGCCCTGCGGGGTCATGCCCTGGGCGCGCACCATGCGCTCGAACTGGGTTTCCGAAAAGCGACCGTTCTCGTAGAACATGTCGTTATTGCGGATCAACACGGCCGCCTGGGCGTCGCTGAACGCCATGTCCGCGTTGCGCGCGGCGGCGATCATCAATTGCTCGTTCACGATTCCCTGCAGCACCATCTCAGGGCGAATAAACGAATCGAGCATTGATTCATTAATATCCGGGCTCTGCTGGCGCAGCATCTGACGCAGTTGCTGAGTGCGCGAACTGACGTACCCGCGGCTGATTTTGTTGCCTTCCACTTCGGCAACAGCGCTGTCACTACCCCCTCCGGTGAAATACCCGTAAAACCCGGAAATGATAAAGGGAAGAATGATCGCGGCGAGCAGAACCTTGCCCACGGGCCCGCGGACAAATCGTCTGAACTCCTGCATGGTTTACTCCAAGGAATCTCTAATCTTTTTATAGGGTACCGGAAAGCAAAAAAGCGCACCCAAGACGGATACGCTTATGCGCTGGCGGAGCGGACGGGACTCGAACCGCGACCCCCGGCGTGACAGGCCGGTATTCTAACCAGCTGAACTACCGCTCCTGAAGCCAGATCAGTTCACGGCGTCTTTCAACGCCTTGCCCGCCTTGAAGCCCGGTACGTTGGCAGCGGCGATCTTGATGGTTTCGCCGGTCTGCGGATTGCGACCTTCGCGCGCAGCGCGCTGCTTCACGGAAAAAGTACCGAAGCCCACCAGAGAAACGCTGTCGCCTTTCTTCAGAGCGCCGGTCACGGCATCCAGAGTGGCGTCCAGCGCGCGGCCCGCATCGGCCTTGGAGATATCGGAAGCCGCGGCGATGGCGTCAATCAGTTCGGATTTATTCACAAAATTCCCCTTTTCTATTTCCCGGTTTTATGGTCGAGGCGCGATGCACTCTCCGTATGACGAAGCCGCCTTTATACCAATGGGCCTAGGGGGCGTCAAGGAAGGATAAGTGCAGTCACACCAGCTTGGATAAAAGTAAAAAACCTTTTTGATCAATCATTTAAAGACGAACAACAAAGTCACGGAAGAGCTCTTGAGACGGCCCGCCACCCATTTGGTTCAATGGGTGCTGGGCCGTTCCGAACCTTTCCGCGCTTTTTCTTCGGCCAGAGCGAGGTCTTCTTCCACTTCCGCCTCGCTCAGCGGCGTGGGAGTGTGCGTTAACGCCAACTCCAACACCTGGTCGATCCATTTTACCGGCCGGATATCCAGAGCCTCTTTGATCTTGTCCGGAATTTCCTTGAGGTCCCGCTCATTTTCCTGCGGAATCAGCACGGTTTTAATGCCGCCGCGATGGGCGGCGAGCAGTTTTTCCTTGAGACCACCGATGGCCAGCACCTGGCCGCGCAGGGTGATCTCACCGGTCATCGCCACGTCGGCGCGCACCGGAATGCCGGTCAGTACCGACACCATGGCGGTGCACATGCCGATGCCGGCACTGGGGCCGTCCTTCGGCGTGGCGCCCTCGGGCACGTGGATATGGACGTCGTTGCGTTCCAGTTGCCGGCGGCGGATACCCAGGTTGCCGGAGCGGCTTTTCACCACCGTCCAGGCCGCCTGGATGGACTCCTGCATCACATCACCAAGCGAGCCGGTGGTGGTGACACGGCCCTTGCCGGGGGTGGACACGCCTTCGATGGTGAGCAGTTCACCGCCCACCGAAGTCCACGCCAGGCCGGTGACCTGACCGATCTGATCCTTCTCTTCGGCGCGCCCGTAATCGTACTTGCGCACACCCAGATAATGATCAATGTTTTCCGGCGTCAGGGTAATGGTGCGGTTCTCTTTTTCCAGCAGATTTTCCTTCACCACCTTACGGCAGATCTTGCTGATTTCCCGCTCCAGGCCACGCACCCCGGATTCCCGGGTGTAATGCCGCACGATGAACTGCAGCGCCTTTTCATCCAGCACCAGTTCGTTCTCGCGCAGACCGTTGGACTTGATCTGCTTGGGAATCAGGTACTGGGAGGCGATGTTGATCTTCTCGTCCTCGGTGTAACCGGGCAGACGAATCACTTCCATGCGGTCCAGCAACGGCGCCGGAATATTCATGGAATTGGAGGTGCAGATAAACAGGGTTTCGGACAGGTTGTAGTCCACTTCCAGGTAGTGATCGCTGAAGGTGTGGTTCTGTTCCGGATCCAGCACTTCCAGCAACGCCGACGCCGGGTCGCCACGCATGTCCATGCCCATCTTGTCGACTTCGTCGAGCAGGAACAGCGGGTTGCGCACGCCCACCTTGGACAGCTTCTGGATCACCTTGCCCGGCAGCGAGCCGATGTAGGTGCGCCGGTGACCGCGAATCTCCGCCTCATCACGCACGCCGCCCAGGGCCATGCGCACGAACTTGCGGTTGGTGGCGCGCGCCACCGACTGCCCCAGGGAGGTTTTGCCCACCCCGGGCGGGCCCACCAGACACAGTACCGGACCCTTCACCTTGCCGACCCGGCTTTGCACGGCGAGAAATTCCAGAATGCGCTCTTTCACTTCTTCCAGGCCGTAGTGATCCTGGTCGAGAATTTCCTTGGCGTGGGCCAGATCGTGACGCACCCGGCTGCGCTTCTTCCACGGCACCGAGGTCATCCAATCCAGGTAACTGCGCACCACCGTCGCCTCGGCGGACATCGGCGACATCATGCGCAGCTTGTTCAATTCGTTCTTGGATTTTTCCTTGGCGTCCTTGGGCATGCCGGAGTTGTCGATCTTCTTTTCCAGATCCTCCAGCTCGTTGCCGCTGTCGTCCAGGTCGCCGAGTTCTTTCTGAATCGCCTTCATCTGCTCATTCAGATAGTACTCGCGCTGGCTCTTCTCCATCTGTTTCTTGACCCGGCCACGGATGCGCTTTTCCACTTTCAGCACATCCATGTCGGATTCCATCAGCGCCACCAGATGCTCGACACGCTCGCGCACGTCGACCATTTCCAGGACGTCCTGCTTCTCTTCGAGCTTGAGCTGGAGGTGGGCGGAGATGGTGTCGGCCAGGCGGCTGACCTCGTCGATGGAGGACACCGAATTCATGATCTCCGGCGCCACCTTCTTGGACAGCTTGACGTATTCCTCGAACTTGGCGAGCAACGAGCGGGACAAGGCGTCCTGCTCGCTTTCCGACGGCATCTGATTGTCCAGTTCGCGGACATCGGCGACGCCGCCCTCCTCGCCGAAGCGGGCCTTGCTGATGTGGCCGCGGGCGCCGCCCTCGACCAGCACTTTGACGGTGCCGTCGGGCAGCTTGAGCATCTGCAGGATGGTGGACACGGTGCCCACCCGGTAAATATCGCTTTCCGCGGGATCGTCATCGGACGCGTTGCGCTGCGCCACCAGCATGATCTGCTTGTCGCTGGCCATGGCGGCTTCCAGGGCCGCAATGGACTTCTCCCGGCCGACGAACAGCGGGATCACCATATGCGGGTAGACCACCACGTCACGCAGTGGCAGCAACGGAATATCTTTCAGCACGTATCGCCCCTTTGTTGGTTTACGACCATCAACCGGTCGCGCGGATCAATCCGGCGCGACCCTGGACGTTTGCTCGCTGTTCTCGTAAATCAGAAGCGGTTCGGACTCACCGTCGATGGTGGCACTGTCGATCACCACCTTGGCGACGCCATCCAGCGACGGCACCTGATACATGGTATCCAGCAGCACCGCCTCGAGGATCGAACGCAGGCCCCGGGCGCCGGATTTTCGCTCCATGGCCTTGCGCGCCACCGCTCTCAGGGCGTCGTCGCGGAAGTCGAGTTCCACGCCTTCCATCTCGAACAGGCGGACGTACTGTTTGGTCAGTGCGTTGCGCGGTTCGGTAAGAATCTGTACCAGCGCCTCCTCGGAGAGCTCCTCCAGGGTGGCGATCACCGGCAAGCGGCCGATGAATTCGGGAATCAGGCCGTACTTGACCAGATCCTCCGGCTCCACGCCGGCCAGGGTTTCGCCCATGGACAGCACGGTTTCCTTGCTCTTCACCTCGGCGGAGAAGCCGATGCCGCCCTTGTCGGAACGGTCGCGGATCACCTTGTCCAGACCGGCGAAGGCGCCGCCGCAGATGAACAGGATGTTGGAGGTGTCGACCTGCAGGAACTCCTGTTGCGGATGCTTGCGCCCGCCCTGGGGCGGCACCGAGGCCACGGTGCCCTCGATCAGCTTGAGCAGCGCCTGCTGCACACCCTCGCCGCTCACGTCGCGGGTGATCGACGGGTTGTCCGACTTGCGGGAAATCTTGTCGATTTCGTCGATGTAGACGATGCCGCGCTGGGCCTTGTCCACGTCGTAGTCACACTTCTGCAACAGCTTCTGGATTATGTTTTCCACGTCCTCGCCCACATAGCCCGCTTCGGTGAGCGTGGTGGCGTCGGCGATCGTGAACGGCACGTTGAGCAGGCGCGCCAGCGTTTCCGCGAGCAGCGTTTTACCACTGCCGGTGGGACCGATAAGCAAGATGTTGCTCTTGCCCAGTTCCACTTCCTCGCGGCTGCGGCCCTGGCTGCCCAGGCGCTTGTAGTGGTTGTACACGGCCACGGAAAGCACCCGCTTGGCGCGCTCCTGACCGATCACGTAATCATCCAGCGTGGTCTTGATTTCCTGGGGCTTGGGCAGACGCTCGTCGCCGCTGTCACCGGTCTCTTCCTGGACCTCTTCGCGGATGATGTCGTTACAGAGATCCACACACTCGTCGCAGATAAAGACCGACGGGCCCGCGATCAGTTTGCGAACTTCGTGCTGGCTCTTGCCGCAGAACGAGCAGTACAGCAGTTTGCCGTCGTCGCCCTTTCCGGTGTTATCGGTCATCGAATCGCCTCTGAACCTGGTAGTCACTTTGAAGATGCAGGGAGAGCGCGGCTTTTTCAAGCCCGCTCAGGCCCCGGCGACCGCCATTCGGCCGCTTTCATACGCCGTTCCGGCGGGCTCAGCGGCGGCTGAGCACCTCGTCCACCAGACCGTATTCCTTGGCCTGGGTGGCGTCCATGAAGTTATCGCGATCGGTGTCGCGCTCCACCACTTCCAGCGGCTGGCCGGTGTGGTGGGAGAGCATGCGGTTGAGATCCTCCTTGATCTTGAGGATTTCGCGGGCATGGATCTCGATGTCGGAAGCCTGACCCTGGAAGCCGCCCAGCGGCTGGTGGATCATCACCCGAGCGTTGGGCAGCGCGTAGCGCTTGCCCTTCTCGCCGGCGGCGAGCAGGAAAGCGCCCATGCTGGCCGCCTGGCCGATGCACATGGTGGACACCGCGGGCTTCACGAACTGCATGGTGTCGTAGATCGACATGCCGGCGGTCACCGAACCGCCCGGGCTGTTGATGTACAGGTTGATGTCCTTGTCCGGGTTTTCCGACTCCAGGAACAACATCTGGGCGACGATCAGGTTGGCCATGTAGTCCTCAACCTGGCCGACCATGAAAATAACCCGCTCTTTCAGCAGACGGGAATAAATGTCGAAGGAACGCTCGCCCCGTGAGGTCTGCTCGATCACCACGGGCACCAGACCCACGTTGGTCGGGTCCTGCATCAAAGTCTTCATCTCCGGCGTTACGGAGGTGATCCGGCTCAGGTCTATCATCTAGCGCTTCCTATATCTGCGTGTCCCGCTCCGGCGTGTCCGCAACCTGCTGTTCCGGCGCCGCGGCCTGTGAACGGGTATTGGGGCGAACCGGCCCTGTTACAAGGTGTTCGCCCGATAGCGGTCACCCGATAGTAAGGTGGCCCCCGTGGGGCGTCTATAAAGGCGGGGCAATATGGCGTTCAACTGCGCAAAAGTTGCACAAAAGCGGCCTTTTAGAACAAAAAAACCTCCGAAATACCGTTTTCCGGTACGTCGGAGGTCTTCCGCCCGGACCCTGTCGGCGGGTCCGGGGCAACGCCTGGCGTTGTGATCAGCCCTGCTGGTCGCGCGGCTTGACCGCGTCCTGGTAGGACATGCTCTTCTCTTCCACCTTGGCGGATTCCAGTACGAAGTCCACCACCTGGTCTTCCAGCACCGCGCCTTCGATCTGCTGCAGTTGCTGCGGGTTACTGTACACCCAGTTAACCAGTTCCTCGGGCTGCTCGTACTGAGAGGCGATCTCTTCCACCCGCGCCTTGACGCGATCCGCGTCCGGCTTGATCTCGTGCTTCTCGAGGATCGCGCGCACCACTAGGCCGAGCCGCGCGGAGCGCTGCGCCTGCTCGCGGAACAGCTCTTCGGGCAGCATCGACGCGTCGAACTGCTGGCCGCCACCGAACTGCTGCATCATCTGCTGACGCATGCGGTCGATTTCCTGCTTCACCAGCGCTTCCGGCAGATCGAAGTCGTGGGCCTGGGCGAGACCGTCCATGACCTGTTCCTTCACCTTGCCGGACACCGCGTTCTTCAGCTCGCGCTCCATGTTCTTGCGCACTTCCGCCTTGAACTGCTCCAGGTCGCCGTCCTCGACGCCGAACGCCTTCATGAACTCGGCGTCCACTTCCGGCAGCTGCTTGGCTTCGACGCTGTTCACCTTGATCTGGAACACCACCGCCTGGCCTTTCAGCTCCTCGGACTGGTAGTCCTCCGGGAAGGTCACCTCGATGTCCTTCTCTTCACCGGGCTTCATGCCGACGATGCCGTCCTCGAAACCGGGGATCATCTGGCCGGAGCCCAGCTCCAGGTTCTGGCCTTCGGCGCTGCCGCCTTCGAAGGCTTCACCGTCCTTCAGGCCCTTGAAGTCGATGTTGACGCGGTCGCCGGTCTGCGCGGCGCGCTCCACGGCTTCGTACTCGGAGCGCTGCTCGCGCAGCGTCTCGATCATCTGCTCCACGTCGGCGTCGCTGATCTCGGCCACCGGCTTTTCCACTTCCACGCTGTCCAGCGGCGCCAGTTCCACGTCCGGGTACACCTCGAAGGTGGCGACGAACTCCAGATCCTGGCCGGCCTCGTTCTTGGTGGCCTCGAAACCGGGCATGCCGGCCGGCTGCAGGGATTCCTGCTCCACCGCCTCGATAAAGGATTCGCGCATCACGTCGGCGAGGACCTCGTTACGCACCGCATCACCGAAGCGACGTTTCACTTCCCGCATCGGCACCTTGCCCGGGCGGAAGCCGTTCAGGCGGACGCTTTTCTGGGCCTCGCGCAGCTTGGTGTCGACCGCCGAATCCACTTTTTCCGCGGGTACGCCCACGGTCAAACGCCGTTCCAGACCTGATGTCGTTTCTACGGAAACCTGCATAACATCCTCTTTATAAAGACTTTTAGGTCCACGGCCGACCGTGCCGGCCCGGACCGCATACTTTGAAGGGCGGCAATTATAGTCAATGCCCGCCGCCATGAACACCGATACAAACTCTTGTGGGAGCGGGCCCTGCCCGCGAAAGGGTGGCTTTGCCACCCGGCGGGATTCCAGAGACGTTGTTGGCGGGCCGCTTTCCAGGTCTCTGGAATCCTGCCGGGAGCTTTGCTCCCTTTCGCGGGCGGGGCCCGCTCGCACAGACAAAAAAGCCCCCGGGGGGTTACCCCGAGGGCTTCAATGTTGGGGTGGCTGATGGGATTTGAACCCACGACCACCGGAGTCACAATCCGGGGCTCTACCAACTGAGCTACAGCCACCAGCAAAACTGGTTTGGTACTTTGTGTGCCTGTCGGCGCGCTTTGGCGCGCCTGGCAGGGCTCGAACCTGCAACCTACGGCTTAGAAGGCCGTTGCTCTATCCAATTGAGCTACAGGCGCTGAACCGGTAAAACGTCTTCGCTTGACTGGTCGGGGTGGAGGGATTCGAACCCCCGACATCCTGCTCCCAAAGCAGGCGCGCTACCAGGCTGCGCTACACCCCGCCGAGCAGGTCGAGCGAGGCGGCATAATACTCGCCGCCCCCGGGAGCGTCAACGCCGCGCGCCCGGCGCCGGAACCGTTCGCTGGAATATTCGCCAGCGAGGCACCGAACCGGTCCGTCCGCCCCTTTGCCCCACCGCGATGGGCGTGCGAAAATCCGCGCCTCCCGATTCCCGACCAAGAGACACTCAATGAGCGCGCAGATTCTGGATGGCAAGGCACTGGCCCAGCATTTCGAAGAGGAAATGCGCCGTCGCGTGGACGCTCTCAAGGCGAAAGCCGACGGACGCACGCCCATTCTGGCCACGCTGCTGGTGGGCACCGACCCGGCTTCCGCCACCTACGTAAAGATGAAGGGCAACGCCTGCCGCCGGGTGGGCATGGACTCCCGGGCCATCGAACTGCCCGAGGACACCACCACCGAGCAGTTGCTCGCGCAGATCGACGAGCTCAACAACAACCCGGACGTGCACGGCATCCTGCTGCAACACCCGGTGCCGGAGCAGATCGACGAGCGCCGCTGTTTCGACGCCATCAGCCTGGAGAAGGACGTGGACGGCGTCACCTGCCTGGGCTTCGGCCGCATGGCCATGGGCGAGCCGGCCTACGGCTGCGCCACCCCCAAGGGCATCATGCGCATCCTCGAGCACTATCAGATTCCGCTGGAGGGCAAGCACGCCGTGGTGGTGGGCCGCAGCGCCATTCTCGGCAAGCCCATGGCGCTGATGCTGCTGGGCGCCAACGCCACCGTCACCATCTGCCACAGCCGCACCCGGAACCTGCCGGAGTTGGTCAAACAAGCGGACATCGTGGTGGGCGCCGTGGGCCGCCCGGAATTCATCAAGGCGGACTGGATCAAGGAGGGCGCCGTGGTGGTGGACGCCGGCTTCCACCCGGAAAAATGCGGCGACATCGAACTGGCGCCGCTCGCCGACCGGGTGGCCGCCTACACGCCGGTGCCCGGCGGCGTCGGACCGATGACCATCAACACCCTGATCTTTCAGACCCTGGAAGCGGGCGAAAAGGCGTTCGGCGCCTAGGGAGCCTCTGAACAACTCCCGGCGCGCTCTGCGTGACCTGAAGCGTGCAGCTGTTGTACTTCGTCATGACGGACAGGGTGGCTCCCTTTCCTAGTGACGAAGTACAGCAGATGTGCGCTTCAGGCCGCGCCCTTCGGGGCTTTCAGGCTGGCCCGCACTCTTCGTTGCAATTTCTCGACAGGCAACCAGCCTGCCTTCAAAATCGCGCCTTGATTGCGGGCCAGCCTGAAAGCCAGAGCGCGCCGGGAGTTGTTCAGAGGCTCCCTAGCGTTCGCGCTCCAGTATCTTGACGCTGGCGGTCATGCCCGCCGCCAGCGTCAGTGAGTCGGGCACCGCCCGCAGCTCGATCTGCACCGGAATCCGCTGGGCCAGCCGCACCCATTCGAAGGTCGGCGCCACCTCCGCCAGACCCTGGTCGCCACCGGCCACCGCGTTAGCGTTGCCGATGCCCCGGGCGATGCCGGCGACCCGCCCTTCCAGCGGCCGATCCACGCCCAGCAAGCGCACCCGCGCCGGGTCGCCCACCCGGATCCGGTGCACCTGGGTTTCCCGAAAATACGCCTCCACCCAGAACGAATCGCCGTCCACCAGGGTCAGCACCGGCTCGCCGGCACGGGCGTAATCGCCGGCGTGGGCCAGCAGATGGGTCACATGGCCGTCGGCGGGCGCGCTCACCCGGGTGCGGGCCAGGTCCAGTTCGGCTTTTTGCAGCGCCGCCTGGGCGGCCTGCAGGTCGGCCCGCGCCACGTCCGCCAGGCTGGTGGCCTCCTCGCGCTCCTCGGCGGACACCGCCCGCCCCAGGCGGTCACGGCGGGCGGCTTCGTCGCTGCGCAGTTTCGACTCCAGCCGGCGGTGCTCCAGTTCGGCCCGGGCCTGGTGCAGGGCCAGCCGGTAGCGTTCCGGATCCACCACGAACAGCGGGTCGCCCCGCGCCACCCGGGCGTTGTTGCTCACGTTCAGCCCGGTAATCGGCCCGGACACATCCGGCGCCACCTGAATCACCGCCGCGCGCACCCGGGCGTCGCGGGTCCACAGGGTGTGCATGTACTGATGCCAGAGAAACCACACCGCCAGGGCCGCGCCGGCCACCAGCACCAGGGTGATTAAAAACGGGCGCCAGCGGCGGCGCCGGCCTTCGTCCGCGCGGGGTTCAGCCATCACACTCTCCCTATAAGCATCAGCAGGCCCAGCGCCAGGGCCAGACTCATCACCAGCACACACAGGCCCGCCAGGGCCGGATGCCAGACAAACCGGTAGCCGTCGTAGCGGCTGATCAGCCCGTTAACGGGCCAGAATATCAGCAACCCCAACACCACCACCGGAATCAGCGGCGGCAGCAGCACACCGGCCAGATTGATCTCATGCAGCACCGTTCGCCTCCAGTCCCCGCCAGGGGCCGTCGCCGGACCCGCTCAGGAAAAAGCCCGCGTTGCCACGGATAATATTGATCTGCATGCGCAGGCGCACCACCGCCCGCACCAGCCGGCGGCGCTCGCCGTCGCTGGCGGCGCTGTCGTAGGCGCGCCGGCACTGGCCGGCCACGGTGTCGGCGCGGGCCGCCAGGGCCAGCCAGCGGTCCTGGTCGCCGTCCCGCAGGGCGCGCTGGGTGTCGCGGATCAGGCGGGTCAGCGCCAGCCGCACCGAGGCCGGCACGCCGCGCCGGCACAGCGCGTCCATATAAAGCAGCCCGAGCCCCAGGGTCACCGCGGCCAGCGCGCCCTGCAGCAGCTCGCCGTCGCGGGGGTGGTCCGGGTCGAGCCTGGGCAGCGTACGGCTGATGCGGTCATAGAGCTGGCTTTCCATTTCATGGCGGGGGCGCCGCCGCCGGATCGGCCAGCGCCCCAGGGTCCGGCACAGATCCCGGCACAGCCGGCGCCGGGCCCGGGCGGCGTCGTCGCCGGGCCACAGCAACAGGAACGCCAACACCGCGAAGCCCATGCCCAGCCCCAGACCGATCATATTGTTGAACAGCGGCGCGGCGGAAAAGTCCTGCACCGGGCGCAGGTCCAGCAACAGCGGGAAGAAGATGGTCAGCGCGGTGCCGGTGGCCACCATGGCCGGCCGCGCCATCGCCAGCCCGGCCAGCAGATACAGCGGCGCCAGCCACAGCACCAGGGCCGGAAAGCCGTCGCTGGCGGGCAACAACACCAGCCGGTAGAGCGTGGCCAGCACGGTGGCCAGCAAGGCGCCCTTGATAAAGCCTTTCACCGCCGCCAGCGGGTCGTCGCGGGTGGAAAACAGCGCGCAGATCACCCCCACCTGGATCGCCATGGCCGCCCCCTGGGGCGCCGCGCTCCAGAACCACAGCGCCACCGTGGCGCCCAGCGCCAGCGCCGCCCGCGCGCCGTTGCGCCAGGCCTGCCCATAATCCAGATGCAGGCGCGAGGTACCGGCGCGCCAGCGCACCGGCGTGGCCTGATCGGTGAGCATGGCGTAGAGCGCCACGCTGGAGCGCAGCCGGTCGCACAATTCGGCGCTGTGCTCCAGCACCAGTTGCAGCGCGTAGAAGCGTTGCTCGTCATGGCTGAGCAGTTCGCCGCGCAGCGAGCGGGCCAGTTCCCGGGCGCGCTGGTAGAGCGCCGACAGGGTCTCCCGCAGGGCCGCCGGGGACGCCTCCGGATCCAGGCGCGCGATGTCGGCGAGCAGCAGCGCCACCTGGTCCTGGTGGTGGCGCTCCGCGTAGCGGTTCACATAGGTGTTCAGCGGCCCCACCGAGGAGATCAGCGCTAGCATCTCGTGGCCCAGCCGGCGGCAAAGACCGGCGTGGCGGCGCAGCCGGGCGGAATCGAACAGGGCGTGCTCGCGCTGGGCCTCCAGCGCCATGCCGCTGGTGATCAGCGCCTGGCGGCGCCGCTGCAGCGCCGGCGCGTCGAGCCGGCCGCCGGCGCTGTCCGCCACCAGACGGATCAAACCCACCAACTGTTCGCGGCTTTGCTGCAAATAGCTGCGCCCGGCGGACCGGGGCCACACCAGCACGCTCATCAGGCTCACGCAGAGAATGCCCAGGCCAATCTCGGTGACCCGCGCCACCGCCATGGTGAACGCCTGGTCCGGCTGCAGCACCGCCGGCACGCCCACGATCAGGGCGCTGTAACCGGCCAGCACGAAGGCGTAGGAGCGGAAGTTACGCAGCAGGCTGGCGCACAGGGTGCAAAGCCCCAGCCACACCGCCAGGGCGACGAAAAACAGGGTATGCAACTGGGCCAGGGTGGCCACCAGCACCACCGCCATGGCGGCGCCGGCCAGGGTGCCGAGCAACCGGTAGACGCCCTTGGCCAGCACCATGCCGCCCAGCGGCTGGGCGACGATATAGACCGTCATCAAGGCCCATTTGGGCTCGTCCAGGCCCAGGGCCAGGGCGATATAGAGCGCCAGCATGCCGGCGCTGAAGGTACGCAGGGTGAATTGCCACTCCCGCCGCCCGGCCTCGCGCAGGAACGCGGGGAGCCTGACGGCGGCGAAGACCATCGTGGCTCAGGCCTCGCGGGGCCAGGACTCGCGCAGACCGACGGTGCGGTTGAACACCAGCCGGCCGTCGACGCTGTCCCGGTCGACGCAGAAGTAGCCTTCGCGCTCGAACTGAAAGCGGCTCTCCGGCCCGGCGTCGCGCAGGCCCGGCTCGACCACGCAGCCTTGCAGCACGCGCAGCGACTCCGGGTTGATGTTGTCCAGGAAGCTCTCGCCCTCGGCCACTTTCGACGGGTTGGCGGTCTGGAAAAGGCGGTCGTACAGGCGCACCTCGCAGGGCAGGCCCCGATCGGCGCTGACCCAGTGGATGACGCCGCGCATTTTGCCCTGCCCTTCCGCCGGCTCCGGGTTCTTGCCCAGGGTGTCCGGGTCGTAGCTGCAGCGCACTTCGACGATCTCGCCGTCGGCGTCGCGGACGATGTCCTCCGCCTGGATCACATAGCCGTAGCGCAGCCGCACCCGGTCGCCGAGCACCAGCCGCTTGTACTTTTTGTTGGCCTCCTCGCGGAAGTCCTCCCGGTCGATGTACACCTCGCGGGTGAGCGGCATGCGGCGGGTGCCCATGTCTTCGTTCTGCGGGTGCACGGGCGCGTCCAGCCACTCTTCCCGGTCTTCCGGCCAGTTCTCGATCACCAGCTTGAGCGGGTTGAGCACGCAGAAGGCGCGCGCCGCGTTATGGTTGAGATCATCGCGCACCGAGGCTTCCAGGATGCTCATGTCGATCACCGAGTCGGCGCGGCTGACGCCCAGGTTCTCGCAGAAATGGCGGATCGCGGCGGGCGTGTAGCCGCGCCGGCGCAGGCCGCTCAGGGTGGGCAGGCGCGGGTCGTCCCAGCCGTCCACATGGCCTTCGTCCACCAGCAGCTTGAGACGGCGCTTGCTGGTCACGGTGAAATTCAGGTTGAGGCGGGCGAACTCGTACTGGCGCGGCTGCGCGGGGACGTCCGCGTGCTCCACCAGCCAGTCGTACAGTGGCCGGTGATCCTCGAACTCCAGAGTGCAGAGACTGTGGGTGATGCCTTCCAGCGCATCCGAGAGCGGATGGGTGAAATCGTACATCGGGTAGATCACCCACTTGTCGCCGGTCTGGTGATGCGCTTTTTTGCGTATCCGATAGAGCACCGGATCGCGCATGTTCAGGTTGGGGCTCTGCATGTCGATGCGGGCACGCAGCACCGCCGCGCCTTCGTCGAACTTGTTGTCGCGCATGTCGGCGAACAGCGCCAGGTTCTCTTCCACGGAGCGGTCCCGGTGCGGGCTGTTACGCCCCGGGGTGGTGAAGTTGCCGCGCATCTCCGCGATCCGCTCCGGCGACTGGGTGTCCACATAGGCCAGCCCCTTGCGGATCAGAGCCACCGCCAGATCGTGGAGCTGGTCGAAATAGTCGCTGGCGAAACGCACCGGGCCGGCCCACTGGAAGCCGAGCCACTCCACGTCCTTCTTGATGGAGTGGATGTACTCGTCCTCTTCCTTTTCCGGGTTGGTGTCGTCAAAGCGCAGATGACAGGCGCCGCCGTAGGATTCGGCGATGCCGAAATTCAGGCAAATCGACTTGGCGTGACCGATATGCAGGTAGCCGTTCGGCTCCGGCGGGAACCGGGTCACCACCCGGCCATTGTTTTTTCCTTCGGCCAGGTCACGATCGATGATCTGTCTGATAAAGTTACTGGGCGCTTTTGCTTCACTCATTGAGCCGCCTGCGGCTGAAATACGGGGTGGGCTAGTGTAAAGTGCGCCCCCCTAAAGTCAAAGACTCCCAGGACCCGGAGACCCCATGAAAGTGCTGTTGACCACCACCTATGGAAAGATCGTTCTGCAACTGGATACGGTGCGCGCCCCCGCCACCACCGAGAACTTCGTGCAATACGTCAGGGACGGGCATTATGACGGCACCATTTTTCACCGGGTGATCAGTAACTTCATGATCCAGGGTGGTGGTTTCACCCCGGACATGGAGCAGAAACCGACCCGCCCCCCGATCGAGAACGAAGCCGGCAACGGCCTCTCCAACGAGACCGGCACCGTGGCCATGGCCCGTACCTCGGACCCGCACTCCGCCAGTGCCCAGTTCTTCGTTAACGTGGCCGACAACCACTTCCTGGATCAGGCCCGCTCCCCGGACGGTTGGGGCTACGCGGTGTTCGGCAAGGTGGTGGAAGGCATGGAAACCGTGGAGCGCATCAAGGGCGTGCCCACCGGCAACAAGGGCTTCCACCAGGACGTGCCCCGTGAAGACGTGATGATCGAATCCGCCCAAGTGCTGGAGGAGTAAGGATGCGCTGGCTGCTTCCCCTGCTGGCGCTGTTACCGGCGCTGGCGCTGGCCGAAGGGCCGCGCGTGACCCTGAACACCTCCCAGGGCGAGATCGTCATCGAGCTCAACGAGGCACGGGCGCCGGCCACCGCCGCCAACTTCCTTGAGTACGTGGACGCCGGCTTTTATGACGGCACCGTGTTCCACCGGGTGATCCGCGGCTTCATGATCCAGGGCGGCGGCTTCACCCTGGACGGCGAACGGAACGGCCTGCAGCGCAAGAAAACCCGCGCCCCGATCCGCAACGAGGCGGACAACGGCCTGGAAAACCGGCGCGGCACCATCGCCATGGCCCGCACCGGCAACCCGCACTCCGCCACCGCCCAGTTCTTTATTAACCTGGTCGACAACCGCAGCCTCAACCACAGCGGCAAAAGCCCGCGCGGCTGGGGCTATACGGTGTTCGGCGAAGTGGTGGAAGGCATGGACACCGTGGACCGGATCGCCGCCGTCGCCACCGGCACCCAGCGCCTGAACGGGCAGCCCGCCCGAAACGTTCCCAGGGAACCGGTGCTGATCGAAAGCGCCCGTCGTGTTGAAAGCCAATAAACCTATGAATTACAGCCTGCTTATCTCCGATCTGCATCTGGATCCGGCCCGCCCGGAACACCTGGCCGCGCTGGAAGCCCTGCTCGACAACCACGCCGGCAAGGCCGACCGCCTCTATGTGTTGGGGGACCTGTTCGAAGCCTGGATCGGCGACGACGATGACAGCCCCTTCAACCGCCAGGTGATCGACGCCTTCCGGCGCTTTTCCGACGCCGGGTCCGAGCTGTTCTTCATGCACGGCAACCGGGACTTTCTGCTCGGCGACAAATTCGCCGACGACTGCGGCGGCGTCCTGCTGGACGAAGGCACGGTGGTCGACCTGTACGGCACCCGGGCCCTGCTGATGCACGGCGACAGCCTGTGCACCGAAGACCACGCCTACCAGCAATTCCGCGCCCTGGCCCGCGACCCGCAATGGCAGCAAGGCATGCTCGCCAAACCCCTGGAAGAGCGCCGCGCCCTGGCCCAGGGCATGCGCATGCAGAGCCAGAGCAATAACGCCAACAAAGCCGAGAACATCATGGACGTGACCCCCTCGGAAGTGGTGCGCGTCATGCAAGAGGCCGGCGTCCAGCACCTGATCCACGGCCACACCCACCGCCCCGCCGTCCACGACGTGGACCTGAAGGACGGCACCGGCACCCGCTGGGTGCTCGGCGACTGGGGAGAACTGGGCTGGTGGATCATCGCCGACAGCGACGGGCTCCGGCTGGAAAACTGGGTTATCAGTTGACAGTTGATAGTGGACAGTTGACAGCTACGCGGGATGGCTTGGAGATAAACGTTAGCCGCTCTGCCCGCGCTTATTGCATGATCGCAACAGGGGTCCTGCGTATTCGCAATCCGCTTGTTTCCGCTGTCAACTGTCCACTATCAACTGTCAACTGACTCCGGTGGGCCGGAGTGAAACCGGAATTCGCTGTCCGTCCCCTCAATCAGCGCCCTCTCCTTTTCCTTGAAGAACGCGAGCCGCTCGTCGATGGGTGCCTCGGCGTAGCGCCGGGCGAGGTTCAGGTAGTCCTCGAAGTGGCGGGATTCGCTTTTCAGCAGGTAGCGGTAGTAGCGGCCCAGTTCGGCGTCCACGTGGGGCGCGAGCGCGGCGAAGCGTTCGCAGGAGCGCGCTTCGATCAGGGCGCCGACGATCAGGGTGTCCACCAGGCGCTGGGGTTCCGAGGTGTGGACTTCGGCGCGCAGGGCGCCGGCGTAGCGGGACGGCGATAAATGATCGTAGCGGATGCCGCGCTCGCGCATCAGACCCACCACCTGTTCGAAGTGCAGCAGTTCTTCCCGGGCCAGCTGGCTCAGGGTGTCGAGCAGTTCCGGGCGGTCCACGTAACGGAACATCAGGTTGAGCGCCGTGGAGGCCGCCTTCTTCTCGCAGTGCGCGTGGTCGATCAGCAGCAGCGTCTCGTTCTCCAGCGCCCAGCCGATCCATGCTTGCGGCGTTCGGCAGGGTAAAAACTCGAGCAGCGGAGAAATATCGGTCATGGGCACCTCGAAAATCGGGCGGCCATTATAGGCGACGGCTGGCGTTATACCCACACCCCCGTATAATCGCCGGCCATGGGTCGTCGAACCAATCCTTATATCCAAACGCTGAAAGGCCGCGCCGCCGTGGGCGCGCTGCGCCTGCTCGGCCTGCTGCCGTTCCGGCTGAACCGGGCGCTGGCCACCGCGCTGGGCGGGCTGCTGGCCCGGCTGTCCACCGAAGCCCGTGAAGTGACGCGGATCAACCTGTCTCTGTGCCTGCCCGACCACCCGGACCGGGAAGCCCTGGTGCGCGAATCCCTGGTGGAGAGCGTCAAGAACACCTTCGAGATCGCCCGCTTCTGGAGCAAACCGGAAGACGGCCTGCAACGGGTGGTGTCCGAACAAGGCGACGGGCCGCTGCGCGAGGCGGTGGCCAACAAGGAACCGATCCTGATCCTGGCGCCGCACCTGGGCTGCTGGGAGGTGCTCAACTTCTGGCTGGCCCGCGAATTCGGCCTGCACGCCATGTTCGCGCCCTCCGGCCTGCCGGAACTGGACGCGCTGGTGAAGCGGGGCCGGGAACACTTCGGCACCACCATGTACCCGGCCACCGCCCGCGGCGTCGCCGGCCTGGTGCGCGCCATGCGCAAGGGCGCGCTCACCGCGATCCTCCCTGATCAGGTGGCGGACCGGCGCAGCGGCCGCTTCGCGCCCTTCTTCGGCCAGCCGGCCTACACCGGCACGCTGAGCTGCAAGCTGGTCAAGCAGACCAATGCCCGGGTGTTCATGGCCTGGGCCCGCCGGCTGCCCGGCGACGAAGGCTTCGAGATCCGCGTGCGGCCCGCCGACCCGGACATCCACGACGACGATCTGGACCACGCCCTGAAAGCGATGAACCGCTCCATCGAGGCGCTGATCCTCGAGGATCCGAGCCAGTACCTGTGGAGCTACAAACGCTTCCGCCGCCAGCCGCCCGGCGGCACCCTGCCCTATTAACGGACCATCGCGTTTTAGCGGGAAGCGGGTCCCTCCAGCGGGGACGCGGTTCTGTGTTATGCCCTCCCGGGAACGCTGTGAATACATCCCTGTACGCTCCCTGTCGAACGTCCTGTTCTCCAGGGTCCCGGGAGGGCATAACACAGACCCGCTCACTGGGTAGATTCCGATGTCCCGGGTTATAGCTGGCGCCCAACCTTTCTCCAGCGCCGCGCTGGGCGGCTGGCACCATTCGGGAGGTTCGGTCTCGGTGCCCGGTGTCCAGGACTGTGTGAGGCAGGGAGCCGAACACAAGCCTCCAGGGATGGATTCACGGCGGGTCCTGGACACCGGGCACCGAGACCGAACCGGGCTACGGAGTCACGACACCTGCGTTCCCGCTAAAGCGCTATGAGCCTTATTGAGGCCCACGGTGCGCAGCCTGCGTTATTACGAACATTCATGTCATGAATGGCTCTGAGGCCTGTTTGATTTAACAGTGGATAGCGTTTCCGCTATACTCCGCGCGCATTTCCACCCCCAGACATACCCCAAACAACTGATTTCCAAAAGAAATCAGTCAGACGAAACGAGGGATTCGCTGTGCTAGAAGCCTATCGCAAACACGTAGAAGAGCGCGCCGCCCAGGGCGTTCCGCCCAAGCCGCTGGACGAAGTGCAGACCGCCGAACTGGTGGAACTGCTGAAGAACCCGCCCGCTGGCGAAGAAGAATTCATTCAGGACCTGTTCGTGAACCGGGTCCCGCCGGGCGTGGACCAGGCCGCCTACGTGAAGGCCGCCTTCCTCACCGCCATCGTGAAAGGCGAAGCCAGCTCCCCTCTGATCGACCGCAAGCGTGCCACCGAACTGCTCGGCACCATGCAGGGCGGTTACAACGTGGCGCCGCTGATCGAGCTGCTCGACGATGAAGAGCTGGCCGACGTGGCCGCCCAGGAACTCAAGCACACCCTGCTGGTGTTCGATGCCTTCCACGACGTGGAAGACAAAATGAAAGCCGGCAACGCCAAGGCCAAGGAAGTGATCGAATCCTGGGCCGAGGGCGAGTGGTTCACCAACCGCAAGGACCTCTCCGAGAAGTTCACCGTGACCGTGTTCAAGGTGCCCGGCGAGACCAACACCGACGACCTGTCCCCGGCCCAGGACGCCTGGAGCCGCCCGGACATTCCGCTGCACGGCAACGCCATGCTGAAGAACGCCCGCGAAGGCATCGTGCCCGAGAAGGACGGCGAGATCGGCCCGCTTAAGCAGATGGAAGAGCTCAAGGCCAAAGGCCACCCGGTGGCCTACGTGGGCGACGTGGTCGGCACCGGCTCCAGCCGTAAGTCCGCCACCAACTCCGTGCTCTGGCACTTCGGCGAAGACATCCCCTACGTGCCCAACAAGCGCGCCGGCGGCGTCTGCATCGGCGGCAAGATCGCACCGATCTTCTTCAACACCATGGAAGACTCCGGCGCCCTGCCCTTCGAGTGCGACGTGGAAAAAATGAACACCGGTGATGTGATCGACATCTACCCGTTCGAAGGCCGCGTGGAAAAAGACGGCGAAGTGATCGCCGAGTTCGAGCTGCGCTCCCAGGTGCTGCTGGACGAAGTCCGCGCCGGCGGCCGCATCAACCTGATCATCGGCCGTGGCCTGACCACCAAGGCGCGCACCGCCCTGGGCCTGGAAGAGTCCACCCTGTTCCGTAAGCCGGAGCAGCCGGGCGATTCCAACGCCGGTTTCACCCTGGCGCAGAAAATGGTCGGCAAGGCCTGCGGCCTGGAAGGCGTGCGCCCGGGCATGTACTGCGAGCCGAAGATGACCACCGTCGGCTCCCAGGACACCACCGGCCCGATGACCCGCGACGAGCTGAAGGACCTGGCCTGCCTGGGCTTCCAGGCCGACCTGGTGATGCAGTCGTTCTGTCACACCGCCGCGTACCCCAAGCCGGTGGACGTGGAAACCCAGCACACCCTGCCCGACTTCATCATGAACCGTGGCGGCGTGTCCCTGCGCCCGGGTGACGGCATCATCCACTCCTGGCTGAACCGCATGCTGCTGCCCGACACCGTCGGCACCGGCGGCGATTCCCACACCCGTTTCCCGATGGGCATTTCCTTCCCGGCGGGCTCCGGCCTGGTGGCGTTCGCCGCCGCCACCGGCGTGATGCCGCTGGACATGCCGGAATCGGTACTGGTGCGCTTCAAGGGCAAGCGCCAGCCCGGCGTCACCCTGCGTGACCTGGTCCACGCCATTCCCATGCAGGCGATCAAGGAAGGCCACCTGACCGTCGCCAAGGCCGGCAAGAAGAACGTCTTCTCCGGTCGCGTACTGGAAATCGAAGGCCTCGACGACCTCACCGTGGAGCAGGCCTTCGAGCTGTCCGACGCCTCCGCCGAGCGTTCCGCCGCCGGCTGCACCATCACCCTGTCCGAGGACAGCGTCAGCGAGTACCTGAAGTCCAACATCACCCTGCTCAAGTGGATGATCGGCAACGGCTACGGCGACGCCCGTACCCTGGAGCGCCGCATCCAGGGCATGGAAGAGTGGCTCGCCAACCCCAGCCTGATGCGCGCCGACGCGGACGCCGAGTACCACACCGTGATCGAGATCGACATGGATCAGATCAAGGAACCGGTACTGTGCTGCCCGAACGACCCGGACGATGCCAAGACCCTGTCCGAGGTGGCCGGCGCCAACATCGACGAGGTGTTCATCGGCTCCTGCATGACCAACATCGGTCACTTCCGCGCCGCCGGCAAACTGCTGGAGAAAGTGGAAGGCCTGACCACCCGTCTGTGGGTGGCACCGCCCACCAAGATGGACCAGCACCAGCTCACCGAAGAGGGTTACTACAACATCTTCGGCCGCGCCGGCGCGCGCACCGAAATGCCGGGCTGCTCCCTGTGCATGGGTAACCAGGCACGGGTGGCGGCGAAGTCCACGGTGGTGTCCACCTCCACCCGGAACTTCCCCAACCGCCTCGGCCAGGGCGCGGACGTCTACCTGGCGTCGGCGGAACTGGCGGCCATCGCCGCGGTGATCGGCCGGCTGCCCACCGCCGAGGAGTACATGGAGTACGCCGGCACCATCGACGCCATGTCCGGTGAGATCTACCGCTACCTGAACTTCGACCGCATGGACGAATATCAGAACGTGGCGGATACCGTTAAGATTCCGGTGGCTCAAGCGAGCTGATCCGGCATCGGCGTCTTCGGGCGCACGGAACTAAAAAAGCCCCGCTTCGGCGGGGCTTTTTTTGGAGCGCGCCTTGTGAGAGCGGGTCTCTGGTATCCTGCCGGGTGGCTAGAGCCACCCTTTCGCGGGCGGGGCCCGCTCCCACAAGCGGAGACCACCATGATGATGGATGCGAAGAACGCGACCCTGGTGATGATCGACTATCAGCCGCGGCTGCTGCCGGCGATCCACCACGGTCAGAAGCTGGTGGCGCGATCGGTGACGCTGGGTCGTATCGCCGCCCTTCTTGATGTGCCGGTGATCGGCACGGAACAAAGCCCCGAGAAGCTGGGCGAGAACGTGCCATCGATCCGCCGGCTTTGCACCGAAACCATCGCCAAACATCGGTTCGACGCCAGCGAGGCGCTACGCGCCACGGCGCTGGCGGAGCGGCGCCAGGTGGTGCTGTGCGGCTGCGAGGCGCATGTGTGCGTGCTGCAGACCGCGCTCGGCCTGCACGCGCTGGGTTTCCAGGTGTTCGTGGTGGAAGACGCGGTCGGCGCCCGACATCAGGATGACAAAAGCGCGGCACTGGCACGCCTGAGCCAGGCCGGCGTCACCCTGGTGACCCTCGAGATGGCCGCGTTCGAGTGGCTCGGTGACGCCGATCACCCCCGTTTCCGGGAGGTTCAGGCGCTGATCAAATAGCCTTCACTTGATTTTTACATCCTCGCTGTAAAGAAACATTGAATACGGGTGACGGCGAATCGTGCTGGTCGAGACAATACCACCGATGCCCGCCGCGCCCCGGCCAAGCCGGTCACGTCGTGGCAGTACCTTCGAAAATGGATTCTCGCAGGAGCACAACATGACCAGCGAAGATCTTTTCCCGACGCGGCATGAACAACATCATGACCGCTTCACCCGACTGGACCCGGTGATTCACGCCCGTAACCAGGCACGCTGGGACGGCCCCCTGGACGAGGTGGCGCTCTCACACTACGAGCGCGACGGCTTTCTGTGGTTCGAGGGCTTCTTTTCCAAGGAGCGGATGCGGCCGTTCTTTGATGAACTCAAGGAGATGGCCAAGGACAACGAGTTGATGAAGTCCGACCAGTCGATCACCGATCCGGAGTCCGGCGACCTGCGTTCGGTGTTCGCGATGCACGAGATCTCCCGGCGTTTCGACGAGCTGACCCGGGACCCGCGCATTCTCGGCATGGTGCGCCAGCTTCTGGGCGGCGACGTCTATATTCATCAGTCGCGCATCAATGACAAATTCGGTTTCCAGGGCAGCGGTTTCAACTGGCATTCCGATTTCGAAACCTGGCACTCCGAGGACGGCATGCCACGCATGCGCGCGGTGAGCGCGTCGATCATGCTCACCGACAACAATGAATTCAACGGGCCGCTGATGCTGATCCCCGGCTCACACCATTACTTCGTGCCCTGCCAGGGCGCCACCCCCAAGGACAATTGGAAGGACTCTCTGAAAAGCCAGCGCCTGGGCGTGCCCAGCCAGGAAAACCTGGCCGAGCTGGTCGAACAGGGCGGCATCCAGGCCCCCAAGGGGCCGCCGGGTTCATTGCTGCTGTTCGAGTGCAACATCCTGCACGCGTCCAACAAGAACCTGTCGCCCTGGCCGCGCTCCAACCTGTTCTTCGTCTACAACAGCGTGGACAACACCCTGGAAGACCCCTACTGCGGCCATCAGCCGCGCCCGGATTTTCTCGCCAACCGAGACAACACCGAGGCGCTCGCCATGCACGACCACCTGGAACCGCTCTAACCCGGTTGCCGCAGCGCGCCCCGCCTGAGCAGCCGCCACACTTCGCTGGCGGCCTGCGACAGCGGATGCGAGCGCAACCGGTATGCGCACGCCGACACCGTCACCCCCGCATCCAGCGGCAACGGCTTGAGGCGGCCTGCTCGCAGGTCGTCCTCAAGCAGGCTGCGCGGTGCCACCGTCACCGCCCGCCCCTCCCGGCACAACGCCAGACAAGAGCTGATGGTGGCCATCTGAAACTCGGCGCCGCGACGGGCCAGCAACAACTCACGGAACCAGGGCGCGATCTGACGGCGGTACTCCGGGGGCACCCGGGGCAGCGCCAGGGGCCGGCCCCTCATGAACGCGACGGCGGCGTCGCCGTCCTCAAGGGCGGCCGCCGCCCTGCCCACCAGCCAGGAGGCCGGCGCCACCACTTGCAAAGGCAGCTCCACCAGCGGCAGTTCCTCCACGTCGTCCCGGTCCGGCAACGCCGAGCCTTTGCGCCCGTCGTACACCAGAAAATCGTAGCGGTAGGCGTACAACCCTTCGCACAGTGATTGGAAGTGATCGCTGTGCATCTCCAGCCGCACGCCGGCGTCCATGGTGGCCCGGGACCGTTGCAGCGGCCCGGCCAGGCGCTGGGCCAGCAGGTCCGGCACGAACGGCCCGCAGCCGATGCGCACCAGCCCGCTGCGGCCGTCGTGGAACGCCTCCACCAGGCGGTCCAGGCCGGCCGCCTCATCGAGAATCCGGTTTACCTGGCGGTGCAGGGTCCGCGCCAGCTCGGTGGGACGCAACGAACGGGTATGGCGCTCGAAAAGCGGCGCGCCGGCGCTCCGCTCCAGCCGCTGCAGGCTGCGGCTCAGCGCCGGCTGCGACAGGCCCAGGGCGCGCGCCGCCGCCGACAGGCTGCCGTGCTCGTACACCGCCCGGAAGCGGGTCAATTCCTGCAGTTGCCACACGGCGGGCTCCTCGGGTCGGTGGGGATCATCAACCCATTAAGCATAGACTCATGCAACACAGTAATGAATCCCCGGCGCATACTTCCCGCCATAACCGGCCAACAACAAAAACCGCCTACCACCGGAGAGCCCCGATGACCGAAGTGACCCGGCGCACCGTGCTGAAAAACCTGGCCCTGGGCGGCGCCGCCCTGGCCACCGCGCCTTCATTGAACGCCAGGATCAACCTGCGCAAGCAGGGCCGGCCGAATGTGCTGCTGCTGGTGTCCGACCAGGAACGCTCCTGGATGGACCTGCCCGGCGGCCTGGATCTGCCGGCCCATGACAAGCTGCTCAACCGGGGCACCGGCTTCAACCAGTACTATGTGAATACCTCGCCCTGCTCGCCCTCGCGCTCGGTGATGTACAGCGGCCAGCACACCATGCGCACCGGCATGACCGCCAATCTGCACGCGCCGCCGTTTCCCAGCTTCAATCAGGCATTGCCGACCCTCGGCCACCTGTTCCAGGAGCTGGGCTACCACACCGCCTACAAGGGCAAATGGCATCTGTCGGATATCGAGGACGGCCCGGGGCTGATGTACGGCAGCTACCCCAGCCGAGGCAAGGCGCTGGAGCCCTACGGCTTCAGCGACTACAACCTGACCGGCGACGTGCACGGCTCGGTGTGGCAGGGCTACATCGCCGACCGCATGGTGGCCGGCGAAGCCAGCCAGTGGCTGGTGCGCGACAGCCAGAAGCTGGACAAGCCCTGGCTGCTGGCGGTGAACTTCGTGAACCCCCACGACATCATGTTCTTCTCCTCCGGCGAGAAGCAGGAGCAGTCACGGGCCAACCCGCGTTTCATGGCGCCGCTGCGGCCGCCGCCGAACGATCCGATCTACAGGAAAGACTGGTCGCACCTGCCGCTGCCCGCCTCCTTCGCCAAGGAAACGCTGCGCGACAAGCCCTGGTGCCACCGCTCCTACGCCCAGGTGATCGACAGCATCTACGGCCACATGGACAAAACCGACGAAGCCGCTTGGCTGGCCAACCAGAGCTACTATTTCAACTGTATCCGCGATGTGTCCCGGCAGGTGGACCATGTGCTGCAGGCCCTGGAGGACAGCGGCCAGCTCGACAACACCATCATCGTCTACACCGCCGACCACGGCGAAATGGCCGGCGCCCACGGCCTGCGGCAAAAAGGCCCGGTGACCTACAAGGAAAACAGCCGGGTGCCGCTGATCGTCAGCCACCCGGACGTGAGCAGCGGCCGCACCGTGGACAACCTGGGCTCGGCGCTGGACCTGGTGCCGACCCTGGTGGGTCTGGCCACCGAGGGTAAAACCACCACCGACACCCCCGGCGTGGACCTGAGCCCGGCGCTCGGCGGGCACAGCACCCGGCGCGACCAGGACGGCATCCTGTTCGCCTACGGCGTGCTGCTCTACACCGACCCGGAAGCCACCCAGCGGCTGGCCCGGGAAGGCGACGAGATCACGCCGGTGAAGCTGATGGGCGATTTCCTCAAGCAGCTGCGGCTGGGCCCGGAGCTGGGCAACCGCGGCCTGCACCGGGGTGTCTTTGACGGCCGCTACAAGTTCACCCGCTACTTCAGCCCGGACAGCCACCACCTGCCCCGGGACTGGGACACCCTGCTCGCCCACAACGACCTGGAGCTCTACGACACCCACCAGGACCCGGACGAACTGGTCAACCTGGCGGCGCGCCCGGAGGGCCCGGAGGCGGCGAAAGAGCGTCTGATGGCGCTCAACGCCCGGACCAACCAGCTGATCGAACAGGAAATCGGCGACGACCACGGCGGCGAATACCCCGGGCCGGAGTTCATGTACCGGCTGTAACCCTTTTTGCTTTGCCCTTGGGGGGCAATCCGCCCCGGCCCGGCGACGCCGGTGTCCGGGGCACCTTATTCACCACCTGTTCGGGCTATTTGCCGTCGAGCAGCGGCTCCCCGGTGCGGGCCGCCAGCCACAGCATCACCGCGCCACCGGCGAGCAGATACCAGTAGAAGGTGAAAAACCGCCACACCACGATGGTGGTGGCGGTGGTCACCGACGTCAGCCAGGGGTTCAACAGGGCCGCGCCGGCCACCTCGGCGCCGCCGGCGCCACCGGGCAGCAGGGTCAAATGGCCGGCCCCCATCGCCACCATCTGCACGAAGAAGCCGTACACCCAATCCAGATGCTCGCCCAGCGCCAGCACCGCGACGTAGATCACCGAATAGCGCAGCAGCCAGTGGCAGAGGCAGAGGGAAAACATCAGCAACAGGCGGCGGCGCGGCACCGCCAGGGTTTCTTCCAGGCCGCGCCGGAAACGCAGCACCGCCCGCGCCAGACGCAGACGCCGGCGCCGGCGCAGCCCCAGCCAGGCAAGAAAGTCCCCGGACCCGATCAGCACCCGGCGCTGGAAACGGGCCAAAAGCCCGACCCCGGCCAGGGCGGCCAGCATCAGCGCGAACGGCACCGCCACCTGCCACCAGGCGGCCAGATCCAGATAGCGGGCCAGCCCGTACAGGGCCACGGTGGGCAACAGGGCCGCGAACACCAGCAAGTCGGTGAGTTGATCCACGGCCAGTACCGCCGTGGCCTGCGCCGGTGCCACGCCGTGCCGGCGCAGCAGCGCGGCCAGGGTGAAAGGCGCGCCGCTGCCGCCGGGCGTGGCGTTCAGGGTGAACTCGGTGGCCATCACCGTGGCCACGGCGGCGCCGTGGCCCAGGCCCGGCGCCCGGCCATTGAGCATCAGCCGCAGCCGCCAGGCGTTGAGGTTCCAGCACACCGCGATCATCGCCACCAGCAGCGCCAACCAGCCCACCGGCACGGTTACCAGCCGTGCCAGCATCTGCTGGCCGCCCAGCACAAACGGCACCGCCGCGCCGACCAGCAATGCCACCGCGAACAACCAGCGCCAATGCCGCGTCATAGCGATTCGGATCCGCTCGCCGGCAGGCGCTCATTCTCCATCAGCCACTGGGCCTTGCTGACACAACGGCGCTGTTCGCTGAGTGCATCGATGGTGCGCCGCCAGAAAGCGCGGCTTTCCGGGTGACGCAGGTCCACCGGATGCAACGCCAGCCGGATCACCGGACGGTGCTGGAAGCGGCGCAGCCGCGCCTGGTTCAAGCGCTCGAACCAGCGCCGGCGCCAGGACGAACGGGACGACATCACCACCGTGGGCAGAGGCAGCCGCTCGCCGTCGGCCAGGCGGTACAGGGCGCCGGCGTCGGTGCGGTAGTCGAACCCGGCGTCACGGATCGCGCGGCGGCTGGCTTCATTGCTCAGCCAGCCCGGCGGCACGAAGCCGCTGACCCGCCAATCCTGGCGGCGGCAAAGCGCCAGGCCGTCGCGTATGCGGGTGTAGGCGGCGGCCTCGTTGAGGGCGGAGAATTCCCCTTCGTGGGTCAGTATCCGGCGGCGGACCCATTCCCGCGGGCCCTTGGGGGTGGGGCCGTCGTCGCTGTGCGACCAGCCGTGCAGCACCAGCTCGTCACCGGCGGCCTGGCGCTCGGCCATGGCCCGGCAAAACGCCGGTGAACGCTCGGCGGGATCATGGCGGTGGAAATCCGGCACCACCAGCAGGGTGCCGGCCAGCGACGCCGGGCGTTGCAACTCGCGCAGAAACGACTGGTACAGCGGCCAGCTGTGCGGGGCCACATCGTGCAGCGATAATATAAAGGCCCGTTGGGTATCAGGAATGCGATTCATGGGTGGATGCTAATACCGGCTGCTCGTGATCGCCAAGGACGCGCCGGTAGTGACCGACCAGGCTCTCCGCCACCGCATCCCAACTGTGCCGCGTTTCCACATGGGCACGGGCGCGCCGTCCCAGGGCCGCGGGATCGTCATGTTCAAACAGGTCGCGCACACCGGCGGCCATGGCGGCGCCGTCGTTGGGGCGCACATGGCGCCCACAGTCACCGGGCACCACTTCCGGCAAGGCGCCGGCGTCCACGCACACCACCGGCAGGCCGCTGGCCATGCCTTCCAGCGCGACCAGGCCGAAGGTCTCCTGATCGCCGGCGTGCACAAGCGCGTCGGCGGCCGCCATCCAGCCGGCCACTTCCGGGGTCTGGCAAAACTCATGGATCACCGACACATTGGACGGCGCGTCCGGTTGCAGGCCGGTACCGATCAGCAGCAGATGGTAGTCGGACCCGAGCCTGCGCATCGCCTCCAGCAGCACCGGAATATTCTTTTCCTGGGTGCCGCGCCCGGCGAACACCAGCAGGTGCTGGTCCTCGGAGATACCCAGCGCGCGGCGGGCATTGAGCTTGGCGCGCTGTGGCTGGAAGGCCTCCAGGTCCACGCCCAGCGGCTGCACCTCGACCTCACCGATACCGCAGCGGTGCAACTGTTCCGCCATCACGCGGCTCGGGCTGAGGACCATATCAAAGCCTTCGTAGAGGCGTTTTATATAGGCCCGGGTGCCCGGGTCGAGAAAGCGGCCGACACGATGATGAACCAGAGTGAACAGATCCGAGTGGTAAAAACCCACCGACGGCACGTCCAGTAATCTGGCCGCCCGCTGTGCCGCCCACGCGGGCGTATAGGGGTCGCCGGCTTCGATCACGTCCGGCTGCAGGCCGGCGATGATGCTGCTCCACAAACCCAGACGCAGCGGGAAACGAAAGCCCGGCGCCAACGGCAGGGGCATCGCCGGCAGGGACACGAAGTCGCCGTCGAAGAGAACGCCCGAGCCGGGCATCACCACTTTGTGGCTGGTGTCCCCACGACGCAGCAACGCCTGGCGCTTGCCGTCAATGTAGGTACGCACGCCACCGCTGGCCTGGGTGTAAAAAAGCGTGGTATCAAGAATTCTCAAGCGGTTCTCCCTTTCCCACTTGGTACGGTGCCGCCGTTACCGACGACCCTGATCATCGTCAATAGCGGGTGAATAAGCCTAAGATAGCATTGGCAACGGAAAGCTCACCGCCGACCTTGGTAAAGGCTTGTAAAAGCGCGGCCCGCCGCCATTAAGCGGTCAGAAAGGCCGCCAACGGGAGCACGGCAGCAATGGAATTCAAGGACTATTACAAGATTCTCGGCGTACCACCGGAAGCGGACGATAAAGAGATCAAAGCCGCCTACCGGAAGCTGGCGCGCAAGTATCATCCGGACGTCAATGCCGACGCCGACGCGGAAAGCAAATTCAAGGAAGTGGCGGAAGCCTACAAGGTGCTCAAGGACGCCGAAAAGCGCGCCGAGTACGATCAGCTGCGCCAGTTCCGTGACGCCCGCGGCGGCTTCCAGCCACCGCCGGGCTGGCGGAGTGCCGGCGCCGCGTCCGGTAGCGGCCAGGAAGCGGATTTCTCCGACTTTTTTGAATCCCTGTTCGGTGGCGGATTCTCCCGGCGCGGCGGTCCGCGCCCCGGCCGTGATCTGGAAATGGATCTGCCGTTGTTCCTTGAGGACACGGTGGCGGATACCCGTAAACCGATCAGCGTCCACGGCCGCACCCTCAATGTCACGATTCCCGCCGGCACCGCGGACAACGAGCGCATTCGTCTGAAAGGTAAAGGGGAACCGGGTAGCGACGGCGCGCCCTCCGGCGACCTCTACCTGCGCGTGCGGCTGGTGCCCCACCCGGTATTCGATGTGGAGGGCCACGATCTGCTCGTCACCGTGCCGGTGGCGCCCTGGGAAGCGGCCCTGGGCGCCAAACTGCAGGTGCCCACGCTCAGCGGACGCATCAGCCTGACCCTGCCGGCGGGCAGCCAGACCGGCCGCCGCCTGCGGGTCAAGGGCAAGGGTCTCGCCGGCAAGAAGACGCAGGGTGATCTTTACGCGATTATCAAAATCGTCATGCCCGAGCGGATTTCCGATCGGGACCGTGAACTGTGGCGGGCGCTGGCGGAACAGTCCGATTTTGATCCGCGGGCGAACTGGGCCGGCGACGGCCGGCGCCATGATAAGGAGCCCCGAAAATGAACACGCTGACCCTCACCGAAGTGTGCCGCCGGGTGTCCTTGCCGGAGCACGCGGTCATCGAAATCGTTGAAGTGGGCATCGCCACACCGGTGGCCGGCATACCGGTGGCCGGTTCAGCGCACACCTGGCGTTTCGACGATCAAACCCTGGTGGTGCTCAGCCGCGCCGCGCGCCTGCACGAAGACCTGGCGCTGGACTGGCACGGCGTGGCCCTGGCCCTGGAACTGCTTGAGGAAATCGACACCCTGCGCCGCGAGAACGAACAATTGCGACAACGGTTAAACCGCTTTCTGGACTGACTCAGGCGGCCGGATCCTGCCGGTAAAACAGACTCAGCTGCTCGTACAGCGCCGGCAGCACCTGGCGCAGATGCGCGGGGGATTCAAAAAAACTTTCCGTGGCCACGGCAAAAAACTCGCCGGGGTCTTCCAGCGCATAGGGGTCGATAAAGGGCTCACCGCCCTGCTCCGCCCGCTCCAAAGCCTGCCAGGCCTCGGTGAAGACATCGTGCCAACGCTGCGGATCCATGCCGGCGTGCAGCGGCGGCGCGCCGTTGGGCCCCTCGCGGCGCATATCCAGCTTATGGGCCAGCTCGTGCAGCACCACGTTGTAGCCGTCCTCGCCGCCGGATTCGAGCACATCGCCCCAGGACAGAATCACCGGCCCCTGCAGCCAGGCTTCACCGGCCAGTTCCCGCCCCGTGTCGTGGACGATGCCGAACTCATCCATTTCGTTATCCGGGGTGACGAAGGTGTCCTCGTAAACGATCAACGTGTACCAGCCGTCGTACCAGCCCAGCCCCAGCCCGAACACCGGCACCACCGCCATGGTGGCGATCAACAGCTGCATGTCGTCGGTGATCGTGAACGCACCGCCGGCGGCGAACTCCTTGCGCACCAGAAAGCGCCGGGTGAGATCGAACAACCGCTCCCGGTCGGCGCCCTGATAACGAGCCGCCACCGGCCAGCCGGCAATGGCGTTTTCCCATTGCGCCCGCGTCACCGGCAAACGCGCCAGCTTGCGATCTTCCAACCAGTCTCGAACCCGTCCGAACATGGCCTTCCCAGCATAGAGGAGAGAGCGCAAAGCTTGCCGCTTTTGCCAACCGGACGCAAAGCGGTTTAGATAAGCACTGCAAAAAACCAAGCCACCGTAGAACGACCATGGAAGGAGCCCCCATGACCCACCGCCACCGCCTGATCGCCGTGCTCGCCCTGCTGCTGCTCGGCCCCGCGGCCCACGCCCAGGCCACGCGCGAAGCGGCGTCCGCGCTGCGCAGCGGCGCCGACCAGGCGCGCTACTGGCAATGGGGCTGGAGCGCCTTCTACGGCGGCAGCAGCGCCTATTCCCTGGTGCACGCCCGCGACACCGACGACCCGGAGGAGCGCTACGACGATTACATCAACGCCACCAAGGCGGCCCTGGGGCTGGCCGGCACCCTGCTGTTCGCCCCTTCCCACGGCGACGCCTACCGGGAATATCAGGCCCTGGACGACAAGGACACACCGGAAGCGCGCGCCGCCACGCGCATCCTGATCGCCGGGCTGGCCGAGGAGGAAGCCCGCCAGCGGGCCTGGCAAAGCCGGCTGGGCGGTTTGATCGTCAACGGCCTGGCCGGGCTCGCCATCGGCGTGGAGGACAACCGCCCCGGCGACGGCTGGGTGAACTTCGCCACCGGCATGCTGACCACCGAGCTCAACGTGCGCACCCGGCCGGACACCGCCACCCATTTCCTGGAAAGACAGCCGGATTTCCACCTCAACGGAAACGGCGCCGTCCTGCCGATCTATGTGGACTGGGCGGTGGGCCCCATGTTCGCGAGCGTGGAGATCAGGTACTGAAGGTGGGAACAACCGGCGCTACGAAGCGCTCAATTGTGGGAGCTTGCCTTGCAAGCGAAAGGCCGACTTTGCCGGCCGGCAGGATACCAGAGGCCGTTTAAAGCTCGGCTTTAACAGCGTCTCTGGAATCCTGCGGGGCAACCTTTGCCGGGTGGCTATAAGCCACCCTTTCGCGGGCGGGGCCCGCTCCTACAATTTCGGCTTCGTCGCAGCCTTATGGCGACGTATTCAGATGTAGTAGGCCTTCAACGGCGGGAAGCCGTTGAACTCCACGGCGCTGTAGCTGGTGGTGTAGGCGCCGGTGGAGAACCAGTACAGCCGGTCGCCGATCGCCAGGTTGAGCGGCAGGCCGTACTTGTAGTTTTCGTACATGATGTCGGCGCTGTCGCAGGTCGGCCCGGCGATCACCACCTCTTCCATTTCCCCTTTCTTTTCCGTGTGGATCGGGTACTTGATGGCTTCGTCCAGGGTTTCGATCAGGCCGGAGAATTTGCCCACGTCGGTGAACACCCAGCGCTGCAAGGCGGTGCGGGATTTACGGGAAATCAGCACCACTTCGCTGACCAGCACGCCGGCGTTGGCGATCAGGGACCGGCCCGGCTCGAGAATGATTTCCGGCAGCTGCTCGCCGAAGTCCTCTTTCAGGAAACGGATGATTTCCGACGCGTAGGTTTCCAGGTCGTTGGTCTTGGCGATGTAGTTGGCCGGGAAACCGCCGCCCAGGTTGATCATCTTCAGCTCGATGCCCACTTCATCGCGCAGGCGCTCGAACATGATCTTGACCTTGCCGATGGCCGCGTCCCAGGCGCCGATATCGCGCTGCTGGGAGCCCACATGGAAGGACACACCGTAGGGTTCCAGGCCCAGGTCCCGGGCCAGGATCATCAGATCCAGCGCCATGTCGGTCTGGCAGCCGAACTTGCGCGACAGCGGCCAGTCGGCGGTGTGGGTGCCTTCGGTGAGGATGCGCACATACACCCGGGAACCCGGCGCCGCCTTGGCGATGTTGCGCAGGTCCGCTTCCGAGTCGGTGGCGAACATGCGCACGCCCTTCTCGTAGAAAGCGCGGATGTCGCGGGCCTTCTTGATGGTGTTGCCGAAGATGCAGCGTTCCGCCGACACCCCCAGACCCATCACTTTTTCCAGCTCGTAGATCGAGGCGATATCGAAATTAGCGCCGCGGTCACGCAACAGGCTGATCAGCTCGGCGGCCGGGTTCGCCTTTACCGCGTAGTGCACCTTGGCGAACGGAAACTGCTCGATCAGCTGATCGTAGTGTTTGCCCACGGTTTCCGTGTCGATCACCACGAAGGGGGTCTCCTTGGTGTCCGCCAGGTCCTTGATGCGGCGGAACACCACCGGATCGTAATAATCTTCCACGCGAATGGCGTCGATGGTCATGGGGGTCCTCTTCCCGGTACTCAGCAACCACCCGGGCCGACACGGCACCGGGACCGTTGCGAAGGCAACGGGCGCCCAAAGTAGCAATTTGCTCACCGTTTGGGGAGATACCCGACCGCCTTTTTTTCTTGGCAGGACAGCTTTCTCCCAGCCGGGACGCGTGTCTGTGTTAGGCCCTTCCGGGAACGCTGTGAATACGTCCCTGTACGCTCCCTGTCGAACGTCCTGTTCTCCAGGGTCCCGGAAGGGCCTAACACAGACACGCTCAGTGGGGAGATTCCGGCGCCCCGGGTTGTCGGCGCCGCCAAACCCTACTACGCACCTCGGCCGCTTGCTCCCAAGGGAGGTTCGGTCTCGGTGCCCGTGTCCAGGACTGTGTGAGGCAGGGAGCCGAACACAAGCCTACAGGGACGTATTCACGGCGGGTCCTGGACACGGGCACCGAGACCGAACCGGGCTACGGAGTCACAGCACCGCCTGCCGGTGGAGCACCGCTCTGCTACACTATGCACCCCCGAATTCCCCCGACCACGGAGCCCTTCATGGTTATCGCTATGGCCCTTCCCCTCGCCCTGCATCTGCTCGCCGCCGTCGTCTGGGTGGGCGGCATGTTCTACGCCTATCTGGCCATGCGCCCGGCGGTGGTGCAGGTGATCGATCCGGCCCGGCGCCCGGCGCTGTGGGCGGCCACCCTGGAACGATTCTTCCGCTGGGTGTGGGCGGCGGTGGTGCTGTTGCTGGCCACCGGCTTCGGCATGGTGTTCGGTGTCTACAAGGGCATGGCCAATGTGGAGTGGCACATCCACGCCATGATCGGCCTGGGCAGCCTGATGATGCTGCTGTTCGCCCACGTTTACTTCGCGCCGTTCCGCCGCCTCAAGCAGGCCGTGGCCGATAACGACGCCAGCGAAGGCGCGCGCCGCGTGGGCCAGATCCGCAAGCTGGTGGGCATCAACCTGATTCTCGGCCTGATCGTGGTGGTGATCGCGTCCGGCGGGCGGTACCTCTAACCGTGACCGCGCGGAACGGCGGCGGATCCGGCAAGGCCGACCTGCTGCTGGTGGCGGTGACGCTGCTGGCCGGCGTCAGCTGGATTTTCTCCAAGGAGGCGGTGCTGTTGATGCCGCCGTTGCTGTTCATGGCGCTGCGGTTTCTGCTCGCCGGCCTGGTGCTGGCGCTGGTGGGCTGGCGGCAACTGCTGCGTCTGAGCGCCGATCAGTACAAGCGCAGTGCCAAAGTCGGGCTGGTGTTCGGCCTGGCCATGAGCTTCTGGATCATGGGCCTGCACTTCGGCACCCATGTGGGCGAAGGCGCCTTCCTGACCAGCCTGGGCGTGGTGCTGGTGCCGGTGATGGCGCGGCTGGTGTTCAAGGAAAAGCCGCCGGCCAGCACCTGGGTGGCGCTGCCGGTGGCCGCCGCCGGGCTGGCGCTGCTGTCTCTGCGCGGCGGTTTGCACGCGGAGCCGGGGCAGCTGTTCTTCGTCGCCGCGGCCTGTATTTTCGCGCTCTATTTCACGCTCAATACGCGCGCCGCCAACAACGCCACGGTGACCGGCGCCGCCGGCCAGGTGACCACCCGCGACCGGGTGCCGGCGCTGGCGCTGACCACGGTGGTGCTGTTCACGGTCAGCCTGGTGACCGGCACCGGCTCGCTGATTCTGGAAGACTGGCCCGCCGCGTTCGGCGCCTTCACCCCGGTGATGGCCGGCTGGGTGATCGCCAGCGCCACGGTGGGCACCGCCGCCCGTTTTTTCGTGCAGACCTACGCCCAGAGCCTGTCCGTACACAGCCACGGCGTGGTGATCATGGTGCTGGAGCCGATGTGGACGGCGCTGTTCGCGGCGCTGTGGTTCGGCGAAACCATGACCGCGGTGCAGGTGGGCGGCTGCTTCCTGATCTTCCTGTCCCTGGTGGTCAACCGCTGGGCCAGCGTGCGCCGGGTGCTCAAGCAGTGGCTAGCGTAAGCCGCGCGGTGGCGCTTGCGCCCGGGCCGGGACCGGCCTAGCATCATTGCGTTTTCCTCAGCGACCACGCCCATGACCGCTCCACGCCCGCCTTACCGCTCCGCCTTCCCGTTCTGGGCGCTGCTGCTATGGCTGGCGGTGGGCCTGTCGGTGTGGCCGGCCCAGGCACTCACCGCGCCGGCGCCCTCTTCGCCGGCACTGGTGGACGACGGCGGCCTGTTCGGCCAAGCCCTGCCCCGTGACGCCGGCGGCCAGTGGCAACGCCGTGACAGCGGCGACGATCCGGGCTGGGATCCGGAACCGGACCAGGGCCCGCTCGCCACCCTGGCGCTGACGCTTCCAGGCACCGCCGGCCCGCCCCGGGCGGTGGCCGTGCCGGCGCCGGCGCCGCGCTTTCCCCGTTACCGCCAAAGCGCCCCACGCGCGCCCCCTCTCTAACCGGTTATCGGCCTGAGCCCGCCCGCTTCGGGCGGTTTGCAACCGTTTAGAGACACCTGATATGAACCGATTCTGGATCCGGGCCGTGACCTACGGCCTGGTGATCGTGCTGGGCCTGAGCGCCGCGCTGCCCAGCCTGTTGCCATCGGCCTGGCTGAGCGCCCTGCCGGCGGCCTATCAGTCGCACGGCCTGACCCTGGGGCTCGACCTGCAGGGCGGCTCGCACCTGCTGCTGAAAGTGGACACCGATGATCTGACGCGCGGCAAAAGCGGCCGTGAAAAAGCCGAAATCCGCGACGACGCGGTGGCGCGCAGCCTGGAGATAGTGCGCCGCCGCTTGAACGAAACCGGCGTGGTGGAGCCGCTGATCGTGCGCCAGGGCAACGACCACATCGTCGTGCAACTGCCCGGCGTCACCGACCCGGAACGCATCAAGGCGCTGCTGGGGCGCACCGCCAAACTCAGCTTCCACCTGCTCGCCGAACCGGGCACGCCGGCCCGCCGGCTGCCGGCCAGTGAGGGCGACCGGATCTACCCGCTCAAGCCGCTGGCGTTGCTGGACGGCGGCAACCTGGAGGACGCCCGGCTCGGCTTCGAGCCGCGCACCGGCCAGCCGGTGGTGAATTTCCAGCTGGACGACGAGGGCGCCCGAAAATTCGCCGAGATCACCACCCACC